>FWPU01005455.1_pt1 | contig 27541 bp, 25 predicted proteins | sample 2228361 | NCBI WGS metagenome assembly FWPU01 (sample SAMEA103939777, study PRJEB20133) | metagenome
AGCGGTTCGAGATGTACAACGACACCGTGCTGGGCTTCAACAAGTCGGGCAAGGAGGTCGTGCGGCAGCAGGTGGAGGAGCCGATCTACATTCGGCCCGCCGAGCGGGTGAACTGGCTGTAACCACGGCGCCAGGTTGCTCATAGAAGGGAGGGGCCTGCTAGGGCCCCTCTCTTCCCAGCAACAGAGGGCGATCGGCTTCGATCTTGGTCAGCAGTTCGTCAAGGGCTTCCTGCAAGGCCTGGTTGATCGGATCCCGATCCGAGGCGGTCGTCCATCGCGCGAACGAGCCGGTGGCCTGCGTTTCGACCGCATAAGACGCGATGGCGGTGTTCTTGGCGGACGAGAGCGCGGCCTCCAATCGCAGGGTGTACAGATATCTGTCCCGTGATCGCATCGTGAGGGCCGCCTTGATCGACAACGTCAGATCAGCCCGGTCCGTCCCCACGCTGCGGAAGCTGCGCCGCTTCTCGATGTAGTTGATCACCCCTTGCCGGAAATCCTGCCAGGTCCATTCCAACAGCCCTATCCCCGGCATGTGGTCCGCGCCTTCCAGGGCAAATCCCGTGACGTCGACCTTCAACGAAAGCGGAATCGGGTCGCCCGCAACGGTTCCGGGCTCCGGCGTCACGTGGATGGTGTGGAGACAGCCGCAGAGGCCGAGCGACAGCCAGGCGAAAAGAAGGCGGCGAATCGCGCGCATCGGTGTGTCAGGCGGTCCGATCAGTCCTGCCGGCCGCGGCGGTCATTGTCATGGCTGTACGGCCGGTGGGCTCGTGATGTCCAGGTCGCGGAGCGCTCTGGCAGCCTGTTCTCGGTAGGTTCGTTCAGTCGATCCGGTATAGGTGTCGACGACCCGCTGATAGGCCGCACGCGCCCGGTTGTAGCGTTTTTTGATGGCGAAGTACTGTCCAAGGGCCAGCCAGTTCTGGGCGGCCGTCTCGTGAGCGGTCTTAACGAGCACCCACTCGCGGTCCATCCGATTCACTCCCGGTTGCTGCGTTCGGCTCCGGATCGTCTCTCCCAGTTGGCTTGCCAGCGTTTCAATCTGTTCGTTCTCATGGATCGCAGCCTCAACGCGGTCGGCCTTCAAGTGGGCGTAAAACGCTTCCACGTGAGCTTTGATCTGGTCGGTGCGCACCTGATACGGGTCGTGCGCGCAGCCGGCGAGGATGAAGCAGGCGGTAAGCCACCAGGCGGAGGGGCATAAACGGGAATTCGAGCGTCTCATAGAGGGTCCTTTCCGGTCGTCGGCTCTTGGCCGTGGCGCGTTCGGCCGCGGCGGATGTGCTTCGCGCATCCTACTCGAGTCGCATGCCTAAAGGCGAGCGCCTGGACCCATCTGGACCTTTTCCCTCCGTTCTGCTTTACTCCTGGAGCATAGAAACGACTATGATCTATGAAACGGGTTCTCCTGCTCAGATCGGCCGGCGTGGCGTGGTGGTGGATCGTCCTGTCCATCGCATGTGCGGTCCAGTCGCTCGCGGCTTCTCCGGTGCCTATTGATGTCGTGCTCGGGGATCTCGACGCGTTTCATCTCCGCAAGGTGACCGTGCAGGGTGTCGTGCGGGACTTTCATGCCCTCCCTCCCTATCTGGGGCGAACGGGCCCGGTCTTCGATGCCTGCATCTTCATGCTGGATGACGGCACCGCCGCCATCCCAGTCCATGTGGTTCACGGCTGCCCGCGTGCGGATTTACCGGCGTTGAACGGAAAGGAGGCCGACATTCAGGCCACGTTGGAGGTGACGATCATCAAAGGACGCGACCGCTGGACATCCTATGCCCTCGCTGCGGAGATCAAGCACCTCGGACGCTGACGGAAGTCCCGGTGGAGGGAGTTCTTCAAACCGGGGGGCGTGTATCAAGGAGTCAGCACGGGCAGCACAACGTGCACGTCTAGATATGGATCGGTGGCGTCTTCGGGGAAGGGTGGAAAAGGATGCGCATCGAGGACCGCCAACATGGCGGATTCGTCGATCCGAGGGTCTTCAGAGCTTCGTTCGAGTTGGATCAATTGGGCTTCGCCGTTGGCAAACAGCCGAAACCGAACCGCCGGATTGCGTCGCGCCCGTGACGGCGGTTGAGCGGACAGCCTCTCCCGCAGGCTCAGGCCGATGAGATCGTTCACTCGTTTCCAATACACGTGGCTGCCATTCAGCGGAGAGGGGCGCACAAGATTTTCTTCTCGTACACTTTCTTGTGCGAGCGCGGTCTGAGCCGTCGGCTCGCCGCGGAGTCCCGTAGGGCGACCACGAGGCTGTATCGGAGCGGTTTCGGATGGCGGCCCGGCAAGCGACACGCTACCGGTCATCGGGGCGCCCAGGGTCACATACACCGTTCGTTTCCCGATATGGGCTAACTCCATTCCTCTTATGCGCGCGATCATAACGGACACGGGAATCGCTTTTGGCGGCGCGCCCATCGCGCCGGGCGGAGGCGTTTCAATCTCCACGGTGGTCGACAAGTCGCCCGACTGTGCATCCGGTACGAGCGGATAGAGGCGTTTGGGAAGAGACGGGCCTTCGACGATCGCCACCAAGCTTTCCGGTTGCCTAGGGGACTCCCCGCTGACGTGAAGAAAAAGCGTCAGGCTGCTTCCCGTCGGCAGGGATCCTCTGGCGTCCGGAGCTTGGATCTCGATTCGCCAGTGACTTGACGGCTGGGCGTAACCGTCCTGGGTCCAAACTGAGACGATCCAGAGGGAGAGAAGGACACGTGTCGCGAATCCGAATGCAAGGATCCCGTACCGGTTTCTGAGAGGGCCCGATCCGGGACCGGCCGATCGTTGTCCATCGAAAGGAAGCATCACGGCGCGCAGTCTGAACGAAATGGCGGGCGGGGTCAAGCAGGATGAGGGGTCCCGAATCATTTCCTGCGTGATTTCTAGCCTCAGGGTGCGGTAAAGAACAAGCTGTGGCGAAGCGAAGAGAGACAGAGCGGTCGCCGGGTTTGATAGCCGGCGGAGAGCCACATGCCCCGACGGGTATGGTGTATGGCTTGGCGTTCATCTTCGCCGTTGGAGCGGGAACCTGCTTGGCCGGGTGCTCGGGGCCACTGCCTGCGCCAGGGCCGGCAGCTATTCAGAATACCACCAGGGACTTGCGCACACCCGAGTCGCTTTCCTCGCAGAAGTTGAAAGGCGAGGCGCCCACGACCGCGACGCCGTCGGTCATCGAAGCGGAGGAGTTTCGACTCATCGACAAAGAAGGCAAGGTCCGCGGACTCCTGCGGGTCGATGAAGCCGGTGCGTCCAGCCTGATTCTCTACGACAGCAAGGGGAAAGCCCGCGCAATCCTGCGTGTGCCCAAGGACGGCCCCTCGAGCCTGTCATTCCTCGACGAACACGGCAACGCCCCTTCGACCCGGCATTCCTTGCCCTAGCCTAGCCCGCATGATTCATGAGCACTTCTGCTGCAATCACCGATCTGATGCTGCGACAAGCCCCCGAGAGGTTCAGTCGGGGGCCGGCGGGCTCGCCGCTCAGTCCCTCCACGTACTGACCACCCGTTGCACGAAGCCTGGCAACGGGTCCCTGGTACGCGTCGGTCCTTCGCGGCTCCACGCGCCCGTCTCGCGACGCGGCTCACGGGTACCCGTTGCTCGGGGCGCCCATTGCTCTGCCAACCGCAATGGGCCAAAGCAACGGGTGCAGCGCGACGAACCGTCATGAATCATGCGGGCTTCGTGCGAGCGACGGGACGCGATGCTCCGACAGGATTACAGTCGGTCCCGGCGTCGGCCCTTTCTGAATGCCTCCGATCGACCCGCCCATGTGACGTTGTGGCCGGCAGCGTGTTCTCGCTGGGGAGGCCTGCTGGCCGGACGGGGATGGGGTCCGGTGGCGCTCCCTTCAGCTCGAGGAACCGGTTGTCCCAAGAGGTGTTCAATCGCCCGGATGTGCCGCGTATCTTCGATGGTGACGAAGCTTGTCGCGCGCCCGATCGCCTTCATCCGGCCGGTGCGCCCGATTCGGTGCACATAGTCTTCCGGCGTGTGGGGCAAGTCGTAATTGATGACATGGCCGATATGGGCCACGTCCAGACCGCGGGCTGCGATGTCGGTCGCGACGAGAATCCGATACCGTCCGCGACGGAACCCTTCCAAAGCCGTGCGGCGTTGGGACAACCGGCGATCCCCATGCAGCACGGCCACTCGATGGCCGACTTGTTCCAAGGTACGCCCCAAGCGATCGGCGCGATGTTTGGTCCTGGTAAAGACCAAGACGGATTCGTCTTGGTCCTTGAGCAAGGACAGAAGGAGCGGCGTCTTATCTTCGGGCGTCGTGTGGTGCAGCGTTTGCGCCACGCCCGCGGCCGGGGTCGCCGACCTGGCGACCATCACACGCTCCGGGGTTCTCAGGGACATTCGCGCGAGATCACTCAGGTTACCGGGCATGGTGGCGGAAAACAGCAGGCTTTGCCGCTGCTCCGGCAGCGCATCGAGAATCTGGTTCAACTGCGGCGCAAATCCCATATCGAGCATCCGATCCGCTTCGTCCAGTACCACGATCTGGAGATGCGAGAGCTGGACCGTCCCGTTCCACAGGTGGTCCAACAACCGGCCGGGCGTCGCCACGAGAATATCGGGGAGTTGGCGCAGGCCGCGCACCTGGGCCTGCATGTCGCTGCCACCGACGATGGGAGCGGCGAAGATCCGGCTGGACCGGCCGAGCCGATCCACGGTCGCCTGAATCTGAAGGGCCAGTTCCCGGGTCGGCACCAAGATCAAGCCGCGTGGGTGGCCCTTGGGCCCGTCGGCCAGCCGCGCGATCATCGGCACGACAAACGCCGCGGTCTTTCCTGTGCCGGTTTGCGCGCAGCCCAACACGTCTCGCCCCCGCAACGCCGGCGGAATGGCCCGCGCCTGGATCGGAGTCGGTTCGGTCAAGCCCGCGCTGCGCAGGTCCCGCAGGAGCGGGGCAGGCAACCCGAGGGCATCAAAGGTAAGCGGAGGAGAAAGAAGCTGAGCAGAGGTGGACATAGAGGTATCCTTTTCTGGTTGGATCGCATGAGCACGGGATCAGAAAATCGAGGGAAGCAGAACCGGAAGGGAATCCGCTCCGGAGAGGATCTGAGCGCGATGCGATCGCGGGGTCCGGAATCTTGAAGGCGTCACGAGCGCCGGACCGTTTCGACCATGACGAAGCCTACCCTACAGGAGAATCGTCCCCATGTCAAATGCTTCGCCATGTCAGCCGTGCAAGGGGACATGATTGGCTGAGCTGCCAGACGTTATACATAACCATCCCGGCCACGGCGGCGCCCATGATAATGGACAAGCCGACCGACACGCTCTCTTGAGCGGTTCGCCGGATGCTGATTCCGCGTGATGGTCTAAGCGGAGCCGCATAGCAGCGCTGGGTTACAGGAGGTTTCTCGCCTATCCGGCTCACTCCATGCGCGATTCTCGTCCTTGACACGGTTTCTCTATAGGCCTAGCCTTGCCGTGTTCGGATTTCTCCGTTTGGGTGTTGACTTCCGCAACACCGGCCTGGCTCGCCCTTCTTCGATGAAGACAAGGTCGGTCGAACGTTGCTGACGGTCGGGTTACGGCGCAAGATGCTCATGGGCGAACGCGAGAATCCCCGTTTCGACGTGCAATGGCCGGTGTCCTTTTCCGGGCCGGGTGTGGCCGGAGGCGGATTGGTCTCCTGTGTTTCGGTCAGCGGGTGCACCGTGGTCAGTGAGGAACCCGTGACACCGGGGACGTTCCTCTCGTTACATATCCATTTGCCTGAGCAGTATGTGCCGCTCGCGATCGATGTGGCCGAGGTCCGTTGGGCGACGGGCACGGAATTCGGCGTGGAGTTCAGAACCCTGCGCGCGCAGGAACAAGAGCGGCTGCGCCGCATCGTGGATGTACTCGGACGATCCCATTAGCGGCGTGGCCGGTTCTCGGAGAAGGCTTGGAGGCTCGTCGTAAGACTCGATCCGAGCGGCCGACATGTTTCGGAGGTGAGAATGGTTGACGGACCGGTTGAGTCAGGAATGGAAATCGCCACGCTGGCCGGCGGATGTTTTTGGTGTCTGGAAGCGGTGTACGACCAAGTGAAAGGCGTCGCGTCGGTCGAATCCGGCTACATCGGAGGAAGCGTGCCGAATCCCACCTACGAGGCGGTATGCACGGGCCGCACCGGCCATGCCGAGGCGGTGCAGATCACGTTTGACCCACAGGTCGTGCCGTATCGCGACCTGCTCGAGATATTCTTCGCCGTTCACGATCCGACCACGCTCAACCGCCAGGGCAACGATGTCGGCACGCAATACCGGTCCGCGATCTTCTACCACTCGCTGGATCAGAAAGCGATCGCCGAAGACGCGATCGCGACGCTGACCAAAGAGAAGGTCTTCGATCGTCCCGTCGTCACCGAGGTCGTGCCGGCCTCGACCTTTTACACAGCCGAGGCCTACCATCAGGGGTATTTCGCCCGCAACCCGTTGCAAGGCTATTGTCAGTACGTGATCGGGCCGAAGGTCGCCACGTTCCGCCGGCAGTTCGCCGCCAAGCTGAAAGGGTGATCCACCGCTCGGCACGCGCGGAGGCTTCTCCGCTCAGGTCGTCTATCGGGCAAACAATTCGACCAGGCTGTCCTTCAGGTCGCTCAACAAGTCGGGCTTCTGAAACACCTGCTGAGGCTTGACGACGATTTCCGCTTGCGGCGGACAGAAGGGAAATTCGAGTTTGGTCTTGCCCTGCACCTGGGCGTGGATCGAGCCGTCCGTCGGACGGCGCAGAACCACCAGGGGATCGCGCGGTTCGATCACGCATGAACGGTCGTAACCTGCCTGCCGATAGGGAGCCGGGTCCGCCAGCGCGACCTTGTGCCGACCGTTGGCGAAGACGGTGTCGCCTTCCCGGATGGGACCTTCGGGCGCGATCGAATAGAGGATGAACGGCACGATAAGCATGATCGCGACGGCAAGGCCGATCGACCACAACGGTGGCCAGGATCGGTCCGTTTGTCCGGTTTGGCTGGGGGAAGTCATATGCCGAGAAGCTTGCCACACCTACCCATGGTCCTGCCAGGCCTGTCGAAGACGTGGGAGGGACTGGACTTTCTCCGAGTGAGAGAGGTACATTTTCGCCCGCCGGGCCCCATGAAAGCCCGAGCAGGTTCGATTGTGCGTCTATGTTCTCCGGCGTTTGCTGCTCGGCCAGCTTGAAGAAAGGAGGATTGCATGGCCAGAAAGGAATATGGACAGTTGTTTGTCGCGGCTGCCGTGATCGGATGGTTGTCCGTCGGCGCCGCCTTCGCAGATGAACTGAAGGTTGAGAATCTCCCCGCCGATCCGAAGGCGTATCGGGTTCAGGTCGATCAAATCATCCGCAAGGTAGACGGCCTCATCGACAAGCTCAAGGATAAAGGGTTCTCGCCGGTGCTGCTGGATCTCATGCAGACGCGCGATAACATCATGCGCGAAATTTATAAAGTCGAGAACGCGCCGGACGGCTCCAAGTGGATGAGCAAGGAGGCGCGCGCGAGCGTCGATGCCATGCTGCGCCTGCTCAAGGAGCAATACGAAAAGGCTTCCGGTTGAACCCGAGCGATCGGTTTTTGCCGAGGATCATCACGGTCTTCAGTAAAGCGTCAGGGCGTGGGCGTGTGTTCGGGCAGTGAGCGTGTCCGGCGTCTGCGCCCTGCTTCTTCTTCCTCCTCGCTGTCCACCGTCCGCCGCTCGTCTCTTTCCGGGTGGACATCGGGCAAGGGTTCCCTGGCGCGAGGCCTACGTCAGCGGTGAGCACTGCGGGTTCGCTTGTCGTCGAGCGCGACGCTCTTCCCTTCTGGCAAGAGCGGCGGGTAGTGCGGAAAAGTCGAAAAGCCGACGATCCATCAGGTGGGAAGGCATCACATTGGCCAGCGCGGCGAAGAGGCTGTCGTCGCAGCCGGGAAATCGTTGCTCCCACTCGCGCAACACCGTCTTGACCAGTTTGCGTTTTAAATCCGCCTGCGAACCGCAAAGATCGCAGGGGATGATGGGGAACCGCCGCAATTCGGCGTACCGAGCCAGATCCGCTTCCTTCACATAGACCAGCGGGCGGATCACGACGTGACATCCGTCCTTCGAACGGAGCTTCGGCGGCATGGCCTTGAGCTTCCCGTTATAGAAGAGATTCAGAAACAGCGTCTCCAGAATATCGTCGCGGTGATGGCCGAGCGCGATCTTGGTCGCGCCGAGTTCGGCGGCGAGACGATAAAGATGGCCCCGCCGGAGCCGCGAGCACAGCGAGCAGGTGGTCTCGCCCTCGGGGATCAGGCGTTTGACGATTGAATAGGTGTCCCGTTCCTCAATGTGATAGGGTATGCCGAGACTGGCGAGATACTCGGGCAACACGTGGGCGGGGAAACCCGGTTGCTTCTGGTCGAGGTTGACCGCCACAAGCTCGAAGTGGACGGGAGCCCGGCTGCGCAATGCGAGCAGGATGTCGAGCATGCCGTAACTGTCCTTGCCACCCGAGATGCAGACCATGACCGTATCGCCGTCTTCGATCATTGCGTAATCGGCGATGGCCTGGCCCGTCAGCCGGCAAAGGCGGATGTGCAGCTTCTCGGCCTCGCCGGTCAGCCCGTCCAGAGGAGCGACGGTCCGTGTGTTCCGTTTCACCGGAGTCAACATAGGCGATGAATCGGTCCTATTGTACCCCCTGCCGACGGGAAAAGGGAGGAGATGTGAAGTCGATTTTGTTCGTGTGCACGGGGAACATCTTCCGCAGCGTAGTCGCTGAGTATGCCGTAAAGGCCAGGATCGAGCCGGACCTGCGCTCCATGATCGGGTCGGCCGGAATCGAGGCGCAGCCTCAGCCGATCCATCCGTTGATCCGCGGCCGGTTGTGGGAAAAGGGCATCGATCCCTCTCCACACAGGCAACGGAGGGTCACACGCGAGTTGCTTGATCGTGCAGACCTGGTCGTGGCGATGGGCCTCGACCACCGGGACGTCCTCCGCCGGTCCTTCGGGCGGGAGGCGGTGCTGTTCAATCAGGTATGCTATGAGAAGGAAGAGCCGGTTCTGGATCTGCACGAAGCGATTCCGGATTGGCAACAGAATCTCGATGCCGCCCGCGCCTACGTCCTCTCGGTCGTGGATTATATTTGGGACGCCATGCCGGCGTTTCTCTCGCGCGTCGGCCGGTTGTGAGAAGCGCCTCCAGAATCGTCGGGACAGGATTCGTGCAACGGCCGAGGGCCGCGGTTCAGGCGATGGATTTGAGGAAAAGCGCCGAGAGCGGCGGCAGGGTGAGCGTAAGCGAGTAGGGACGACCGTGGATCGGCGACGGATCGGCCTCAATCCCGCCGAGATTCCCCATCCCACTTCCGCCGTACTCCCGTGCGTCGCTGTTCAACAGTTCTTTCCAGAATCCCCCGCGCGGCGCGCCGATCCGATAGTTGACTCGCGGCACCGGCGTGAAATTGCACACGACCAGGATCAGCTCGTCGGTGGACGTCCCGCGCCGTAAGAGGCTGATGACGCTGGCGTCCGCGTCGTGGCAGTCGATCCACTCGAAGCCGGCCGGATCGAAGTCCCGCTCGTGGAGCGCCGGCTCACGCCGGTACACGCCGTTCAGGTCCGCCACCCATTTTTGCAATCCCTGATGGGACGCGTACTGAAGCAGGTGCCAATCCAGGCTCCCGTCGTGCGCCCACTCGCGCCACTGGCCGAATTCGCCGCCCATGAACAGGAGCTTTTTGGCGCTTTGGGCGAACATGTAGCCGAACAGCAGACGCAGGTTGGCGAACTTCTGCCAGTCGTCGCCCGCCATTCTGCCGAGCAGCGAGCCTTTCCCATACACGACTTCGTCGTGTGAGAGCGGGAGGACGAAGTTTTCGTGGAACGCATAGAGCATGCGGAAAGTGAGATTGTTGTGCTGATACTTCCGGTAGATCGGGTCCAGGGCCATGTACTCGAGCGTATCGTGCATCCAGCCCATGTCCCATTTCATGCCGAAGCCGAGTCCGCCGGCGTAGGTCGGGCGCGACACCGCCGGCCATGCGGTCGATTCTTCCGCGTACGTCTGGACGTCCGGATGACGCCGATACACCTCTTCGTTCAGACGGCGGAGAAACTTGATCGCGTCCAGGTTTTCCCGGCCGCCGTATGGATTGGGAATCCATTCACCCGGGTTCCGTGAATAGTCCAGATACAGCATGGACGCCACGGCATCCACACGGAGCCCGTCGACGTGATATTTCTCCAGCCAGAAGAGCGCGCTGCTGATCAGGAAGCTCCTGACTTCATTGCGACCGTAGTTGAAGATGCAGGTGTTCCAATCGGGATGGAAACCTTGGCGCGGATCGGCGTGTTCGTAGAGATGGCTGCCGTCGAAATAGACGAGTCCGTGTTCGTCGGTCGGGAAGTGCGACGGCACCCAGTCGAGGATGACGCCGATACCGTGTCGGTGCAATTCGTCGATCAGGTACATGAGGTCCTGCGGCGTCCCGAAGCAACCGGACGGCGCGAAATACCCGGTGGTCTGGTAGCCCCAAGAGCCGAAAAACGGGTGATCCATCAGCGGCAGGAACTCGACATGCGTGAACCCCATTCGCCGGACGTAGTCGGCGAGCTTGACGGCCGCTTCGCGATAACTTAAAGAGCGGTTGCCCTCTTCAGGAACGCGCATCCAGGAGCCCAGATGCACTTCGTAGATACTGATCGGTGCGTCCAGGGCGTTGCGGCGCGCTCTGGTCCGCAGCCATTCGTCATCGTGCCAGACATAGTCGAGATCCCACACGATGGAGGCGGTCTTGGGCGGGACTTCGTTGAACCGTGAGAAGGGGTCCGCCTTGTCGACCCGATAACCATGGTGCCGGGAGCGGATATGGTACTTGTACAGCGCGCCTTTGCCGACGTTGGGGATAAAGCCTTCCCAGATGCCGGATCCGTCGCGGGGATGCAGGAAGTGACTGTCTTGGTTCCAGCCGTTAAAGTTTCCGATAACCGAAACCCGCTCCGCATCCGGGGCCCAGACCGCAAAATACGTCCCGTCTACGCCGTCGACAACGACGGGGTGCGCGCCGAGCTTGTCGTAGAGGTGGAAGTGCGTGCCTTCATTGAAGAGGTACAAGTCGTCATCGGCGAGGAGCGTGAAGGCGGCGGCTGTTCGCGGTTGATGGTTCACGGATCGACCTCGTTCTTCGAATGTAATGTGATGGAATGTAATGTGATGCGAGACGACCTTGGCATCTCGTAGCCTATCGTCTCGGCCGTCCATCGTCAACCTCGATGTTTTCTTTCGCCGCTTCTCTGCGCGCGTTCGATGTGGAGACCGGACTAAGCGCTAGTGACACTCGAGTCTCGAGTGTGATAAACAGATATCCGGTTCTCAAAGAAGCCTTGCGCATGCGTCCCCATCGTCTAGTCTGGCCTAGGACGCCGGCCTTTCAAGCCGGCAACACGGGTTCAAATCCCGTTGGGGACGCCACAATGTTCTCGCTCTGTACGGACCGTAATCGGTTCTCTGTCTCGTCAGGGAGTATGGGGGAAGATTGATCGGGGGTGAATCCCATCACGAGGGTCGTAAAGCCGCACCGCGGCGGCTCGCGGGAGGTTGGTGATGCGTCCAAGGTGGAGCAGCGGGTTGATTCCGGCCGTACTGGTCGGTGGCGTCTTGGCCATGGGCGCCGGCCCTTCGCAGGATGCGCGGCCAAAGAGCGACGAAACCGTCACCTTTCCGGAACCGGTGCCAAAAGGGAAGGACAGCGCCCCAATGGTCCTGATCGCGGCTGGGTGTTTCCCGATGGGCACGAGCAACATCGGCGCGGAGCCGACTCAAGGTTTTCCGAACGAGAGTCCCGAACACGAGGTGTGTCTACCTGCGTACTACATTGATCAATTCGAGGTCACGATTGAGCGTTACGCAAAGTTTCTACAGGATGCTAAGCACGATCCGCCGTCTTTGTGGGACGATGACGCGGTGACCACAGCGCCGGACCGGCCCGTGATCGATGTGACGTGGTATGATGCGGAGGCCTACTGTAAGTGGGCCGGGAAACGACTGCCGACCGAGGCCGAATGGGAGAAGGCTGCGCGGGGGACCGATCGCCGCCGTTACCCGTGGGGGGACGTGCACACATTTCCCGATCTAGCGAATTACAATCGGGGGGATTGGGTGAGTTACGCGGTGACCTTGGCGCCGGTGACCTATGGTGTGGAGGGATTCAACATTCGCACGGGTCTGGTTCCCAAAACCGGGGGCCGGAGTCCTTATGGGATCTATAATATGGCTGGGAATGCCTCAGAGTGGGTTGCCGATTGGTATGACCGTGAGTACTATTCCAGGAGTCCTAAGGACAATCCGACCGGGCCCGAGGTGGGAGAGAGAAGGATCTATCGAGGCGGGAGTTGGTACGACATTCCGCGCAAGCTCCGTACGACCGCGCGCTTTTCTGCCGAGCCGGACTTCCATGATCGCACCACAGGGTTCCGTTGCGCCATGGATGCGGAGAAGCAATAGGGACGGAAGCAGGCTGTCCGCAGGCCGAACCGCTTACATACGTGATCAGAGGCGCGATGAGGCCGCGCGGGCGCTGTGATCACGGCACACCAGCCGGCGAGTCCATCCCTCGATTCACACCTGTCACCCTGGATCATGTCGAATCCCGAATCCGATCAGGAACCGCCAAAGCCGTCTTCCTCCGATGACGAGGAGGCGGAGTCACGGGCTCTCTCGAACGAGAGGGCCTGGACCGCCATCATCGTCGGCGCGGTCTTGCTGACCGCGGTCTTTGCGCTTGGACGTTCCGGCCCGACTCCGTCGAAATCCAGATCCGAGCCCCAACGGGCCAAAGCTGCACCCCTGCTCTCGCCCGAGGCTGTGCCGTTGGTGACCGGGGAAGAGCCGATCCGGGACTTGTTTGTGAAAGCGGGTTGCGTGGTCTGCCATACGATTCCCGGCATCACGGGGGCGAACGGCCGGGTCGGGCCTGAGCTGCTGCTGGGAGCCACAGGTCCTGACCGGCTGGCCGATCCGAAGTATCGCGGCAAGGCCAAGACGGTGCGGGAATACATCATCGAGTCGATCCTCTCGCCGAGTGTCTACGTGGTGCCCGGTTATCCCGATCGGACCATGCCGAACTGGTACGGACAAAAGCTCAGCGCCGCGGCGGTGGAGAAGATCGCGGCTTACCTGGAGCAAATCCAGGCAGCTGGCCGGGTTGGCAGGGGGTGAAAACAGCTTCTCCATGGTCGGGAAGGTGTGCGGTGAAGCAACCACGACGGAAAGTGAACAAGGCGAATGAAAGGCCGCCATATCCCTCAGCGTTTACGGAGCGGGCTCGGCGAAGATGGAGACATGCCCTGGATCTGGAACGTTTTGTCCTTCCCCGCCTTGTCTTTATCCAGCAGGGCGGCGAGCGCTTCCTCGCCCTTTAAGCCTTCCAGCTTGATCTTCAGCCGCAGGTTATTGGCGCTGTCGGCATTGATGAGCGCCTGCTCAATGCTGATTTTGCCGGACTTGTAAAGATTGAACAGGACGTGATCGAAGGTCTGGCACCCTTCCTCGACTCCCTGTTCCATCGCCTCCTTGAGCGTGTCCACTTGCGCCTTCTTGATGAGGTCCTTGACGCGCGGGGTGTCCAGCATGATCTCCAGCGCGGGCACTCGCTTGCCGTCCAGCGAGGGGATCAGCCGCTGGGAAATGATGGCGCGGAGGTTGAGCGAAAGCTGGAGATAGATCTGGGCGTGCCGCTCGACCGGAAAGAAGTTCATGATGCGTTCGATGGCCTGGTTGGCGTTGTTTGAGTGCAACGTGCCCAAACAGAGGTGACCGGTTTCCGCGAAAGTAATGGCTGCTTCCATGGTCTCCGTGTCCCGGATTTCTCCGATCAGGATGACGTCCGGAGCCTGCCGCAGCGTGTTCTTGAGCGCGTTCTGGAACGAATGCGTGTCAAAGCCGACCTCGCGCTGGGTGATAATGCACTTCTTGTGCTGGTGGACGAACTCGATCGGGTCTTCTACGGTCACGATGTGCCCCGGCGCGATCGTGTTCCGATGATCGATCATGGCCGCCAGCGTGGTTGACTTACCGGATCCGGTGGCACCCACGACCAGCACGAGACCGCGCTTGGTCATGGCGATGTCCTTGATGATCGGCGGGAGCTGCAGTTCCTCGACGGTTTGAATCTCCGCCTTGATCAGCCGAAAGACGAGCCCGACGTTGCCTTTCTGGCGGAAGATGTTGACTCGGAAGCGCCCCAATTCTTTGTAGTAGAGCGCGAGGTTCATCTCCATCTTTTCTTCGAACTCGCCCCGCTGTTGTCCACGCATCAAGGCCAGCGCCAAGGCTTCGAGCTGTTCGTTCGTGAAGGGCGGGGCGTCGGTCCGTTGGGTGACGCCGTGAATGCGGTACACCGGCGGAGCATCGACCGTCAAATACAGATCCGATGCTTCCCGGTCCACCATCACCTTCAGCAAGCTGCGAATATCCATGCTCCGCCTCCGACGAATCCGTTATGCGCGAGCGGCTGCTAAACGGGTCGCGGTGCCGACGCTCAGGCGGTCGCCCCGGCTTGGTTGAACAGATTCGGGTTCATGCTCCGCGACTGCGCCTCGCCTTTTGTCACCAAGCCTCGGTTCACCAGTTCGACCAAGGCCATGTCCATCGTCTGCATCCCGTCCTTTTGGCTGGCCTGCATTATGCCGGGGATTTGATGGAGCTTGGCCTCGCGAATGAGGTTCCGCACCGCGGTCGTCCCGACCATGATCTCGACTGCCGCGACCCGGCCGCCTGTTCGTTTCTTGAGCAGCGTCTGCGTCAGCACGCCTTCCAGAGTTTCGGCGAGCTGGGCACGGACCTGCGCCTGCTGGTTCGGCGGGAACGCGTCGATGATCCGGTCGACGGTCTTGGGCGCGCTCGACGTATGGAGGGTCGCCAGCACCAAGTGTCCCGTCTCGGCCGCGGTCAGCGCGAGTTGGATCGTCTCCAGGTCCCGCATTTCGCCGACCAGGATAATGTCCGGGTCCTCGCGTAGAGCCGAGCGAAGGGCGTTGGCGAACGAGAGCGTATGCACGCCCAATTCCCGTTGGTTGATCAGGCACTTTTTGGACTTGTGGACAAACTCGATGGGGTCCTCGATCGTGATGACATGCCCCTCGAACGTGTTGTTCAGGTAATCGATCATCGCGGCCAGCGTGGTCGACTTGCCGGATCCGGTCGGACCGGTGACGAGGATCAGCCCCTTTTCTCTGTCGCAGAGCTGCCGGATGATCGGGGGCATGCCGAGTTTCTCGAGCGGAATGATCTCCGTTGGAATGGTTCGGAAAACGGCTCCCAAGCCGCGGTTCTGCAGGAAGACGTTGACGCGGAAGCGCGCAATGTCACCCATCGCGAAGGAGAAATCGCATTCGCGATGCTCTTCGAAGATCTTGCGCTGCACGTCGCTCATCATATCGTACACGAGCGCGTGGACTTCCTCCATGCTCAACGGCGGATGGTCCAGTTTCTTTAGGTCTCCGTGGATCCGGACCATCGGCGGCTCGCCGGCGCTGAGATGACAGTCCGAGGCGCCTTCTTTGACGGCAAACGTCAGTAACTGCGAAATATCCATGAAGCGAGTCCTCCTCCCCAGCGGATCGAATGCAGAATAACGACTGCCCGAGATGAACAATGATCTGTTGTTAGGCGTTGGAGCGGATAGCTCTTCGAACAGTCGGAAGCCTGTGGCCATCATGCCACATCGATTTCAGAAAGCAAGAAAATAGGCACAAGCCAATGCGCCTTTAACGGGGCACATCGGAGACCGCCGACGGAGGACGGCGTGAGGGGCGGTGAAAAGTGCGAGTCAGATCAAGCCCAAATCTTTCCCGGCCTTCCGAAAAGCTTCCAGCGCGGCGTCGAGCTGCTCGCTCGTGTGTTCGGAGGTCACCGTGGTTCTGATCCGGCTCGTTCCTTTGGGGACGGTGGGGGGCCGGATCGCCGGAGCGTACACGCCATATTCGAAGAGTTTCTGAGCCATCGCGAGGGCGCGCTCGGCTTCGCCGATGAGCACCGGGATGATCGGACTGAGGCTGTCGGCCGTGACGAAGCCAAGCGATCGCAGCCCGGAAGAGAAATGCTGGCGATTGGCCCACAGGCGTGCGCGCCGCTCGGGTTCCGTCTCGAGGATCGTCAACGCGGCTGTTGATGCGGCGGCGCTGGCGGGCGGCGGCGCGGTGGTGAACATGAAAGACCGAGCCGTGTTGATCAGATAATCGATGAACGGGGCTGGCCCGACGACATAGGCGCCGATCCCGCCCAGCGCCTTCCCGAGCGTGCCCATATGGAACGGGATGCGCGACTCGACGCCGAAATGTTCCAGCGAACCGCGACCGCGCTCGCCCATTATGCCGGTAGCGTGGGCGTCATCGATAAGGATCTGTGCCCCATACTGCTCCGCCAGCGTAGCGAGGTCGAGCAGAGGAGCCAAGTCGCCGTCCATGCTGAACAGACCGTCGGTAACGATCAGCGTCCGTCGTCCCGCTGGTCGACGCCGAAGCAAGGATTCGAGATGTTCCATGTCGCGGTGCCGGAACACGCGAAAGTCGGCTCCGCTCAAACGGCACCCGTCGATCAAGCTGGCATGGCACAAGCGATCGGCCAAGATGAGCCCGCCGGACCCGATCAATGCCGGGATCATTCCAAGATTGGCCAGATAACCCGAACCGAACACCAGCGCCGCCTCCGTACCTTTGAAGCGAGCCAATGCCGACTCCAGCTCTATATGGGGCCGGAGTGTTCCGGAGACCAGGCGAGACGCTCCGGCGCCGACACCGAATTTCTCGGTGGCCCGGACGGCGGATTGAATGAGTTGAGGATGGGTGGCAAGACCGAGATAGTCGTTCGATGCCAACAGAATAACATCACGGCCGTCAATCGAGACGACCGGGCCGGTCGCCGACTGCAGCGGTTTCGGTCGGCGCAGCAGGTGCTGCCGCTCCAGTTGCCGGAGCCTCTCAATGAACTGAAAGTGCCGATCGGTCTCGTCGGTTGACGCCATCGTACCACGCCGGTTTCGTTGCGGTACGCTATACTTGCTGATCCTCAGTGTCAACGACCGGGTACTGGGGGGATCCGGATTTGGGCGCGATTGACAATCTGCGGCGAACCTTAGTATAAGGCCCGTCACCGCCGAGCCGGAGAATGATTGCCGGCCATCGGCATCCAGGCGCGACAGATGTCCTACCGCATTAAGATTCCATCAAAAAGCGACCCGGTGAACGAGACGCAGCTTCTCAGCGGGATGGAGCGTCTGTGGTTGACGATTCAGGAATATCGCCGGGCGATTCTGGTTGGAGGCGCAGTACTGGTCGCGGCGGTGGCAATTGTGATCGGCGTGATTTGGTATGACCACCGTACGGCGGAGGCGGCGCTCGGTTTGTACCGCGAAGCGACACGCCATTATTTGACGCGTCCTGCCGACAAACCGGAACAAGCCGACGCCAATCTTAAGGAGGCGATCAAGAAGTATCGCCAAGTGGTAGAACAGTATCCGCGCACTCCCAGCGCGCCGCTCGCCTTATACCATTTGGGAAATGCGTTGGTGCAGGCGAACGAGATCGATGCGGCGATCGAGGCCTACAAGCGGTACGTCCTGCTGTATGCTTCCAATTCCGCATTGCTCGGACTGGTTCAGCAGCGATTGGGCTACGCCTATCTCTTGAAAGGAGATCGGGATCAGGCGGCCAAAGTGTTTTCAACGGTCCTACAACTGCCAGGCGCCTTGAATAAAGACCACGCGCTTTTTGAACTGGGCAAGCTCGAAGAGGCTCAATCACGGCCGGAAGGCGCATTGAGCCATTACCAGCAGTTGATCAAAGACTATCCCAGCTCTCCCTTTGCCAGCGAGGCTGCGGTCCGTATCAAGGTGTTGGAAGTGAAGAAAGGACCGGCGGCGACTTCTTCTGGAACCTCGACGACCGAATCGCAATCCGGAGGGTCCGCTACGAATCAACCCGACCATCCCCCTTCATCGGACGCTACACAACGCTAGCCGAGTTTTCGGATACGTGTCGCTCGAAGGGAGACAAAGAGCGTCTGTTTGGCAGGACAGCGAGGAGCGTTATCTGATCGCGAGCACGTCGCCCGGCTTAATCAGGGCGCTGGTGAGGTTGTTTCTCGCCTTGAGCACTTTCACCGAGATTCGGAAGCGTTTGGCGATCTTTTCGAGCGTGTCGCCCACCCGTACGCGATACACTTTCGTGCTTCCATGGTCTGTGCGGCTATGCTTGGACTTCACGGCAAGCGGGATGTGTTTGTAGGTCGGAATGCGGTCCAGCAGTTGCTCGACCTTCTCTTTGGTTCCTGCCGGTACTTTGAGATGATACTCTGGGTCATCGGGCGGTGTCGCGTCCCGGCGAAGCTCCGGGTTCAGATTCTTCAGCTCCTGATAAGGAATGCCGGTGACGTTCGAGATCGCCCGGAAATGGATCGGACGGCGGACGATCACTTCTTCAAAGCTGTGGGGCGTGACGCCTTCCAGAGGAAATCCATAACGATCCGGATTCTTTGCGATGATCGTGGCCGCCATGAAACGGGGAACGTATTCTTTGGTTTCCCGACGGATCAGCTTGGTGCGGGAAATCTCTTTGAAACTTTCAGCGTGGGCCTTCTGCAGCGCACGCAGCACTTTTCCTTCACCGGCATTGTAGGCGGCCATCGCCAACGGCCAACTTCCGAAGAGATCGTAGAGATCCTTCAGATACCGAGCTGCCGCAACCGTTGACTTGATGGGATCTCGACGTTCATCCACGTACTGATCGACCCGAAGCCCATAGAGCTTCGCCGTCCCTTTCATAAACTGCCATGGCCCGGTGGCGCGGGCACGAGAATACGCAAGCGGATTGAAGCCGCTCTCGACCAGAGAGAGATACACCAGGTCACTCGGCAAATCGAATTCAGAAAAGATCCTCTCGACCAACGGCTTGTACTTGCCTAGTCGGAGCAGCCATTTCTCGAACCGATCACGAATTGAGGTGTTGAAGTAGCGAATGTGACCCTGGACTGAGGAATCCAACACGATAGGGACATTGTAAGTGACTTCTCTCTCTCCCTCGGAGGCCTTCTCCGATTTCCCTACAGACATGCTAGACTGCGAGTCGGTAGCCAGTTGAGATAAGGCGGTTTTCTCCGAAGCCGGCTCTACGACTGTCTTGTCGGCAAGAGAATCGTCCTGAGAAAGCCCGTCCGAGGACTCTTCCGCTCCCGGCGGCTTTTCAGCTGGTTGTGAAGCGAGGTGGGGGGCCGATGAGGATTCATCGACCGACGCCGGAACCTGTGCCGCCGAGGCCACTACAACTGCTTGTTCAGCTGTTGCGGGTGTCGGTAAGGCCACTGCAGTCAAGACCACGATCGGTAAAGCAACCACGAATAAGTTTTTCACCCGTCTACTCTCCGCAGTTTCTTCCGGGCTCCTGCGCCCCACGAATCAATCGGTCGATGAACGCACGCCACAAAAATCCAAAGTTTTAGCTACCTTAACGATTGTTCCCGGTGTTGTCAAGGAAGCTAATGAAAATGAATAGCGCGTGCGAAGACAGCAATCAGTGCGTCGGTGCGAGGAGCGATGAACCTGAGACTATTCAGCCGACTGGAAAACAAGACGGTTCTGGAGGTGTAGGTTGCCTTGACTCTCTCACAAGGGCTGTGATAGCGTACCGCCCTTCCTGACCTAGAGAACCCCCAAATCTTTGTGGAGTTGAGGAGGACGGGTCGATGTTGAAACGGTATCTACTCGCTCCGGGACCGACTCCTGTGCCGCCGGAGGTCCTGCTGGCGATGGCGCGGCCGGTTATTCACCACCGCGCGCCCGAATTCGTCCGAGTGTTCGCCGAAGTGCGCGAAGATCTCAAATGGCTCTTTCAAACCCGCAACGATGTGTTGATTCTCGCCTCCTCGGGCACAGGGGGAATGGAGGGGTCGGTGTCGAATTTTCTGTCCCCCGGTGACAAGGCGCTTTGTGTCAACGCGGGCAAGTTCGGAGAGCGGTGGGTCAAGTTGTGTAAGACATTTGGCGCCCAGGTCGCGGAGATCAAAGTCGAATGGGGGCGGGCGGTCGACCCGCAGGCGGTCGCCGATGCCCTCAAGAAAGATCCGTCGATCAAGGCCGTCTATGTGCAGGCCAGCGAGACCTCGACCGGCGTCGCGCACGATGTGAAAACTCTGGCGGAGATCGTCAAGCCATACGAAGGCACGATTCTGGTGGTCGACGCCATTACGGCGTTGGGCGTGTTTGATATCAAGACCGACGAGTGGGGAATTGATGTGGTCATTACGGGATCGCAGAAAGCGCTGATGCTGCCGCCCGGGTTGGCCTTTGTCAGTGTGAGTGAGAAGGCCTGGCAATTGGCTGAGAAAGCGAAAAACGGCGCGTTTTATTTCAACTTTAAGAAGGAGCGGGATTCTCAGATCAAGAACCAAACAGCATATACCCCGGCGGTCTCCCTAATCCTTGGGCTTCAGGAAGTGCTCAAGATGCTGAAGGCAGAAGGACTGGAAGCGGTGTTCGCCCGCCAAGCGGCGCTGGCTCAGGCCATGCGGGAGGGAGTCAAGGCGGCCGGACTCTCCCTTTTCCCCAAGGAGTCGCCCAGCGATGCTGTGACGGCGGTTTCCGCTCCCGAGGGCGTTGATGGTCAGGCGATCTATAAGAACCTCAGGGTCCAATACGGGATCACGGCCGCTGGCGGCCAAGACCACTTGAAAGGGAAGATTTTCCGGCTCTCCCATATGGGGTATATGGATCGGTTCGATGTGATCACGGCCTTGGCGGCCGTTGAAATGGTGCTGCGGGGCCTCGGTCATCCGATCAAATTAGGCAGCGGTGTGGCGAAGGCGCAGGAATTGCTGATGGTGTAATTCAGAGCATAGGCGATGGGCGATAGGCCATCACGGGGAGAGGCCACCGGAGAGAATCTGAGCGTCTGACCCAGACCCATTGCCCGAGTCGAAAAAAAGCCGAACGAGTATGAAAATTCTGGTCAGTGACAGTTTGTCAAAGCAAGGGATCGAGGTCCTCGAAAAGGCGGGATTCACCGTTGTCGTCAAACCCAAGCTCTCCAAGGATGAGCTGCTCAAGGAGATCAAAGATTCTGATGGTTTGATCGTCCGTTCGGCGACGAGAGTCACCGCGGATGTGATTGACGCAGCAGAGCGTCTCAAGGTCATAGGGCGTGCTGGCTCCGGGCTGGACAATGTGGATACCCAAGCAGCGACCCGCCGCGGCATCGTGGTCATGAACACCCCCGGCGGCAATACCGTGACGACTGCCGAACATACCATGGCGATGATCTTCGCGATGACCCGACGGATTCCCCAGGCGACTGCGTCCATGAAGGCCGGGAAGTGGGAGAAAGAGCGGTTCATGGGCGTCGAGCTGTACAACAAGATCTTGGGGATCGTCGGTGTCGGACAGATCGGGGGCTATCTGACCAAGCTTGCGCAGGGGATCGGCATGAACGTCATCGCCTACGACCCCTATCTGGCCGAGGAACGGGCGCGCAAGATGGGGGTCGAGATGGTGGATCTCGATGAACTGTTTCGCCGGAGCGACATTATCTCGGTCCACACGCCCTTGACCCCTGAAACCAGATCGCTGATCGACGTTCGGGCCATCGCCAAGATGAAGCCCGGCGTGATGGTCGTCAACTGCGCGCGCGGCGGGATCGTCAACGAGGCCGACCTCTGCGAGGCGCTCAAGACCAAGAAGGTCGCCGCCGCCGCGTTCGACGTATTCGACCAAGAGCCGGTCAAGCCGGATCATCCCCTGCTCACCCTGGACAATTTCATCTGCACCCCGCACATCGGCGCGTCGACGACGGAGGCACAGGAAAACGTCGCCATCGGCATTGCAGAGCAGATCGTTGATTACTTCACCAAGGGCATCGCGCGCGGCGCCGTCAACGTTCCATCGGTGCCGCCCGAACTTCTTCCTCAGCTCCAGCCGTATTTGGCATTGGCCGAAAAAGTCGGCCTCCTGCAAGCCCAGCTTTACGAGGGCGGACTCGAGCGGGTCACCGTTGAATACAACGGCGAGGTGTCTTCGCTCACTGTCGCTCCGCTGACGATCGCGGTCTTGAAGGGACTCCTGACCCCCATTCTCGAAAACGCGGTTAATTTCGTGAACGCACCGGTCGTGGCCAAGGAGCGGGGGATCGAAGTGAAAGAGGTCAAGAGCGGAGACGCTGGCGATTTCACGAGCGTGATCCGGGTCCGGGTCGAAGCGGGCAGACGTGTGCACCACGTGGCCGGCACGCTTCACAATCGCAAGGAGCCTCGCATCGTCGAAATCGACACGTTCCAAGTCGAAGTGGTGCCGGAGGGGCACCTCCTGCTGATCCTCAACGTCGATCGCCCGGGCGTGATCGGCGAGGTCGGAAAAGTACTAGGAGATCACGATATCAACATCGCCCGCATGCAGTGCTCCCGCGAGGAACGCGGCGGCAACGCCTTATTGATCATTGGTACCGACGTCCCCTTATCTCGCGAGGTGCTGGACCAGATTAAGTCCGCGAGAAACATTCTCTCGGTCAAGGTCGCCGATCTCTCCATGGGTTTGTAACCGACCCTCCATTGGCCATGGCTCGCCCGCCGAGCACACCGTCCACTCATCCGTCCCGCCCGATGTCCAAACAGGAACGTTCGCTTGTGCCGGCGGGCACGACGACCATTTTGCCTCACGTCGCGATGCAGGTCCGGCGGCTTGAGGGCATTCTCCTGACCCAGTTGAGTCGTTGGGGCTATGACGAAGTTATCCTGCCTACGTTCGAATACTTGGACGTGCTGGCGCCGGGCCTCGAGCGGGACATCATCGAGAAGTGTTACCAATTCGCCGATCGTACGACCGGCCGTATCTTGCTCCTGCGGCCGGACGCCACCGCGCAGATTGCTCGGACCGTGGCGATGGGAATGATCGACCGGCAAATCCCCTTGCGCCTGTCCTATCGGACCTCCGTCTTTCGGTACGAGCCGGAACATGCCGGGCGGGATCGGGAGATTTTTCAAATCGGAGCGGAACTGATCGGGCGGGACGATATTGCCGCCGACGCCGAAATCATCGCGCTCATGGCCGAATGCTTGAAACAGGTCGGGCTCCGTTCATTCAAAGTCTCTCTGGGGCACGTCGGGTTTTTCAAGGGACTGCTGGCCGGAACAGGGATGTCTGCGGAGGGACGAAAGCGGGCTGAACAGGCCGCGGCGCGCAAGGATCTGCCGCGCCTCGAGGAAATTCTTTCGTCCGAGCGGGTGCCGCCGGTCCAGGCGCGGTCGATCCTCGACGCGCCCGGACTCTATGGGCGGGAGGAAGTGCTGGATCGAGGGCGTCGGCTTGCCGGACGGGATCGTACGTTGCAATCGACGCTCGATCGGCTCACTCAGGTGTATCGGTTGCTGGAGTCCGCCGGCCTCAGCGGCTACCTCTTGCTCGACCTTGGCGAATTCCGCGGCTTCGAATATTATGACGGGCTCGTGTTCGACGTGTTTGCGGACGGGGTTGGATGCGAACTCGGCGGCGGCGGACGCTACGATCACTTGATCGGACGATTCGGTCGAGATCTGCCGTCCACCGGCTTCGCGTTGGATGTCGATCGACTCTTCCGCGCGTTGAGCGCGGATATTGCCGGAGAGATCCGCCAAGCAGGGCCTGACTATGTCGTCTGCGCGCCGGCCCACTTGTCCCAGCGGCTTTTTGAGGTGACGAACCTGTTAAGGGCGCGCGGGTGTAGGGTCATTCATGGGACCGTTCGGAAGCGCCCCGCCGAGACAGTCGGTGCGGCTGTCGAAGAATCGCGGCGGTATCAGGCCACTGCGGCTCTTGTGCTCGGTGCCCCCGGCCTTTCCTCTGACGAAGTGCTGATGATCGAAAATCTTTCATCCAGTCCAGCCTCAAAGCGGTCGGAGAAACGCCGCTCCAAGGCGCATTCCTTCAAGCGGGTTAAGATTCAAGCGCTTGCCGGTTTGGTCGGCGGAACAGGAAGCTCCTGACAGGAACAGCGACGGTCATGGCGACAGTCGATCTTTCCGAACCTAAACTGCCCCCCCAAAACTTGGAAGCCGAGCAATCGGTGTTGGGCGCTGTTCTGCTCGATAATGGGGCGATGGCCAAGGCGATGGAGCTGTTGAGCGAAGAAGATTTTTATCGGACAGCGCATCGGAAAATCTTTCGCGCGATGCTTGAACTGTCCGAGGTCGGAGAGGTGATTGACCAGATCACCCTGACCGAGCGGCTCAAGGAGAGAGGTGAGTTGGAAGCGGTGGGAGGCGCCGCCTATCTGGCGGAACTCGTCCAGATGGTGCCGAGCGCGGCGAATATCCGCTACCACTGCAAGATCGTTCGGGACAAAGCACTCCTCCGGGGACTGATCAGCACAGCCACCGACGTCATCGCCCGCGGGTATGAGGGCATGGCCCCGATCGATGAGTTGTTGGAGTTTGCCGAGCAATCGGTGTTCAGTCTTGCCCAAGGGAAGCTCGGCCGCTCGTTCACGCAGATCAACCATATCATTAAAGAAAGTCTCGAACTCGTCGACCGCCTGTCCAAACGGAAAGAGCGGGTTACGGGGGTGCCGACCGGATTTTACGATCTTGATGATCTAACAGCCGGTCTGCAGGCGTCGGATCTCGTCGTGATCGCCGGGCGCCCCAGCATGGGCAAGACCAGCCTGGCGCTCGGAATCGCTCAGCATGCCGCCATTCAGGCGAGGGCTGTCGTCGGAATTTTCAGTCTGGAGATGTCCAAACCTCAATTGGTGCTTCGGATGCTGAGTTCAGAAGCCCGCGTGGATTCTCACGCGTTACGGACCGGGAGACTGCAGAAGGAGGATTGGTGGCGGCTGGCCGAGGCGGCCGGTCGTCTCGAACAGGCGCCGATTTTTATTGACGACACGGGGGCGCTCTCGGTCCAACAAATGCGGGGCAAGGCGAGGCGGCTCAAGGCGGAGCGAGGTCTTGACCTGTTGATCGTGGATTATCTCCAGTTGATGCAGGGCCGTAGCGACGCCGAGTCTCGCCAACAGGAGATTTCCGACATTTCTCGGTCCTTGAAAGGACTGGCCAAGGAACTCAATATCCCGGTCGTCGCGCTGTCTCAGTTGAGCCGCAACGTCGAAAACCGCAAACCGCCGATTCCGATGCTTGCGGACCTGCGCGAAAGCGGCGCCATCGAGCAGGACGCGGACGTGGTGATTTTCATTTATCGTGAAGAAGTCTACGATCCGAACTCGGAAAAGAAGGGGATCGCCGATATTCTCGTGCGGAAACACCGCAACGGTCCGATCGGAGACCGGCAACTGTTCTTTCACGATAAGTTCGCGAAGTTCGAAAGCCTCGACACCCGTGAAGCAGTTTGACGCTGGGTTATCACCGTCTGTATAATCCTCTCTCGTACGCGTCCCGATCTTCTCCGCAGCTTGTGACAACGGAGTCGTCGTACGGGCCATGAACATGGCTGCCGCAATTGTCGGTCTCACGCTCAGGACACTGGGACTCAATGCCTTGATGATTGCGGCGATTCCTTCGATCATTGCTGCCTGTGCCGCCGCTCCTCGCACTGACATCGTCTCTCCTCCCGGTTCACCTCCATCAGAAACCAAGCCGGCTTCGGCCGTCGATGCTCGGTCCTCGTATCATTTCATGCTGGGCTACCAGGCTGAGCTGGCTCAGGAAACCGAACGCGCCATCCAGGAGTATCAGGCCGCGTTGCGAACCGATCCCACTTCCCGCTTCCTGAAGGCTCGCCTGGCTGCGCTGTTTTTCTCCGCGGGCGACCTCGCGACGGCCGTGCGCTACGCGGATGAAGTGGCCGGGGGAGCAGATCAGGATGCGCAGTTGTTGGGACAGATCGCCGGAATTTATGCGGGAGCTGGACAGGTGGACAAGGCCCTCATGCTGTTCGATCGCGCGATCGAGATCGACCCGTCCAAGAGCGAATCGTATTTTTCGAGAGGGTTATTGCTGCTGAATCTCAAGCGCTTCGACGAAGCGACGCAGATCATCGAGCGGGGCATCAAAATCTCGCCTGACTCGCCGGTGGGCTATTACTATCTTGGTCGCGTGGCGATCGAGGCAAAGCAGCCGGATCGAGCGATTGCCAGTTTCGAGCGGGCCATGGCCGTCAATCCAGCGTTCGAACCGGCTTACATGGCGCTGGCTTCGGCCTATGAGGCTCAAGGGAACCGTGAAAAAGCCATCGCGGTCTATCGCAAATATCTGCAACTGGTGAATCCTCGTGGCAGAGAAATCCGTCAGCATTTAATTCGGCTGTATATCAACGGGAAGGAATACAGGGAGGCGATGGCGGAGTTGGAAAAGGTCCTAGCCGATGATCCCTCGGATCTCGACGCCCAACTTCGGCTGAGTTTAATTTACGGTGAACTGAAGGAGTATCAGAAAGCAATCGAACGGCTCACACAAATTTTGGCTGTCCGTCCGGCCGAACTGAAGATCAGGGACTACCTGGGATTCATGCTTGAAGAAACGAAGCAATATGACAAAGCCGTGGAGGCCTATACCTACAATCTCAAGCTGGACCAGAACTATTTTGACAGCCATCTGCATTTGGGAGTGTTGCTGTACCGGTTGAAGCGGTTCCCGGAGGCTGCCGCGCACCTTTCGAAGGCAGTGCAATTAAATCCCAAACAGCCTGAGGGGTATTTGGTGCTCGGGCTGACCTATCTCCAAACCGAACAATATGAATTGGCCCTGCAAACCTTCGAGGAAGGAATCCGGTATAACCCCGCCAATCCTGATCTGCATTTCAATCTCGGGACGGCGTATGACAAGCTGAATCGGTTCGACGACGTGGTCCGCGCTATGGAGACGACGCTGAAACTCGATCCGAAGCACGCGGATGCGCTGAACTATCTTGGGTACAGCTACGCGGAACGAGGGATCAAGATCGAGGAAGCTGTCGCGCTGACGAAGCAGGCCGTCGCGTTGAAACCGAACAACGGATATTATGTGGACAGTCTCGGGTGGGCGTTCTTCAAGATGGGATTGATCAACGAGGCGCTCGCGGAAATCAAGCGAGCAGTCGATCTGGTCGGGGACGATCCCGTCATTTTTGAACACTTAGGCGAAATCTACCTCAAGAAAGATCTGATCTCGGAAGCCCGGGAAGCCTGGCTCCATTCTCTGGAACTCGATCCCTCCAATATCAAATTGATCGAGCGTTTTCGCGAACGCGGGATGGGAGATCCGACCCAGGAGGAGCGTGTCCGACAGGCTCAACGAAGGGTTTCGGAGAACAAGTCCCTCCAACACGCGACGCCGTAACCGTTGGGGTTCGTGCACTTGCACGTATCTACCATTCTCTTTCTCTGCTCGGCATCGAGAACCCTGCCGGTAGCTAACAGTTTGCGGGAATTTGTTCCTTTTAATCGCCGCATTGTCCGTTGCCTTCAAGTCGCTGCAGGATTAACAAGCATCGGCTCCGCCGCCCCACGATTTCTTTGGACACCGATTTGGGGCATACTGCCCCTCACTTGATGGAGGGGTCCATGGCGAAATCGAAGGCGGAGCGAGGCCGCTTCTCCTCGCGCAAGAAGGGGGAGGCCGTGCTGCGAGTGCTGCGCGGTGAGGA
>FWPU01005459.1_pt1 | contig 27511 bp, 23 predicted proteins | sample 2228361 | NCBI WGS metagenome assembly FWPU01 (sample SAMEA103939777, study PRJEB20133) | metagenome
TGTTCAATCACTGAATTGTCCTTATGGTCGCAGATGGGGGGCTACAAAGGTGGCATCAAAAGAGGCTCATTTTCTAAAAAGTGCCCAAGATGGTCGGGGAAAATACCGAATTGCCCCCAATGCAAGAGAAATCCCTCCAGCACCGGCCCTTGAATAGGGCTGCACGAGTGCTGCGTCTCCTTCACCGACAGCACCTTCACTGGGGGAAAAGCCAAGCATGGAACAACCATCCACCTCCCGGGAGAGATCGATGGCTATGGGACTGTTAACCGTTGTCGTTATGGTAGGTGATGGAGCCCAAAACCAGGATCGAGGGAGCCTGGAGATAGTGTCGTCATTGGAGATAAGCGGGGGATCTGGGCAATGGTTTTAGCGCACCAGAGGGGGCTCTCTGGCAGGGCGGATTTCATCACCGCCGAAACACGGCACAGGGGGAGCGGAGAGGAAATTCGACGCTCCCTGTGCCTCTGGAGTGTCCGTGCAGTGGAGCCAGAGATTTGGCTCATCTCCCAAATGTGTGCGAACCTGTTCGGTTCCCTGCGAAACCGGGGTGGGTAGCGCACATTTGTGGCAGATGAGCCGGGATTTTAACGCATGAGAGAGAGGTAAAGTTCTTCGGTCTGTGGGGAAGGTGGAGCTGCGATCTCCTCGTGCAATGCCTTCTGACAGAGTTCGAACTGGCGGGCAACGGCCGCCCGGTTGCCGGTGGCCGCATAAATGCGCATGGCCAGGCGATGGGCATCTTCCAGGCAGGGATCATCGGTCAGGAGCTGCTGACATCGATCCAGGGCGGCATTGATCTGCCCCTGTTCAAACAGGAGCTGAGCAAGCTCCAAACTAACTTCGATATAGATCCGCCGTAGATGTTCCCGCTCCGCCCAAACCCAGCTACCCTCCACCTCCGGCAGGTAGTCGCCGCGATAGTGCTCCAGAGCCCGTTCATAGGCCCAGATCCGGGCCTCCCCATCAACAGTCCGCCTGGCCTCTTGGATACACTGGAACAAGCTTTCCACATCATATTCATAGTCGACGGCACGGTCGAAGTAGTAGACGTCGTCCTGGAAGCGGATCACATCCTGGCCGATGGCGCTGCGAAGCCGGTAAATGGTGTTCTTGAAGCGGGTGCGAACCTGACTCAGGGAGGCTTCCGGCCAGAGGATCTCGCTGATCTCTTCCTTCGTCAGGCCTTCCTCGTGGGCAAGCAGGCAAAAGAAGAGATCCCGAGAGACCAACGTCTTCCAATCGCTGTTGGAGACTAGACGCCCGTTGACCCACACCTCTGCTCGGCCCAGGGCCCGGATGGTCAACGTGGGGGGGTCCAATTCGGCTGTCATCATCTCCTGCAATGGGCTGGAGCGAAGCCGCCGGCGCAGGGCGGGCAAAGCCTGCTCGAATTCATCCACCCTGGCCAACAGGCGGGACAACGGGCCTGCCGCTGCCCGCTGACGGCTCATCTTGAGGAGCAGCGGCTTGAGGATGCAGGCCACCGGCAAAATCGGCGCCTGGGTCTGAAGTTGGGCGATCTGGTTCAGAGCCTGATGGAGAGATTCCTGGGCGCCATGTTTGTCTCCGTGGCCAGCCAGAGCTGCCGCCAGAAACAGCCGGGCCTTGGCCGCGTCCGCCAGTTGCCCGCCTGCCTCAAAACAGCGGATGGCATCCTCCAGGGGTTCCAGGGCCGGCTCGGGGTTGTCCTGGGCCAGATAAAAGCGTCCCATGGCCAGCCGGTACAGCCCCCACTCATACTGGGAGCTCTTATCCAGGACCCGCTTGCCCGCGGCGTCCAGATAGGTGTAGGCCCGTCCCCAGTCCCGGCCTGTGCAGGCCAGGGCTGCCCGGGCCAGCTCCAGATAGAGCACCAAAAAGCGCTCATCCAGCTGCTGGGCCAGTTCATAGGCCCGTTGGTAGAGCCGTTCGGCAGCGGCCGGGACCTGCATGTCACTGAAAACGTCGCCCATGCTGGCCAGGGCAAAGGCCTCCATGCGGGTGTAGCCGCTCTGTTCGGCACAGGCCAGGGACTGCTGCAACATGTCCAGGGCCTTCAGGTAATCGCCATGTTCGTAGTAGTGGACGCCCAGGTTGTTGAGGACGTTGGCCTGCCCCACCAGGTTGTTGAGGCTGGACCAGGCCTGGAGGGCCTCCTCAAAGAGTGGCAAGGCCCGATGGTGCTGGCCAGAAAGGAAGTACGAATTGGCCAGATCCATGGAGACCATGGCCATGTTTTGCTGGTCGTTGAGATCTTTGTACAAATTTAGAGAGCTATGCAGACATCGAATACTGGCCTGGAGGTCACCCACGGCATAGTATCCCAGGCCCAGGGAACGCACCGCCAGGGCGTGAATGGACTGGGTCTCCACACACGTCTCTGCCATAGCACCCAGAAGCTCCAATGCCCGCTGGGCGTCCTGGATGGAGTCGGGATAGTTCCCCAGGAAGCGATGGGCCACCGACCGATGGGCCAGCGCCTGGGCCAGGACCAGAGGAGCCGAACCGGCCAGGGCATCGACAGCTCGATTCAGGCAAGCCAGGCCCCGCTCCACTTCCCCCCCCAGGGTCAGCGCGTAGCCCTGCAAAGCCAGAAGCCTTGGGCGGGTTTCCAACATCCCCAGGGGCAGCTCCGTCAGCCAGCGCAACACGGTCTTGAGTCGGCCACTCTGGAGGAGCCGCAGCCCCACCTGCTCAATCAGCGCGGCAACGGACTCCGGCAGATCCAGCCGCTGGTAGAGGTGGTAGGCCTCCTCCCATCGACCTCGCGCCCCGTAGAGATCCGCCAGGCGTCGGGCAATGAGCCGCTCTTCTTCCGGCCGCTCCTGGATCAGCATCTGCTGGAGGAATTCCCGGAACAGGGGGTGATAGCGCAGGGCATCGCCATTTTCACCCACCTGGACCACAAACAGGTTGTGCTGGACCACCATGTCCACCATGTCCTGCCAGCACTTCCCAGGCGGACACCACTCGGGCTCGAAGATGGCCCCGCAGAGCTCGGCGTCGAATTCGTCCATGACGGACGTGCGCAGCAGGAAATCTTGCAGATCCGGCGATTCCTGCCCCAACACCTCATGAACCAGGTAGGTGTAGAGGTCCACCCCCGCGGCCCGGATCATGCGCAGGCGGTTGGCCATGCGCCACCTCTTGGTCTGGGCGGAAAGCAACAATCCGGTGATCCACCCCTTGCTGAGGTTGCATACCTCTTGAGCTTCTTCGGGGGACATGGTCAGGCCATAGTTGCGCAGCGCGAGGAGCTGCAACTCATCTGGCTGGAAGGCCAGATCCTCAAAGTCAAGCCCACCCACATAGCCCCGAGCCACCAGCAGCGCCAGGTTGGGAATGGTGAGCAGCTTCCGGGAGGCCAGGATCAGGTGGCAGGTTTCCGGGCTATATTGGACAAAATCGCTGATGAATGCACTGATATCCGGATGGTCGTTCAGGAGATGGTAGTCGTCGATGACGAAGACAAAGTGCTCATCAACCTGTTCATAGAGCTCGTTCACCATGGTGGTGAGGAGCTGTTCCAGGGTGCTGCGCCCCGTGCTCACCATCTGCAGCGCAGCGTTGGAACGGGCGCCAAAGCCGGGAAATCGATGCTGGATACTGGCGATAAAATGGGTCAGGAAGCGGTAGGGATCCTGGTCGACTTCAGAAAGGGCGTACCAGCACGCGGGCATGTCGATGTGCTGGAGCAAATCGATCAGGGAGGCAGTCTTGCCGTAGCCGGCAGGGGCGATGACCAGGATGAGCTTATAGTCCAACAACTCCTGGAAGATCTCCAGCAGGCGCTGACGGGGCACCACTTCAGGCCGAGGGTGAGGCGGAACGATCTTAGTGAGTGTGATCAGCTGTTCCATGGAAACAGACACTCCAGGTGCGAAGGAATAGACAGATCACCAACAGACCCCGGCCCATAGTCCATCATGTTCGCCGCATCCCCCGCGGCACCGGTCTGGGCCCAGGTCTGGCTACACACGGCTGGCCAGGCTCGACGGTAGTCATCCTGTTCAAAATCCACGTTTGCTTCGGGGTCGTTCACCGACGAAAAGAAGAAATTCACGCCCGTTCCCCAACATGTCGTTCAGTATAACATGTTTTGCACGCATTGAACATGGATGACAAAAATGTCAAGTGGGGAATGGCGTACGCAGATAGATCCAATTCAGCCTATTTTTACCATAAGTTACCGTTTCGTTCTACTTTACTGGGATCCGCTTTCTGCGCCATCGTCCACCGTCTGGTATACTGGACAATAATCAGCCAGAGCAGCCGGTTCCGCAGCCTATCGTTCCTGCCCTGCCACGGAGGTCTTCATGAGTGCGCCGCAACTGATCCCTTTGCGCGACTATCGCGAGTATCCAGTGGAGGAGATGGCCCGGCGGGCGGCAAAATTTTACGCCGAGATGCGCCGACGTCGTAGCGTCCGCCATTTCTCCGATCGGCCGGTGCCCCGTAGCATCATCGAGGACTGCCTGCGGGCAGCCGGTACAGCCCCCAGCGGCGCCAACATGCAGCCCTGGCATTTCGTCGTGGTGAGCGACCCGGCTGTGAAACACGAAATTCGCCTGGCCGCAGAAGCGGAGGAACGGGAGTTCTATACCCGACGGGCCCCCCAGGAATGGCTGGACGCCCTCCAACCCTTCGGCACCACGCCAGAAAAGCCCTACCTGGAGATTGCCCCCTACCTGATCGCCATCTTTGCCCGCAGCTATGAGCTGGTCGCTCAGACCCAGAAGATCAAGCACTACTATGTGACCGAGTCGGTGGGCATCGCCACCGGTATCCTCATCACGGCCCTCCACCACGCAGGCCTGGCCACCCTGACCCACACGCCGAGCCCCATGCACTTCCTGAACCGCATCCTGCAGCGTCCAACCAACGAACGTCCCTTCTTGCTCCTGGTGGTGGGCTACCCCGCGCCGGATGCCCGGGTGCCCGATATCGGCAAAAAGTCGTTGGATGAGATCGCCACCTTTTATTGACGAATGGCTCATCTACCACAAATGTGGGCTACCCACCCCGGTTTCGCAGGGCACCGAACAGGTTCACACATTTGGGAGATGAGCCTTGACGAATTCCTGACGAATCATCGCTACATTTTCAGCCACAGATTCCCAGATGGGCGTCTGAAAAGTCCCCTGAAACCCGGAAGCAAATCCGCCCGTAATGGTAGGTGCTTTGACTTGTCGGATAATCGATTTGCGTCACTGATCCGGACTTGTTTATGAAGAGATGGATGGTTCTCACCCTCATCGGCCTGGTTGTGCTCCTGGGCGCCGGCTACTGGTATCTCCAGAACCAGGGCCCGGAAGCCGCCCTCTTTCCGGCCGGGGCCACCGAGCCCACTGCTACTCCCCTTCCCACCGTCACCGCGCCGGAAGTGGTGATCGTGGATGGCAGCGTGGTGCCCATTCGGCATGCCGCCCTCAGCTTTGCCACCTCCGGCATCGTGGCCCAGATTCTGGTGGAGGAAGGCGACACGGTGGAGGCCGGTACGGTCCTGGCACGGCTGCAAAATGAACGGCAGGTGATCGCCATCGCCCAGGCCGAGGCGCGGGTCCGCAACAGCAAAGCCCGGCTGGAAAAGCTGAAGGCAGGCCCCAGCCCAGAGGAAGTGGCTGCCGCCCAGGCCGCCGTGGACATTGCCCGGGCCAACCTGGCCAGCCTGCTGGAAGGCTCCCGGCCAGAAGATGTGGCCGCAGCGGAGGCCGCCCTGGCTGCCGCCCAGGCCAACCTGCGCCGCCTGCTGGAGGGCGCGGACGAGGAACAGCTCATCGCCGCCCTGGCCGACCTCCAGAATGCCGAGGCAGCCCTACGCCAGGCCCAGAGCGCCTACGATCAGGTCAAATGGCGTAACGACGTGGCCGCCCTGCCCCAAGCCGCCGAACTGGAGCGGGCGACCAACAATTACGAGGCGGCCAAAGCCCGCTATGATCTGCTGGCCGCCGGCGCCAAAGAAAGCGAAATCGCCGCCGCCCAGGCCGAGGTGGAACGGGCCCGGGCCAACCTGGACAAGGCCCGCACGCCGGCCACCGCCGGACAGATCGCTGCCGCCCAGGCCGAGGTACGGCGGGCCGAGGCCGAACTGGCCCTGCGCCAGGCTGGCGCCCGTCCCGAAGATATCGCCGCCGCCGAAGCCGAGCTGATGGAAGCCCAGGCCAACCTGCTGCAGAGCCAGGCCGCCCTGGCCGAGACGGAGCTGCGGGCACCCTTTCCGGGCACCGTCGCCGCGCTGGATCTCCAGGTGGGCGAGCAGGTGGTGGCAGGGGCGCCCGTGGTCCAACTGGCTGACCTTTCGGCCTGGCAGATCGAAACCGACGACCTGACGGAGATCAACGTGGTCCACATCCAGGAGGGGGACCGGGCCATCCTTACCTTTGACGCCCTGCCCCAGGTGGAGATCGGCGGTACGGTGGTGCGCATCCGCCCCCTGGGCGAAAGCAAACAGGGCGACATCACCTACACGGCCACCATCCGGCCAGAGGTCCAGGATAAGCGCCTGCGCTGGAATATGACCGCTTCGGTGACCATTCAGCCCGGCGGGGAGGAGTAGGCCCCATGTGGCTCGCGCCCCGCTGGCGCAAGGTCCTGCGGGACCTGTGGTCCAACAAGACCCGTACCGTCCTGGTCCTCCTCTCCATCGCCGTGGGCGTGGGGGCCATCGGCATGGTCATGGGCTCCCAGCGCATGGTGGACCAGAATCTGCCGGCAGCCTACGCGGCGGTGAATCCGGCCAGCGGCACCCTCTTCACCCTGACCACCTTCGACGACGACCTGATCCAGGCCGTGGCAGCCATGCCCGAGGTGGCCGCGGCCGAGGGGCGCCGGGCGGTAAACGTGCGCTTCCGGGATGCCGAGGGCACCTGGCGCAGCCTCCAGCTCACCGCCATCCCAGACTACCAGGCCATGGAGATCAACAAGCTCCGGCCGGAGCGGGGGGAATTTCCGCCACCCCACCGGGCGCTCCTGCTGGAGCGGGCATCCCTGTCCCCGTCGTTGGGGCTTGGGGGCGTGGACATGGGCGACACCCTGCAGATTGAGGCGCCCAACGGCAAGGAACGCACCCTGCGCATCGCCGGTACAGTCCACGATTTGAGCCAACTGCCTGCCTTCATCAACGGCGCGGGCTACGGCTACATCACCTTCGACACCCTGGAGTGGCTGGGCGAGCCCCGGGATTACAACCAGCTGGTCTTTGTGGCCGCCGGCGACCGGTTGAATGCGGAGCATGTCAACCAGGTGGCCAAACTGATCGAGAAGCGGATGGAGCGGGCCGGCACCACGGTGCTCTTCACCTTTATCCCCACGCCGGGCGAGCACCCGGCCCAGAATTTTTTGGACGCCTTCTCCATGATCCTGGGGGCCATCGGCGTGCTCTCCCTGCTCCTGAGCGGCTTCCTCATCATCAACACCCTCTCCGCCATCCTGGCCCAGCATGTGCGCCAGATCGGCATCATGAAGGCCATCGGGGCCCGGGCCGGCCAGATTGCGGCCATGTACCTGGTGATGGCCGTGATCTTCGGCGTGTTGGCGCTGCTGGTGGCGGTGCCCCTGGGCATGCTGGGCTCCCTGGGCCTGGCCACCCTCTTCGCCGGCCTCCTGAACTTCGATGTGGGTGGCCTACACCTGGATCCCCAGGTGCTGCTGGTCCAGGTGGTGATCAGCCTGAGCGCACCCTTCCTGGCCGCGGTGGTGCCCATCCTGCGGGGCGTACGGGTGACGGTGCGGGAGGCCATCAGCGAACACGGGCTGGGCAAGGGGCACTTCGGCCACAGCCTGGTCGACCGGGTGATCGTGGCTTTGCGCCACGTGATCCCCATCGGCCGCCCCCTGCAGATCTCCCTGCGCAACACCTTCCGGCGCAAGGCGCGCCTGCTGCTGACGCTGATCACCCTCTCCCTGGCCAGCACCATCTTCATCTCCATCTTCAGCATCCGGGCCTCCCTCCAGCAGACCCTGGACGACGCGCTGACCTACTTCGACTACGACGTTCAGGTCATCTTCGACCGCTCCTACCGGACAGCCCGCATCCAGGAGCAGGTGATGGGGCTGCCCGGCGTGGAAGGGGTGGAAACCTGGGGCTTCGGCACCGCCCGCCGGGTCCGGCTGGACGGCACCGAGAGCGACAACATCATCGTCTACGCGCCCACGCCGGACTCCACCATGCTCAACCCCATCCTGGTCTCAGGCCGCTGGCTGCAGCCGGGCGACGCCAACGCGGTGGTGATCAACACCGACGTCCTGGGCACCGAGGAAGACATCCAGGTGGGGGATACCATCACCCTGAAGGTGGACGGCAAAGAGCGAGAATGGGTGGTGGTGGGCATCGTCCGGGGTGTGCTGACAGGTGCCAACGCCTTTGTGAACTTCGACTACTTTGGCCGGGTGACCAACGCCATCGATCGAGCCCAGGTTTCCCTGGTCCGCCTGGACGACCGCAGCCCCGAGAATCAGAAGGTCATGGGGGAGCGCATTGAAAACCTGTATCGGCGCAGCGGCTTTCGAGTGCAGCAGATGCAGACCATCGGCCAGCTTCGGGCCACCATCAGCACCGTGTTCGACGTGATCATCCTCTTCCTGCTGGCCATGGCCGTGCTGTTGGGGGTGGTGGGCGGCCTGGGACTGATGGGTACCATGAGCATCAACGTCCTGGAGCGCACCCGGGAAATTGGCGTGATGCGGGCCATCGGCGCCTCCAACAACGCCATCCTGCGCATCGTGCTCACGGAAGGGGTGATCATCGGCCTGATCAGCTGGATGGTGGGCGGCCTGCTGGCCTTGCCGGCCAGCCGGATCCTGACCATGACGGTGGGCATGGCCCTGCTGCGGGCTGCGCCCACCTACATCTTCTCCACGGGCGGGGCCATCCTCTGGCTGTTGATCGTGCTGCTGCTGGCCGGCGTGGCCAGCTTCCTGCCGGCGCGGCAGGCCTCCCAGTTGACGGTACGCGAGGTGTTGAGCTATGAATAACCATCCCCAGAAGCCGAAAAAACCAGGCGCACCCCTTCCGCCCGGCGATGGCCGGCCCCCCCAGGGCAGCCCCCTCATTCGCCTGGAACAGGTGGTGAAAGCCTATCAGACCCCCGTCGGCGAATTCGTGGCCTTGCGGGGCATCGACCTCCAGATCGGCGAGGGCGAGTTTGTGGCCGTGGTGGGCAAATCCGGTTCCGGCAAATCCACCCTGATCAACATGATCACCGGCATCGACCGCCCCACCTCGGGCGACATCTGGGTGGGCGGCACCCACATCAACCGGCTGAGCGAGGGCAAGATGGCGGAATGGCGGGGACGCCACATCGGCATCATCTTCCAGTTCTTCCAGCTCCTGCCCATGCTCTCCTGCGTGGAAAATGTGATGCTCCCCATGGACTTCTGCAACATGTTTCGCCCGGCAGAGCGCTACGACCGGGCCATGTACCTGCTGGAGCAGGTGGAGATGGCCGACCACGCCCACAAGCTGCCCAACGAAGTCTCGGGCGGACAACAGCAGCGGGTGGCCATCGCCCGGGCCCTGGCTAACGATCCGCCCCTGCTGGTGGCCGACGAGCCCACCGGCAACCTGGACTCCAAAACGGCGGATTCCGTCTTCCAGCTCTTCACCCGGCTGGTGGCCGAGCGTAAGACCATCCTCATGGTGACCCACGACGAGGATCTGGCCCGCCGGGTCACCCGGACCATCACCATCGCGGACGGCGCCATCCTGCACGAAGCCAGACGCCAGGGGCAAGCCCCCTCCACGGACGCCTCCGGCGACGGGCGCACAGAGCCCGCCACCCTCCAGCTTCGCCCCGCGTAGACCCAGGTTCTCCCTGGATTGGATCCACAAATCGCACAGCTAAACACAGATTCGGTCAGGTACGGCCCCTGAGGATGCCGACTCCGCGTCACGATGGTTGCCCATCTGCGGAGTGAGCATCCTCAGGGGCGACGCCCTTCCCTCCAGGCTCGACATCTGACCCCTTCATACAACTTCACTCCCCGATTTTTTAGTTGACACAAAATCACAAATGGTGTTATTATCCAAAAAGATTTTTAGTTATGACTAAAAACATTGGCAATACACCGCCGTTATCCTTGTCTCAACCCGATTGCCAAAAAGCGTTCTACCATCGAAAACTACCATCGAAAACTACCATCGAAAACTACCATCGAAAAGAGGTCCAGAAGGCACTGAGGTTTTCCGGAAAGGAACCTGGCAAACTCTGTGGTTACTGCCGTGGAGTCTGGTCCTTGAAGGTGGGCGGTGCTGCCCAAACCGTTACTTTGATCCAAAGGAGCTTCCATCATGTCAGCAAAATCGACGTCCCCCTATCTCATCCTCGCCTTCCTTTTGGTGATGTCCATGGGGCTGCTGAGCGCCTGCGCAGCCTCCGCGGCGGACAGCTCTGGCCCGGACGACGGGCCCATCCGAGTAGTGACCACCATCGGCCAGATCACCGACATCGCCCAGATCGTGGGCGGCGACCGGGTTGCCGTCACGGGGCTGATGGGGGCCGGGGTGGACCCCCACCTCTACGTGGCCAGCGAAGGTGACGTGGAGCTGCTCCAGAACGCGGACATTATCTTCTACAATGGCCTCTTCCTGGAAGCCCAGCTGGCCGAAATCCTGGAGCAATTGGGGCGCCGCAAGACGGTCACCGCCGTGGCCGAGGCCATCCCCGAGGAGTTGCTCTTGCCCTGGGCAGCCTACGAGGACGCTTACGATCCCCACGTCTGGTTTGACGTGACCTTGTGGATGAAGGCAGTGGAGGCCGTTCGGGATACCTACGCGGCCTTTGATCCCGAGCATGCAGCCGAGTACGAGGCCCGGGCCGCGGCCTACCTCCAGGAGTTGGAGGCCCTTCACCAGGAGATTCTGGACAAGGTGGCCCAGCTTCCGCCGGAACGCCGTGTACTCATCACGGCCCACGATGCGTTTCACTACTTCGGCCGGGCCTATGGCTTTGAGGTGCGGGGGCTCCAGGGCATCAGTACCGCCGCCGAGGCCAGCGCCGCGGATGTGCGCGCCCTGGCCAATTTCATCGTAGAGCGCCAGATTCCGGCCATTTTCGTGGAGTCGTCCGTGCCGGTGCGCAACATCGAAGCGCTACAGGCCGCGGTGGCTGCCCAGGGCTTCCAGGTGCAGATCGGCGGGGAGCTCTTCTCCGACGCCCTGGGGGACCCCGGCACGCCGGAAGGCACCTACATCGGCATGGTCCGCCACAACGTGGACGTCATCGTCAACGCCCTGCTGGGCCAATCTTGAGGAGGAGGGACCATGTCAACGCCAACAACCGACGCCATCCAGGTGACAGACCTGACCGTAGCCTACGGCAACAAGCCGGTGCTCTGGGACATCGACCTGCGGGTCCCCGGCAACACCCTCATGGCCATCGTGGGGCCCAACGGCGCGGGCAAAACCACCCTGCTCAAGGCCATCCTGGGGTTGGTGCCGGTGGCGGCAGGCCAGGTGCTCATCTACGGACGGCCGTATGCGGAGCAGCGCCGGCTGGTGGGCTACGTCCCCCAACGGGGCAGCGTGGATTGGGACTTCCCCACCAACGTGCTAGATGTGGTGATGATGGGGCGCTACGGCGCACTGGGCTGGTTCAAGCGGCCAGGCCGCCGGGAGCGGGAGATGGCCCTCCAGGCGCTGGACAAGGTGGGCATGCGGGCCTACGCCCATCGCCAGATCAGCCAGCTTTCCGGCGGGCAACAACAGCGCACTTTCCTGGCCCGGGCCCTGATCCAGGACGCCCAGGTGTACTTCATGGATGAACCTTTCCAGGGGGTGGATGCCACCACCGAGCGGGCCATTGTCACCCTGCTCAAGGAGCTGCGCGCAGCCGGCAAGACGGTGGTGGTGGTCCACCACGACCTGCAGACGGTGCCCGAATACTTCGACTGGGTCACCCTCCTCAACGTGCGGCGCATTGCCAGCGGGCCGGTGAGCCAAGTCTTCACCGAAGAGAACCTGCGGCTTACCTACGGCGGGCGGGTGGCCTTTTTACACCGCGACAGCCGGGAAAACGGCGGAGAGGCGGCCCGTGACCCAGAGCCAGACCACAGCGCCCGAGCGGCGGGCCTGCCTGGAGATGCGGCCGCTGTTCCGCACGGGAGGTAGCCATGGACATCGGCAGCCTGGTGTATGGGCTGGTATTTGACTACACGTTGCGCACGGTGGCCCTGGGCGCGGCCACCCTGGGGATTGTCAGCGGGGCGTTGGGCTCGTTCGCCATGCTGCGTCGCCAGAGCCTGCTGGGGGACGCCATGTCCCACGCGGCGTTGCCGGGTGTGGTGCTGGCCTTCATGCTCACGGGCCAGAAGACCCCAGCCGTGTTGATGTTGGGAGCCGCGGCGGCCGGCATCCTGGGCACCCTCTTCATGGTGGCCATCAACCGCTACACCCGCATCAAACAGGACAGCTCCCTGGGGATCATCCTCTCGGTCTTTTTCGGTTTCGGCCTGCTGCTGCTGACCTTTCTACAGCGCAACCCCGACGCGCGCCAGGCCGGCCTCAACCACTTCCTCTTCGGCCAGGCAGCCACCCTGCTGGCCCGGGATGTGGCCATGATGGCCCTCTTTGGTGGCCTGGCCCTGCTGTTGATGTTGCTCTTTTGGAAAGAGTTCAAACTGCTCAGCTTCGACCGGGACTTTGGGGCCAGCCTGGGCTACCCGATGCAGATGTTGGAGATCCTGCTCACCACCCTGCTGGTGGTGGCCATCGTGATCGGCCTCCAGGCGGTGGGCGTGGTGTTGATGAGCGCCATGGTGGTGGCGCCGGCCGCGGCCGCCCGCCAGTGGACGGATCGCCTGGGGGTGATGGTAGGGCTGGCCGCTTGCTTTGGCACCCTGGCGGGCGTAGCCGGCACCCTGATCAGTGGGCTGGCCAGCGGCCTCTCCACCGGGCCGGTCATCGTCCTCTGCATCAGCGCCATCGCGCTCTTCTCCTTCTTGCTGGCACCCAACCGGGGGTTGGGCTGGAACTGGCTGCAGCAGCGGCGGAACCGGCAGCGCCTGCACACCGACCAGGTGCTCCTGAACCTGTATCAGCTGGCCCTGCAGCACCCGGACCCCAGCCATCCCCACGCGGTGGCCAGCCTGCGGGTGATGGGCGCCGGCCAACGGGGCGTGCGCCGCAGCCTGGCCGTCCTGGCCGAACGTGGGCTAGTACAGCAGGTGGATGAAGAGCGCTGGGCTCTGACCCCAGCCGGTCTCCAGGCAGCCCGCCGCCTGGCCGATAGCTACCAGCCGCCGGATTGAAACCCGCCCCTTTCCCCCAGACAGGCCAGAAGGAAGTCAGCCATGAGTGTCACCCAAGTTGAAATCCAGTTGATTGCAGCCGTGGTGGCCGCAGCCTGTGCCCTGCCCGGCGTGTTTTTGGTGTTACGGCAGATGGCCATGATGAGCGACGCCATCAGCCACACGGTGTTGCTTGGGATCGTGTTGAGCTTTTTCCTCACCCGCAGCCTGGAATCTCCCCTGTTGATCGTGGGCGCCGCGGCCATGGGCGTGGCGACGGTCAGCCTGGTGGAGCTGCTCCACAACACCCGGCTGGTCAAGCAGGACGCGGCCATCGGTTTGGTCTTTCCGGCCCTCTTCAGCGTGGCTGTGATCCTCATCTCCCGCTTTGCCCGGGGCGTACATCTGGACGTGGATGCTGTGCTGTTGGGTGAGCTGGCCTTCGCGCCTTTCGACCGGCTGACCCTGTGGGGCTGGGATCTGCCCCGGGCCTTGGTGGTGATGGGGGCCATCCTGCTCTTGAACGGGCTGGCCATCTTCCTCTTCTACAAGGAGCTCAAGCTGGCCACCTTTGACCCGGGCCTGGCTGCGGCCCTGGGCTTCTCGCCGGGCCTGATCCATTACGGGCTAATGACCCTGGTCTCCATCACGGCGGTGGGGGCCTTCGACGCGGTGGGATCGATCCTGGTGGTGGCATTGATGATCACCCCGGCTGCCACAGCATACCTGCTCACGGATCGTCTGGAGCGGATGGTGGGCCTGAGTGTCCTAATAGGCGTGGCCAGCGCCATGGGCGGCTACTGGCTGGCTCGCCTGCTGAATGCCAACATTGCCGGCTCCATGGCCACCGTCACCGGCGCCATTTTTGTGGCCGTCTTCCTCTTTGCGCCGGGGCGGGGCATCGTCGCCGTTGCCCGGCGCAGACAGCGACAGCGCTGGGAATTTGCCCAGGCCATGCTGGTCATTCATCTGCTCCACCATGAAGGCAGCCCGGATGCCGAGGCAGAGAACCGGCTGGAGCACCTGGAGGAGGAGCTGCGCTGGCGTCCGGACTTTGCCCTGCGGGTAGTCCGCCAGGCCGAGCGCCACGGCCTGATCCAGCGGCAAAATGGGCGCCTCTACCTGACCGAGAAAGGAAGTCACCAAGCCCGTCAGGCCTTGGTTCACTGAATTATCTGTGTGCTATAATGGCCCGAGAGACGCCATCCATTTTTTTCAATTACATAAGCCCTGATACCAAAAAACCGATAACAGCCGGGGGATACCATACGACCTGAGTTCACGGATGATCTGCGCTGCCCTGCATGTCATGGACCGCTAGCCTTAGACGAAGTATCTGGGTACCAGGGCCCACGCCTGTGGTCGGGAAAACTGCGTTGCCAGAAGTGCCCGCAGATCTATCCCATCTATAACGGGCTGCCCTATTTGCTGATCCCAGCACAGTTGGAGGAAACCAAAAAACGTGAAATGGAAGGGTGGCCCTCCCTCTGGCAAAAAAAGGGGATGTACGACCGCCCCACCCTCGAAGACACGTTTCGGTTACCCTATACCGCCGGCCCCTGGCTGGAGGTGGCGGCCATGTTCGAGCTGGCAATGGAAACCATGAACCTACAGGGGGGCGAGCGGATTCTTGACATCGGGGCAGGGCAGGGATGGGCTTCCCGCTATTTTGCCGAAAAGGGAGCCCAGGTCGTTGCGGTGGACATTGTAGCCGATGAATGGTATGGATTGGGACGTTCATGGGCGCTGATGGAACATGCTGATGTCTCGTTCGATCCCATCATCGCCGACGGCGAACGCCTGCCCTTTGCCGATGACTTCTTTGACTATGTCTTTACGTGCGGCGCGCTCCACCACTTCGAGAACTTGTCCCGGGCCTTGACCGAATTTCGGCGAGTGTTACGTCCCAGTGGCAGGGTGATCGCCACTGGCGAACCTTCCATTGCGTTCCACATCAAAGAAGCGGATGTGCAGGCGATCTTAGAGGAAACCGAAGAAGGCATCATTGAACGCCGTCCCCATGTCCTGGAGTACCATCTGGCCTTTCGTCGCGCGGGACTCGCCCACATCAGAGTCCGCTCGCGCGAGACTTTTCATGAAGATCCGAGGACAATACGCACATGGATGTGCGCCCTTGAAGCGAACCTGCGTTCCAGTGTACGGTGGCGCTGGAAACCTGTCCTCTGGGCCTATTTTCGGTTGATGCAGCTGCTCCCGCCAACCTGGGCTGGCCTCATCACATTGTACTTGAACGGCGGCAATCTCATCATAGAGGCCCGCAAGCCTACGCCCGGCCATGAGGGGAATACTGCGCCATGATACGCTGGCAGAGCCGGACGACAACCCCGATGCAGGCAGGTAACTTCACCCTCCGTCTCCAGGCCCGGGCGTTGCAGGTGCGCTGGCCCGGCGGCGGCTTCGTCTGGAATCGGCCGGTGGCCGTGCTTGTGGAAAGCGAAGCGGGGAAACAGGCCCGCCTACCCATTGTGGATGTCACCCGCCTCATGCAGCTAGGCCTGGTGGCGCTGGTGCTGGGCGTGGGTCTGGTGGACATGTGGGGACGCCCACGGCGCCGGGATGCGCAAGGAGAGAAGCGAACATGAGCGAAGGCTTTGAACACGTCAGCGCGGCAGCTATCAAAAACCACGAACAGGCCATGGAGGTACTGAAAAAGCTCTTCCTCGTGGCTGAACCGGGCGCCGTCTTTGGCCAGCCGGTCAACCAGGGCGACTATACTGTGATCACCGCGGCGGAGGTTTCCGTGGGCATGGGCCTGGGTTTCGGCGCGGGCAGCGGCCTTGACAAGCAGGGGGAAGGCGGCAGCGGCGGCGGAGGTGGCGGCGGCGGCGCATCCATGGGGCGGCCGGTGGCGGTCATCACCATCGGCCCCCGGGGAGTCCACGTGGATCCCATTGTGGACGTCTCCAAGATCGTCCTGGCCTTCCTCACCGCCCTGGGCGCCCTGGTCATGGGTTGGTGGCGGATGCGAAAGGCGAGCCGGGGCTAAATCCACCCGACGAAGCCGGCGGCCATCCCGTCAGAACATGGTCCGAATTCGGACTGGAAAGCTTCAGAACCTTCGCCTCATTGGTGGCGTATCCTTGATGTACAACCGCATGATATGTCGGGGCCATCTCGATATATGCCACAGCGCCCATGGGCTCTCGACCGACCCGCCTGGCCACGGGGGAGGGCCTTTGGGAACAACGAGGGGAGGACTGACCATGCAACAACTGCTCTTTCTGGCGCTCATGGGGGCCCTCTCGGGCTCCATCAGCGGTGCCCTGGCCGGCGGTCCCCACGGCCTGCTGTTGGGCGGCACTTCGGGCCTGATGATGGGCCTGACGGCCTGGTGGATCACGGGTATCATCCTGCGCACCCTGCGGGAGCTCCGCCTCAACCGCTACTTCACCCAGGAACAACAGGAACGGGAGTGAATAGGCCGGGCCGCCGGCTTCCCATGGGGGGCACAGCAAATTGCCAATTCCAGGGCGAGGGGATAGAATCAGGGACAGGTTGAACCGCCTGGTGACCTCCGGCAACGCCAGGACGCACAGGCCCTCTCCTGCCCCTAATGGCCGGCGTGGGGAAGCAGGCCGGCCAACCGCCAACCGACATCAGCCCAGCCATAGAGTACGTTGCCCATGCAGCCATCATCCTCGCCCCTGCCCTCCCCACCCACCTTTCAGGATATCCTGCGGGCCCGCCAGGTCATTCGGCGCTACCTCCCGCCGACCCCCCTCCACCGCTATCCGTCCTTAGACCGCCTGCTGGGGGCGAACGTCTACGTCAAACACGAAAACTACCAGCCCATCGGCGCGTTCAAAATCCGGGGCGGCATCAACTTCATGGCCCACCTGGATGAAGCCAGCCGCCGGCGGGGCGTCGTCACCGCCTCCACCGGCAACCACGGCCAGTCCATCGCCTACGCCGCCCAGCTCTTCGACATCCGGGCCGTGATTGTGGTGCCGGAGGGCGCCAACCCGGTGAAGGTGGAAGCCATGCGCAGCTATGGCGCGGAGGTGGTCTTCCACGGCGCGGACTTTGAGGCCAGCAAACGCCACTGCACCGCCCTGGAGGCCGAAGAGGGCCTGCGCTTCATCTCCTCGGGCGACGAACCCCTGCTCATCGCCGGGGTGGGCACCCACGCCCTGGAGATGCTGGAAGCCCAGCCCGACCTGGAGGTGATTCTGGTGCCGGTGGGGGGCGGCAGCGGCGCCGCCGGCGCGGCCCTGGTGGCCAAGGCCGTTAATCCCGCCATCCGGGTCATCGGTGTCCAGGCGCAGGGTGCGCCGGCGGCCTACCTGACCTGGAAAGCCCGGGCCTGGCGGACCGCCCCCATCCAGACCTTTGCCGGCGGCCTGGCCACCGGAGAGCCCTTCATGCTCCCCCAGCGGATCCTGTGGCAACACCTGGACGACTTCGTGTTGGTGGACGACCAGGAGCTGTTGGTGGCCATCCGCCTCTATCTGGAGAAGGCCAAGACCCTGGCCGAACCGGCGGGCGCGGCACCGTTGGCGGCAGCCCTGCGGCTGCAAGAACAGCTCCAGGGACGGCGCGTCGGGCTCATCCTCAGCGGCGGCAACATCTCGCCGGATGAACTGCGCCAGGCGCTGGATGTGGCATAGTTCCGACTTTCTGTTTTTTTCCTCCTTGACAAAAGCCCTCCCGCGCAGTATATTGTGGACGCCATTCCCATATCTCTGTGCATGGAAAACTGAACCCTGCGGAGCCCGAAAGGCTCAGATCCAGCGCATAAAACATCGCCTCCCCAGAGCCTTTCACTCCTGACGATAACGGATCTTGTTTCGTTGGCGGCAAACGAAAACGTTTCCGAGCCCCCGTAATCACCTGCTCCGTGGCCGGCACGCCGGGCCATACCACGTGGATGAACGCGACTCCCCCCGAGAATCGCGTTTGCTCAATATCCTTTCTATTTCCACTTTGAGGAGGAATGGTGCATGTTAACTTCAGGACAACCGAAACGTGGCCAGATGAACCGCCGTCACTTTTTGCGGCTCAGCGCGGCCGTGGGCGGCGCTGCCCTGGTGAGCGCCTGCGCGCCCTCGGCGCCCGGCGGCCAATCCCAACAGGCGGCCACCGGCAGTGAGGCAGCCGCCCCGCCCGCCGACACCCAAGTGGTGGTGGAAGCCTGGGCCCACTGGGAACAGGGCCTCCAATGGCTGGAAGACGCCATGAAGAACTACGGCTTCACCGACGAGCACCCCAACATCAGCCTCAACAAAGTCGTGGCCCCCTTCAACGAGATCCACGACAAGATGCTGGCCGCCTGTGCCTCCGGCGTGGGTGTGCCCGACATCATGCGGGTGGAGCAGGGGCGCATGTCCGCCTTCTTCAAGGGCCAGGAGATCTGCTTCGTGGATCTTACGGACCTGATCGGCGACAAGATCAACGACCTGGTGCTGGGCTCGGCGGTGGACTACTGGTCGTGGCAGGGGGCCATCTACGGCATCGGCAACGAAATGAACGCCTGCACCCTGGCCTATCGCAAGGCGGTCTTCGACGAACTGGGCATCGAGACCCCCTTCAAGACCTGGGAAGACCTCAAGGTGGCCGGGGAAATCCTCAAGCGTGAGAAGGACATGTATATCATCTCCTTCCACGACCTCCACGACGGCGACTTCCAGATCATGCTCTACGCCGCCGGCGGGCTGATGTTCGACGAGAACGGCGACTTCGGCGGGCTCAACGACCTGGGCAAGGAGATCCTGGAATACCAGCGCAGCATGGTCCACGACCTGGGCTTTGCCACCATCGCGCCGGTCACCGGGGATTCCACCTGGTCGCCCCCCATCTACTGGGAGGCCTTCCGCCAGAACCAGATTGCCACCACCATGGGTGCGCCCTGGCACAACGGCAAGCTGGGCCGGGATGACAAGATCGGCCCCGGGCAGGAAGGGGAGTGGCGCCTACAGGAACTGCCCGGCGGCATCGGCGAAAGCCTGCCCACGGCCACCCACGGCGGTACCAGCGTCAGTATCCCGAAGCTGGCCCAGCACCCGGAAGAGGCGTGGATGATCATCGAGTTCACCCATCTGACCAGGGCGGTGCTGGAGGATACCCAGCAGCGGGGCATCATCCCCACCTACAAGCCGGTGCTAACCGACCCCATCCTCAATGAACCCTACGACTACTACGGCGGCCAGGTCATCGGCGAACTCTATCTGAAGTTAGCCGACGCCATGCCCCGCATCTACCAGTCACCGTGGGCGCCGGAGTTCCACACCGCCTTCCAGAACATTGTCCTGACCCCGGTCCTGCAGGACAACAATCAGGATTACGACACCCTGTTTGCAGAGTTGGAGACCGAGCTGCAGCGTATCAAGTCCATGTAACCGGAGCCCCACCGGCGTGTTGCGGCGGCGCCGGACCACAGCACGGTCCCCCGCCGCCGTGCTCGCTGGTGGGATGTTCGGTTCCATGCCCATGATTACATGCCGGTGGCTTCACTGCGATCGGTGCAGATCGCCGCAGAAAGGGACAGAGGGCACAGGGGTTTGCCAGAGAAAGGCGGTGAAATCTGTGTTGTCGCTGTAAAGCCACCAGGGAAACAGAAACGGTGAAGGAGAGCTTTGCCCCATGGCTGTGAATCAAAGTCGCCCGCTGCAGGCCGATGTGGCCACCAAACAATACTCTGGGCTGGGCTATTGGTGGCAACGAAATCAGGTTAAGATCATCCCCTACCTGTACATCGCGCCGTTCTTCATCCTGTTCACCATCTTCTTGGCCTACCCCGTCCTCAACAGTTTCTGGATCAGCTTTCACAAACAACAGGGCATCAGCACGCCCGAATTTGTGGGGCTGAGCAACTACATCAACCTGTTGGCCGATCCCCGCTTCAAACAGTCGGTCATCAACTCCACCGTCTATGCCCTGGGAAGCCTTTTCCTGCAAATCCCCCTGGCCTTCATCCTGGCTGTGGTGGTTCATTCGTGGCTGGTGCCCTGGTTCAACCTGAAGAGTTTCTATCGCCTGGCCTTTTTCGTGCCCCTGTTGACCTCGGGCGTGGTGGTGGCCCTGATGTTCGGCATCCTCTACGACTACAACTCGGGCCTGATCAACAGCTACCTGGTCAGCCTCTTCGGCGAGGGAGCCAAGATCGGCTGGGTACGGGATCCCAAGGTGGTTAAATTTTCCATCATTCTGCTGCTGATCTGGCAATTCACCGGCCTCAATTCCCTCTACTTCCTGGCCGGGCTGCAGAACATCCCTCGGGAGCTGGAGGAGGCGGCCGCCATGGATGGCGCCAACGCGTGGACCATCCTGTTTCGCATCACCATCCCCCTACTGCGGCCGGTGATCCTCTTCGTGGTCATCACAGCCATCAACGGCTCGTACCAGATCTTCACCCAGCCCTACCTGTTGACCGGCGGCGGTCCCCGGGATCAATCCATCAGCATGGTGATGTACCTGTACAACACCGGCTTCTCCTACTTCAACCTGGGCTATGCCTCGGCCATCGGCTACACGCTGGTGTTGATTGTCGTCACCCTGGCCCTGATCAATCTGCGCTTCTTCGGCGCTTTCCGTGAGGATCACTAGAGATGGCTGTGCAAACCCTGTCCCAACCCCGCAGGCGCTCACGTTCCGCCTACCGGATTCGCCGACAGTTCTTCATCGTCCTGACCAACCTGATCCTAATCGGTGCGGTCTTTCTGACGGCGGTGCCCTTTCTCTATATGATCTCGGCTTCGTTCAAGCCCCAGTACGAGATCTTCACCTTTCCGGTAAAGCTGTTGCCGGAGACCTTCTTTCCCGACAACTACAGCAAACTCTTCACTGAAACCCTGTTCACCCGCTGGTTTCTAAACACCTTCATCGTGGCCGGTGGGCGGACGCTGCTCTCCCTGCTCCTGTGTATGCTGGCCGGCTTTGCCTTCGCCAAATATGAGTTCCCGTTTAAGCAGCAACTCTTCATTTTCATCCTGGCCAGCCTGACCCTGCCCTTTGAGATCTTGCTGGTGCCCCTCTACAAGATGATGGTGGGCCTGGGCTGGCTCAACACCTACTGGGTCCTGATCGTCCCCTTCGCGGCCAATGCCTTCGGCATCTTCCTGGCCCGCCAATACTCCCTGGCACTCCCCACCGAGCTGATGGAGGCCGCCCGGATGGATGGCGCCAACGAGCTGAGCATCTTCTTCCGCATTGCCCTGCCCAACCTGAAGCCAGCCATTGCCGTGCTGGGCATCATCTTCTTCAACGGCGCCTGGAACGACTTCCTCTGGCCCCTGATCGTCATCAACGACCGGATGATGTACGTCATCAACCTGGCTCTGCCCACCCTGCGCGGCCCCTACGGCGACCAGTATGGGCTGGTGCTGGCCGGCGCGGTCCTGGCCACCCTGCCGGTGATCATCCTCTTCGTCACCATGCAGCGCTATTTCATCGAAGGCCTGATGGCCGGCGCGCTGAAGGGGTAAGAGAGGGAAAACGTCGCCTATGGCAAAAGGCATTATCCATCCCGCAGGTGGCGGGCGTAGAGGGTGTAACGCCGCATGGGCGTGGCGTAACGCCCGCTGATGCGACGGGAGCGGCTCTCCTCCAGCATCAGCGCGTGGATCACGTGGCGAAACCCCAGGGCCCGGGCCTGCTGCTGGCACCGGGCCACCAGCCAGCTCCCCACCCCCAGGCCGCTGTGCTCGGGCAGGATGCCCACGGTCTTAATCACCACTGTATCCACCCCTTCCCCCCGCCGGGCCTGGGCCAGGTCCGGAATGGCGAACAGGAAGCCGATGGGGTCGCCTTGGCGCTCGGCCATCAGGGCCAGCGCCGGTAAAATGTGGGGACCCAGGGGGCCATACTGGGCCAGGAATTCCGCCTCGCCGATGGGGGTATAGAGGAAGTTATCCTGAAAGCTGCGCAACACCACCGGGTAGAGGCGGCGCAGCTCGTCGGCGAAGCGGGCCAGATCCACCGGCCGGGCCGTGATGCCGTGGGCGCGCATCCGCTCCTCCAGTTCGGGCAACCGGGGATCCGATTCCGGCAGTTCTCCCCAGGCAGAAAAATAGTGGGCCAGGGGCTCAAAGCCGGCCGCCACGAACTGGCGGGGCCAGGCATCGGGCTGGTCGGGCTCCAGAAAGAAGGGGGGCCGCTCCTGTCCTGCCGGCGCCCGTTCGGTCACGAACCGATAGGCGCGGAAGGTGCTGCCGTCCAGGGGCCCCACAGCCAGGGTGCAGCCCTCCTGGGCCAGCCTCTGGCAGAGCCCCGCCAGCAGGTGTGCGGCCGCCTGGTCCTCGGTGGCGGCGTAATGGCCGATGAGCCCCAGCCGTTCGCCGGGATAGGTGGGAACCTTCCGCCACCATAGGGAGGCCCGGGCCAGGGCCTGGCCGCGACGGTCCAGCACCAGCCCGTGGACATCGGCCTCCCCCACCGAAGGTGTGGCAGGCGTCAGGGGGCTGCCGGAGGCGCCAGCCAGCGAGAAGAAGGCCGGTGGCGGTGTGTGGGTTGTCCATTGAAGCTCCATGGCAACGCCTGTTCTCTCCAGGAAAAAGCTTTGCGTCTTCGACGTCGCTCGGGTGAATCACACCTCCTCTCGGGCAGCCGTCCAGGGCCAGAGGGCGAAGGTCAGCACCGGGAGGGCCAGGAGCCCAGGCAACAGCATCACCCAGGCCGGTGGTTCTGGCGTTAACAGGCGCTGTAGCAGCAGGCAGGAACAGACAGGAATCAGCAGGTTATCCAGCCCCCACCAGGCCGCCGCATCCAGCAGGGTCGCCAGCAGCGCCACCGACAGGGCCACGGCCAACACCGGCGTGCCGCCCGTGGGCCCCGCCAGCCAGAGGGGCAGGCCGACAGACGGCAGCGCCAGCAAGAAAAAGGTCAGGGAGCCCTCCACACTCTTTTCTCCCTGGAACACCCGGTAGCGCCGGGTGCCGTAGAAGGTCCCCACCAGCCCGGCGCCGGCGTCGGCCAGGGTGAGGATCAGGATGGCGGTGCTGTAGACCAAAGGATCGCCGCCGGAGAGCCCATAGGTGGCCGCGGCCCCCAGCGGGAAATAGATTTCCCCCCACGTCTTGCGGGCCACGCTGCCGGTCACGCTGCCCAGTCCCTCCCGCAACACCCGGACGGCTCGGACCAGCCCCAGCCCCCCTGCAGCCAGCACCCCCAACACCATCACCGGCCAGCGCTCGTCGAAGAGCCAGGGCATGGCCAGGGCAATGAGGCCACCTCCCAGATGCATCCCCTTGCGCATCCATTCGGGATGGGGCCGGCGACGCCGTTGGTAGCCCGCCAGCAGACACATCCACCCCAGGACCGCGCCCAGGGTCAGGAGGATCTTGGCCAGAATGACCAGCACTTCCTGCACAGATGTCATCACCGGTTCAGCAGATCTCCTCCACCACCAGCGCGCGATAGAAGAAGGCCTTGTCCTGTTGGTGCAGGGCCTGGGCCAGCTCGACCAGGGGACGCAACCGGTGGGCCAGTTCCGGCGAGCGAGAGCGGGGCACCAGCATGTTCCAGTAGACCAGCCGGCCGCCGGGGCGTCCGCAGTCGGCCAGCCGTTCCAACACCGCCCGATAGGTGCCGGGAGACATGTACTCGAAGATGTCGCTCAGGTTGAACCGGTCCATGGAGTGGGGCGCGCAGGTCTCCAGGTAGGCTTCCAGGGACAGGCACCGCCATTCCAGGCAATCCAGGTGGGCGCGGATGGCGTCGAAATGCTCCCGCCGCAGGGCGTAGGGCAGGGCATTCCCGTGGCGCCCCAAGAGGATCCACTGCAGGTAAGGGTTTTGGGATGGGTCCAATACGGTCAAGGCGTGGCGGGTCCGGGCCAGGAGGTGGCCGGCCACATCTTCCTGGGCGTAGGCAAAAAAGCGGGGATCCCGGCCCAGCCGGCCCAGCAGGGGGCGGGAGAAGAAGATTCGAAAGAGCAATCGCCAGCGCCAGTTGTCCCAGTGGCAGGCGTAAAAGCGCTCCCGCTCGGCCCGGCTCCGGGGTTGTAGAAGCTGCTCCCGCACGGCCCGGGAATGGATCAGGGGCAGGATGCGGGTGCCAAAGAAGCGGAGATAGCGCTCAAACTTACCCACGTTCACGATACCTCGGGCGATGGCCTGGGGACGGGCATCCCAGAAGTGGCGCTCCTGGGGCGACAGCCAGGGCCGGCAACAGCGGTAGAGCTCCTGGCGGTAGTCACAGGGGCGGACGCCCAGCAGGGCCAACATCTCCTCGTAGGGCAAAGCCCTGTAGGCAGCCACCCGCAGGGCCAAGCAGGCCAGCTGGGCCGGGTTCAGATCCAGGGCGATGACCCGCCGCGGCCCCTGGGCCACCATGGCCAGGGTGTTGTCCCCCGCCGAGGCGATGGACAGGCAGGTGTGGTGGGGCTGGATGGCCAGGGCCTGCAGGAGCACATCGGCATCCTCCCAGCACTGGGCGTAGCGGATGAAGGTGAAATCCACCTGGGCGCGGGGGTCCGAGGCCATCTCCGTGATCCTCTTGGTGGAGCGGGCGCCACTGCCCCGCGGGTGAAGCGTGTCCGTCGTCAATCGCCCAGGCAGGTCCCCACCCGGCGTGCCGACTCGATCCATGGATGGTCCAGGGGCACCATCTTCAACTTGCCGGCCACTTCTTCCAGGGGCACGGGCACCGCCTCCTCGCCCCGGGCCGCCACCATGACGCCGTAGACGCCCTGGTTGACCAGCTCGGCGCAGGCCGTGCCCAAGCGGGTGGCCAGCAGGCGATCCGCAGCCGAGGGCGTGCCGCCCCGCTGCAGGTGTCCTAAAATGGTCAGGCGGGACTCCAGGCCGGTGAGTTTTTCCAGTTGCTGGGCCAGGCGCACGGTGTTGCCGGCATGGTTTTCCTTCAGGGCCGCCAGACGGGCCTTGGCCTTCTTCCGCTCCTCTTTGGTCTTGGCCTCTTTCTTGGCCTGGCGCGCCTCCTCCAGCGCGGCGGCGTCCTCCCTGGAGATGGCCCCTTCGGCCACGGCCACGATGCTGAAGCGTTTGCCTTCCTGGCTGCGCCGTCGGATGGCTTCGGCCACGATGTGGACGTCGTAGGGGATCTCCGGGATGAGGATGACGTCCGCGCCGCCGGCAATCCCTGAACCCAGGGCCAGCCAGCCCACCTTGTGCCCCATGATCTCCACCACGATGATGCGGTGGTGGCTGTGGGCCGTGCTGTGGAGGCGGTCGATGGCTTCGGTAGCGATGCCCAGGGCTGTGTCAAAGCCAAAGGTGACGTCGGTCATGGCCACGTCGTTGTCGATGGTTTTGGGCAGGGTGATGACGTTCAGGCCTTTTTCCACCAGTTGGAGGGCATTTTTCTGGGTGCCGCCCCCCCCCAGACAGATCAGGCCGTCCAGGTGGTGTTTGTGGTAGTTATCCACGATCACATCCCGCATGTCCATCACCTTGCCGCCCACAGGCATCCGGTGGGGTTTGTCCCGGCTGGTCCCCAGGATGGTTCCCCCGAGGGTCAGGATACCCGAAAGGACGTCCCCTTCTAGCCGGACGCTGCGATTTTCCATCAACCCGCGGAAGCCGTCCCGAAAACCGATGACCTGCATGCCAGGGTAGGTGTGGGCTGCCTTGCCAATGCCGCGGATAGCGGCATTCAAACCCGGGCTGTCGCCACCTGCAGTCAGTATGCCAATGTACTTGCCCATGGCCTGTGCTACCTTTCTCCAATCAGGCCGATAGACGTCACTTGAGTCCAGAGTCCGAAGTCCGAAGTCTGGAGCCCGAGGATCAGTCCAGGGTGACCAGGTATTCCCACGCACTCAGGCCCGCCTTGGCGCCTTCCCCGATGGCCACCAGCACCTGTTCGGCGTGGATGTTGGTCACATCTCCCGCCGCGAAGAGGCCCGGCACATCCGTCTCGCAACGGTGGTTGACACGGATGTGACCATCCTGGTCCAGGGTGACCAGCCCCCGCACCAATTCGTTGTTGGGCAACAGGGGAAACTGGACGAAGACCCCTTCCACCGCCACCTGACGGGTCTCGCCGTTGCTGCCCACCAGGCTGATGCCCGTGACAAATTCATCCCCCACCACTTCCTGAACTTCCCAATCCCGGAAGAGGGAGACGTTGGGGCGGGCCATCACCTTGGCCGCCAGGGGCAACTCGGCCAGCTCTTGGGGTTGGGCCGCGATGAGGTAGACCTGCCGGGCCAGCGCGGCCAGTTCCAGTGCGGCGATCAGGGCCCGGTTGCCACTGCCCACCACGGCCACATCCCGATCTTTGAAGAGGGGCGCATGGCTGATGGCCGAAAAACTGACGCCCCGGCCCCAGAACTCCCGCTCGCCGGCCACGTAGAGGCGCTTGGGGCGGGCGCCGGTGGCCACGATGACAGCCCGGGCAGCGACCTCCGTCCCATCGGCCAGGGTGATGCGGAAGGTGCCTTCCGGCTGCCGGGTGATCCGGCTGGCCTCCTGCTGCACGTAGGTGGCCTCAGAACGCTCCCGGACCTGTTGCTCAAACTCATGGACCAGCCCGGCTCCCCAGGCTGAATCCACCGGTTCCTGGCCGCGCAAGGTGAAGCGATTGCCCACCCAGCCGCCCAGCTCCGGGGCAACGATGGTCACCTGTAACTGGGCGTGCAACACGTAGCAGGCGGCAGCCAGCCCCGCCGGCCCCCCTCCCACAATGGCCACATCCGATTCCGCCATAACACCTCGCCTTCTGGACAATGAAAAAGCACTGGTAAATTCCGGCCGAAATTCGTCGAAGGTTTCCGCCCGAGGCCGTGCCGCCGAATTTCGGCCGTGGTCTTTACGCCGCAATGTACTGGTTGGCTGCCCTGACGGGCATTCTGATTGAACCACAGAGCCCAGGAGTTTGCAAGGGGGCGGTAGATCCTGGGAAAATGGACCAACCGGCTCGCCTCAACCGTTGCCTGCCGGGCGCAGGAAGGGCAAGGTGGCCAGGAGTCGATCCACAGCCCGGTCCGGCCCTTCCCAGTCGGTATCCACCACGGCGACCGGTTCGGTTGGTGGCTCATAGGCCACATCCACCCCGGGGAAGTTGCGGATCTCACCTGCCAGGGCCCGGCGGTACAGCCCCTTGGGATCCCGGCGGCGGCAGGTCTCCGGCGCACAACGGACCCAGATCAGGGCCAGGTGAGGGAGGAGCTGGGCCGCGAAATCCCGGTAGTGCCGGCGGTTGCCGGTAGCCGCGATGAGAACGTGCAGGCCCTGTCCCACCAGAATGGCTGCCAGTTGGGCTAACCGTTGGTAGAAATCCTCCCGCTCCCCGGGCTTGTAGGTTGGCTGGGGCGTGAGGATGGGGCGCAGCTCGTCGGAATCTAGCAGCACGGCGCAGATCCCTTCCTCGGCCAGGCGTCGTTGCAGCG
>FWPU01005461.1_pt1 | contig 27506 bp, 28 predicted proteins | sample 2228361 | NCBI WGS metagenome assembly FWPU01 (sample SAMEA103939777, study PRJEB20133) | metagenome
GGATAGGCATTGGCTTCCTCCTGTTTTATTCTCCATACCTCTATACCACAAAAGACCTATTTACGCCAAGATGTACTAGTTGGACTCGATTTGCCAAAAAGCGACAGAACGCTTACACTATACATAGCGCGGCAAGCCGCAACCAAATGTACCGCCGACCTGTGGTCGGCCTTGCCATACCACTTCGTGGCACGTGGCACAGCCCGGTGGTACGAAAAGCACGTTACAGAATCTTCGCAGCTGTGACGGATTTTGCACAACAATACTATAGATGGACACTCAACAATTGCTCGAAAAACTTCGCCCGGCTTGGATTCGTCGCGTAGCACATAGCCTTGCACGCGGCGCAGATGTGCGCGCAGACTTCGAAACACAACTCGAACGATTCTTCACCCTCTTGCAACAAGCCGTCGCCACCGGCAACCCAGGCTGGCTCGACCCCCTGCTGGCCGAGTGGACTGCCCATCCCACCCACTCTGACCTGGAAGAGGGCCAGAACAACGTCACCTTGCTTTTGAACCGCATGGTAAGCGTGATCAACGAACTGGCCCAAGAAAAACTGGCCCCACAACAAGCCCTCAACCTGCTAACCACCCTGCTACCCATTTATGCGCATCTGCTGGACAAAACCGCACGGCTGGAAATGGAAAACCGCCTGGCTTACATGTCCCGTGAACTTCTGAATGTCCAACAACAACTGGAGCAACTCGACCGCACTAAATCGAACTTTATCTCCGTGGCAGCCCATGAACTAAAAACGCCCCTCACCCTCATCGAGGGCTACACGGCCATGATGCGCGAGATGATAGAAACCTCTCGTGCAGGCGTCTCCAGGCCGGCTGAGCCGCCCGACCTGACTCAATTCGATAATTTACTGGCCGGCATGAACAAAGGCGTCCACCGTTTGCATGAAATCATAGACGACATGATTGACGTATCCCTGATAGACAACAACTTACTCTCCCTGCAACTGCAACGGACGACCATCTTGCACATCCTGAAACTGCTCGAAAATGACCTCTCGGCCTTCCTGCAAGTTAGAAAGCAAAAACTGGAAATCCGCCAATTTGCCGGCAGCCGAACCTGGATCTACGCCGACAGCGAACGTTTGTACCAGGCTTTTCGCAACATACTCACCAACGCCATCAAATATACGCCCGACAAAGGCAAAATCCTTGTCAACGGACGCACCCTGCCAGGCTTCATCGAAGTCACCATCACCGATACCGGCATTGGCATTGCCCCTGAATACCAAACGGCCATCTTCGAGAAATTCGGCCAGGTAGGACACCCCAATCTGCATTCCAGCGGCAAGACCAAATTCAAAGGCGGCGGCCCCGGCCTGGGATTGCCCATTGCGCGCGGCATCATCGAGGCGCACGGCGGCGCCATTTGGGCCGAATCGCCCGGCTACGACGAAAAACGCTGTCCCGGCTCCACCTTCCATATCCTGCTGCCCATCCGCAAGAATGCCGCCGATCCCAAATTGGAAAAACTGTTCCCAAGTGCGATGCCGGCCGGGCCATCCACGATCGCAGCGGAAGAGAACACACCCCTCCTCGAATGAATCCCCATGGCTCGAAAAATCCCTGAACCAACCCTGCCACCTGTGGAGCGCGCCTTCCTGGTAGGCGTGGAAATTTACCGTCAGCCCGGTCTGTTGACCGTAGAAGACTCCCTGACCGAACTCAGCCTGCTCTGTCGAACCGCCGGCCTGGAAGTCGTGGGCGAACTGACCCAAAAACTCGACCGGCCACACGTAGAAACCTACATCGGCCCCGGCAAAGTGGAAGAACTGAAAGCATTGGCCGAAGAGACGCTTACCCAGGTAGTCGTGTTCGACGACGAACTCTCACCGCGTCACCAGCGCGAACTGGAAAAGGCCCTCGGCGCCAAAATTCGCCTCCTCGACCGCACCGCCCTCATCCTCGATATCTTTGCCCAGCACGCCCATACCAGCGAAGGCATGTTGCAGGTAGAACTGGCACAATACGAATACTACCTACCGCGCCTCACCCGTCAATGGACGCACTTGGCGCGTCAGGCAGGCGGCGGGGGCGGGCGAGCCGGTTCCACCGGCGGCGTAGGTCTGCGCGGCCCAGGCGAAACCCAACTGGAAGTGGACCGCCGCCAAATCCGTGAGCGCATTGCTCACCTCAAGCGTCAATTGGAAAAAGTGCGCGCCCACCGCGAGCGGTACCGTTCCCAACGCAAACGCTCCCGCTTGCCGACCGTGGCCCTTGTTGGATACACGAATGCCGGAAAATCCACCCTGCTCAACCGCCTGGCACGCGCCCAGGTTTACGTTGCCGATCAACTGTTTGCTACCCTCGACCCCACCACCCGGCGCGTAGAACTGCCTGGTGGCTATCAGGCCCTCTTTACCGATACGGTTGGCTTCATCCAAAAACTGCCCACCACGCTGGTAGCCGCCTTCCGCGCCACGTTGGAGGAAATCACCGAGGCCGACCTCCTGCTGCACCTGGTAGACATTTCCCACCCCAACGCCCTCAACCAATTTCAAGCCGTCCAACAGACTCTGGAGGAAATCGGCGCCGCGCACATTCCCGCCATCACCGTCCTGAACAAACTCGACCGCCTGCGCCATCCCGAACAGGCATTGGAGACGCTCACCCACTACCCCAAAGCGGTAGCCATCTCCGGCTTGAACGGAAACGGCATTCCCGATCTGCTGAGTAAGGTACAAAAAGAACTGTACGAGACCTACACCCCCATCCATGTACGCCTGCCCTACCAACAAGGCGCGTTGATCTCGCTCTTTCATGAAATGGGACAGGTGGAACGCATCGAACATGGCCGCGGCGGCGTAGACATTCACGGACGCCTCCCCGGCCGCCTGCTCGCTCAATTCACCCCCTGGCTTGCTCCCGTCAAACCGGCCGCTTCACCCGCTGACGGGCAACCCCTCACCCCCGCGGAGGAGGAATCATGATTTCGAAATGGCTCGATTTTCTCTCGGAATACCTGGCGCACCGTAAAGGATTACTGCCCCTGATTGGCCTCACTCTCATCGTCTTCAACTACATCCTGCAATGGTTCATCTACCCGCATTGGATTGCCCAATCCAACCTGTTTCTACACCTGGGATTGGTCATTGCCATCTTCGGCCTGATGCTGGCCTGGGCGTTGTAGTAGGGCAGGTCTCAGACTTGCCACTACAAAACGTTCTATGTTCCACCGCAACCGTCCTAAAAAAATCTTCAACAAAACAGAAGCCCGGCGTTTGCCCCTCAGCCTGATTCTGCTTGGGCTGGTGGCGCTGCTGTTCTTTTTGGTGCCGACCTACGCGCCAGAGGAAATTGTCATCCCGGCCAGTTTTACCCCCCTGCCCACGCGCACCCAGCCGGCCACGCCTCCGCCTCCGCCCACCTACACGCCCGCCCCATTGCCCACCGGTCGACACGGCGGGCGCATCATTTTCACCTGCACACGCGGCGACTACAACCACCTGTGCATGGTCAACCAAGATGGCAGCGGCCTGCTGCGCCTGACGGACGGATTCTTTCACGACTACTACCCTGCTTTTTCTCCCCAAGGAGGCGCCATCGCCTTTGCCTCCAACCGCGGTTTAGGCACTTTCGACCTGTACTTCATGGTCCTCAGCACATCCTCTATCGTTCCTTTGACCCATGAAATTGGCAACGCCTTTTCGCCCGATTTCTCTCCCAGCGGTGAACAGTTGGCCTTCATCAATCGGGTCGAAAACGGTCAAGCCGCCCTATATATCGTAGATCGCACCGGCCAAAACCTGCGCCTGCTCTACGAAGGCCCAAAATACGCCGGCCCCACCACCATCGTTGGCGCAGCCTGGTCACCAGACGGCAAAACCATCGCCTTCGCCATGAGCACCACCCAACTATTCGAATACGACCTCTTCCTCATCCAGGCCGATGGCAGCCAGCCGCCGCGTCAATTGAACACCGGCTTGCTGGGCATCACCGGCAGCCTCGACTGGTCGCCAGACGGCAAATCCTTGCTCATTTCGGCCGGCCCGCCCGGCGACAAAGACATCTTCCGCCTCGACCTGGCAGCCAATATCATCACCCGCCTGACATACGGCGGCAACAACAATTCCCCGTCTTTTTCACCCGATGGAAACTGGGTAGCCTACAACTCTCTGCGAAACGACGGCCAGGCCGATATTTACATCATCCGCGCCGACGGCAGCGACGAACGCCAACTGACGAACGACCCCGAACCAGACTGGCAACCGCAATGGGAGCCATGAATCGCCCTCCCCCCATCCCGTAAGGCCAACCTCAGGCTGGTGAGACATCGACCGGTACGCTTTCTCCTCAGCGTTCATAAGCCGCGTTCCCAGGCTTAAGACAGATTAAGCGTTTCCCTGGCTGGCTTGACTGGGCTTTTCAGACCATGTTATGATGGCCTCGAGACACGGAAAATGTGATTGCATGAACCCTGAATTTCACGAAGACCCACCCGCCCCCTCAAGAGCGCAGCAAAATAACCAGGAACTCTTCCCGAGCGACATAGGCGCCATAAGAGAAAAGAGCCTGCTCTCCCGCTGGATGGAAACCCTGCTCCACATGGGATTGGGCGAATCTTTATTGCGCATCGGCTCGAGCGTCTCGTCCTTGCTAGTGATTACCCTTGTCGTCTGGCTAACCCAAATATTCTTCCAACCGCTCCCCCCTGAAAACGGCGCTGCGGCGGCGCAAAGTCTGGCGGCGACACCGGCCGCAGACCTGGGAGCGATTGGATTGATCAATGACAACCTGTACGAAGGCATTCCACGCCTGACGCTGCCTTTCACCGTCATCCCTTCGCGCCCGCGCCAGGAAATCGTCGAATATGTAGTGCAACCTGGCGACACTGTGTTCGGTATTGCCGAAAAATACGGCTTGCAGCCACAGACCATCTTGTGGGGCAACTACGACCTCCTGTTAGACGATCCACATGCGCTGCAACCCGGCCAGAAATTGAGAATCATGCCCTCGGATGGCGTTTATTGGGAATGGGTCAAAGAGAACAAAGGCGGGTTGATTGGCTTTGCACGCTTCTTTGGCGTAACGCCAGAAGACATCGTCAACGCCCCGGCCAACCATCTCGACCCAGCCACGATTGGAGACTACGCTCAACCGAACATCCCCGACGGAACCTGGCTGTTCGTGCCAGGCGGCAAAAGGGATTTCATTTCCTGGAGCGCGCCCCTGGGCGTAACACGCGAAAACCCGGCCACGGCGCGCGTCCTGGGCGCCGGCGCTTGCGAGCCCGTGTCGGGCGGCGCGGTGGGCTATGGCACCTTTGTCTGGCCGACCAACAAACACTACCTCTCAGGATATGATTACTCACCCAAGTCCAATCACTGGGGCATAGACATCGCCGGCGCCGAAGGTGAGGGCGTCTACGCCGTGGATGCCGGCGTCATCGTCTACGCTGGCTGGAACAATTATGGCTACGGCAACATGATCATCGTGGACCATGGAAACGGCTGGCAATCCTTGTACGCCCATTTGAGCGCCCTTTACCGTTTCTGCGGTCAAAGCGTGGGACAGGGCGAAGGGATTGGCGCTATTGGCAGCACGGGACGGTCGTCTGGGCCGCACTTACACTTCGAATTGATGACCCCTTCCTTCAAGGTCAACCCATGGGATTTCCTGCCGCCTCCGTAACTACCTACCCTCACCCTGGCTCTCTCCCAAAGGGAGAGGGGAACAGTGCCGTTTGCAACAATCCCTCTCCCAGTGGTAGGGGAACAACGTCGTTTTCAAGACCTCTCCCCCTCTCCCAGGGGGAGAGGGGCGGGGGGTGAGAGTGGGTAGGCAATTACCGGCTTTTTCTATTTGTGAGCAGTGCGGCAAAGCCCTATAAAACCCCTGCCGAAATCAACTCCAGACCCACTCGAACCAGATGCGGGTCAAACCATTTGCCTGCCTGCTGGCGGATGAACTCCACCGCCTCGTCCCTGGAATATTTTTGGCGATACGGCAAATCAATCTGCATCAGATCCAACGTCTCGACCAGGCGAAAGATGCGCGCCGCGATGGGTATTCGTTCACCTTTCAAGCCCTCCGGGTAACCGCTTCCATCCCAATTCTCATGATGAAAATAGGGGATTTCCCAAGCGGTTTCGAAGGGAAACAATCGTTTCAGTAAGTCTCTTCCCAACACTGGATGCTTTCGCACCAATTCCCATTCGCTTTCAGTGAGAGGGCCCGCTTTGAGGCAGAGCGCATCGGGCAAGAGCAATTTGCCTATATCGTGCAAGAGGGCGCCGTGGTAGATGGTCCCGTAGCCGGTCTGGTCGAAATCCAAATGCTGAAAAAACAGCATGGACTGTTCCGCCACCCGGCGACAATGACCGGCCGGTTCGAAACCGCGCTCCTCCAAAACCTGCGTCCACACCTCCACGCCAGAATCCAGGGCTATTTTTTGCTCCAGCAAAGCATTCTGGAATTGCTCGAACAGCGCAATGCCGTCTATGGCAATCGCTGTCTGGCGCGCCAGAGTTTCGAGAAATTCTATCCATTCCGGGTCTGGTCTTACCAACCGCCGATAGAAGAGTTCCAACACCCCTTTGACCTGCCCTTTGGACACCAGGGGGATGGCATACATGCAAAGGAAGCCCTCACGGGCGGCCCGCTCGAGGGATACGGAAGCAGGTTCAGGCTGAGTGAGAGGCGCAACGAAAGCAATTTCATGCTCTAGCGCGGCGCGCCCCGCTATTCCTTGTCCTAAACGTTGTATCTCATCTTCAGGGTGGATATGACGAGCGCCCCGCCCGCCAGCATACCGTAAAATTTGCAGATGAGGGTCGAGTAGAAAGACCTCCGCCGCATCCACCGAGAGGAGAGAGAGCACCTGGTCCAGCAAGGTGTCGAGGGTGATGCGCAAGTCAATGCTGGAGGCAACGGCTTCTTCGATGGCATGGAGTGTCTCCAAACGTTTGACCCTCTCCTGGGTTTGTTGAACCAGTTGCACATGTTCGAGCATCGAAGCGGCCCGCGAGGCAAACAAGCGCATCAGACGTTCATCCTCTTCGCTAAAAGCATTCTTTTCGGCGCTTTGCAAGTCAATGGCGCCCAGAACACCCGCCTCGACCGCAAGCGGAACCACCATTTCGGAGCGCGCCTGCCGCCAGCCTTCGACGTAATTCGGGTCCCGACTGACATCGCCGCAACGGATGACTGTCGCCTCGCGGATGGCCTTGGGTACCAAACCCGGCCCATGCAAGGTGAGCAAGGCATAATTGGGCATCTCGGCCGACGACAACGCCGTGCCGCAGCGCTCGAGCAAAGTGGTTTCCTTGTCCACCAACCAAATCGTACAGTTCGCCAATTGGAATTCCTGACTCACGATTTCGGCAATTTTCTGGCATAAGTCCAGACGCGTGGAAGAAACGCTGGCAATCAAGATACCCAAGGCGCGATACAGACGTTCCAATTCTTCGCTGCGCTTTTGGATTTGATCGAAAAGACGCGCATTATAAACCACGCCGGCCGCCTGGCTGGCAAACAGCGACAACAAGCGCATCTCTTCATCGGAAAATTGACGTGGGTTATCGCCCCTTTCGGAGACATCCAGCACGCCAATCAGTTTACCGCCGTACAACATGGGAACGCTCAAGACAGCAGAAAAACGCAAGTGATCGAGCGAGCGCAAACGATGGCGCCAGGTAGAATAATTTCTTACTCGCCTGGGCTTACGCGCTTGCGCAACGCGCCCGGCCAGCCCTTGCCCCAATTTCACCCTGAATTCTGGCAGCACCTCAGCCCCATACGAGACGGTCAATAGCAGTTCATCCCGATTCTCGTCATATAAGTACATGAAACTTCCTTGTGCATGAAGCAACCGTACCGCTGCCTGCACGACGCTTTCCAACACAAAATGAATTTGCTGACGCGAGGCGATCTCTTGAGACAAAAAATACAAGGTCTCGAAATTCCTGGCGCGTTTTTCGGCCGACGCCAGCAGTCGAGTTTTCTCATACGAAAGCGCAATCTGGCCAGCCAGAAACTTCACCAGCCGGATATCATCTTCACTCCAGCGACGTGGCTGGGTGTCATACACCATCAAGACAGCCCGAAAACCATCGCCAACCTCGAAAGACTCGCCCAGCATGGCGCAAATGTTCTCCCGCCGGCGCGATTCGGGCATGATAGCAGCAAAATTCCTTTCTCGCAAATCCGAAACGACAAAGGACGCAAACCGTCGAAACAAACGCGGCTGACCTTTTCTGGAAAGTTCGTCACGGATAGCCTGTTCATCCTCGAAGCCATGCGAGGCCAAAATATTCATCTGAGACGCAACGATAGACACCACACAAGCCTTGGGGGCCTTCAACAACCTGGCAGCGCGGCGGCACACCAATTCTGCCAGGGCTTGCGGGTCGTTCTCTTGTAAGATTTCGCGGTCTATTTCTGCCAACGTCTCCAGCGCCGCCACTTTTTCCTGCAAGGCTGTTTCGAAGCGAACGCGATCCGTAACATCCTCGACGACACCATCACAATACCACGCTCCCGTCTGCTCGTCGCGCGCCAGACGTGCACTCTCGCGGACGAACAACTCCGCTCCATCGCTCCGTTTCCAAATCGTCTCCAAACCGCGCACTTCGCCCTTTTCTTGCAACACAGAGAGAAAATAAGCCCGGTCGGACGGATTTTTGTATATACCTTGTCCGTCGATCCTACTCAAATCATAAGAATTTTCGTACCCCAACATCCGCAACATGGCTGGGTTGGCCAGCAACACCCTGCCATCCAGCGTAGTGCGATAAATCCCCACCGTAGAATTCTCGAACAGACTGCGCAACCGTTCCTCGCTCCTACGTAAATTGACCTCTGCCTGCCGACGCTGGATTGCCGACGCCACCTGAGAAGAGACGAATTCCAGCATCCGCATTTCGCGCAGCCCATATGCAGTGGCATCGGTATAGTGCTGCACGACCATTGCCCCCACAACCTGCCCTTTCACCTGCAAAGGCACCCCCAACCAGATGAGCGACTGGGAGCCAATCAAATCCACCTCGCCCTCCACCTCCAGGCGGGCAAAGCAGGGCAAATCGCACAACAACGGTTGACCGCTGCGAATGACATACGCCGTCAGGCTCTTCTCTTCCAGCAAAGCAAGCGCAACCGGAGCCTGGTCCTTTTCGTCCACGAAGTAAGGGTAAGAGACCTGATTGGTCTGAGGATCGTAGAGCGCGATGAAAAAATTTTCAGCCGGCATCAATTCAGAAATGATAACGTGGATAGACTGGAAGAGATCTTCCAACGAGTCGGCGGCCAGCGACGCCTGGGCGATGCGATAGAGCGCCTCTTGCTGGACCTCATCCTGCTTCCGTTTCGTCAGGTCCCGGTAGCGGATGAGGACACCCTGAACCGCCGCATCCTCCAGCAGATTCTTGGCCGCCGCCCAATACCAATGCCAGGAACCATCCTTCCGCGCCACACGTAAGCGAATCTCTTTTTCCATCCCCGGCGTGGAGAATAGTTCCTGAAATAGGGAAATCAGTTGCTCACGATCGAGAGGATGCACTAAATCGAAAGGATCGAGGCGAGCCATATCCTCGCGCGAATATCCCAACTCCTCGAAAGCCTGTTCATCCTTAAGCACCAATTTGCCCCTGCTGTCCAGGAGCGCAATGGAATCCTGAGGTTGCGCCCAGGTGCGCAGGAAACCCAGGCGTTCGACATCAGGAGGCAAACGGCGCGCCAAAGCAGCCCTTACGATGGCCGGTAAACGAGAATAACCTGCTTTGGTCTTCAGGACATAATCGGCCACCTGTCCCTTTTCAAGTGCAACCAGCGCCAGTTCCTCCCGGTTTGGCTCCACGAGCAGCACGATCGGAAAGCGCAAGCGGCTGGCATCGAACAGAGAAACCTCCTGGAAAATACGTTGCGTTGTCTCGTTCAACTCGAACAAGGCAATGGTCGCCAGGTCAGCCTCGCCCGCCTGCCAAAACTCCTGCAAAGTAGCGACCTCGCGCAAAACAAAATCCGCGCCAGAACGCTCCAACGTGCGCTTCAATCTCCGGAGATTGCCGGTGAAAGAAAAAACCAGAATGTGTATCGATGGTTCCATCCTTACACCAATCATAAGCCAAAAAGAGAGAGGAAGCAACTATTTTTAGAGGTACTCATGCTATAATATATTCATGACAACCCCATTGCCAGAACCCGAACCCACCGAACTTGCTCTACCCTCTTCGGCTGTTCAACAGGAAGCCGGCCGCCGCCAAAAAACCGTGCTGATTGCGGCCAGCTTTCTCATCGTCTTGCTGGTCGTTGCCATCGTTACAGCAGTATATTTCTTGATGCGGCCCGATACGCCTGCCGAAAACGTCGAGCGCATTCGTGACGTGTTCATTATTTTCATGGCGCTCGAGTCCTTGCTGATTGGCGCGGCGTTGATCGTGCTTGCCGTGCAATTTGCCAGCCTGATCAACCTGCTGCAAAACGAAGTCCGTCCCATCTTGAAAGCCACCAGTGAAACCGTCTATCACCTGCGCGGCACAGCAGAGTTCCTGGGAGAAAACGTGGTCGAGCCGGTCATCAAACTGAACGGCTACCTGGCTGGCCTGACTCGTATGTTAGAATTGTTAGGCGTAAAGAAAAAATAATAGCAACTGCTTGGCCACTTTCGCAAATACCGCAAATACAGACCCTAAAGGTCTGTCTCGCAAATCGAAAGGCGGAATTTGCAAGAGGACCAGGCTTGAAACACATGTTCGATTGCAAGGGAGACCTTTAGGGTCTTGACCTGAGCAGTTACAAATAATAAAGCATTTGTTAAGGAAAGGAGACAAACTATGTCTGACCGTGATGAATTTGGAGCATTCCTGGTAGGATTCATCGTTGGTGGCCTGACCGGCGCCGTAGCGGCCCTGCTGTTCGCCCCTCAATCTGGCGAGGAGACCCGCGCCCTCATTAAGGACAAGAGCATCGAACTTCGCGACAAAGCCCAGGTCACCGCGGAAGAAGCTCTGGCCAAAGCCGAAGCCGCCGCCGCCGAAGCACGCGCCCGCGCCGACGAACTGGCCAAACAAGTCAAAGCGCGCAGCCAGGAAGTCGTCACAACCGCCAAAGAGCGCGGAAAAGGCGCCCTGGAAGCCGTGCGGGGCAAAGTCGGCAAAAAAGCCGAAGAAACCGTCTAACGTTGCATCGAAAGAAATGAAAGGGTTTGGCCGTCGCAGGTCAAACCCTTGTTTTGTTTCCCCGTGACTCTGCTTGCCCGCCTGCTGCGCTTCTTCTTTCACCTGCTCTACCACCCGTTTGCCTGGGCATACGACCTGGTCGCCTGGGCCGTTTCCTTTGGGCGGTGGAAAGACTGGGTGCAGAGCGTGACGCCATATCTCGAAGGCACTCGCATCCTCGAACTGGGTCATGGACCCGGACATTTGCAGCGCCTCTTGCTGGACCTGGGCCTGATCCCGTTTGGATTGGACGAATCGGCCCAAATGGGCCGCGTCGCCCGCGTCAACTTGCGCGAAAATGGCTACACGCAAATCCGCTTGGCGCGCGGCCTGGCCCAAGCCTTGCCCTATGCCAGCGCGTCTTTCGACACAACAGTCGCCACCTTCCCCTCCGAATACATCTTCGACCCCAGCACCCTGCGCGAGGTACACAGGACATTGAAAACCGGCCGTCGGCTGGTTGTACTGCCTGCTGCGTGGATTACCGGCCAAAGCGCCCTCGATCGCTTCCTCGCCTGGCTATTCGAAGTAACTGGCCAGACTCCCTCCGGCACTCTGCAAATGGTCGAACAGAGACTGAGGCAGCCTTTTGCCGCTGCCGGTTTTCAGGTAGAAATTCGACGAGTCGAAATCAAATCGAGTTTATTGCTGTTCGTGCTGGCGTGCAAACAAGAGGCAATCAAGGAATAAATTCCTGTTAGCGCGCCAAACCGATGGAGCGGCAGTTGAACTGCCGCCCGAACTCAAGAAGATTTTGTAAGGCAAAATTTATTTCGCTTTTGGTTGCGTCCCCAAAGGGGATAAATTCCGCGTTACGGCATCCGCCGACTCTCCTGCTTCTCCTGCGGCAAGAATGAGGCGCCCAACAACATCTCATTGCGCCGCCGGTGACGAGCAAAAGCGGAACGCAACAACAAGTCAATGAAACCGGCATGACCGCGCGGATCATATTGTAGGATGAAATCTGCCATACCGGGCTGATCGGGCGGGTAGAAAACGGCGCCCTGCGGGTTGATTTCCAACATGAACAATTCACCGTGCGCATCCATGCGAATGTCACAACGACCGTAGCCGGTGCCATCCAACCCCAGGAACAACTTTTTGGTCATGTCACGCAAACGAGTCGCCAGAGGTTCTTCGCGCACCGGACAAACCGTCATCTCGTTGAAACGCTCCCATTTCATGGCCGTATGCTTGAAGGATTCCCCGGCCGGAAAGAGAATCTCGACCGGCACATACGTAACAGGCTCATTGGGATCATCCGGATTCTCGGAGACCAGGGCCGAAAATTCACGCCCTTCGATGAACTCTTCCGCCAGCGCGCCGCCAAATTGCTCCACCAAGCGGCTCACCTGAACCTGCAACTGTTCGAGATTCTCGACGCGCGAATCCTTGATCAGACCAATACTACCATAACTATTGGGATGCTTGACAATGAGTGGAAAACGCAGCCCCTTGAGATGACGGCGGAGGATACGATCGTGGGTAAAACTTCTGCCTTCTGGATAGCGAATTCCTTGCTGGCGGCAAACACGCTTCATCTCCTCCCGCGTTGGCTCGTAGAAGTGAGAAGCAGCGCCAGTAAAAGGGACGTTCAAGGCCTCCAGTGTGCGCACCACGTCTATGCCCGGACGGTCTGGCTCATCCGCGGCGCCGTCGCACATGTTCAAAAAAACATCGAAGCCGCGCTCGGCAAGCGCGGCCAATTCTTCAGCAACATGCGGGCAATGCAGGTCGTGCATCTCCCAGTCATAAGCCTGCAAATAGTAGGACGGATCGAAAGGATCATCCCAGGTAGGGTCGCCCAATACACAGATTTTCATAATACCTCATCAGGTTAGAGTTAACAAAGTGTTATTATATGTATATAACCTGATAAGGGAAGGGGTAAAAAGGATGAATTTCGAAATAGAAGCGCATCAAAACCGGACGCCGTGCCTGTCGCCCAACAAAGCCTGCGCACGCGCTACTTCGGCCTTTTTCTGACGTTCATCCCAACCAAGAGCATTCCCCAGCGCATCGGCCACTTCGTTCAATCGTTCCAGATTCAATTGTCCAAGCATCGCCAGCATAGAACGCCGCAGAACAAAATCATCCAGGTGAACGGTCTTCTCGACCTGTCCCACAAAAGCAATCTCTCGACGAGAATAATCTGGCAGCGATTTCAAGGGCTGGTCTTCCTCGCGCGCAATGAACGTACAAACTTGTTCTGCACGTGTGCCATACCGCTCGAAGAGGACCCGTACTCGTTGCATGGGCAACCCTGTCCAGGCACACAGGCCCTCCAGGAAACGTTTTTGCTCCTCCGGCGTATGCGGAAAGGCGCGCCCGCCGCCAATTTCCAGGGCAAGGGTATCTTTGCGGCGTTCCAGCCCTAAATATTCCAGCGCCTTGTCGGTCACTTGTTCCGAAAATGCCCGATAAGACGTCCACTTGCCCCCCACCAACGAATATACCGGAAAGGCCAGCCCGGTCCACGACCCTTCTACCACTTGGATAGAATGGTCGCGGGTGATCTGACCAGTCGTCTTGGCGCTGCTAAAGGCCAGAGGGCGCACCCCGCTGAACTGGAATACGATCTGCTCACGGCTGACCTTCATGTGCGGGAACACACGCTCGATCATCTCCAGAAAATAGGCTATTTCCTCCTCAGTGCAACGCGCCTCATCCGGATTTTCGATAGGGATATCCGACGTGCCAATCAACACCTTATCGTACAACGGGAAAATCAGAACGATGCGGCCATCCTTGTTTTCGAAGAAAAACTCATGGTTGCCGATAGCCTCCCGCAAGGCAGGATGATCAAGGACAAGATGAGAGCCTTTCGTCCCGCCAATGAAACGAGTGGACAAGCCCAAAGCGCGATTGGCAAAATCAATCCAGGGACCGGCAGCATTGATGAGTAATTTTGGCTTGACAGAAATAGTGTCATCGGTCAACTCATCGCGCAAGAAAACCGTGTCTGCGCTACCACCCGCCAGGCTGACATAATTCAACGCGCGCGCATGGGGGCCCTCGCTTTCAGCATCCAGCACCAATTCGAGAGCATAGCGTTCGGGATTCAAAATAGAGCCATCGTAATAGGTGGCCGTGTTGACGATGTCAGGGTTCAAGCGCGGCCATTTCTTCAGCGATTCTCTCCGCCCGAGAAAACGATGCCTCGGCACAGTGCGCTGGCCACCTGTGTAAGCATCATAAACCATCAAGCCTATTTTGATAACGATAGAACCCCTCTCGGAGGGTTTATCCAACCAACCCAGGAACTTGAGCGGCGCATTGAACAACCCCGAAAACCACTTGAACATGGGAATGGTGGTCGGCAATGGTTTGACCAGGTGCGGAGCATTGCAAATCATACGATTGCGCTCTCCCACTGCCTCGCGCACCAGGCGAAACTCACCATTTTCCAGATAACGAATACCGCCATGCGCCATGTGCGAGGAGGCTGCGCTGGCACCCGAACAAAAATCGCCGCGATCAACCAATAGCACGTCCACGCCATTGAGCGCCAGGTCGCGGAACGTGCCAATGCCATTGATGCCCGCGCCTACAATCAACACAGAGACTTCGGGCTTTTCTTTGAGCGAGGTCAAAATTTCTTGTCTGTTCATGGTTCGGTACAGGTGTCAGGATGCCCAGTCGAAGGTGCGAGTGACTGCTTTTTTCCAGTTGGCATACAGCGCATGTCTCGTCTCGGGGTCCATGCCAGGCTGCCATTCTTTGTCGCGGCCCCAATTGGCGCGCAATTCATCGAAATTCTTCCAAAAGCCAACCGCCAGACCGGCTGCATACGCCGCGCCCAGGGCAGTTGTCTCGGCTACTTTGGGTCGGATGACGGGAACATTCAAAAGATCGGCCTGGAATTGCATCAACAATTCGTTGAATACCATGCCGCCATCCACTTTCAACGCAGTCAGCCTGACGCCCGAATCGGCCTCCATAGCATCCAATACTTCGCGCGTCTGGAAGGCGGTCGCCTCCAGGGCCGCTCGAGCCAGATGTCCCTTGTTGACATAGCGAGTCATGCCTACGATGACTCCGCGCGCATCCGAGCGCCAATAAGGCGCAAACAAGCCCGAAAAGGCCGGAACGAAATAGATGCCGCCGTTGTCCTCTACACTGCGCGCCAGGGCTTCTACATCCGATGATTTTTCGATGAGGCCGAGGTTGTCTCGCAGCCACTGAACCAAGGCGCCGGCAATGGCAATCGAACCCTCCAGCGCATACACGGCAGGCTGGGAACCAATTTTGTAGCCCAGCGTAGTCAACAACCCCGACTGCGAAGGGACGGGTTTCTGACCGGTGTTGAGCAGCATAAAGCAACCCGTACCGTAGGTGTTTTTGGCCTCGCCAGGGGAATAACAAGCCTGCCCAAAGAGCGCAGCCTGCTGGTCGCCCAAGTCGCCAGAGACCGGAACACCCCCCAAGGCGCCTTTTGCATCCCCATAGATTTCGGACGAGGAGCGAATCTTAGGCAGCATGGAACGCGGAATGTTCAACAGCCGCAGGATTTCGTCGCTCCAATCGAGGGTGTTCAAATCCATCAGCAAGGTGCGAGAAGCGTTGGTCACATCGGTGACATGCGCCCCGGTCAGATTCCAGATGACCCAGGTATCCATGTTGCCAAAGAGCAGGTCGCCTCTTTCGGCTTGTTCACGCGCGCCTGCGACATTGTCAAGGATCCATTTGATTTTGGGGCCGGAGAAATAGGTGGCCAGAGGCAAGCCGGTCGTGAGGCGGAAGCGGTCCTGTCCGCCCTCTTTAGCCAAATCGGCACAAATGGCATCCGTGCGGGTATCCTGCCAAACAATGGCGTTGTAGATCGGCCGGCCAGTCGTTCGTTCCCAAACGACGGTGGTCTCGCGCTGGTTGGTCACGCCGATCGCTGCAATATCCGCAGCCTCTATGCCGGCCTTGTCCAGCGCGCCGCGGATGACGCCTTGCGTGCGCTCCCACACCTCCAGCGGATCATGCTCCACCCAACCTGGCTTGGGATAAATTTGCCGGTGTTCTTGCTGGTCCACGGCCACAATACTCCCAGCGTGGTCGAAGAGAATACAACGGGTACTGGTCGTACCCTGATCGATGGCAGCAATGTACTTTGGCATAGGCACCTTCTCGAAGTTCAATCGAATTCGCGAACCTGCAATCATCTCAAGCGCCACAGGTCAACACCCATGAAACTCGATGGCCAATGAACGAGAAGTCACATCTGCTGCCATTTACCTTTCCGGCTAAGACCTGACCTCGTTCTCGAACGCCTCTTCTTCTGTGCGCCTGTTTGGTTCAGAAAGCAGGTTTATGGCTGCTAACTAGATTTATTTTATATCAAAAATCGAGCATAGATACAGAGGAACTGCAAAAAAATGGCTTTCGACTGCACTCTTGATGACAAACAGCCTGTAGTTTGCACGGCGTCTATTGCCTGGCGGTCATTATTCTATGCGCGAGCGCCGCAAAATGAAGATGGCAACCGCAAGCACCAGGATAATGCCGCCCAATAGCATCAGTTCCAAAAGCATCAAGCGAAACACTTCGGGATTCTCGATGAGGCGCGATTGCTCGGCCGTGATGACCAGCATCCGTCGCACGGCAGCAATCAAGCCAACGATCAAAAACGGCTCAGAGGTGAGAACATGCTGTCGCAGTGAAATGTTGATGGTATGCAAGATTTCTACCAGCATCATCACCAACAACAATGCATCCAACAAACGCAGAACGGCATCATATAAATCGTTTGGGAGGCCGCTGAAAAACTGCACGCCTGCCAACACCAAGGCCGCCAGCGCCGCCACAATCAGGGCCGCGCCAATGGCATAATAAATTACCCCCTCCAACCAGTTGAAAAGATGAATGAAACGATCTTCTTTTGCTTGCATGAACAAACCCTCTGGATTTTAGAGTCTCGTCTATGGGCTCCGAAGCACGACCTCGTTGTTCACCATCCACGCGCGCCAGCCAAAAACGCCTTGCCCGACATGGGCTTTTTGCCCGCCGGTTGAACCTCGTCCAAAACCAAGGGCATAGTATCACCTGCAACAACAGCCGGGTAGCCACCGATGACCGTCCGCGTGCCGGGCGACTGTGCAACGGAGGAGGAAACCGGCTCGGCGTGAGTCTTGTGAATCTTGAGCGGAACACCCTGCCAATCCATGAAAGCGCCTGGCCAGGGATAATAAGCGCGCACCTGACGAGCCAGTTCCTCGGCTGGGCGATCGAAATTCAAGCGGGCATCTTCTTTCTTCAACAGGGGAGCGTAAGTAACGTCTTGCTCCGGCTGCGGTCGAGGCACAATCTCTCCTGCAAGGTAATCGGGCAGGGTCTCGAGCAGCAGGTCGGCCCCAAGCGTAGATAACTTATCGGAAAGAGAAGCAGCCGTCTCGTGAGGAGCGATGCGTAGCACGCGTTGACTCAGAATAGGGCCGGTGTCCAAACCCTCGTCCATTTTCATGATAGTCACCCCTGTCTCCTCATCGCCCTGCAAAATGGCAGCATTGATCGGCGCAGCGCCCCGCCAGCGCGGCAACAGGGAAGCATGAACGTTGATACAGCCAAAACGCGGCAGGCCTAGCACCTCGGAGCGTAAAATCTGCCCAAAGGCCGCCACCACGATCAAATCAGGCGCCCAGGCGCGCAATTGTTCCATCGCTTCTGGCTGACGCAGTTTTGCGGGCTGAATGCAAGGTAACCCTAATTCCAGCGCCAGTCTCTTGACCGCCGGCGGTTTCACTTCATGGCCACGGCCAGCAGCGCGGTCAGGCTGAGTCACGACGCCCACCACTTCGGTAAGGCAAGTCTGTGTGTTACCGCTGCAAGCCAGGGCGCGCAGGCTGGGCAAGGCGAAATCGGGTGAACCCATGAACACGATTCTTACAGCCATAAAGCAATTGTAGCACATTGCCCATAGTACAAATGGTAGATTAATTCGGTTGATTTTTATCCAATTTCATTGTACAATGCAATTGACTATCCCATGCCTGTCTAAGGAGGAACCAATCTATGTCCGAACAACCGATGAACCCCGAAGTCACCAGCGATGACAAATTGTGGGCAGCGCTTGGCTATGTTTTTGCCCCGCTCGTTGGTATCATCTTGCTCCTGATGGAGGAGAAGAAGAATCGTCCTTTCCTGAAGTTCCATGCCGTTCAATCCATTGTGGCCAGCATTGCTTTCTTTGTCGTTGCTTTCGTTGTTTCGCTTGTCACCCTTGGCTTTGGCGGCCTGTGCGTGCCGCTGCTATGGCTGGTATTCCTTTACTGGGCATACAAAGCCTACCAGGGTGAAATGTTCGATATCCCGGTGTTGACCAACTTCATCAAAGGACAAGGTTGGGTATAAAGCCTCGCCCCTGCGCACTAAATCATTGGGCCTGCTCCAGGAGCAGGCCTTTTTGTTTGCAACCCATCGCGGCATATTGCGTAAGTCTCAGTAGCAAACTACACAAGGAGTTCTTCATGGGCATCTATACCCCTCTCCACAGTTCAAAACCTGGCCTGGTAAAAACCATCGCCGTGCTAACTCTAGTGAACGGTATTGTCAATATATTCTGGGGACTAGCCGCTACTGCTACCGTCATGGCCAGCGTCATCCTCATCTGTCTGGCGCCGTTTGCCATCCTGCCGACCATCCTGGGCGTGTTCGAAATCCTCTACGCCCTCAAACTGCTGGCTGAGCCAATGCGGCCGGTGCAGCCGTCGCAGTCCATCGCCGTCCTCGAAATTCTGTGCCTGCTAACCGGCAATGTCTTCTCGATGATTGTGGGTATCCTGGCACTGATATTCTATAATGACCCGCAAGTCAAGGATTACTTTGCCCATCTGAACGGGATTCCCTACCCGCTTGCGCCGCAGCCGGCCCCCCCTGCGCACCCTGAGCCTGCTCCCGTTATCGAGCAGCCGCCTGCCGCCCCAACAGAATCCCCCGCCCCTCCGGTCATCACGGCGGAATCTCAAACCGCTGAAGCACCCCAAAGAACGCGCGGACGCAAGAAGTTATCCGAATAACATTGCAGCGTAACGTACTGACAATTACCCAGAAATGCCCTGGCGATTTCCCAAAAAGGCCAGCGCAAACGACCAGATATTCGCCCGCTGTTGATCTACACGAAAATTGCCAACGATGAGCGGCGCCCTCTAACTTTGCGCTATAGTACAATTTTGTAAACAAGGAGTGAACCATGAACGCAAAATCAGCACCCCCCGCCAAACAAACCTATGCGTGTGAAACGTGTCCTATGCGGAAAAAGGCCGAGGCCAACCCTAAGTCATTGTGGGCGCGCCTGTGGCGCTGGCACACGGGCTGGTGTCCGGGCTGGAAAGCCTATCAAGCCCATTTGACGCAACAAGCAGGCCAGTAGGCGCAGGAAAGTCGAATGGACTTGATTGCTGAACTTACCTTGCCCGCTATTTTATTTGGGCTGACTCTGGCATTCGGCTTGTGGTTGAGCCGGGTCGGCAAACCCTATAAACTCGCCCTTTTCAACGTTCATAAATTGCTTGCGCTGGGCACTGTCATCCTGGCGGTCATCCGATTAGCAAGAATACTACCCGTTCCTGCGTCCATGCCTGTCATCATTGGCCTGCTGATCATCGAAGCATTGGGGGCAGCACTTCAGTTCTTCAGCGGCGCATTGTTGAGCGCCGGAAAACTGGATTACGCCTCGATGCTGACCATTCATCGCATTGCAGCGTTTGTGTTATTGCTTGCGACGGTACCGACAATCACCCTGATGACAAGATGACCATGCAACGAAAATCCGACAGTCCAGGATTAGCAGGGAAGGGCGCTGAATCTGGCTAATGACATCCATCCATTTGCTCCTGAGGATGCCACGCCACCTATTTGAATGCTACGCCTTTTGCTTAATGTGAGCAAAGTAGGGCAGACGTCCCTCTTTGGCGGCTGTATAGAAGCCGCCGTCGCAAGCCGTTACAAGTCGCAAAAACAAGGCCGGTTCTAGGCCGCATTACAAGCAAAGGCATAATCATCCAACCTCTTCCTCACCCGCGCCAGCAAGAATTCGCGCGGGTGATTTTTCACCTCGCCGCTGCGGACTTTCTCGTATTGTTCAGGCAAATACTGGCTGATCAGCGTCAGCGGCAGCGGACGCGCACTCAGGTTTTCGAGCAGGCGGGTCAGCGCAGCCTGGACCTGCGGCTCGGTCCAGTAGTATCGAACGCGGTCGCTCAGGCTGAAGCGGCGCTTGCGGCGGCGTTCGGCCTCGTCGCTATGATAATACCGTTCCCAGTGGACAGGATGGCGCAGCATGGCTGCCTCGAGAGCCTGGACGATGTTCGAACGCGCCTCCGGCGGGACGAGTTCGTCCTCGCTGGCGGCCAGGGCGAAGACGGCCTCGCGCAGGGCAAAGGTCAGCGCCGGGCCGACTTTCAGGATGGCGAAGTGGTCCTCCACCAGGGCGCGCAGGGCGGCGGGCGTCTGGTAATCGGTCGAGTGGGCTTCGTAGACCAGGCCGGGGACGGTCTCGATGAAGCGCGCCAGCGGCGCGGCGGCGCGGCGGTCGTAGTCGTGTACCGTCTCATCGCCAAACTCGACGCCCGGCTGGACGACCAGGGCGCGGACGCGCTCCCAGGCCGACTCCAGGCCCGTGGTCAGGAAGGCGCGGCAGATGGCCTCCAGCGTCTCGGCGCGGATTCGGGGCGGGTGACGGTGAGATGCGTCTCCCCGGCCTTTGCGCCCCCGGCAGGCGGCACTTCGGAGCCGATGACGTAACGTACTGCGTGTTGCGTGTTGCGTGTTGCCGATTCGGCGATTTGAGCCAGTTCAGCGGCGCGTTGGGCGATACGTTCGATAGATAGCTGGCTCTCCCCACCAAGCGTCATACTGCAATCGAGGTGGATTTTGGTAAACCCGGCCTGGACGTAATCGCGCACCAGGGTTTTTGCCTTATCCATTGCCATGTCCGCTGGTTCGTTTGCCCAGGGCAGCGGGCCAAGATGGTCGCCACCCAATATCAGATTTTGGCACGGAAAACCCACCCGCTCGACAATTTCGCTCACATAACGGATAAAATCTGCCGGGGTCAGGCCGGTATAGCCGCCGAATTGATTGACCTGGTTGCAGGTGGCTTCAATCAGCACGGGGGCATTTCTCACCAATCCATGTCGCAGGGCCACCTCGATGACCAGCGGGTGAGCCGAGCAGACCGAGGTCAGGCCAAGAGGGAGGCCAAAATGATGGGAGGCAGCCAGGTAGTCGAGGTAGTGCATGATATACGTAATTCGTGGGGCGCGTGGGGCAAATCTCCGATTTGCTGAACTTTGCAAGTCAGAGACTTGCGCCACAGGTGTGCTTCGTTCAGCCGAGATAGACAAGCGCCTGGTCAAGCGTGGGCTGGGCGGCTGTTCCACCTGCAGATTGCGTGGAAAGCGCTCCGCAAACAGCCGCCAGGCGCAGCGACTTTTCGAGCGGCCAATCGTTGAGGAAACCGTACAGGAAGCCGGCGTCGAAACTATCGCCCGCGCCGACGGTGTCGATGACTTGGACGGGAATCGAGGGGACTCTGATTATCTCCCTCACCCCCGGCACCTCGCCCTGTGGGCGAGGGAAGATGCCCTCACCCTTACCGTCTCTCCCAGCGGGAGAGGGGAACATCACTCCCAACGCGCCCTGCGCCCCAAGTTTGATTGCCAGCCTCTCGACTCGCGCCGATAACTTTTCCACCGCTCGTTCGACATTCCCCTCTCTGGCAAGGGAACAGGCTTCGGCCTGGTTGGGCAGGAAGACGTTGGTGAGCGGGAGCAGGTCAAACACCCCGCTCCACGCTTCGGAGGGGTCGTAGTTGGTGTCGAGGTGGTGAGGCCGAGGGCGCGAGCGCGCTCGAAGAGCCGGGGCAGGCCCGGTCGCAGAGCATCTTGCAAAAAGTACGAGGCGACGTGCAGATGGCGGGCTTGACGGAGCAAACTATCAGGGATGTCATCTGCCGATAAGGCAGGAATCAGCCCCGGATGAGTCAGAATCGCGCGGTCAACGCCCCGGTTGAGAATTACGCTCAGGCCGGTGGATTCGCCTTCAGCCACAATCACATTCCCAATATCGACGCCGCGTTTTTGCATTTCATCCAGCATGAAGCGCCCAAACACGTCATCGCCGTTGCCAATGAAGGCCACCCGCAACCCCAGGCGGGCCGCGCCGCAGGCGGTGATGACCGAGGATGAGCCGATGGTCAGGACAGCGGACTCGACCAGTTTTTCGACCTGCCCAAAGGCGGGTTCGACATCGCCGGAAAGTATTAAGTCGGGGTTGATTTCGCCAGCAACGAGAATGTCAAATGTCTTCATAAGGTATAACCTTTTCGTTCAAGGGTGGTTGACAAGAATTCTTTCGTGACTATAATAATAGTCATGATGACGCCTTCGCAACGGTTTGAAATCATTTATCCACCAATCATCAAGCAACATCTCAGAACCATTGAGTCAAAGTTCTACCCACTCATTCGAGAATCGCTTGAACAGCAATTACAGTTTCAGCCAGATGTTGAAACAAAGAATCGCAAGCCATTAAAACGCCCTGTTGTTTTTGGGGCAAAATGGGAAGTGCGTTTTGGACCAGAAAATCGTTTTCGTGCGTTTTATCGCGTGGACTATGATGCAAGCGAAGTGATTTTATTGGCTGTTGGCGAAAAAACAGGAAATCGGCTTTTCATTGGCGGTGAGGAGATAGAAATATGAGAATCGCATCAGTTGCAGATGTAAAAGCAAAATTTAGCGGCTATCTAAAAGCCAGCGAAAATGGGCCAGTGGTTGTAACGAAAAATGGAAAACCAGTGGCGGTGCTTTTGTCTATTACGGACGAGGATGAAATTGAACGCATGTTATTGTCATACTCTCCAAAGTTTCGAAGCGTTGTAGAAGCAGCGGAAAAGCAAATTCGTGAAGGCAAGGGGATTAAACACGAGGATTTTTGGCAGGAAGTTGAGTCTGAAATCCAAAATCCGGACTAACGCTGCTCGCGCGCGGACGCGGAGCGGGCTTCGCCTCGTCCCGCAGATGAAGCGTCAATACCTGCTATACCAATCCAGAGGCGCTTCGGCGGTGTAGAAGTCGGTGAAGGGACGCGCCAGGGCCTGACAGAGGGCGTTCAGGCGGACGAGGCGCTCGCGGGCAGTGGCGCGCAGGAAGTCCAGGCGCTCCACGCCCGTCAACTGGACCGCCTCCTGCCAGACGGCGCGGCCGACGGCGATGCCGCTGGCCCCGGCCTGACAGGCGACGGCCACCTGCCGCAGGTAGGTCTCGAAGGAGACGGCCGCCGAGAGGACGATCCAGGGGGCGCGGCTGGCGGCGTTCAGGTCGGCGCAGGCGGCGGCCCACCCGGATTTGGGGGCATCGGGGGGGAGCGGGAACTCAGCCTTGAGCAGGTCTACGCCGGGGATGGCCGTCAGACGGCGGGCGGTCTCGACCACGACGCGGTGTTTTTCTGCCGCAGGCAGTTTTTCGCCCTCGAGCGGATAGGAGAGCGGTTCAAGCATCAGGGCCAGGTCGTGGCGCTGACATTCGGCCGCCACCCCGGCAGTGAAGTCCTCGATTTCGGCGGCGACGGGCGAATCGGGGTGGGAGTAGACGAGCAGTTTCGCCATTTGCGCGCCCATGCGTTTGGCTTTTTCCACGCTCCAGCCGGGGATGACCTGACCTTTGCGGGCGGTCGGGTCGCCGGCGTAGCCGGTAGACTCCAGGGCGACGACCAGCCCCCGGTCGCCGGGCAGGGCGCCGGCGGCGATGGCCTGGGCGGCGGAAACTTCCGGGTCAAGCAGGACGGCCGTGGCACAGGACGCCAGTTCGGCGGTCACGTCCAGTTTGAAGCGGCTGAGTTCGGCGTCGTCCTGAAAGCGCGGGTTGGCTTTGCGCAGGTTCTGGCGGTGGTCGAGCGCCAGGCAGGTGAAGATGCCGCGCGGGGAGGCGCATTGCTGCAAGCCGCGGAGTTTGCCGATGGTAAGTCTAGTAGTCATCAGTCTGATCGTCTCATAATGCGTGAATTAAGGGCAGGTTTGCCGCCAGGCGGTCAGGATGCGGGGCTTGAGGATGAAACTGACGTTGTGCTGCTGACCCCAGCCGCAGGCGGCCTCGAAATCAACGGGCATGTCGGTGTACTCGGCGGCGAAGACCGCCTTGCCGGCCTCGATGAAGGGCAGAATCTGGTCGATCCAACCGTAATAGTAGGCGTCTTCGGTGATGGCGAAATCGAAGAAATCGAGCGAATCGGCCACCATGTCGGGGGCGTTCTTGAGGCCGATGGCCAGGCCGCGGGCATGGGCCTCGTCGGCCAGCCAGCGGGCGTAGGCCAGTTGGTCGGCGTAGGTGATGGGGAAGCTGGTACGGTTGGTGTGGATTTCGATGTTGTCGGGTTCGACGCCGTCGAAGCCTTTGGCGGCGCACAGGTCGAGGCGGGCGCGCATAATGGGGGCCAGCAGATCAATGCGGCGGATGTCGAGCCAGCGTTCGCCGGGCCAGCCCTCGTAGGCGCGGCCGAGGACTTCTTCGGGGAACTGGTCGGCATCCGGACGCCAGTCCTCCCACGAGCCGACCGAGATGTAGCAGATGACGCGCACGCCGCGGGCGTGGAGTTCGTCAATGACCTCCTGCGGGGCGTAGAGGTCAATGTCATAGACCTGCGCCTCGACGGAGGTGTCTACCTCTTCGTCGAGTTGCCATTGCCAGGTCAGGCCGGGCGCGGGATGCCACCAGGATGTGTCAGGTGGTGAGGTGTCAGGTGAGGAGGTGTCAGGTGTCAGGTTAAGCGTTAGGGATTGTGAGGTGAAAGACATAAGGGTCGGCGTGTCCGTCGAGACAGGAGCAGGTGGCGGCGAGGACGAGGCGGGAGTGCATCCAAAGAGGAAAGAGGGGAGAAGAAAAAGGATAAAAATCCTAAACAGCATGGTGTCGAAATTGGGGTAAATAATCTTTGTGAACGGCAAAGAGTTCATTGGTCATCTCCCAAATCTCGGTCAGCGAGAGGACGGCGGCGGTCAGCGGGTCGTGGCAGATGGCGCGGTAGACCATGATCGGGTCGCCGACCAGCGAGGCTTGAATCGCCATCTCCTCGATGCCGCTGGAAAGTTGAGTCAGCAGGGCGCATTCGGGCGGCAGAGCGCCGACGTGCATGGGATGGAAGCCGGCGCGGTCCACCAGCAGGGGGACTTCGACGCAGGCGCCCTCGGGCAGGTTGGTGATGAGTTGGGTGTTCTGGACGTTGCCGTTGAACTTGAAGGGTTCGCCGCCCTTGAGGGCGTTGATGATATGGGCGGCGTACTCGTGGCCGCGCTGCAGGTCTTCGGGCATGAGCGGGCGCGCCAGCCGCTCCTTCACCTGGTCTTTCCAGGTGGCTTCGTTGTGCTGGTATTCTTTCAGGATGTAGGCGTATTCGCCCGGATTCCAGTTGGTGCCGTGGGTGCAATATTTTTCGATCAGGTCGGGGCGTTTGCGGAACCACCAGTTGTACTCGGAGTTGTGGCCGCTCGATTCGGTGACGTACTTGCCCAGCGCCAGGAACATCTCGTTGCGCACCGGTTCGGCGTTGTAGATTTCGGGGCGGGTAGTGACGGCCTCATAGAGCAAAGGATAGGCGTCCCGGCCGCGCCAGCGGAAGTCGAGGTACCAGGCCTGGTGGTTGATTCCGGCGCACAGGTAGTCTATCTCTTCGTAGGGAGCGCCGATCCATTCGGTCAGCATCATGGCCGTGCCTTGCACCGAGTGGCACAGCCCGGTGACGGTGATGAAGGATTGTTTCTGAATGGCCGAGACGAGCATGGCCATCGGGTTGGTGTAGTTGAGCAGGACAGCCTCGGGGCAGTAGCGTTCCATGTCGCGGACGATGTCCATCATCGGGTTGATGGTGCGCAGGAAGCGGAAGATGCCGCTGGGGCCGCGCGTGTCGCCGACGTTGATGTCCACGCCGTATTTCTTGGGGATTTCGATGTCGTGCCGCCAGACCTCGGTGCTGCCGGTCAGGATGGTGGTCAGGACGACGTCCGCGCCTTTGAGCGCCTCGGCGCGGTCGAGGGTGGCCGAGACGGTGGCCGGGCGTTTGCCGGCGGCGATGAGTTTCTCGACACCCATCTTGGCCCATTCGAGCCGCTCGGCATTGATGTCCATCAGGGCGATGTGGGCGTCTTCGAGCAGGGGGAAGGTGAGGATGTCACGGACGAGTTCGCTGGTAAAACCCAGCGAGCCAGCGCCGATGAAAGTTATCTTAGTCATATCGTCTCCTTGTGTTTGCGAGGAGGGCGTTTTACCCGATGAGGCAATCTTCCCATAGATTTGGAGATTGCTTCGTCGCCTGGTCTCGATACGCCAGAAAAGCACTGGCTACTCGACCAACGGCTCCTTGCAATGACAGGCTAACGCTTCACACCGCTCAACGCAATCCCTTCGATGAATTGCTTTTGGGCGATGAAAAAGATGACGAGCAGTGGCAGAATGGACAGGAATGCGCCTGCCATCAGGACGGTGAACTTTCCGCCCATTTGAAGTTGTTGCTGAAAGAAAGCCAGACCGACTGTCAATGTGGTCTTGTGCATATCCGTCGGCAGATACACCAGCGGATGCAACAGGTCATTCCAGGCGTCCTTGAAAACGAAAATCGCCAGCGCAGCAACGGCGGGCCTGGATAGCGGCAGGTAGATGCGCCAGAAAATGTCGAAGAGCGAAGCGCCGTCCATGCGGGCGGCATCTACAAGGTCGCGCGGGATGGTGAGGAAATACTGCCGCAGGAGAAAGGTTCCAAACGCGCCGCCCCAAAAAGCGGGGACGATGAGCGGCAATTGAGTCCCAATCCAGCCGAGATACTTGAAGATAATGAAGTTCGGGATGAGCGAGACCTGCGGCGGAATCATCAGCGTGGCAACGAGGAGCGCAAACAGGAAGTCGCGCCCTTTGAATTTGACAATGGCAAAGACAAAAGCCGCCATGGCGCAGGTCAAAATTTGCCCAATGACTGCCAGAATGGACAATTTGAAACTGTTGAACGTCAGGTAGAGAAACGCCTGGTTGGGCAAATCCTTGAAGAGGTCGAAGTAGTTTCGAAGGGTGAATGGGTTGGGGATAATATTGCGGGAGAATTGCTCGGCAGGGATGCGAAACGAGACCGAAACCATCCACAGAAAGGGAAACAGCATGGTCAACGCGCCAAAGATAAGAACGGCATAGGCGATGACATCGAGGGGAATTTTGTAAATTGACCTGGACATCTCCCGCTCCTATTCGTACACCACGTAATGACGTTCCCACCAAAACATGATTACTTTGACAATGTCAAGTTACCTCGCCAAAGGCAAGTTTTTTCAAAGTTTTAGTGTGGACTAGCACATTGTACCGCCAGG
>FWPU01005462.1_pt1 | contig 27505 bp, 20 predicted proteins | sample 2228361 | NCBI WGS metagenome assembly FWPU01 (sample SAMEA103939777, study PRJEB20133) | metagenome
AAAACTAAAATCCCATTAATTTTTGTAAACTTTTATAAATAAGGAACTTCAGAATTTACAAGCTAATTAAAGAAAGTAATTATTTCTAAAATATTAAATTACACATTTATAATGGAATAAAATGATTATATCTATGAGTTTATACAATGTTCAAAGATTATTCTTAAAATACTTATATAATTTTTTTACTAATTGCTCTGGGAGTTCCTTTTTCTTAAAATTAGATCTTGAAACACATACATGAACAGTCTTTGCTGAAGCAACATGAACTTTTTTACTATTATAAATCTTATAGTTCAGTTCAAATGATGACTTTTTCAGAGTTGTTACTTCAATATTGATTGTCAAAATCTCTCCAAAGTTTATTGTTGCATGATAATCTGCTTCGGCATGGAGAATGGGAAATATGAGATCCGAATTGTAAAAGAAATTTAATTTCAATTTCGAGATGAAATCTTCGTAAGCAGAATGAATATAATTGAAAATATTTGCATAAAAGATTATGCCTGCAGGATCTGCTTCAAAAAACCTTGTTTTGATTTTTGTTGAAAACATTTAAAGACTCTATTTAATAAACATTCCAATAAATTGATAATTGTGATGAAAAGTATCTATAACTTGCTTCGTCTCGAGAAGTGCTCCCCATACCAATTTTACCGCTAATCAAAAAATATCTAAAGGGTTGATAATAAAATTCGACATGTCCTTCAAGAGCAAGAAATTTATTTCTTGGAATAATTCCAACTTTGCCACCCAATACAATCCGTAGTTCTTCTTTGTTTTGTAAGTCGTGATCTATCCATAAACAGTGAGATTCAAAATTTTGAGGTGAATAGTAATTTTGCATTTTTAATTTGTAATTTATGTAATAATATTCATAGCCTGCGGATAAATCATTTGTAAAATATTTTCCAATTCTCATCATTAAATCATTTCCTTCATTTCCATCAGAAACATAGATATATTGAAACGAACCATTTAATTTGAGTCCATTATAATGTCTGTAAAATCCTTCTATACGATAGAGAGATGCATACAATCTTTGATCTATAAGATAAGGTGAATAAAGTATTAATGCACCATCTGAATTTTGATAAACCGCAGAGAGAGATAGTGTATCTTTTAATTCATATCGAATAAAGGCATCTTTTTCGTTGCGTGCTTTAAAGCCTTTTACATTTGTTTTACCAAAACCTGCACCTGCATTTAAATTTTTCAGAATCCGAAATAATAAATGACCTTTTAGTGTCCTAAATTCTCTATTACCTGTAAAATTAAATGTTGAAATTAAATCCTGATTTAAGCTTTCTGAATTTGCATCAAGTTGTGATTGCGAAAATGAAACACCAATAGTTAAGAAATTTGTGGTTCCCAGATCGATACGGAAACCTGCAGAGAATATTCTGAAACTTAAATTATCGCTATAGAATTGAGAAAGTGGAGCCAAACCGATATAATTTGGAAATGTTTCGAGTATTGCAAATAGTCCCGTAGGAGGTAACCACTTTTTTCTTAATCTAATCATTTCGGTTTGAGTTGAATCAAGCTCCCAATTATCCAATAAATTATCATAAATTATTCTTGCAGAATCATGTTGGCCTAACTTTGCAAATGAATCCCCGAGATACATTTGAGCTTCGAAGTCTGTAGAATCCATTTTGACGAGCTCTTTAAATTCTCTCATAGCATTTAATGAATCGCTCATAGCATAATAAACCTTTGCTTTTTGTAAAGCCGCATTATAATCGTAATTTATGGATAGAACTTCATTATAAATTTGCAAAGCTTTATTATAGTCTTTTGCACAGAAAAGAACATCGCCATACTCTTTGAGGATAAGTACATTTGGTTCAGCTTTTGAAAGGTAATCTTCATAAAAAGGGAGAGCTCCTTTACAATCTTTTTCAAGAACTTTTTTTCGTCCTTCTTCCAGAATCGCATAAAGTTTTTCTTCTTCAGCCCTCATTTTCTGCCAATCAATATTTGATTGAAGTTTAATAACCTCATCGTTAGCAGGGTTAATTTCTTTTGCTTTATCAGCATATTTCTGAGCAGCTTCAAAATCTTTTTTAATTAATTTAAGTGACCCCATTGCAATATTTGCTTCGAGATTATCTGGTCTTGCTTTCAATACATTTTCAAGAAAAACTTCCGCCGTATCAATATCACGATTTATCCAGACAGATACCTGAGCTCTAAAGAGTTGATAATCAAGATTATCGGGATATTGCTTTAAGAGAGAATCTACGATTTCAATTGCTTTGTCGAATTCACGGTTCCATGCAGATATTTTAGCGTAACTATAAATTAATTCAGGATCAGTTTCATCTGGATAATTTTCAAAATACTTATTTAGTAAAACCATAGCACTATCATAGTATTGCAAATTCTCGTAATATTTAGCAGCAATTTTAATGGCTTCTTTATCATATTCATTAGTTGCCAATATCGATTTTGCTTCATTTAACTTTTCTATAAAAGTTTTTTTTCTAAGCTCATTAACCTCAAGCCACTTATCCTTAAAGCGTTGATCTTCTGAATGTGTAAGAGATAAAATTTGAAGTTGCTGGTAAGCTTCTTCAATCCTTTTTGCATTTATTAATTCGTCAACAAGTTTAAATCTTGTTTCAACATCAGAAGGATTTCTTTTTAGCAATCTATAGTATCTATCAATGGGATATTCTTTTTCAAAAGCACGTGGGCTCTGAAGTGTAACATATTCCTGTTTGGTAACCATATCAAGTCCATCCTGTGCTTCTTTAAAGAAAGGTTTTATTTTAAGAGAGGTTTCAAAAGCTTTTTTTGCAATAGCGTATTTAGCCAACCACATAGTAAAATATCCATAACGACTCCATAAGCGCCAATCTTCTGGATAACGCTCCACATATTTTTTTAAAATTCTTTCTCCTTTTTGAATGCTCCCTGTTTTAGCAAGTATTTCTGTGTAACGAATAATTTCATCTGACGAAGCATTTTCATCCCTTTTAAGATATTCATCATACCATGCTTCAGCTTTATCCCAGATTTCCATCCAGCGATATGATTTCCCGATTTCTAAATAATTAACAGGATTTTCTGGATTTATAGCAATTTCTCTTAAATGCCCTTCAATTTTTTTATTTAGCAAAGCATACCAGATTTCCTGAACTCTTTTAAGGTTTTTTTCATATTCGTTTCTTTTAGATATGTTTTTTTCAAGTGCAATTGCTCTTCTATAATCCAGTACAGCATTATAGAATTCTTTCCTTTTTTCAAAGCATATTGCACGAAGATAATATCCTTCTGCTAACTGAGGTAATGCAGAGATATATTTATTTAGTTCGTCAATTGCATCACCATATCTACTTGCTTCCATGTGCAATATAGCTGCCTGTTTAAGTTGTTCAATATCTGATTTCTGAGAAAATATTGTAGTTGTTTGGAATATAATCAATGTAATTATAAAAGAAATTCTCTTATTCATCCGAGGTTAATCTATGTGTTTTTATCGAAACAAAGTTATCAAAATTATTATTAATATTATAATGAAAAGAGAGCTTAACTGTTTCTTCCGGAAAGAAATACTATTATTAGGTATTTTAAGAATTTTTGAACACAGCTTAACTTGAATTCGATTTGAATAGATTTTCTCAATCACTCAAGCATTGTTTTGAATATGTGATAAAGCTAATCAATTTAATTTATGCATAAAAATCTAAATAGCTCAATAAATGTAGTAAACCAAGACCCATTACTCGCTAAAAAAAAACATATTATTAAAAAATGATATCTATAATATTAAAACAAACAATGATTAATCAATTCAGAATTGAAAATAAATGAAGGGTTGAATATCAGCAGTTTTAAATTGTGCAGCAATCCAGATAGCAATAACAAGAAGGATAATCTTACTAATTAAAGGAAGGTTAGTAATAAAATTTATTACTTTTTTTTCTAATCCCCCGGGGAGAAAATGGAATAGATAACCGATAATCATCAAACCAAATATTAAAGGCATTCTTTCAATAAATTGAATAAACACTTCTCCATGGAAAAACATAAATATCTGTGAAAACATATCGAACACAGTTTGAATATCATTACTTCTGAATATCATAAATGAAATTGCAATTAGATGGAAGGTTATAGCAGTTTGAATAATTGATAAAAACCTGGTGTTATTGATCTTTAATAAATTAAAAAATTTATTTCTGTATTTTTGAATCAATAGAGAAAATGACATCATAAAGCCATGCATAGCACCCCAGTAAATATAATTCCACCCTGCTCCATGCCATAATCCACAAATCAAAAAAGTTATAAAGATTCCTATAATGTTGCTATAGACTTTTAGATTTCTATACTTCATTTGAAGCGGTCTAAAAAGATAGTCGAGTAACCACTTAGAAAGTGAGATGTGCCATCTGCGCCAGAAATTTGCAACGCTTGTTGCTTTGAACGGGTAATTAAAATTCTCCATCAATTTAAAATCAAAGATAAGTGCAATTCCTATTGCCATATCTGAATAACCCGAAAAATCACAATAAACCTGAAGCACATAACCATAGACAGCAATTAAATTTTCCACACCGGTATATCTCAATGGAAAGTCGAAAACTCTATCTACAAAATTTATACTTATATAATCAGCAATTACTACTTTTTTGAAAAGACCAAGAATTATTAAATAGATTGCTTTTCCAAAATCTTCTTTCGTGATAAAAGGTTGATTATTTATTTGTGGTAAAAATTCAGAGGCTCTATCAATAGGGCCAGCAAGTATATTGGGGAAGAAAAATACATAAACACAGAAATCACGAAAACTATTTGTTGGTTTTAAAGTATCAAAATAAATATCGAAAACGTAGGTAAGTGATTTAAAAGTATAGAAAGAAATTCCTATTGGAAGAAAAATATCAAGAGGTTCGAATTGTGATTGAGTCAAATCATGAATTATTTGCAGAATAAAATTTGTGTACTTAAAATAACCAAGGATGCCAATATTTATAACAATGGCCAGTATGAGATAAATTTTTTTGATAGAGAATTTTTCTGTTAAAGCAATCCATTTTCCCAATAAAAAATTTACTATTGCAGATACAATTAAAATACCAGCATAATAACCTGTAGATTTATAGTAAAAATAAAATGAAAAAAGAATTAACCATCCAAGTCGCAAAGTATTATTTTTAGAAAAAAGATTATAAAATAATAGAAAGAAGAAAAAAAGTATTAAGAATAAGCTTGTGCTAAAAATTAAGGGGTCATCGGGAATGTATTTTAATTGTTCTAATATTTTCTGAATGTCAAGATTAAAGAGCATAGAGATTTTCAGGATTGTTTACCAAGTTTTGAATCAATTAACTTTTGCAAATCTCCAACACATTTCAAACGCAATAATTCATAGCTTTTGAATTTTACTTTGAAATGTTCCTCCACAGCCAGAATAATATTAATATGATTTAAAGAATCCCATCCAGGTACTTCTGGTGCAGTGGTTTCGTCTTTAATGTCAAAGTCATCTAAATTAAGTTGCTTTAAGATAACCTGTTTTAATTCTTGTGAAATCATCATCTACTCCATACTTGTGGATCGGATTTACTCAATAATCTTTCTTTATTAGTTTTACGACTCGGTTTACCCGAAGAGCTTTTTATAAGCCATCGGGGTGGTACAAGATAAACTTTATGGATTACGATGTCGATACTCATCCCAGCTTTTAATATATTCATTCTGACTCTATTTTTTTCTTCTTCTGATTGAGCATCAGTTTCGGCGACCACACTTACGAATTCTGTTCCCAGATCAGCATCTTCTTCGCCAAATGCGATTACTCTACCAGGAATTACTCCTTCAACATAATTTACTGCATCTTCAATATCTTCAGGATAAATATTTTTTCCAGCCACAATTATAATGTCTTTCTTCCTTCCAATAATAAAATATTCATCATTGTATCTAAAGCCATAATCACCTGTATAATACCAACCATCTTCAATTACTTCAGCAGTTTTTTCCGGATAATTTCTATATCCATCAAATTGAGAAACAGATTTAATGGCAATCTCACCAACCAACCCTTCCGGTATATCTTTTCTGTTATCATCCAAAATTCTTGCACTACAACCACCAATCAATTTCCCTGATGAGACACAAATGCGAACAACTGAATTATTATCAGCAAATTTAACTATACCTTTTGACAATTCATTTCTATCAACTGCCAATTCTGTGATTGGTTTTCCTGGTTCTGTAACAGTGACTCCAAGAGTAGCTTCTGCCATTCCATAAAGACATGTAAGTGCAAGTGGATTAAAGCCATACTTCAGAAATCTATTAACAAATTTTTGGTGACTATCGTGTCTAATTGGTTCTGCTGCATTAACGATTATTCTCAAACTCGATAAATCAATATCCTGAAGTTCCTCCTCAGCAATTTTATCTGCTAATACATTATATGCAAAATTTGGTAGAAATGACATAGTAGCTTTTTCTTTAGTTATTGCTTCAAGTAGAATAACTGGTGCTAAAACCCATTCAAATGGATCGAGTTGTACTGTTGTTATACCATATGCAAGAGGAATATGAAAAGCAGCAATCAATCCAAAATCGTGATAGAGAGGGAGCCAGCTACATGCTTTATCTTTTTCTGAAAGTTTGAATGCTCTCCCTAAATTTAAGACATGATTTAATACAGCTCGATGAGAAAGAACAACCGGCTTCTGTAATCCCGTTGTACCGGATGAATGTTGAAGAAAAGCTGGATCTGTATCTTTAACATTATGTACAATATATTCAATTTTTTCTTCAAGTTGTTCATCAATTGAATTAGATAAATCCCATTCGAGAGGAAAATGAACAGCTTTAATTGTGCTTTTTGGATTATCAATTAATGGTCTTATAAGAGGATCAAGTTCTTTCTCGGTTAAAATGTAATCTAAACCAGAACGTTGCGACATACCCTCGAGCCCCTGTCTAAATTTATCTGGATGAAGGCGAGGATTAGGATAAGCAAGTATTGCAGGAAGAGCTCCAATTCTTGAAATACCAAGATAGAGTGGATAGAATAAAGGATTATGTCTGATAATAATTGCACAAACTTCGCCGGGTTTAATTCCAGCTTTGATTAATTCCTGTGAGAATTTTTTTGCAGTCTCAATTAGTTTATTATAAGTCCAGCGAAATGGTTCTTGAGCTGCTACCCAGTGAATTATAGCTTCTCGTTCAGGATTCCTCTTTGAATTTAATTCCCACCTTTTCCAGAGTGTGTTGGCTTCTTCAATATTGAAATAAAATTCTTCCATTTGGATAATAATTTTTATTTGAATTCTTCCATTAATGCTTCAACAAATAGCTCTGCAATCTTTTTTGCCCCCAGGTCGTTGAAATGAACATAATCTCTGTAAGCCAATGGAGGATTTGAATTGACCCATTTGGACATAGAATTTTCTCCCCCCATAGCTTCAAATAAATTCCAGAACGCTATATTATTCTTAGCTGCAATATTTTTTTGTGCTTCGAGTAATTTTAGTACTGCTGGATCGGTAACAAATCCTGAGCCTTTTTTCATTGCCTTATCGTGAACGCCTATCATTATAATGCTTGCTTTTGGAAAAGCTGTTTTAAATAAATTGATAACCTTTGTCATCTCGCGTTCATACCAGTTGTAATCTGTTGCTGTAGTTCCTAAAATATTCATTCCAAATTCAAGTATTATTAAATTGTATTCTCGATATTTTGCAAATTCCTTCATTACAGATTGCGAAATTTGATTTAAATCTACACCTGAATTACCCCTTAGAGGTAAATTATCTACATAAACTCCTGATTCGTTTTCCAGACTTACACCATAGATATAAGCCTGGTCCATAACAGGAAATTCAATTTTAACTGCTTGTACCTTACCATTTGATTTAATCATCAACTCCTGAATATCTGTACCTGGTTTTAATTGGGCGGTTTGTTTTGCTCCTCCATCAAATGAATAATAAATTTGGGAATTTTTAGCATGAGAGTAATAAAGTTTTACAATTGAAAAATCTTTTAAAGATCTTCTATTCTTTGTTGTTTCATATTGAACCCAAGCATTACCTTTGGGAATAGCTACCTCTCCGCTAATTCCGAAAGGAAGTTTTTTAGGATTATTTGTATAAATAGCAGCACTTTCCCAATTTCCAGAAAAAGTGTGTTTTGTTGTTGTTCTAAATGTTACATCCTGCGATACAATTCCAAGCCATCCAACCGCATTACCTCCATATTTTTTTTGAAGTGCCTCCCTTATATCTGCAGTAATTAAATCCCCTTCAATTATCGAATCCCCATAATGAGCAACCCTAACTGGTTTTGATTTGATATTTTTTAATGCTTCAAAGAAATATGAAAGTTGTTGTGTATTTCCTGTGATTTTCGTTTTTTGTCCCTGAGTTATAAAAGCATCTTTATTGGAAATAATAGATTCAAAAAACACAAATAAATTTTCAAACGAATTTTTTGATAGAATTTCTGCTTTAAAATTTTTGTTTTGAACTGTGAAATTTTTTTTTATTAAGCTGCCATCAAAGTTATCTTTCTTAATATCAGAAAATATGTCAATGGTTTTTATCTTAAAGCCTGCAATTTCATAATCGATTTTAATAAAAGAAAGCAAGTATAAAACTATTATTGTAATCCCAAAAACAATTAAAGGTTCTTTAATTTTATTGTTCATATTAATCCTCTAACAACTTACAAATTATATCTTAATAAAACTTTTTCAACTTCTTCTGCCCATATTTTATAACCCGATGCATTCAAATGAACACCATCCCAGGTTAATTCAGGTCGCAAGAATTTATCGCTTGTAGTTAATTTAGAAGTTATATCAATAAAGTCAATATTATTTTTCTTTGCATAATCAGCCAGCATTTTATTTAATTTATCAATTTCTCTATTTCTTCCACCATTGACTTCTGGTGTACCACCCCAGTCTTTAGCATAGTCTTTTGCAGCATATGTAGTAGATTGAATTACAGGAATAATTCCATATGATTTTAGAGTAGAAATAATTTTTATATAGTTATTAAAAATTTCTTCAACAGGAATCCAGTTATAAACATCATTTAATCCTCCCATAATAAAAACAATTTTAGGCTTAAGCCTAATTACATAATTCAATCTTGCAAAGAAACCAGTAAGAATATCTCCCGGAATTGCTCGTGTAACAACATTTGTTCTTCCTAAAAGTTCAGACCAATTAGCTCCAGCAGTCAATGAATTACCTAACATCACAATATCAGCACTTTTTGTTTTGTAAATGTCAAACATTTTAGTCTGCAGTTCATAATTTGGATTTGCTCTGTATTTTACAGTATCATTTTTCTGTTGTGAGTAAATATGGATAGCAAAAAAAAGATAAAATATGAGGATATAATAATTACGATTTCGACTCATCTGTATTTTACAAATTTAATTATACTGTTTTTTCAATTTGTTGCTGGAGTGCTGCAATTTGTTTCTCATACTCAGAAATTTTATACTTCAAATTATTTTCCATTGCTATAAGTTCAGAAATTTTTGAAGTATACTCTTCTTTTAGAATTTCTTCGCTTGTTTTTTCAGCTTTTAAATTTCGCAATTCTTCTTTTAGCAAGCTGATATGATTTTTTAAATTATCCAATTCTTCCTGACTTTCAATTATATCCTGCGCAAGTTTATATTTAGTTTCATCAAGTGCAGAATAATTATCATTTGCCTGTTTTAATAATTGTTTAATTTCTTTTTCAAGAGATTCTTTTTTGCTCCAAAGAATTTGAATTTCAGACTTTAATTCTCCAAGTTGAGTTTTTTGTTTACTTAAATACTCTTTTAAATCAATTATTTCTTCATTCAATTCCTTCTTTTGAATATTAAGCATCGATATTGTCTCTTCAACTGAACTTTTTTCTTTTAGTAATATTTTTATATTCCCATTATATTCAGCTATCTTAGATTCTTTTTCGAGCAGTATCTTTTCTTTTTCATTTAATTCTTTTTCCTTTTCAAGAATATCCTGTTTAATAAGATTTAATTTATTTTGAGATATATTCATATCCTCTGAAAACCTGAGTAGTATCTGCGAAACGTTGCTTTCTAATTGCAACATTGATTTTTCTCTCTCAAACTTTCTTTTTTCAAATTCCTCAATAGTTTGTCTTTGTGCTTTAATTGTCTCAACCAACTTTTCTTCATCTTTTTTCAGTAAAAGTAATCTTTCCTGCAATTCATTTTTAATGAGTTCATAATTTTTAATTTCCATATTCAAATCATTCTTCTTATCACTTAATTCTTTAAGTTCGTTCTCTAAATGGTTTATTTGTTCTTGAGAAATATTAATTCTGAGCACCATCTCATCACGTTGTTTTTCGAGCTGGCTTATTTCTTCCAGTAATTCATCTCTTTTAAATATGAAATCAGTATAGATTTTTTCTTTTTCTGATAATTGATTAATTATTAAACTTAGAGATTGTTCGAGGTTGTTTTTAATTTCTTCAGAAACAGAAATCTTTTCTTCCAGATTTTTTAGTAATTGATTTCGTTGTGATTCTTCTAATTTTAATTGCTCAATTTTAGCATTTAACTCGTCACGTAATGCATTCAGATTATTTATTTCTTCTTCATATTTAATAGCATGTGTCCCCTCACTCTCATCTAATCTGGTTTTTAATAAATCATATTCTTTCTGAAGTTCTAAATATTCATCATTTAATTGTTGATAAGCTAATTTTAATTGTTCATATTCATTTTTCAATAAATCTTTATCAAATTTTTCTTCTCTAATGGTGCTATATTCATTAAATGATTTATCGGAAATATTGGACTCAAGCAAGGATTTTTTTTCTTCCAATTCTTTTATTTGCTGTTCAAGAAGATTTAAGTGAGTTTGTTTTTCTCCAATTTCATCTTCCAAAGTATCAGTGCTACTTTTTAATTCATCTATCCTTCTATTAAGCTCTTCTAATTCTTTTCTGGACTGCTCAATTTTGGAGTTGATTTCTGTTAAGCTCGTATGTTTTAAGACGTAAGCATGGAGGGTATTTTTTAATTCATCATTTTCTTCTTTTAATTTTTCCAGGTCCATTTTTATTTTAGATGAAAAAAGTAACATTAATATGCTCCCTCCATGAACTATTTAATTTTTTTGTTAAAGATAATAAACTTTTTTATAAATAGCTTTTTAATTTTATGATAATCAATTTAATTATTTGTTAAAACAATTTCTCCATCTCTAAACAGTATTTCTTTCGATACTATACCATCTTCATTATATGAATAACATTTTCCATTGAGCAAATTATTTTTATAAATCATAAAATCTGAAATACTCCCATTTTGATAATACCATTTTGAAATTCCTTCTTTTAATCCTGCTTTATAATTTTCTTCTGCTTTAATTTTACCATCTTTGTAATAAGAAATTACAGTACCTTCCAGCAGACCATTTATAAAATATCCTTCTGATTTAACTTCACCTGTTTTATAAAATGTTTTAAATTTTCCATTTAAAATATCATCTACATAATAATTTTCTGAAACTTTAATCCCTTTCGTGTTGAATTTAATTGACAATCCATTTTTCAAGCCATTTTTGTAATAAGAAATTTCTGCCAGTGTTCCCCCATCATGATAAAATTTGCATTCCCCTTCTAACTTATCTTCGTAATAATTAAGAATTGACTTAACAAATCCAGATTTATAATAATAAACAATCTTCCCATGTTTTTTTCCTTCTTTGAAGTTCAGTTCTGCTTTAAATGTGCCTTCATCATAATATTCTTCGAAATTTTCTTCAATTTTATCAAACTTACCTCCAATATCGTATCTAATACGTTTAACTATCTGTCCATTTGAATAAGTATCTATTACTTTTATAGAGCCATCCGGGTAATAGAAATATGAGTTGCCATCAAGTTTGTCGTTTTTAAAATTTGCTTCGAGTGCCACAACTCCAAAATCATAATAGACTCTGCTTATTCCATCTAATTTATCATCAACATAGTTTCTTTCAACTTCAATCTGACCATTTTCATAAAATATTTTAGATACCCCATTTAATTTACCATTATGATAATTCCATATTGCCTGAAGCACACCACTTTTATAATAAGTTTTACTAAAACCTTCCTGGATATCATTAACATAATTTGGTTCTGCCCATAGCTCGCCAGTTTCATAATACCATTTCGAAGTACCTTCAAGCTTACCATTTCGATAATTCCATTCCATACTCTTTTTGCCATCCTCAAAATACCAAGTTGAAATCCCCTCTTCCTTTCCATTTACAAAGTTCCATTCTTTCCATAATTTTCCACTTTCATAATATTCTCGATAAATTCCATGTCTTACTCCATTTACATAGGTGCCTTCAGATTTAATTTTACCATTTTTATAATATTCCCTTCGCACTTCCTGTGAGAATATTGTTGCAGTAATCAATAATACAGAAATGAAAATTTTTCTAAACATGGGCCTTTCTTTTTTTGCGAAATTAAATAAAAGTTTTTTACATTTGTATAAATTAGAACAATTATGAAGTTTAATTACTAAACTAAGAAAATGAAATTAATTAAATATACACTTACATTAGTTATTATTCATTTACTCTTCGCTTCAAAATTATTTTCACAGGATATAACATTTTACGGTGAAGCAAAAGCAGGAGGAGTAATTATTGGCAAAGGTGAAAACATTAAATCAGTATGGTTAAATAAAAAACCTTTAATAGTAAATAAATCCGGTACATTTATTTTTGGTTTTGATAGAAATGCATTAGGAAATTACAACTTAAGAATTCTCTTAGAAAATGGTAAATACCTCAATTACAATTATAAAATAACCAGGAGAAATTATGATGTACAGAGATTAACAATAGACCCTAAATTTATTGTACCTCCCAAAAAAGAACTGAAAAGAATAAGAAAAGAATTTGATATTATAAAAAAAGCCAAATCAAAGATAACGACAACAAAAGCTGCACTTTATACTACTGGTTTCGTTTATCCAGTTGATAGTATAAGAATAACAGGTAATTTTGGTGTTCAAAGAATACTAAATAACAAACCACATAATATTCATAATGGCGTAGACTTTACAGGCAAAGAAGGGGATTCTGTTTATGCAATTTCTGATGGTATTGTTAGACTTGCTGCAGAAAATTTTTACTATAATGGAAATTTCATTTTACTTGACCATGGCCAGGGTTTAACCAGTATTTATTTACATTTGAGTAAAATCTTTGTTAGTAATGATCAAATAGTAAAAAAGGGAGAATTGATTGGTTTGATAGGTTCAACAGGCAGGTCAACAGGACCACATCTTCATCTTGGAGTTCAATGGTTCGATAAAAGAATTGATCCAATGAGCCTTTTTGAAATAAATAAATTAGAATAAATAGATTCAGTAAAATGGACTGAATAAATTGAATATTTTGAAAATGCATTAAGTAATTTTTTATGTTGGATAATTACAAATATATTATTTAATGAAGTAATTCTATTAAATTAAAGTACAATAAATTCCATGCTTGCAAACATGATATTTATATATAAAGTTTTCCAATTTATATCAAAAAAGATAATATAATTCTTGTATATTATTTAATACTACTGTACCACTGTTTATCAAAATACTTTTACTTTGATGACCATCTGAAACTAAAATACAATCTGCACCAATTTCCTTAGCTACCTCGTAATCGTGAAGTGTGTCTCCTATCATTAATGTTTCCCCTTTGCCATTACCAAGCTTTTTTATCAGTTCCTTTCCAAGATAAAGCTTGCCAGTCGCATAAATATTATCAAGGCCTACTACATATTCAAAATATTTTCTAAGGTTAAAATGATTTATCATCTCCTCAAGTGTATGTTGAGAATATGCTGATAGTATTGACTGTTTAATACCAGCTAACAATATTTCATTAAAAATTTCATCAATCCCTTCGTATAATTTGCATTCAAACTTTCGTTGTTCATATTCTTCTATCCAGTTTTTACCAATAATTTCAAAAGATTCTCTTGTGAAATCAAATCCCAATTTTTCATAATATTTCTGGACAGGAATTGTAAACATTTCTTTATAATCTTTTATACTTATCCTATTTAAACCTTTTTCCGTTAGAATCCTGTTTATAATATTAATGCTTAAATCAACATCATTAAAAATGGTGCCGTTCCAGTCCCATATTATATGCTTATAATTTTTTATTTTCATAATTCATCAAATTTTATTATTTAGGTAATCAAATTTAATCATAAAATTTTTCTAATTGATTCTAAAAATTCTTAAAAATTATTCGATAATATTTATAAATAATTTTCCCCCTAATTAAAGGGGCAGTATAATTATAATAATAAATGAATGTTACTTAGACTAATTAAAACATATTATTCCCTCTTTATATTAACAACACAGATTTTGGCAATAGGCAATACAAAATCATTAACTCAATTTGTACTGAATCAATGGACAACTAAAGAAGGGCTCCCGCAAAATTCCGTCTATAGTATAATTCAAACACGTGATGGCTTTATATGGTTTGGAACAGAAGAAGGTTTTGTAAAATACGATGGAATTAGATTTACTGTTTTTAACCCGGATATTATACCAGAAATGAAAAGTTCTCTTGTTGTCTCAATAATTGAAGATCAAAACGGTGATATGTGGGTTGGAACATTTGATGGATTACTTAAATATTCAAAAAGAAAATCTCGACTTTATACAACAAAAGATGGTCTTTCAAATAATATGATAAGGTCGTTATACGAAGATGAGTATGGCAGAATATGGGTTGGTACATCAACAGGATTAAATATAATTGAAAACAATTCTATAAAGAAATTTACACAGGAAAAATTCCTGGAAAATGAAATTATTTATAAAATTACAGGCGATAAAAAAGGTAAAATATTCTTAGGTACAGGAAATTCGGGTTTGGTTATTATAGATATTTCAAGAAAAGAAGAATATAATCTTAATGTAGTTAACAAGAATAAAGGTCTGATAAGCAATTACGTGAGAGCTGTTTTTCATGAAAATAATAAATTGTTCATTGGAACTGATAAAGGATTGGATATTATTGTTGATAATAAAGTAATAGATGAGCCTATAAAAAGAAAATTCTATAGCATTCAAGTAATGGATATAATTAAAGATGAAAATAATAACTATTATTTTGCTACTCAAAAAGGCCTTTGTAGAATTACAAATGATAAAGTTGAATTTAATTCATTGAATAATGATTTAGAAAATAATCTTCTTCTTGACCTATTCTTCGATCAAGAAAAAAATTTATGGATAGGTAGCTATAACAATGGGCTATATAAATTGCACGATGGTAATTTCACTACCTATTCTATCGAAGAGGGGTTAAAGGAAAAATTTATTCGTGCAGTAACCGAGAATTCAAAGGGCATATGGGTAATATCAAGCAGTGGATACTTATCTCTCATAAATCAAAATGGAATTAAAAATTATTTCCTGAGTAGAAGTGATAATTCTATTGTTCAAAGCATGATTGCTCTACGAGATAGTATATGGATTGGTACACGTACTGGTTTATATCTTTTTCATGATAATAAATTTAAGAAATTCCATAACTATGACTTTTCTTTTTCTGCTTTATTTAAAGATTCCAAAAACAGATTTCTTATTGGGACAAATAGAGGTTTATTCGAGTTAAAATCTAATAAATTAATTAGTCTAAGTACTGATGAAAAATCTTCGAACTTACACATAAGATTCATTACAGAGGACAAAAATGGAATTTTATACATGGCAACAATTGGCCAGGGTTTAATAAAATTTGATGGCAGTAATTATTATTATTACACCGAGGAAAATGGATTACCAAGCAATATAATTTATTATGTCTATGCAGATAAAGATAACAACATATGGTTAACTTCGAGTGGCGGAGGAATCATTCATTTTGATGGAAAAAAGTTTACAAGAATTACAAAAAGGACTGGTATAAAGGCAAATGAAATTCAATCAATACTCGAAGATGATTCTGGAAATTTCTGGTGTGGTTTCAATAATGGAATATTTAAGGTATCAAAAAAAGAATTACTAAAATTTGTTAAAGGCAAAGCTGATACTGTAGAATCTGAATTATTCAATACAACAGACGGAATGAAAAATGCTGAATGTAACGGAGGTTATCAAGGAATTGTATTAAAAGATTCATATGGTAGATTATGGTTTTCTACAATTGATGGCATTACAATGGTAAACCCTAATAAATTAAATTACGGGAGATATATCCTATCTGTACATATAACAAGAGTATTATTAAATTTTCAACCAGTAGAATATAGTGATCATATTCACGCCCCTGCTGGAACTAAAATTATTCGATTCGATTACATTTCGCCCTCGTATATAAATCAAAGAAAATTAAAGTATAAATACATACTCGAAGGTTATGACACCAATTGGCATGAATTTGTGAATAGAAGAAATGTTTTCTATTATAACCTCAAACCAGGTGTATATAGATTTAGAGTAAAGGTTTCAAGTTATGGCAAACACTGGGATAACGAAGAAGCTTCTATCAGAATAACAATCGCACCATATTTTTATCAAACAACCATATTCCAATTTTTCTCTCCTCTGATTCTTTTAGGTTTGATATTTTTATTTGTAAAATGGAGAGTTAGTAAACAGGAAGCTTTAAATAAAAAACTTGAAGAATTAGTTAAGAAGAGAACTGAAGAATTAAATGAAGAAATAATCAAAAAAGAAAAAGCACAAACCGAACTAAAAAACTATGCAGAAGAACTGGAAAAGGTAAATACAACAAAAGATCGGGTTATTTCTATTCTGTCACACGATTTAAGAAATCCAGTTAATTCAATTTCATCTATAGCAGAATTCTTATATAACAATAGAAACGAATTGACTCATGAAGAGCTTGATGATTTATTAATTCAAATCAGGAATTCTTCTCTAACACTTAATTCTCTTGTTGAGAATTTATTAGAGTGGTCCCGAATCCAGACAAACAGGATTAATTACATTTTGCAAAATTTCAACCTTTCTGAAAGTATTAAAAACTCTATTTTATTACTGGAATCATTTGCTAAACAAAAATATATTAATATTATCTGCAACTGCACTGATAGGATAGAAGTTATTGCCGATAAAACATCTACAGAATCTATTTTAATTAATTTGCTCTCGAATGCAATAAAATTTTCTTATTCTAAAAGTGATATCAAAATTTCAGCAATTTTGAAAGATAATTTTGTAGAGGTATCAATAAAGGATTATGGTATAGGAATAAGCAGGGAAGATCTGGAAAATATATTTTCACATCAGATGAAATTCACAAAAGCTGGAACAATGGGGGAAAAAGGGACCGGACTGGGCTTAACTCTTGTAAAAGAACATATAGAAAAGAATGGTGGTAAATTCTGGATTGAAAGTGAACCTGAAAAAGGAACTACCGTATATTTTACATTGCCTTTGGCAAAAAATTTATAATAAAATTTTTATTGATTTCAAAAATATCTCTCCATAATTTAATTTAATTTTATTATTAACTTCTGGAGCTAATATGGTTGAATTTCAATTTCTCGATTGGTTTTGGGTTATTGCATTTTTAATAGTAACAGTTTCACTTGGCGTGGCATTTTATCGACTCGGAAAACGTTCAGAAGCAGATTTTTTTCTTGCAGGCAGAGGATTACCATGGTGGCTTCCAGCTTCATCAGTATATGCAACTCATACTGCCACAGATACTCCAATCTGGGTTACTGGTGTAATTTATAAATATGGGATAGCTGGACTCTGGTATACTTTCTTTTCTGCATGGTGTGCAATTAGTGCTTTTGTATCAACAAGAATTTTCAGGCGCTCACTTGCTTATACACAGGCAGAGTGGAATACAATAAGATTTCATGGACTGGGTGCCGAAATGTTAAGAGGCTGGATTTCTGGATGGCAAGTTTTTATGAATATGTTTATCCTTGGCTGGGTTGGAATTGCAATGGGTAAAGTTTGCAATTATGTTTTTGGATGGGAATTATGGATTGGTTTAGTTGTTTTTTCATCTTTATGCGCAATTTATGTTTTAGCCGCAGGGTATTGGGGAGTAATAATGGCTGATTTTCAACAAGGAGTTATTGCTTTCTTAATGATTCTTTTAGTTTCAATATGGGGTATCATTGCAGCTGGTGGTCCTATAGAAATTCAAAACAAGTTGGCTGAATTAGGCCAATCATGGCGACTGAATCCCTTTGCATTTACTGGCTGGTTCGAAGGAGATTTCCCCATTGCCTGGTTCATTACTATGCTCATAATTGCTATTCTTGGTGGATTTGGAATGGGAACAAGCATAGATTGGTATGTCGAAGCTCAAAGAATTCAAAGTGCAAAATCTGTTAGAGATGCAAGTTATAGTATCTGGTGGGGCACTGCTCTTGTATTAACTCGTAATGCAGTATGGACTGCATCTGTTCTAGCATTTTTCGTTATGTTCCCAAATATTTCAGATCAATCAGAATATGAATTAGGCTGGCTTAGGTTGGGTTTTGAATTTTTACCAACCGGATTAATCGGATTTTTCTTTGCTTCGTTAATTGCAATACATGTTTCTACAATAGCATCGCATCTCAATCTTGGGGCAATGTATTTTACACGTGACCTCTATCTTCATTACTTCAAACCAACAGCATCAGAAAAAGAACTTGTTTGGGTTGGAAGAATTGCAACTCTAATTTTACTTCTTGGTTCATTCTTTTATGGCTTAATGATGGAAGATATAACATCCTGGTTGATATTTGCTTTATGGTTAATGGCTGCAGGCATCTGGTTACCAAATATTTTGCAGGTTGTCTGGTGGCGTTTTAATGCATGGGGCTATTTATCTGCATGGATTGCAAACCTTGGTTTAAGCTGGCTGGTTGTATGGATTTTACCTCATTGGGGTGTAATCCCCCATCTACCTGATTACCAGCAATTCTGGCTTTTAATGCTACTTGGCGCTATGGTTTTTATACCGGTTACTCTTCTTACCAAACCCGAACCAATGGAACATCTTGTTAAATATTATGTACAGGCAAGACCAATTGGTTGGTGGGGACCTGTAAAAAAAGAAGCGCAGAAACTTGGTCTTCTTGTCCATGTCGAAAACAATAATGGAGGATATTAATGAGTTTGATTAGAAGAAAATGGACACCATGGGAAGCAGACGAATGGCATAAAGAAGATTGGTTTGCCGTTATTTTGTCACCAATCTGTTATATGCTATTAATGGTTGGAACTGTGGGAAGCTTTTTATTGAATTTATGGGGCTTCTTAACTTTAGCAGTTGCTGCATTTTTAATATGGCTTATGCATTGGATTATCGATCCTAAATTAAAAGTAATATCAAGTGAATATGAAAAAAAACAACATGAATATCTTGAACAATTAGAGCGTCAAGCACGCTGGGAGGAATTAAATGGATAAAGGATTAGCAATGGTTATAGGTATGTCGATTGCTTATGTGGCATCTTTTCTTGGATTAATCCTTGCCTGGTATTCTCATTACAAACATTCTAAAAAAGGTGAAAAATGATTCCATTAATCGAAACTGTTCAAAGAATTGGTAATTCTATACTTGGGATTATTTTCCCGACTTTAATCCTTGGATTATCAATTTTTTTGACATGGCTTCTTTATAAAAAATTCTCAAAATAATTTATATCTTTACTTATGATTTTTTTGAAAAATTGCACCTAAAAAATTTTTGCAGTAATTAAAATTTTTTTATATATTATTTGTTTCCCGTACTTTAGATTTTTTCCATAATTGATTATTAATATCCCACAAAAAATTGTGATTAATGTAAATATCATAATTACATTTAAATCCGAACTGAATCAATTCAAGTACAAGTTAATTATCATTCCGATTATTACCAGTTCCATAAAAAAGCTGAAACTTAATAGAGTTGGTGCTAATAAATAAGCAATTGGTTTTCTTCTTAATAATAAATCGAGACTATAATAAACGATTGGAGCACAATTGAAATATCAAGTACATGAACAGAATTCGTAAGTACTCCATTTTCGAGCACACTTTTCGGAATTTCATTTTTTATAACAGTTGGAACTATTTCCGAAAGCCACATTACATAAAATAAAAACGATAAGAATAAAAGATATATACTAATTACTTTATTAAATTTATATAAACATGTAATCTGGATTCTCTTGCTGTGTGGATTAAAAAGTATAAAAATAAATAGAATGATAAACCGAATATCGAACAATAAATTAGAAACAAAAAATTAAAATGTATCGAAAAACAATAAATAGTATAAGAATACAATAAATACAAAATAATGCCATTCCAGATTAATCCTGCATAAAATTTTGCTTTGAATGATATATGAATAAATTATTAAAACTGGAGCAATAATCATTAAATTGATAATATCCTGGCCAATACCTTGAACAGCAAAGTATTTAACTTCTCTGATATAAGTGTCTTTAATAAAAATTCCTGATTAGCTTGCTACAATTACAAAAAAACTTAAAAGTATTGAAAGAATGAAAATAATTTTTATCCGATGTAAAAGGTTGTTTATTCACATAAATTCCGATTATTCAATAAACTAAAAGAAAACGTGGATGAAATTAATAATCATCCACGCAAAAATATTTATCCAAGAATAACTTCCACCAAATGCACTTTTCCATCTGATAAAGCCGGGATTTTAATCCCACTAATTGTGCTCCCATCGAGAGTTAATTTTTTTACACCTTTATTTTTTCTTTCGGGATTTAGAACATTAATATGATAGATACAATTTCTATATTTTCTAATCACTTTAAAATTTTCCCAGTAATCTGGAATACATGGGTCTATTATTAATCCATCAAATTCTGGACGAATTCCTAAAATATATTGAGAAATTACTACAAAAGACCATGCTGCTGTTCCAGTAAGCCATGAGTTTTTTCCTTCTCCAGAAGTAGGAGCATCTCTACCGGCCGTCATCTGACTATACACATATGGTTCAGAACGATAAATCTCAATTTGCGTTTCTTTAGTAGGAGGACAAATACTTTTATAATATTCAAATGCCTGATTACCTCTACCAACAATTGTTTCAGCAATTTGTATCCATGTATTATTGTGTGTAAATATACCTGCATTTTCTTTATATCCAGGAGGATATGAACTAACTTCGCCAAGATGAACATAATACTTCAAATAGGCAGGCTGTTGAAGAATAATTCCATTTGGTGTTGCAAGAAATTTTCTAACACTATCGAGAGCTTTAAGTGCATAACCGTTATCCAAACCAACTCCACCCAAAATACACCATCCCTGGCTTTCAATAAAAATTTTTCCTTCTTCGTTTTCAGATGAACCTATTTTTCTACCAAAAGCATCATAAGCTCTTAAAAACCATTCACCATCCCATCCATGTTCGTAAATAGTATATTTCATTTCTTCTTTATAACTCAAATATTTATGAGCTTCATCTTCTTTTCCAATATATTTCAATATACCAGCCATTTCATCGCATGCTTTACAAAATAGACCTGCTATCATTACAGATTCTGCTACTCTATCATTTTCAATATGACCTGCTGTTTGAAAACTCTCGCCAGGCGTTGTTGAAAAGCAATTTAGATTAAGACAATCATTCCAATCTGCATGACCTATTAAAGGCAAACCATGCGGTCCCCTATTTTTCAATGTATAATTTAGAGATAGATGCAAATGATCCAGTAAATTTGCATTTGATTCAGAAAGATCTGCATATCCGCATTTTTCGTATAGTACGCTAACATCTCCTGTTTCCTTTATATAAGCCGAAGTTGATAAAATAAGCCAGAGTGGATCATCGTTGAAACCACCTCCTATTTCAGTATTTCCTTTCTTCGTTAAAGGTTGATATTGATGATAGCATGTTCCGTCAGAAAGTTGGGTTGATGCAAGGTCAAGAATTCTTTGTCGAGCTCTTGATGGTAACATATGCACAAATCCAAGTATATCCTGATTACTATCCCTATATCCCATCCCTCTTCCTATACCAGATTCATATAGTGACGCAGAACGCGACATATTAAAAGTAACCATACATTGATATTGATTCCATATATTTACCATTCGATTTACGATAACATCCTGTGTTTCTGCTTTGAAAATGGATAATAAGTTTTCCCAGTAACTCTTTAATTCTTCAAAAGCAGTTAAAATGTTTTCTGTATTTAAGAATTTAGTCTTTACTCTTTCAAACTCATCTTTTCTAATTTTACCATTTTCAAGATATTTTTTATCGCCAGGATTTTCTGCAAATCCTAAAATAAAATTAATGTATTTAATTTCACCCGGTTTTATTTTTAAATCAATTTGGTGAACCCCAATGGGAAGCCAGCCATATGCAGTGCTATTTTTACAATTTCCCGTAATTACAACTCTTGGTGCTTCAAGACCATAGTGTACTCCAACAAATGCATCTCTGCTACTATCATATCCACTCACATTTTCGCTGCATGCAAAATAGGCATAATGATTCCTTCGTTCTCTATATTCTGTAATATGAAAAATTGTGTTCTCTCCAATTTCTACCTGTCCTGTTGAATAATTTCTTTGATAGTTGGTCATATCATCATACGCTTCCCACAGGCACCATTCTATAAAACTCCAGAGTCTAATTTTTTTGTTATCATTAGAAAGATTTTTTATAGAAACGTGCCACACTTCATTTCTGTACCCAATGGGTATAAAATATAAAATTGAGGCTTCTAACCCATTTTTTTCACCAGTTATTCTAGTATATGCTAAGCCGTGTCTACATTCATATTTATCGAGCTGAACCTTCATTGGTTTCCACATTGGATTCCAGATCGTGTCTCCGTCCTTGATATAAAGATATCGTCCGTTACTATCCATAGGGATGTTGTTATAACGGTAGCGAGTTAAACGTAATTTGCGTGCATCTTTATAAAAGCAATAACCACCTGCTGTATTCGAGATAATACCAAAAAATTCATCCGTGCCCAGATAATTAATCCATGGTAATGGTGTTTCGGGATTTGTAATTACATATTCTTTTTGATTATCATCAAAATAGCCGTAATTCATTTGAACCTCGATTAATTAATCAATTTTAATTGAGTTAAAAATAACATTATTTAAGGATTTTATTTTATTTCTTATAAATTTTCCAGAATCTGTAAGGTCATTATCGAGCCATTTGCCATAAGGTTTACCTAAAACATTTAAGGCAGCAGAAGTTTCTTTTTTATCTGCAATAGACCAATTACACCAACTTATATAATTTTCTTCAAGAAAGTCGATCCATTTTTCCGTTTCTTCATAATCGAGGTATCCACTACCAGTGTATTCACAGGTTCCAAATTCACTTACAAAAAGTGTTATGTTTTTTGCAAGCGCAATTCTGGCTTTGTCCCTCAACTCTTGTTTATGACTTGCAGCATAGAAGTGGAGAGCATAAATAATGTTATTAAAATCAAGTGGAGTCTCAGCAGCTATGTCTACATCCTGCGACCAGGTTGTTGTTCCTACAATTATAAGATTATCCGGGTCAATCTTACGAATATTTTTTATTACTTCTTCAGCGTAAGGTTTAACATCCTCTATCCATGAAACTTTCATTGGCTCGTTATAAATTTCATAAATTAGATTGGGTTTATCTCCATAACGGCTAGCAATCTTTTTAAAGAAATCTATTGCAAGCTCTGCATGATTATGAGCATTATGATCGTGCCAATCAACAATTACATAAATTCCCAAATCGATTGCTGCTTCAATTACAGTTTTAATTTTATTAAACTCCTCATCAGGATTTTTCATATATCCCCATTTCCCATCTGCTTCTTCAATTCCCATAGATGCTCTTACAATCGTACACTTCCAATCATCTCTCAACCATTTAATACATTCATAATTATAGTATTTCCCCATCAACTGACTCCAGAATAAACTCATTCCTCTCAAAACGACTGGATTACCGTTCTTATCAACTATTTTATTGCCGCTTATACTTAATTGACCGAATTTTTCAACAACAGAGTTATATTTAATGCTATCAATTGTTAAAGAATAGCTTTGTAAAGAATACATCAATAGAATTAATATAAAAAGTGGAAACACTTTCATGTTATTTTTTTCTTGAATATTCATAATAATCTCCCGGAGATATGTTATCAATAAATTTGCTAATAAAATTATTTTTCTAATGGAATAGCTGGTTGATTTTGAACTTTGGGGATTATTAATTCTTTGCTTTGTATCCCGTAATTTTCTTCGAGTTTATTCCACCAGCTGAATTTTAGTATTAAAGAAGTTAAGATTAAAACCGATAAGCTAATAATTAAAGAACTATATTCACGCAACACAAGAAATACCGGGGTTGACATCAATGTAATCTGCCATATCATACCAATAAGGATGTTAAACATATCTCTTTTGAAATTTTTATTAGCCTTAAATTGAGGAACCAGTTTAATTATTTTTTCATAAATTGGTCTCCAGAATCCCCAAGGGCGAACATTATAATAAAATTTCATCAATACTTCTTCATTTTCAGGTTTAGTAAGAAGAGTGCCGAGCAAGCATCCTATGATTGAATTTATGAAAATTATTGGAAATGAGTTCATGCTTGGATTTGCAGGGAGAGGCCAGTTATTTATAAAAGGAATCAGTCCTATCTTTTCAAGGAGTAGAAGAATCAACGAAGTTGACATACCAGCAACCATTCCCCAGAAATAACCATAGCCATTGAACCGCCACCAATACCATTTAAGAACATTTGATGCAGTATAACCACCCCACAGTGATGCAACAATCCAGAGTGCTATTTGGTTTATTGACTCAACAAAGAAGCCAATACTAACACCTACAACCACCACTCCAAGCGAGGCCAGATAACTTATTCTAACATATTTTTTGGGATGTGCATTTGGGTTTATATATCGTTTATAAATGTCGTTAACAATATAAGCTGGGGCTGCATTAACAGTTGCAGCAAAATTACTCATAAAGGCTGCAATAAAACCTGCCATAAGAAGTCCAAGTAATCCTGCAGGTACATAATGAGCCAATACCTCAGGTAAAATAGCTTCAAAGTCTGGACTCGTAATTGAACTCTTATAGAGATTATCAAAATTTGTAAGTGCTAAAATAGTTAATCCAGCAGCCATAAAATATCTTGTCGGATTAAGGACAACATTTACCAGTGAATTCATTTTTGCAGCTTCTTTTGGATTTCTGGTAGAAAGAATTCTTTGCATATCATAATTTGGAGCAGGACCCGCAGCTGCAACAAAAATTCCTTTGAAGATCATCATCCCAAAGAATAAACCAAATAAAGAATATCCATCATTTTGAATCCAATTATTAAAAGCTTTTACCTTTGTTGCTACTTCAGAATTTACAGTTGACCAGTCCAGGTCGAGATTCAAGCTAAATGATAAACTTTTCCAACCCTCAGGTATTACGCTATTAATCATTTCTGGTGATACATTATACATCGCAATTATTCCAAGTGCTATCGCAGAAACTGACAATATACAATATTGTAATATTTCAGTTGCAACAACACTCATCATACCACCCTTAACCACATAAAAAGTAGTAATCCCCATTAATATTAATGCATAAAGATTGGCATTAATTTGAGGATAGTTAATTAAAGTTTGAGTATCTGTTACCAAGGGTGGTAGAAAAGCAGCCGCAAATTTTCCAATTCCTTTAAATCCATAAGACAGAAAACCAATTACACTTATCAGTGCATAAATAACAACAATAAAATGAGAAAGAGTTGCTCCTTTATCGGTTCCAAATCTTGTTTTAATCCATTCTGCCCCTGTCATAACATTTGATCTTCTGAGCCATGGGGATAAATAAACCATTAGAAAAATTTGATTAAAGACCGGCCATATCCAGGGAATCCACATACTTTTCATTCCATAAACAGATAGCCAGTATACGATAAGCATTGTACCTGCAATATCAAACATTCCAGAAGCATCAGAAATACCAAGCATCCACCATGGTAAACGATTCCCTCCCAAAAAATAACTATGAATATCCTTTGAGGCTTTTTTTGAAATTAAAAACCCTATAACAACTGTTGTTATAATGTAAAGCAAAATAATAATGACATCTATTATGTGAAGGTGCATATTCTAAACTCCAAAATAAATATGAAAAAAATTGTGCCTCCACTTTTGATGAAGGCACAATTAAGTATGCATCGAAAATTATTTGATTAACATCATCTTTTTTACTAACGATGTGTTGCCTGCTGTAAGTTGATAGAAATAAACTCCACTTGAAAGGTTTTGTGCATTATATTTGACTGTATATGTTCCTGCTTCTTTAATTTCATTCACTAATACTGCTACCTGATTACCCAATACATCGTAAACAAGAAGCTTTACTTTCTCTGTTTTTGGGATTGAATAAGTAATCTGTGTAGTTGGGTTAAAAGGATTGGGATAATTTTGTTCGAGTCTATAATCTGTAATAAGTTCTTTATCTTTCACACTTACTACAAGAGGACCACCCAAAAAAGCAGTACCAAATAATCTTGGTTCAAGCCATGAATTATCCCCCTGTTCTAACCACCACTTATTAATTGATTCTCTATTTGCACCATCATTATCATTTTGCTGAACTTCTAAACCAATAACTGTTCCTTCAACAGCAGGTATTTTTAAGTTTTCTAAGGGTATTTTGAATTCTACATTATAACCCAAATCGGTATCAACAATTTTAAATTCAATACCATCAGTATTTTGTAAACCTGCTGCATTAATATTCGAAAGATTAGCGGCTTCATTATCAATAAATTCATGACGGAAAGCCAGATGGATATCATCCACATTATCGTAGCTTTCACCTTTGCTGTTATTTGCATCAGTATAAATTTCTACAGCATCGCGTTCCCAGCTATTCTGATGAGCATCCACTATAATGTCGTCATATGTTACACACAATCCATAAAGATTATCGTCATCGTAAGCTAAATAAGTTCTTATAAATGCATCATGAAAATCAGCGGGGAAAGTATTTCCATTACCATGTGAATTTTGTGTAATGTTATTTAATTGAGAATAAATTTCATCCATTTCACCATCAATTGTGATAGTGGTACCGGCTGGAAGTTTTTGGATTTCGAACTTATCGCTTACAACTCTATCACTCAAAACAGCAGTACCAAATAATCTTGGTTCAAGCCATGAATTATCCCCCTCTTGTAACCACCATTTGCTTATATGATCTCTTTGTGTTCCATCGTTATCATTTTGTTGCCATTCAAGACCAATTAGTGTTCCTGGTACAGCGGGTATTAAAAGGTTTTCTAATGGAATTTTAAATTCAAGCCAGTAACCACCCATTGAAGTAGTATCGTCTACTATTTTAAATTCAATACCATCAGTTTTTTGTAAGCCTGCTGCATTAATATTCGAAAGATTAGCGGCTTCATTATCAATAAATTCATGACGGAAAGCCAGATGGATATCATCCACATTATCGTAGC
>FWPU01005466.1_pt1 | contig 27504 bp, 25 predicted proteins | sample 2228361 | NCBI WGS metagenome assembly FWPU01 (sample SAMEA103939777, study PRJEB20133) | metagenome
CGCCGCGTTCGCGGATGCGCTGCGCGCGCTGCGCACGGTCCCCGAGCCCGAGGACCCGACGCGCGCGCCGCTGCCCGGGCTCGAGCTGCTGTTCGACCGTCACCTGCGCCGCGACGCAGAAGGGCTCGCGCTGCTCGTGCCGTTCGCGCCGCGCGACGCCGACGCGCTCGCGGCGCTCGCGGAGCGCCTGCCGGACGAGGTGCCGCCTGCGGCGGGCGTGCGCGTGACCGTCACCGGGCGCCCGCTCATGGAGCGGGAGCTGCACGGCGCGATGCGCTGGGAGATGCTGTGGTTCGTCGTCGCGGTGATGCTCGGCAACGCGGTCCTCGTCTGGCTGCGCCTGCGTAGCGTCGGGACCACCATGGCGCTGGTCGCCGTGCCCGTCGTCGTCGTGCTCCTGGTGCTCGCGCTCGTCGGCGTGACGGGCACGGCGATCGACGCCGTCAACCTGATCGTCTTCCCGTTGACCATCGGGCTCGGCGTCGACAACTGCGTCTACCTCGCGGAGCGCCGCCGCGAGACCGGCTCGCTGCACGAGGCGGTCGCGAGCACGGGACGGGCGCTCGCCATCACGACCGCGACGACCACGGTGGGCTTCGGCGTGCTCGCGCTGTCGCGCTACCCGGCGCTGTCGGGACTCGGCGCGCTCGCGGCGGCGAGCATGCTGCTCTGCCTCGCCGGCACGCTGCTCTTCCTCCCGCTCCTCCTGCCCCGCCGCTTCGTCTCGGGCGCCGCGGAGGCCCTCTGAGCCGCGCAGCGCGTCTCCAGTGGCTGCTCGCCGCGGGCGGCTGCGTGCTGCTCGTCGCGCTCGTGCGGCGGATCGGCGGCGAGGCGGTGCTCGACACCCTGGCGCGCGTCCGGCCGGCCTGGCTCGGCGTCTATGCCGGGGTCGTCGTCGTCCTCTTCCTGGGCTTCGCCGTGCGCTGGCAGATCGTCCTGCGCGCGCTCGGCGCGGAGGTTTCGCTTGCCCGGCTCTTCGGCGCGCGTCTCGCCGGGCTCGCCGTTGGCTCGCTGACCCCGGCCGCGAAGCTCGGGGGCGAGCCGCTGCGCGCCCTGCTGGTCGCGCAGCACGGCGTGCCGGCCGGCGCGGCGATCGCGAGCGTGATCGTCGACCGCGGCGTCGAGCTCGTCGCGAACGCCGTCTTCGGCATCGCCTACTGCGCCCTGTTCGCGCTCCGCGACCAGGCGACCGCCGCGCGCGTCGTCGTCCCGGTCGCGCTGAGCGGGATCGCGCTCGCGGCGGGCGTGCTGATCGTCACGCGACGGCTCAAGCGCGGGGCCTCGATCCTCCCGGACCGCTTCCGCCCGGTGCTGCAGCGGCTCGGCGCGGGACCGGAGACGGTGCGGCAGACCGACGAGGCGCTGCGCCACCTCCTCTTCCGCAGGCGGCGCCTCGTGCTCGTCTGCCTCGCCTCGGCGCTCGTCCTGAACGCGGTGATCCTCGCCGAGTACGCGGTCCTGTTCTGCGCCTTCGCGGCGCACCCGTCGCTCCCCGAGCTGGCCGGCGCCATGCTCGGCGTCGGGCTCGCGCACGCGCTACCGATCCCGGGCGCGCTGGGAGCGCTCGAGGGGGCGCAGGCGGCCGTGTTCGAGCTCGCCGGTGCGAGCACCGGTCTCGCGATCGTCGCGGCGACGGTCGCGCGTCTTCGCGACCTGGTGTGGACGGTGCCCGGAGCGCTCTACCTCGCGCTCCGCGCTCCGCTCAGACGCGGACGATCTTGACGTCCTCGTACTCGAGCCGCTCCTCGTTCCACTGGTGTCCCGAGATCCCGGTCACCCCGGTCTCGTCGACGCCGACGACGATGTAGATCGCCTCCGGGTAGATCGGCTCGTCCCACATCTTGGCGCGCGCCTCGTCCTCCTTGGAGAAGTACGCCTTGCCGTTCGGGTGGGAGTGGTAGATGCAGCGGAGTTCGTACTTCTGGTCGTCGATGTCGCGCTGGACCTGAAGGAGCTCCTTCTCGTCCATGACGTAGCCTTCCCGCCCGTCGCGGGGGAACGTCTGCGGATCCGCCTTGTGCCGCTCGGTCGCGACGTTGCGGATGCGCCGCACGACCTCAACCTCGTTCTCGACGTCGTACAGGATGAAGCCGCAGCACTCCTCGGGATAGGTCTCGAGAGCGTGTCTCTTGATCTCGTCAAACAAGCTCTTCGCGAGGCGGTGCATAACAGTGGAGTGTACAACAAGCGCGCGCGGTGGCGGAAGTCAAACCCGGCGCGGCATCAGGCGCGGACCCGGCGCTCCTCCGCTTCGTGGATGCGGGCGACGAGCTCCGCGTTGACTGGCGTTGGGATGCCGAGCCGGGCCCCGGCGCGGACGATTGCCCCGCCGATCGCGTCGACCTCGGTCCGGCGTCCGGCCTCGAGATCCTGGCGCATCGACGAGCGGTGCGCCGCGGTCGGCGGAACCAGTGTCAAATAAAAATAATCACGAAATCCCGCGGCGTCACCGCCGGGCAAGGCGACCCCGCTCGCACGGGCCACGGCGAAGCCTTCGTCGATCGCCGCGTCGAGGATCCGGCGCAGCTCGGGCGACGCGACGACCTCGCCATAGGTGAGCCCGTGGAGGGCGCCGAGCGGGTTCAGGCCGCAGTTGTAGAGCGCCTTCTCCCACAGGAGCGGCTCGACCGCGGGCACGACCTCGCTCGGGATGCCGGCGTCGCGCAGGTGCTCGACCAGCCAGCGGGCGCGCTCAGCGAGCTCGGCGTCGTCGCGGAGCGGCCCGACGGCGACCGGCTTCGCGTTCACCGTGACGTGCGCCTCCCCGGGACGGGGCACGACGGCGCCGAAGATCACCCGCGCGCCGAGCACCCGCCGCGCGCCGAGCGCCTCGGCGAGCCGCTCGACGTTGCCGAGGCCGTTCTGCAGCGAGACGACGAGCGGCGGCGCGTTCCGCCAGGCCGCAAGCCGCGCCGCGACCTCCGCGGTGTCGTGCGACTTGACGGTGACCAGCACCGCGTCGACCGGCGCGTCGGCGTCGGCGAGGTCGGTGGTCGCGTGGGGCGTGGCGTGGCGCTCGCCGAACAGGCCGGTCACCCGGAGCGCGGCGCGGCGCACCTCGGCCATGTGCGGGTCGCGCCCGACGAGCGTCACCTCGCGACCCGCGGCGGCGAGCAGCCCGCCGACCACCGAGCCGACCGCCCCGGCCCCGGCCACGACGAAACGCGCGTGCCCGGCCATCGCGTCGCGGGCGGGCTCAGGGCTCGATCTCGCCCTCGGAGAGCGAGACGAACGCGGCCTTCAGCTCCTCGTACGTGGTGGTTACCGGGTACTGCGGGAACTCGTCGATCACGTTCTGCGGCGGGCGGAACAAGATGCCGGCGTGCGCCGCGGCGAGCATCGTCGTGTCGTTGTAGGAGTCGCCCGCGGCGACGACGCGGAAGTTCAGGTCGCGGAGGGCCAGCACCGCGCGCCGCTTGCCGTCCTGGATGCGGAGCCGGTAGCCGGTGATGCGGCCGGCCTCGTCGACCTCGAGCGTGTTGCAGAACAGGCACGGGTAGTCGAGCTGGCGCATCAGCGGCGAGGCGAACTGGTAGAACGTGTCGGAAAGGATGATCACCTGAGCCCGGCTCTTGAGCCACTGGAGGAACTCGCGCGCGCCCGTGAGCGGACCCATCGCGCCGATCACCGCCTGGATGTCGCGCAGCGTGAGGTTGTGCTCCCGCAGGATCTCGAGCCGGGCGCGCATGAGCTTGTCGTAGTCGGGCTCGTCGCGCGTCGTGCGGCGGAGCGCCGCGATGCCCGTCTGCTCGGCGACGTTGATCCAGATCTCGGGGACGAGCACACCTTCGAGGTCGAGGCAGGCGATCATCCGGCGACGCTAGCGAAGGGCGTCGCGCGCGACAAGGAGCGACGCGGCACGCGGACGTTGCGCGGTGCGCGTCGCCTCGCCGGCTTCGCGCTCGTCCTGCTCGCCGGGCTCGGTGCGTGCGCGCAGCGGCCGTCCGCGCTGCCCGCGGCGGAGGCCGCCGGACCGGCGACCGTGCGCGTGCTGCGCGTCGGGACGAGCGGCGACTACCCGCCGTTCTCGGTGCGCGGCGCGGACGGCTCATACGACGGCTTCGACGTCGCGGTCGCGCGCGCGTTCGCGAGCGACGCGGGGATGCAGCTCGAGCTCGTCCCGTTTTCCTGGCCGGACCTCGAGCGCCATCTGCTCGCCGGTGACTTCGACGTCGCGATGAGCGGCGTGACCGTCCGCGGCGACCGGTTCGCGCGCGCGCCGATGACCGCCGCCGTGGCGCGCGCCTCGGCGGTCCTGGTGGCGCCCGCCGGCGGCGGCTCGCTCTCGCCGGACGCGGCGGGGCGCAAGGTCGCGGTGAACCGCGGTGGCCACCTGGAGCGCGTCGCGCGCGCCACGCTGCCCGCCGCGCGGATCGTCACGCTGGACGACAACCGGAGCCTGCCCGCCGTCCTGCGCTCGGGTGAGGCGGACGCCGTGGTCACCGATTCGCTCGAGGTCGAGGCCTTCGCGGCGGAGGGCGTGAAGCCGCGCATCGTCCGCGCCCTTGCCGAGGACCGGAAGGCGTACTGGGTCTCGCCCCGGGCGCCCGGGCTCGCCGAGGAGCTCGACCGCTGGCTCGCCGCGCGCGAGGCCGACGGCACGCTCCCCCGGCTGCGCGCCCGCCATTTCGGCGAGGCCGCCGCACCGGCCCACGCCGGGCTCGACCCGGCCTCGGCCCACGCCGCCGACCTGGTCGCCCGGCGGCTCCTCCTGATGCCGCTCGTCGCGGCGGCGAAGCAGGCCTGCGGCGCGCCGCTCGAGGTGCCGGGGCGCGAGGCCGTGGTCTACGCCCGCGCCGAGGAGGCCGCCGGGCGGGCCGGGCTCGCTCCCGGGCCGTACCTCGAGCTGGTCCGCGCCCAGGTCGAGGCGGCGAAGGCGGTGCAACGTGCGGCGATCGCCGGCGCGAAGGCGGAGGAATTCGCCTCCGACGCGGCCGCGTGCCGGCAGGCGAAAGAGCGGCTCCAGGGGGAGCTCCGCCCGGCGATCGACCGCATCGACGACGCGCTCCGCCGCGCGCTCGCGCGCTCCGCGCCGCTTGCGGCGCCAGCCCCGCGCCTTGCCGACGCCGTGGGTCGCGACGCGCCGGTACCCGGCCTCGATGCCGCCCTCGCCGCGCGCCTCGGCAAGGCGCTGGCCGGCGTGCGACCGCAGATTTCGCTTGAGCGGCCCCACCCGCCGTTCTAACGTCGGCGGCCGCATCACGGGCGCAGGGCTTTGCTCAAGTCGAAACTCACCAAGCGTTCGCTCTACGAGCTGGTGGTCGTTCCGCTGGTGCTCGCCGCACTCGGCTATCTCCTCCTCCTCGCCTCCGACGGAGCCTTCTGGGGCGTCGCGCTGTGGATCGTCGCGGCGCCGGTCGTCTACCTGCTGATCGACGTCTTCGTCTTCGCGCCGCTCGACCCGGCGAACGCTCGCAGGCGCCGGCGCCCGACCGCGGTCGCCCGCCCGGAGCGAAGCGGCAAGCCGCGCGACGCGGAGCCGCGTCCCGACTCGTGGTCGAACGTGCGCCGGACGTCGGTCGGCGGCGAGATCCTGCGCCGCGGCCGGCGCTACGACCGGCGCACCGGCTGAAGCGGGTCGGCCGGCAGGACGACCCCCGGGTTCAGGATGCCGGCGGGGTCGAGCGCGCGCTTGATCGCGCGCATCGCGTGCAGCTCGGCGTCGCTGCGCACCAGGTGCAGTTCGGCGGCCTTCACGGTGCCGACCCCGTGCTCCGCGGCGATCGTGCCGCCCGCCGCGACCGCGAGACGCATGATCTCTCGGTCGAGCGGCGTGTCGTCCGGGCCGAGCCCGAGGAGGTTGACGTGCAGGTTGCCGTCGCCCACGTGGCCGAAGACGGCGAGCCGCGCCTCCGGTGCGAGCGCCGCGACGCGCTCGCGGACCCGCGCGACGAAGTCCGGGATCGCGGCCAGCGGCACGGCGACGTCGATCTTGTGCGGGACGCCCACCGCGTTGATCGCCTCGCTGATCGCGTCGCGGTAGCGCCAGAGGCGCCGGACGCCGGCCTCGTCGCTCGCCGCGGCGCTCGCCAGCACGAGGCCGGAGACCGTATCGAGCGCCGCCGCGAGCTCCGCGAGCGGGCTCGTGCGCGCCGCGCACTCGACGAGCAGCACGACCGGCGGCGCGCCGTCGAGCGGCGGCGGGCTGCCGGTGTGGCGGCTGACGAGATCGATGCACTCCCCGAGGACCAGCTCGAGCGCGCTCAGCGTGGGCAGCTCGGCGCGGACCCGCTCGAGCACGGCGAGCGCGCTCGGCAGGTCGGCGAGCCCGAGCAGCGCGACCGCCCGCTCGGGCGCCGCGGGAACGAGGCGCAGGTGGGCGCGGGTCACGATGGCGAGCGTGCCCTCGCTGCCCGCGAGCAGCGGCGCCAGGTGGTAGCCCGCGTTGTCCTTGGCGAGCGCCGGGACGCGGCCGATCACGCCGCCGCTCGCGAGCACCGCCTCGACGCCGATCACCTGCGCCGCCATCATGCCGTGGCGCAGCACGTGGACGCCGCCCGCGTTGCTCGCGATCATGCCGCCGATCGTGCAGCTCTCGCGCGGCACGATGTCGACGCCGAAGTCGAAGCCGGCGGCACGCGCCGCCTGCTGGACCTGTGCGAGCGTCGCGCCGGCCGGTGCGATGAGCTCGCCGGCGCCGCGGTCGACGACGCACTCGCCCGTCAAGCGAAGGGTGCTCAGCACCACCTCGCCGTCGCGCGGCACGCTGCCACCGACGAGACCCGTGTTGCCTCCCTGCGGCACGACAGGGTGGTGGGCCGCGTGGCAGGCGCGCAGCACCTCGGCGACCTGCTCGCGCGTCGCCGGGCGCACCACGCACGCGGCGCGCCCGCGGAAGCGTCCGGTCCAGTCGGTCTCGTAGCTCGCGAGCAGGTCCGGGTCGGTGAGGACGTTCGCCTCCCCGACCGCGGCCACGAGCCGCGCGGCGAGCGTGCGGGAGAGCTTCACGGCGCGTCCGCCCGGCGCGCGAGCGGCGGCTTTCGCCCCGCGCCCGCGTAGACCAGCCCGCCGCCGAGACCGCCGAGCGCCGCGACCGCCCACCACAGGAGCCCGAGGGCGATCGCGTCGTCCGGGCTCACGCCGCCGTACGGCAGGAGCGCCGCGTACGCCGCCTCGCGCAGCCCGAAGCCGCCGATCGTGAACGGCACCGCCGTCGCGAGCGCGACCAGCGGGTGGTACATCGCGACGAAGCCGAGCGGGACGTGCAGGCCGAGCGCGTCGGTGAGCAGCTTCTGGCTCACGATCTGCAGCGCATGGACGGCGAGCGACAGCGTCGCCGCAATCCCGAGCAGGCGATGGTCGCGGAAGAACGGCAGCAGGTCCTCCTCGATCAGCCGCCGCCAGCGCTGGCCCGGCGGCAGGAGGCGCGCGACGAACGGGATCGCGAACCACCCGGCCGTCAAGCCAAGACAGATGGCGAGGACGAACACCTCGAGGCTCGCCGGCAGGTCGGCGTTCGGCCCGAGGAGCGCGACCGCGGCCACGGCGGCGAGCATGACCAGCCCGATCAGCCGGTCGAACAGCACGGTCGAGAACGCCGTCGCGCGGCCCGGCGGGCGCTGCCCGAGGTACAGCGCGCGCGACGCGTCCGAGCCGAGCGTCGACGGCACGACGAGGCCGAAGAACATGCCGATCGCGTAGTACTGGAAGCACTCGCCGAGGCGGACGCGGAAGCCGACGCCGCGCGCGAGGTTCCGCCAGCGGTAGGCGCTCACCACCTGGCTCGCCAGGTAGAGGGCGAAGGCGCCGAGGAAGAAGCCCGGCGTCGCGCGCAGGCAGACGCGGAGGATCGACGCGAGGTCGAAGCGCGTGAAGAGCAGCGCGAGCAGCGCGAGGCTCACGCCCACCCGCAGCCACGTCTTCCACGCGCCGCGAGCCGGGACTTGCTCGAGAGGAACGGTCAACGGAGCGGACGGAAGAACGCGCGGATGTCTTCCACCAGCGCCTGCGGCTCTTCCATCGCGGCGAAGTGGCCGCCCGAAGGAAAGCGCGTCCAGCGCTGCACGTTGTACATCTTCTCGGCCCATGCGCGCGGCGGCTTGATGATCTCCTTGGGGAAGATCGCGCAGCCCGTCGGCACGTCGACGCGGAACCCCGACGGCGGGAACTTCCCGGCCCGCATGCTCTCGCAGTAGAGGCGGATCGACGAGTTCGCGGTCTCGGTCGCCCAGTAGAACATGATGTTGGTCAGGATCTCGTCTCTCGTGAAGCGGGTCCAGGGGTCGCCGTTGCAGTCGCTCCAGGTGCGGAACTTCTCGAGGATCCAGGCCGCGAGCCCGGCGGGCGAGTCGTTGAGCGCGTAGGCGAGCGTCTGCGGCTTGGTGCCCTGGATCTGCTGGTAGCCGGTCTCCTCTTTGAGGAAGCTGGCCATCTCCATGAGGGCCGGCATCTCCTCCTCCGTCGCGCCCGCGACCGGGTTCGACGGATCGGGCGGGAAGGCGATCACCATGTTCAGGTGGATGCCGATCACCTGCGGCGCGTGGCGCAGGCCCAGGTAGGTCGTGACCATCGCGCCCCAGTCGCCGCCCTGCGCGCCGAAGCGCTCGTAGCCGAGGCCGCGCATCAGCTCCGCCCACAGGGCGGCGATGCGCTCGGGGTCCATGCCGGGCTCGCGCGGGCGGTCGGAGAAGCCGTAGCCCGGCATCGACGGGCAGACGACGTGGAACGCGTCGGCCGGGTCGCCGCCGTAGCGCGCCGGGTCGGCGAGCGGGCCGATGATCTTCGAGAACTCGCTCACCGATCCGGGCCACCCGTGGGTGATCACGAGCGGCAGCGGGTCAGGCCCGACGCCGCGCTCGTGGATCACGTGGATCTTGAGGCCGCCGACGGTCGCCCGGAGCTGGGTGAAGCGGTTCAGCCGCTCCTCGGCGGCTCGCCAGTCGAAGCGGTCGCGCCAGTACTCGACCAGGTCGCGGACCGCGTCGAGGTTCGCGCCGTAGCTCCAGCCGGAGCCGGGGATCTCGTCGGGGAAGCGCGTGCGCGCGAGGCGCTCGCGCAGGTCGGTCAAGACGGAATCCGGGACGGCGATGCGAAAGGGCTCGATCTCCATCCGCAGAGGGCTGTCACGCGCGGATGCTCAATACAAGCCTGCGCCGCTCAGCCGGTCGCCGGCCGCTCGAGGCCGGGGAGGATCGCGTCGAAGAAGGCGTTGCGCACCAGGTTGGCGACGATCTCCCACACGCTGCTGTCGGGGTTCTCGACCGGGCCGGAGAGGTCGGTGCGCGTCGCGACCTCGTCACGCGGCCGGTTCTCGAGCAGCTTGCCGACGCCGCCGACGATCCCCTCGTACGCCTTCTGGAAGATGCCCTCGTCGGCGTCCTGCTCGGGGTCGTAGACGTCGAGCTCGCCGAACAGCGGCTTCACGTAGCCGTCGATCTGCCCGTCGCGCACGCTCACCTCGGAGAACAGCGAGAAGTTGCCCGCGACCACGTCGAAGCCGCCGTTCGCCCGCAGCACGTCGTTCAGCGTGCGGAGGTCCACGTCCTGGATGCGCAGCGAGGCGCCGAACTCGGCGCGCGTCGCTCGGCTGGAAGGTGGCCTCGAGGTGCGCCGTGCCGCTGCCCATGAGCGCGCCACGCGCCTCGAGCTTCCCGGGCCCGGCGTCCTGGTCGTTGCTGAAGCCCTCGACCGTCGCGTCGAGCCCGCCGACGAAGACGCGGTACGCGGGATCGGCCTGCGGGTCGACCCAGCCGAGCTTGCCGCCCGTCAAGCGCAGATGCTCGACGCGCACTTGGGTCCGCGGCGCCTCGGAGGGGTCCGTGGCGCCGCGCGCCGCCTTCTTCGCGACCCGCTCGCCACGCGCCGCCTCGCCGCCGGCCCGGACGAAGTCGGCGCGGATGCCGTCGATCACCGCGTCCTCGATCTCGACGCGGCGCCCGTCCGGCGCGTACGCGAGCCGCCCCTGTGCGTCGAGCGCACCGCCCGCGAGCTGCACGGCGAAGTGGCGCGCGATCGGCGTGAGCGGCTCGAGCGGCACGTCGTCGAGCTCGAAGGCGCCGTCGATCGCGGCGTGCGGCTCGGCGAGGAAGTGGGCGGAGCCGTCGAAGCGCGCGCGCCCCTCGCCGAAGACCCGGGCGTCGAAGCGGAGCGGCGAGGGCAGCTCGCCCTCGCTTGAGGCGACGTTGCGGACGTTCCGGGCGACGAGCTCGACGTCCTCGATGCGGATCGGGCCGAGCTCGCCTCCGTCGTCGTAGGTGAGCCGGCCGTCGTTCACGCGGAACGCGTTGATCTCGAGCGGGTAGATGCGGCGCACCGCGTCCTGCCAGCCGCGCTCGTCGAGGGCGCGGTCGTCCGACGCCTCGCTCCGAAAGTGCGTCAAGTCGATGAACAGGTCCGGCTCGTCGAGCACCAGGTCGCCCACCACGTCGCCCGAGAGGAGAGCGCTCCACTGGACGCTCGCGCCGAGGCGCGGCAGCCGCGCGACCGGCGGGTCGGGGTGCTTCTCCTGCACGACGGCCACGTCCTCGAGGTCGAGACCGAGGCCGAGGACGTTCACGCGGAGCCCGCCGATCGACACCCGGTAGCCGTCGAGCGCGTCGTTCATCCGCGCCTCCGCGGTGCGGCGGAGGCGGTCGGAGAGCGAGACGCCGACGAGCTGGACGACGGTCACCAGCACGACGAGCGCCGCGGCGATCCCGCAGAGCCACGGGTGCCGGCGCACGAAGCCGCGCGCGCGCTCGCGTGCGCTGCGCCGCTCGGCGGGCGCGGCGCGGTGCGCGTGCGGATCTCCCGCGACGTCGGGCGTGCGTGCCATCGTCGCATCAAGCGGCAAGACACGTGCCACGACCCGCCGCGCCGCTCGCCCTCTGGAATGGAACTTGCCGCCCTCCTCCGTGAACGGCCCGAAGGAGACGCAACGATGATCGGCAAGATGTTCGTGATCTGCGCGGCCGCGCTCGCGCTCGCCATGGCCGCCGGCCCGGCCCGCGCCGACGACGACCGCGACACCGTGCCGCCCGCCAAGACCAACGTGAACCCGCCCGGCGGCGACGCGAACGAGATGTACCAGTTTTACAGCGGCAACACGCCGGGCGACACCGGGCAGTTCAAGGGCACGATCGTCTGCCTGCGCTCCGACCGGAGCTTCGCGACCGCGCCGGCCGAGGAGTGCGGGTCGAAGAACCCGATCTTCGCGCTCGACATGGACGACGTCGACCTCACGCACCCGCTGCTCGCGGGGGGCAAGGAGGTCGAGGACGATCTGCACGAGAACCTGGGGCGCGAGGTCACGGTGCAGGGCCAGTACTACGAGAGCACCGGGATGATCCTCGCCGGCGCGATCCTGCCCAAGCAGTGAGCGCCGCGCGTTTGTAGAACCTGCCGCGAGGCCCGAAGGCGGTGGGTCGCGCTCAGGCGAGGAGCGCGCGGCTCACCTGGTAGGTGATGAAGCTCGCCGTCCAGGCGAGCGCGAGCATGTAGGTGAAGGCCAGCGCCGGCCAGCGCCAGCTTCCGGTCTCCCGCGCCATCACCACGATCGTCGACGTGCACTGCAGCGCGAAGACGAAGAACACGAGCAGGGAGAGGGCGGTCGGGAGCGTGAAGGCGCGCTCGCCGGTCTCCGGATCGACGTCGGAGAGCAGCGCGTCGCGCAGCCCGGTGAAGTCCTCCGGGTCGCCGACCGCGTAGATCTGGGCGAGCGTCGCGACGATCACCTCGCGCGCGGCGAGGCTGCCGATCAGCCCGACGCCGATCTTCCAGTCGAAGCCGAGCGGCTCGATGACGGGCTCGATCGCGTGCCCGAGGCGCGCACCGATGCTCGCCTGGAGATGCGCCTGCGCCTGCTGCTGCGGTGTCAGCGCCGGGTCGACGGGCGCCGAGGGGAAGTTGAGCAGCACCCAGAGGACGACCGACGCGGCGAGGATGATCGTCCCGGCGCGCTTCACGAAGGCGGCGGCGCTGTTCCATACTTGACGGGCGAGCAGCCCGGGCCGCGGCAGCCGGTAGGGCGGCAGCTCCATGTAGAAGACCGACACCGTGCCGCGGAGCAGCGTCGAGCCGAGGAGCCACGCCGAGCCGAGCGCCGTCACCGCGCCGAGCAGGTAGAGCGCGAACATCGTGAGCCCCTGCAGGCCGATCGGACCGAAGACCTTGGTCGCCGGGACGAAGGCCGCGATCAGCAGCGTGTAGACCGGCAGGCGGGCCGAGCAGGTCATGAACGGCGCGACCAGGATCGTCGCGAGGCGCTCGCGCGGCGAGGCGATCGTGCGCGCAGCCATGATGCCGGGCACGGCGCACGCGTAGCAGGAGAGCAGCGGGACGAAGCTCCGCCCCTGCAACCCGACCCAGCCCATCACGCGGTCGACGACGAACGCCGCCCGGGCCATGTAGCCGACGTCGTTCAGGAAGTGCAGGAAGGTGAACAGGATCGCGATCTGCGGCAGGAAAATCAGCACCGAGCCGACGCCCGCGAGGATGCCGTCGGCCCACAGGTCGGTGAGCCAGCCCTTCGGCAGGACGTCGTGCGACAGCGCCCCGAGCTCGCTGAACGCGGCGTCGATCGCGTCCATCGCCGGCACCGCCCAGGAGAAGATGCTCTGGAAGAGCAGCAGCATGACCAGCGCGAACACGGCGATCCCGGCGACCGGGTGCAGCAGCACGCGATCGATCCGGTCGGTCCGCGAGTCCGGGGCGAGATCCCCGGCGCCGATCGCGCGGCAGGTCTCGTCGACCCAGGCGAAGCGCTGCGCGGCGTCGTCCGCGGGCGGCAGCGTGGCGCGCCGCGGCCAGGTCTCCGGCGACTCGAGGAACTTGCGCAGCTGGTCGATGCCGATGCCGCGGTGGCCGACCACCCCGATCACGTGGATGCCGAGAATCCTCGACAGGCGCATCAGGTCGAGCTTCCCGCCGCGCGCCTTCGCCTCGTCGATCATCGTCACGACGAGGAGCGTCGGCAGGCCGCGCTTCAGCACCTCGCGCACGAGGCCGAGGCCGCGCTGCAGCGTGGTCGCGTCGGCGACGACGAGGAGCGCGTCGGGGAGCGGCTCGTTCGGGACGCGCCCGGCGAGCACGTCGGCGACGATGCGCTCGTCGGGTGTCTCGCCGTCGAGGCAGTAGGTCCCGGGCAGGTCGAGGATCCGCACGTCGCGGCGTGCGCCCGTGAGCTTGCCCTCGCGCCGCTCGACGGTGACGCCCGGGTAGTTGCCGACGCGCGCGCTCGCGCCGGTGAGCGCGTTGAACAGCGTGGTCTTGCCCGTGTTCGGCGAGCCGACGAGCGCGATGCGGACCGGGCCGCCGGTGGCGAGCGCCGGCGCCGCCGTCACGGCGCGCTCGGAGCGGCGACCGGCGTCGGCTCGACGCGCAGGGTGGCGAGCTGCGCGAGGCGCAGGCAGAGCCGGTAGCCGCGGATCTCGATCTCGACCGGGTCGCCGAGCGGCGCACGCCGCAGGATGACGAGCGGGGTGCCGGGGACGAAGCCCAGGTCCTGCAGGCGGCGCGGGATCTCCTCGCCGGCCCGCGGGGCGACGAGACGCGCGGGTCGGCCCGGCTTCAGCTCGCTGAGCGGCATGCTCACGCCGGCCTCTCGCCAGCGAAGTTGATTTGCAATTTCACTACCTCCCTGCACGTAAGGCGCGGCACCGCGGGTGTCAAACCCGGGCCGTGCCGGCGTGCGACCGGCACGGCCCGGGGCCTCCCTCAGGGTGCGACCGGCGGCAGCAGGTAGCCGGTCGCGAAGGTGCCGAGCGACTCGGTGAAGAACACGAGACGGTTGTAGGCGCCCGACGGGTCGGCCGCGAACAGCACGCTGCCCGCCTGGCCCGACGTCCCCTCGCCGAGCACCGCCTCGAGGTGCGTCACGTCGACGCCATCGGCGGTGTAGGACTCGTTCGGCAGCGCCTGGCCGTCGTTGCGCCGCGCGGTCAGGCGCCAGTGCGTGGTCGCCGCCTCGGCGGCGAAGACCTCGCCCGGCACGTCGTTGAACGAGACGAAGACGAGCTGGTTGCCGCCCAGCGCGGGGTCCTGCAGGGTCGCCGGGTCGTAGTAGGTCGCGAGGCTCACCCGCTCGGGACGGATCGCGCGCAGCACCACGCTCTCGCCGTCGATCGGCGCGCCGAGCTCCGGCGTGACGACGCCGCTCGCGGTGATCTCGACCGCGGTGCGTCCGGCGGCGGGCGCGCCCCACGCCGAATTCGTGTCGAGGTTCGCGACCGTGAAGTTGCCGGCGAGCGCGCGGCTCACGATCGGCCGTCCTGCCGGATCGACGACGGTCGCGAACGCGACGCCGTAGCGCGCCGGCAGGCCGCGATCGCGCAGCTCGGCGACGTCGAGCGTACGGGTCGTGCCGGCGCCGAGCGTCAAGGTATCCTCGAAAGGCGCTTCGAGGTCTGGACCGTAGGCGACCAGGCTCACGACCACCTGGGCGTCGCTCGCGTTGTGCAGGTTCAGGAAGGTCGTGAAGATCTCGCGCGCGTCGTAGAAGAAGACGAGCTGGTCACCGCGGCCGTCCGGCGTGGTCGCGAACAGCGCCGCGGCCAGGTCGCCCGTCGGGTGGGGGTTCGGCGCGCGCGTCGGCGTCGGGCGCGGCATCGGCGTGCCGCCGCCACCGCCGCCCGGCGTGGGCGTCGGCGCGGGCGTCGGCGCGGGCTGTGCGCCGGTCGTCGTAACGGTGACGAAGGGCAGCGTGGCGCCGCCGACCCCGGGCGGCCCCGAGCCTCCTGGCCCCAGGTCGTCGAGCGAGGTCGCGGTCGGGCTGTCGTCGGTCGAGAACACGAGGCCCAGGTGCGTCGCCCCCGAGCTGAGCAGGCTCTTGACGGCGGAGGTGACGTCGAGCGTGAAGCGGACGGGGCCGCTCGCGGCGAGCGTCTGGTCGGTGATCGTGCCGACGCTCACCGTGCCGACCGCGGTTCCCTTGGCGAAGTCCTCCGGGCCCGCCGTGCCGTCGCCGGCGTAGGTCTTGACCAAAATTCGCTCGGACGCGGTGCCGTCGAAGTCCGTCCCGGGCCCGAAGCTCGAGAGCACGTCGTCGACGTTGAAGGTCAGGATGGCGCTCGTGACGTCGCCCGGCGCGACGCCGGCGAGCGGCGCGAGGGGCAGCTCGGCGATGCCGCGCTCCTCGGTGACGCCGGCCTTCAGGCCGACCGCGAGCGCGTTGCCGCCGGTGTCGGGGTTGCCGTCAAGCGGCGCGATGCCCGGGAAGCCGTCGATCACGCCGTCGTACGAGGCGCCCGGCGTGCCGCTGCCGAGCACGATCACCGCAGCCTGGGCGCCGGGCGGGCAGGCGGCGAGCAGGACGCAGGCGAGAAGCAGCGCTGCTCCCCCGCGCGGGGTCGTCGAGTCGGGTCGCACCATCGGTTTGCTCTCCTTCGGAACGCCCGGTCGCGAGCCGGGCGAGATCTGCCGCGCCGGATCGACCTCCGGCGGGCTCGTGCCTGGCTCTGGGCTCTTCGTGGGACCGCTGGCCGACGCCGCTTCGCGCCCGCTTCGAGCGCTAGGCGGGGTTGATTTTGAGAATCAATTTCAATTAGTTCTAGCGCGCAGCGAACGATCCCGTCAAGCCCCGACGCCCGCCGAGGCGCAGCAACGACGCGGCCCCGGGCCCACGCCCGGACCGCGCCAGAGAGCCTCCCGCGATGCGTCCCAAGAACCCCTCGAGCCCCGCCCTCCCGATCCTGAATCCTCTGCGCCGCCGGCTCGGCGCCGCGAGCGCGCTCGCGCTCGTGCTCGTGCTGCTCGCCGCTGCGCGCCCGCTCTCCGCAGCGCCGCCCGAGCCCGTCCGCGTCGCGACCCTCGTTCCGTTCGCCGCCGACGCGCTCGGGCGCGTCCCCGGGCGGGCGGTGGTGGTTGCGACGGTGCGGCGGAGCATGGTCGACGCGGTGCCGGCGGGCGTCATCGACCTCGGCAGCCCGCACGCGCCGAGCTTCGAGCGCCTCGTGGAGAGCGGCGCGCAGGTCGTGGTCGCCGACCGGGCGATGCACGCGGCGCTCACCGACAAGCTCGGCCGCGGCGGCGCCGAGGTCTTGCTGATCGACACGGGCTCGGTCGCGAGCACGCTCGACGGGATCCGTGCGCTGGGCCTGCGGGTCGGCGCGGGTGAGGAGATGGAGAGCGCGGTGCGCGAGGTCGAGGCGGGCCTCGCCGCGAGCGCGCTCAAGGCTCCCGTCCCTACCCTGCCCCTCTTCGGCGCTCCCGGCAGCTTCCTCGTGATCACCGATCGCACCTGGCTCGGCGACCTCCTCGAGCGGCTCGGCTTCCGGAACCTCGCCGCGGGGAGCACCGGCAAGGAGTCGTTCCCCGGCTACGTCCAGGTGAGCGACGAGGTCCTCGCCTCGCTCGAGCCCGCGCTCGTGCTGCTGGTCGCGCACGGCGAGCCCGGGGCGATCCGCGAGGCGTTCCTCCGCCGCGCCGCCGCCGACGGACCGTGGCGCAGCTTCGCCACGGCACCTTGCGGGGTGCACGTCCTCGACGCAGCCACCTTCGGCGCGAACCCGGGGCTCGAGCTGCCCGAGGCGGCGCGCCATCTGCGCCGCCTGGTCGCGCCGCAGCCCGGGGCTTCACCACCCGACACGCCGTGCGCCCGATGATTCCGTGGGAGCTCGCGCGGCGCTCCCGCGCGCGTCTCCAGATGCTGCGCGCGCGCGGCGGATCGCCCCGGCGCGTGGGCCGGGGTGCTCGCGCTCGCGCTCGTCGTGGCGCTCGTTGTCTCGCTCGGCGTCGGCGCGGCGCACCTGCCCGCGCTCGAGGTGCCGCGCGCGCTGCTCGACGCCGCGCACCCGCTGCACGCGGCGGTCTGGCAGGTGCGCCTGCCGCGGATCCTCACCGCGGCGCTGGTCGGCGCGTCGCTCGCGGTCGCGGGCGCGCTGCTCCAGACGGTCGTCCGCAACCCGCTCGCCGATCCGTCGCTGATCGGCGTCAGCGCGGGCGCCGGCGTGGCCGCGCTGCTCGGCATCGTGCTCGTGCCCGAGGCGTCGCTCCTGCTGCCGCTCCTCGCCTTCTCGGGCGCGATCGGCTCGGCGGCGGCGGTGCTCGCGGTGGCGGAGAGCGGACCCCGCACCAAGGGCCCGCTGCGGATCATCCTCGCCGGGGTCGCGGTGCAGTCGATCCTCTTCGCCTGCATCGCGCTGCTCACCTTTCTCTTCGCGGACCGCGCGCCCGCGTTCGTCGCGTTCACCGTCGGCTCGCTCGCGGGCTGCGGCTGGCGCGAGCTGCGCATCGTCGCCCTGCCCGCCCTGCTCGGCGTCGCGCTCGCGCTGCCGGTGGTGCGCCCGCTCGACCTGCTGCTGCTCGACGACGACTCGGCGGGCGGCGTCGGGCTGAGCGTGCGGCGCACGCGCGTGCTCGCCTCCTGCCTCGCGGCGCTGCTCGCGGCGGGCGCGGTGAGCGTCGCGGGTCTCGTCGGCTTCGTCGGGCTCGTGGTGCCGAACTGGGTGCGCATCCTGGTCGGCCCGCAGCACGCGCGCTCGCTCGCGCTGTCGGTGCTCGGCGGCGCGGCGCTGGTGGTCGCCGCCGACGCGGCGGCACGCACGGTCGCAGCGCCGCTCGAGCTGCCGGTCGGCGCGCTCCTCGCGCTGATCGGCGGTCCGTACTTCCTCGCGATCCTGTGGCGACGCCTGGCATGAGCCCGCTCCTCGAGGCGCGCGGTCTGCACCTCCGTCACGCGCGGGGCACGTGCGACGTCGTGCGCGACGTGAGCCTCGTCGCGGCGCAGGGCGAGATCCTCGCGCTGGTCGGGCCGAACGGCTCCGGCAAGTCGACGACGCTCGCGGCGCTGGCGGGAGCGCTCGCGCCGCGCCTCGGCACGGTGCTGCTCGACGGAAAGGAGCTGCGCCGCTACCGGCGCCGGGCGCTCGCGCGCCGGATCGCGCACCTGCCGCAGGAGCCGCTCTGCCCGGAGGGCTTGACGGTCGACGACCTCGTGCTGTGCGGCCGGCACGCGCACCGCGGCTGGCTCGCGCCGCCGCGCGCGGCGGACCGGGCCGCGGTGTCGGCGGCGATCCGCACCATGGGGCTCGCCGAGCTGCGCCACCGCCGCGTCGAGACGCTGTCCGGCGGCGAGCGCCGTCGCGCCTGGCTCGCCATGGTGCTCGCGCAGCGCGCCGAGCTGCTGCTGCTCGACGAGCCGACCGCGGCCCTCGACCTGCGCCACCAGCACGAGGTGCTCGACCTCCTGGTGCGCGTGAACCGCGGGCAGGGGACGAGCGTCGTGCTCGTCCTGCACGACCTCGAGCACGCGGCGCGCGTCGCGCACCGGATCGCGGTCCTGCACCGGGGGCGAATCTACGCGAGCGGCCCGCCCGAGCGCTGCATCGTGCCCGACATGCTGCGCGACGTGTTCGGCGTCGCGGCGCGCGTCGCGAGCGAGGGCGGCCGGCTGCGGGTCACGGTCGTGGGCCCTGCCGATCCGGCCCGACGCCTGTGAAGCGATGAAACCCGAGACGAAAGGAGACACGACCCGTGCTTCGTAAAGCGCTGCGGACCTCGAGCCGCGCCTCGATGCTCCCCGAGGAGTTCCTCGACTGGCAGATACGCCTGCGCCGCTGGACGATGGAGGAGCGGTACGGCACGCCGCACGCCGGCGTCGCGCCGCTCCTGCTCGTGCGCCGGCCCGGCGTCGGACCGGGCGCGAGCGCCCACGTGATCGTCTGCGGGCTCTTGCCCGCCGAGGACCAGCTCGAGGAGAAGACCGCGGAGTTCCGGGCGATCTACGAGGGCGCCGCCGCCGACGGCGCGCGTGCGATCTACGACCGCGGCATCGAGTACATGCGCGGCTACTACGCGAGCCCGGAAGGCTTCGACCCGACGAGCCTCACGACGCTCCTGCCGCGCGACTGCCCGGCGGTCGTGGCGCTGCGCGCCGACTTCCGCTGCGCGCTCGTCTTCCACGTCTTCGAGATGGACGACGGCGCGGACGTGACCCGGCTGCGCTGCCAGCAGCTCGACTGCCGCGCCGAGCTGCACGAGTCGGGACCGGTGTACGAGAACGTGTGGTGGCACAACGCGCTCTTTCACGGCAAGGTCGAGGACCACGTCGTCGTCCGGTTCCGTCACCAGCGGAGCTGGGACACGCTGTTCGGAGGGTTCGAGACGCTGCGCTGAGGCGCGGCAAGGAGGTCCGTCGTGGAGCAGCAGAGTGGCCAGCCGGCGCTTCCGCCGCAGGCGATCCTCTACCAGCTCTCGGTCGGCTACTACGTGCCGCGTGCGCTGTACGTCGCGACCCGGCTCGGCGTCGCCGACCTCCTCCGCGACGGGCCGCGCTCGGCCGCCGAGCTCGCCGCCGCGACCGGCACGAACGCGGACGCGCTGCGCCGGGTGCTGCGCCTGCTCGCGAGCGTCGGCGTGTTCGACGAGCGCGAGGACGGCACCTTCGGCCCGACCGAGCTCTCGCGCTGCCTGCGCTCGGACGTTCCCGACAGCGCGCGCAACATGGTGCTGCTCTTCACCGGGCCGCGCACCCAGGAGGCGTGGGCCGACCTCGAGTACTGCGTCCGCACCGGGGAGCCGGCCTATCGCAAGCGCGGCATCGCCGACCCGTTCGCCGACATGGCGAAGGACCCGGAGACGGCCGCGGTGTTCGACGCCGCGATGGCGGACGGCACGCGCTTCGCCGCGCTTGCGGTGGGGGCGAGCTACGACTTCTCGAAGCTCGGCACGCTGGTCGACGTCGGCGGCGGCAACGGCGCGCTGCTGAGCGGCCTCCTGTCCATGCACCCGCATCTGCGCGGGGTCGTGTTCGATCAGGCGCACGCGGTCGAGCGGGCCCGCGCGCAGATCGCGGCCGCGGGCCTCGCCGAGCGCTGCACCGCCGTCGCGGGCGACTTTTTCACCGAGGTGCCGGGCGGCGGCGACGCCTACCTGCTGAAGCACGTCGTCCACGACTGGGACGACGAGCGCGCGGGGGTGATCCTCCGAAACTGCCGGCGCGCGATGCGCGACGACGCGAAGCTGCTCATCGTCGAGGGCGTCTACCCCGCGCGCATCGACCGCTCGTGGGTGAGCCGCGGCGCGGCGGCGAACGACGTCAACATGCTGGTCAACACCGGCGGCCGGCAGCGCTCGGAGAAGGAGTTCCGCGCGCTCTACGACGCCGCGGGCTTCACCCTGGAGCGCATCGTGCCGACACCGGGGCCCATCTGCGTGATCGAGGGCCGGCCGCGCTGACGCGCGGGCGCGATTGTCTCAGAACCGGTAGGTCACGCCGCCGAGAAAGGTCGCGCGCGTCGAGAACTGCCGCGGCGCCCCGGCGATCGCGACGCCCTCGAGCACCTCGTCGAAGACGTTCAAGCCCTGCACGAAGACCGCGGCGCCCTCGAGCCAGCTCGGCGGCGTCCCGGCGCCGGCGAGGCGGAGCAGCCCGGGCAGCTCCTGCGTGAGCTTGAAGTTCCAGAACCAGTGCGGGCGGATCCGACCCTCCTCCGTGTTGGCGAGGTCGGTGAAGATCTCGTCCTCCCACTGACCCCACACGCGGAGCGTCGTGCCGATCCCCGTGTGCGTGTAGGTGACGGACGGGATCACGCGGTTCTTCGGGCGGAAGGGGAGCTTCTCTCCGTCCTCGCCGGGAATGCCGCTCCGGTTCTCGCTGTCGAGGAAGCCGTACGCGACGCTCAGCTTGACGACGTGCGGATCGCTCCCGCCCGCCCAGATCCAGTCGAGCGGGAAGAGGTCGATGCCGAGGTCGAAGCCCTGCGTCCGCGCGCTCGACACGTTGGCGAAGGAGAAGATCGGCCCCTCGAGGTCGGGGAAGGGGTTCTTGAAGCCCGGGTTGCACATGGTCGGCGTCGGGCAGGCGACGACGTTGGCAATCAGGTCGTCGAAGTCGTGGCGGTACAGCGTCAAGCTGCCGCGTCCGCCGCGCCAGGGCCGCCACGCGGCTTCGAAGTTGAACGCGACGTCGGTCTCGGCCTTCAGGTTCGGGTTGCCGACGATCGCGTAGCCGGTCACCCGGCCCCTGACGATCGCGACGTTGTTGATGTCGATGTCGTAGAGCTGCAGGAGGTCGGGCGCGCGGTAGCCGCGTCCCGCGGTGAAGCCGAAGCTCAGCTCGTGGCTCGGGCGCCACATCAGCGTGCCGCGCGGGTTGACCTCGAGCCCGTAGCGGTCGTGGTCGTCGAGGCTGAGCCCGAGGACGAGGCTCCACTGCTCGTGCAGGAAGATCTCGTCCTGCAGGAACGGGCTGAGCTGGGCCGCGCTCGCGTCGATCGGCGGCGCGGTGATGCCGCCCGCGGCGTCGCCGATCGTCTGCGACGGCGCGTCGAAGGTCTCGTAGCGAAAGCGCATGCCGGCGATCGGCAGATGGCGCGTGGCGGCGAGGGTGAGCTCCGGCGCCGTCAAGCGCGCCTCGGCCTCCCAGTCGGCGTAGGTGTTGTCCTCGATGAAGCCCTCGAGGTCGTTCTTGCGGTGGAAGCCGTAGCGGCTGCCCTCGAGGTCGACGACCCAGCCGTCCGCGGGCCGCCAGCTCCAGAACACGCCGTTGGTCAGGTCGTCCGAGTTGCTGAGCGGGTTGCGCTTCTTCAGGTAATCGGTGGTGATGCGCAGCGACTGCGACTCGGTCGGGTAGTCGAGGCGGACGAAGACGCTGTCGCGCTTCTGCGTGTCGTCGACGTTCTCGCCCGCGTACTGCTCGCTGATGTCGCCGAACAGCTTGGCGATCGCCACCTCGTCGTGCTGCGCCGCGAGAAAGTAGCGCACCGGACCGATGTGCCAGGCGTGCGACACGTTGTAGAGCTGCTGCGAGAACGAGCCGCCCGCCGCGGTCGCGGCGAGCGAGAGGTCCGGTGCGCCGGCGCGCGTGCGGATGTTGATCACCCCCGCCATCGCGTCGCTGCCGTAGAGGCTCGACGCGGGGCCGCGGATGATCTCGACCTGCTCGATCGGCACGGTGGTGATGTCGCGCAGGTCGACCACACCGTCGATGCCGCCGCGGAAGCGCTGCCCGTCGAGCAGGATCGCGACCTTGTTCGGGTCGGCGCCCTGCATGCGCACGACGCTCGCCCCGAGCCCGAACTCCTGGTTCTGCTGCACGTAGAGGTCGGGGATCTGGCTCAGCACCTCCTCGATGTTGACCGTCGCCGTCTCCTCGATCTGCCGGCGCGGGATGACCTGGGTCGGCACCGGCGTCTCGTCGACCGGGTGCTCGGTCTTGGTGCCGGTGACGACGGTCTCCGCGATCAGGAACGAGCCGTCGAGGTCGTCCGTCGCCTCCGCCCGCTCCTGCGCAGCACCACCCCGCGCGAACGCGAGCAGCACGGCGGGGAGGCCGAGGGCGAGGACGGTGCGGAGGATCGCCGCGCGGCGGACGCGCGGCTTCTCGAGCGATGCAGACATCGAGCGCCTTTCTTCCTGCTTGGGGCGCGGGAGGCGGGCCTGGGCGGCGTCCGGCTGCCAGGTCCCGGGCGGCGTCGCTCAGCGCGTGTCGCGCCCCTCCGGCTGCGGGCCGTGCAGCGCGACCCAGCGGCCGCGCTTCCACGGCATCACGACGATGCGCTTGCAGCGCCGGCACTTGAGCTCGACGCCGCCCGCGGTGAGGCGCGCGAGCAGGCTGCCGCACGCGCAGCGCGCGTCACGCGCGGCGCGCGGCCGCGCCGGTGGCGGCGCGCTCATCGACCCAGCTCCTCGAGCTGGCCCGCGAGCTCGTCGAGCTGCGCGCGCGACGGGTCGATACGCGCACGCTCGCCCGCGAGCCAGACGCCGAGCGCCGACTTCCTCTCCGAGGCGACGACGCCGCCGCTCCGGCAGCGGGCCGCGTGGTAGGGGTTGACGGCGCAGCCCGCTCGACGCGCCTTCAGCAGCAGGCCGGCCGTACCGCCCGGGTAGAACGACGCCTCGCGACGGCAGTCGCTCGGCGGGCAGCAGACGCAGAAGTCGCCGGTCAGGACGCGGCAGCCGGCTGAGCCGGCGGCGTCCGCATGCGGCGCCGCGAGGAGGGCGAGCAGCGCGGTCGCGACGAGCGTCGCACGCGCGCAGGGCGTGCCGCGGGCGAAGTCTGCCGCTTGGATTCGGGGGATGGTGTGCATGGCTGTGGTCTCCGCTCCTCGGCGCCGGCGCACGCGTCTGCGGTGTGCGCGGCGGCCGCTCCGGCTCGGGGCTTTCTTCGACCGCTGGCCTGACCTCGGATCAATTGATTTTGAAAATCAATTTCAACTAGACGCCCGGCGTCTAGCAGGGCGGCGTGCGCCGTGTCAATGCGCCTCCGGCGCGGCCCCCCGGCCTCGGCGAACACCCCCGCCCGGAGAAAGCCTTGTTTCGGCAGAAACGAAAATGATATTCACTTTCAACTTGAGGCCCACGACCAAGGAGGATCCCCGGTGCGAGATGTCGCGACGAAAGCCCTCTTCCTCGCTTTTGGCCTGCTGCTCGTCGGAGCGAACGGCGCAGCGGCCCAGGGCCAGGTGCAGTTCATCCACTGCGTCCCGACAGCGCCGGGCGCCCTCAAGTACGCCTGCACGCTCGCCGCGCCGTGCGCCGCCGTGCCGTGCGGCCCCGAGGGCTGGCAGCCGATCGCCGGCCAGCCGACCTTGCCGGAGAGCTTCTTCCAGCCCGGCGGCACGCGCGAGTCGGCGATCCAGGTGACCCCGGTCGAGATCGCCGGGGCGCGCTACACGCTGGTCAACAAGGACGTCGGCGGGCAGCGCTGGGCGATCGTCCAGAACCAGGCGAACGGCATCGTCACCGGCAACGTCTTCGACGTCGCCGGCGGGAGCGGCGTCCAGTTCCTCTACTGCGCGGAGTTCACCGAGGGCGCGGACGCCGCCGTGTTCGGAAGCTGCTTCCTCGCCGCGCCGTGCGCGGCGGAGGGCTGCAGCCCGGCCGACTGGCAGCCGATCGCCGACAACCCCGAGGTGGTCGCGTCGTTCTTCACGCCCGGCGCCGGACGCGAGTCCGGTTTGCAATTGACGCCGACCGGCGACGAGATCCTGATCTCGAAGGACCTCGGCGCGCAGCGCTGGACGATCACCACGCTCTCACTGCCCGCCGGCGCGGCGTTTCCGCTCGGCCTCGGGCCGGTGTTCGGCAACATCTTCGAGTCGCCCGTCGAGGCGGCGACGGTCGAGAGCGTGGTGCGCACCAACGCCGAGATCGCGTTTGCCGCGTACTCCGACTCGCTCGCCGCGGCGCGCACGCTGCGCGGCCGTCTCGCCGAGCTCGTCGCCAACCCGACGCCGGAGACGCACGCCGCGGCGAAGCAGGCGTGGCTCGCTGCGCGCGAGCCGTACGGCCAGACCGAGGTGTACCGCTTCCAGGCCGGTCCGATCGACGCGCTCCGCGACGACGGCACGATCGGCGAGGACGGCGAGGGACCGGAGGGCCGGATCAACGCGTGGCCGCTCGGCGAGGCGTTGATCGACTACGTCGCGCCGGAGATCGACGGCGACGCGGGCCCGGAGAGCGGCGGCGCTGTCCCCGGCGTGAACGGCAACGTGATCGCGGACGCCGCGAGCTTCCCCGAGCTCACGCCGGAGGTGCTGAAGGGGCTCAACGAGCTCGGCGGCGACGAGCGCAACGTCGCGACCGGCTACCACGCGATCGAGTTCCTGCTCTGGGGTCAGGACCTGAACGGCGACGGCACGCCGGGCTTCGCCGGCCGCGACACGACGCCCGGCCAGCGCTCGCACACCGACTACCTGCCCGAGGGCTCCGGCTGCACGAACGGCAACTGCACCCGGCGCGGCCAGTACCTGCTCGCGGCGGCCGACCTGCTGGTCGAGGACCTCGAGCGCGTCACGGCGGCGTGGAACCCGCAGGGCGGCGTCTACTACGCGTCGTTCACGACGGGCGGCAAGGTGTCGCTTGCGAAGATCCTCGAGGGGATGGGGCGCCTCGGCTTCGGCGAGCTCGCCGGCGAGCGCATGAACATCGCGCTGGTCGCGAACTCGCAGGAGGACGAGCACTCCTGCTTCAGCGACAACACGCACCGCGACGTCTTCCTGAACGCGCTCGGCATCCAGAACGCGTGGCTCGGACGCTACGTGCGGACCGACGGCAGCGTGGTGCGCGGCCCGGGCCCCGAGGCGCTGCTCCGCGCCGAGGGCGACGGCGCGCTCGCCGACGAGATGACGGCCGCGATCGACACGACGATGCAGCGGGTCGCTGTGATCGACGCGCGCGCGAAGGACGGCGTGCCGTTCGACAACCAGATCCAGGAAGGGATCAACGAGCCGAACATCCGCGCGGCCATCGAGGCGCTGATCGATCAGATCCCGGTACTCGAGCGCGTCATCACCGCGCTCGAGGTGACGACGGGCGACCTCTGCCAGGACACCGAAGAGTTCGAGTGCCCGGAGTAGCAGCCCGGGTACGGGCAGGCGCGCGGCGCGGAGCACGCGCCGCGTGCCTGCTCGGCCTGCTCCTTCTGAGCGCGTCCGCCTGCGGCGACGCGCCCGCGGCCCGTGAGCCGGTCTTCGTTCCACCGCCCGTCGACCCCGCCGAGCGCTTCCCGGGCGGCGACGTCACCGTCGCGCGCGACGACGACAAGGCGTTCTCGCAAAGCGCGCCAAACCTCGACTTCCGCGGCGAGGCCAACTTCAAGTCCGGCAACCTGCTGTTCCGCGGGAGCCCGACGGGCCTCGGCCCGCTGTTCAACACCCAGTCCTGCCAGGGCTGCCACAACCAGGACGGCCGGGGCAGCCCGCCCGCGAGCCCCGACGACCCGATGGTGGCGATGCTGCTCAAGCTGGGCGTCGAGGAAGCGGACGGCGTCCGCCCCGACCCGATCTACGGCGACCAGCTCCAGACGTTCGGCGTCGAACGTGACGGACCGTCGGGTGGCCTCGCGCGGCACGACGGCGCGCTGCCGCGCGACGGAAGCCCGCTCGGCGACGGCGCGATCGGCGAGGGCTTCGCGTTCGTCGTCGTCGAGGAGGTGCACGGCACGTATCCGGATGGCGAGCCGTACGTCCTGCACCGGCCGACCTACAAGATCCGCGACCTGTCGTACGGCCCGCTCGCGCCCGGCGTCGTCTGGTCGCCGCGCGTCGCACCCTCGATGATCGGCCTCGGGCTCCTTGAGGCGATCCCGGAGGCGGACCTGCTGGCGCTTGCCGACCCGGAGGACCTGGACGGCGACGGGATCTCGGGCCGGCCGAACCTCGCCCGCGACGTGCTGCGCGGCGAGCTCGTGCTCGGGCGCTTCGGGGTGAAGGCGACGCAGCCCTCGATCCTGCAGCAAACCGCGGCGGCCTATCTCGGCGACATCGGCGTCACGACGGCGCTCTTCCCCGTCGGGCCGTGCACCGAGGCGCAGCCGGCGTGCCTCGCCCGCGCCGGCGACGCGGCCGACGGACCGGAGATCGCCGACGTCCAGCTCGCGCTGGTCGAGCTCTACGCGCGCCACCTCGCGGTACCCGAGCGGCGCGGCTGGGACGAGGCCACGCAGACCTGGGAGCCCGCGGTCGGACGCGGGCGCGAGCTCTTCCACACAGCCGGCTGCGCCGGCTGCCACGTGCCGGAGCATCGCACCGGGATCGCGGCTGGCAGCCTGCTCGGCGACGTCAACCTGTTCGAGCTGCGCCAGCCGGCGACGCCGCTTGCCGCACTCTCCGAGCAGCGCATCTGGCCGTACACCGACCTCCTGCTGCACGACATGGGCGGCCGCTGCGCCCCGACGGTGCGCGAGACCGCCGGCGGCGCGCCGTGCACGGGCGGTCCCGAATGCCTCTGGGTGCGGCGCTGCGAGGGCCTCGCGGACGGCTTCCCCGACGGGGAGGCGAGCGGCACGGAGTGGCGCACGCCGCCGCTCTGGGGGCTCGGCCTCGTGCTCGTGGTGAACCCCCGTGCGGGGTTCCTGCACGACGGCCGCGCCCGCTCGATCGAGGAGGCGATCCTCTGGCACGACGGCGAGGCGCGTCGGGCGCGCGAGCGCTTCATGGCGCTGCCGCGCGAGGACCGGGCGGCGCTGCTCGCCTTCCTCGAGTCGATGTAGGCGGATGCGCGCGCTCGATCGCCCGGACCGTCGCCTGCTCGCGCGCCACGCCGTGCGCGCGGTGCCCGCTCTCGCGGTTCTTCTCGCCGTGCTCGTGATGCTCTCGCATCCCGCGGGCGGCGCGGACGCCTGGCCCGCCGCGGTGCCCGCGCCGGCGCCGTCCGAGACGCATCCGGGCGGCGCCACGACCCTCGCCGCCGGTCGCCGGCCGGGGCTCGCCTCGGCGTTCGCCAACCTGAGCCTGCGCGAGCGCTTCGCGCTCGGCGTCGGGCGCGCCCTCTTCCGCGACCCGTGGGTCGCAGCACCCGCCTCGACCACGGCGCGCGACGGGCTCGGACCGCTGTTCAACGCGCACGCCTGCGTGAGCTGCCACCCGGGTGGCGGACGCGGGACGCTCGCCGCCGACGGCGCGCCCTCGACCGCCCTCATCGTGCGCCTTTGGCGCGCCGGCGACGCGGGGCCGCCGCTTCCCGATCCGGTCTACGGCCCGCAGCTCCAGACGCTCGCCGTCGCGCCGCGCCGCGCCGGCGACGGCGGGCAGCGCGCCGTGCGCGAGGCCGCGGTCGCGCTCCACTGGACCCTCGAACGCGGCGCCCTGGCCGACGGGACGCCGTTCGAGCTCCGCCGGCCGCGGGTCGAGGCGAGCGACCTCGCCT
>FWPU01005467.1_pt1 | contig 27489 bp, 31 predicted proteins | sample 2228361 | NCBI WGS metagenome assembly FWPU01 (sample SAMEA103939777, study PRJEB20133) | metagenome
TTCCCTCCGAGGATAAAGTTTTCCTATCGCGCAAAACCATACTGCTAACATCTCCTACGCCATAAGCGTCAACATAAATATTTTTTGTTTCGAGACGGTCGCCTCTCTTAGCTGAATTTTTTGAAAACCAAACCATTTCTCCTTCTTCAAGCATAAAAACATTCTCTTTGCGACCACCTAACTCCTCAACCATTTTTTGATACTGTCTTTGATGACGGACTGTTCCGCCAATAGGAATGAAATACTTCGGATTAGTTAATCGTACTAAAAGCTTTAAATCCTCTTTGTTTCCATGACCCGAGGCATGGAGCTCTCCCTGGATATCGCCATACTTAACCTCGGCTCCATGTAAGGTTAAGTCTTCAATTAATCCATAAACCTCGTTTTCGTTTCCCGGGATAGGATCGGAAGAAAAAATCACTTTATCACCTGGCTTAATCTTAATACTGGGATTTTGTTGATGGGCCAATTTTGATAGAGCCGAGTCATACTGTCCCTGAGATCCCGCAACTATTAGGCAAACTTTATTGGGAGGAAGCCTCATCACATCTTCTTCTTTGCCAATCAAACGGAAGGGAATCGGCAGATAGGCTATCTCTTGGGCCAATTTAGTATTTTCCTTCATCGATCGACCCAAAAAAATAATTTTCCGATTAAACTTAACCGCCGTTTCAATACACTGACGAATGCGAGAAATATTAGAAGAAAAAGTTGTCATAATAAACTTCCCTCGTGTCTTCCTCATCTCGTCATCAAAGGTCTGACCGACGATAGCCTCGGACTGAGTTAATCCCTCTCGTTCTATCCCCAAACAATCAGAAAGAAGACATAAGACACCCTCGTTTCCCGCTCTGGCTATTTGATAAAAATCAGGAGGAAAACCATAAGGAGGAGTAAGATCAAATTTAAAATCAGTTCCATGATAAATATTGCCGACCGGGGTTTGCAATAAAACATGAATTGTGTCGGGAATCGAATGAGTAATATGAATAAATCTCGCCCCAAACTCTCCAAACCAGTACTCTTTTTTATACTCAATCCTCCTTATATCGGCTTTTTCATTAAATTCTTTAAATTTATTTTCCACAAATGTCGCTGTCAACTTACTGGCAAAAACAGGAGGCCTCCCCAACGCAAGGTAGTGATAGGGAAGAGCTGAAATATGATCCTCATGACCATGAGTTAAAATTATTCCTCTTATTTTCTCTACTTTATCTTTTAAATAAGAAATGTCGGGCTTAAGTAAAAGTTCACCAAGGGGCTCCAAAAATGGCTTTGGTTTATCTTCTAAGGAAATTTTATTTTCTTCAATTATCCTTCTTGCTAAGGTATATCCATTTGTATGCAAACCCGTTGAAGGAAGACCTAAAATTAAATCACCTGCTTTTAAATTTTTTTTAGGTAGAATTTTTGATTTTTCTACAACTCCAACTATAAAACCTACTAAATCAAAAATACCTTGGGGATATATTCCAGAAAGTTCTGCTGTTTCCCCACCTAAAAGAATTAATCCATTTTCTTTACAACCCCTCAAAATGCCCTTTAAGGTGCTATTAAATATCTCTGGTTCCAAGGTTTTGCATCCATAATAATCTAAGAAAAATAGGGGTTCAATTACCCCTTGAACTAATATATCATTTATGCAATGACAAACAATATCATAGCCCACAATTTCTAATTTTTTGCTTTTCAAAGAAATTAATATTTTTGTTCCAACTCCATCACAAGAAGAGACTAATACGGGTTTTTTGTATTTTTCTTTGGGAAAAAGATATAAACCCCCAAAACCCCCTATCCCATTTATAACCCTTTTATTTAAATACTTTAAATTATCCTTTTTTAGTTTATCTAATAGTTCATTTTGTAATTCTATATCTACACCAGACTTTTTATATTCACTCATTTTTTTGCCCTTCTTTTATGGAAAATAGTTTTTGTTGGGTAATGTTGTAGGATAGTACAGGATAATTCCCATCCCAACAAGCAGTACAAAACCAGTCTCCATTGGGATCTACACTTTTTTTCATTTTTTCCATACTTAAGTAATGTAAAGAATTAGCCCCTATAAATTTACAAACCTCCTCAACACTTTTATTATAAGCAATTAGTTCTTCTGAAGTCGGGGTATCTATGCCATAAAAACAGGGGTACCTTGTAGGAGGGCAGGAAATCATTACATGGACCTCCTTTGCCCCACCATTTTTTAGCAGGGAAACAATTTGTTTCATTGTGGTACCTCTTATAATTGAATCATCTATTAATATGACCCTTTTCCCCTTTAATATTGCACGGATAGGTGCAAGTTTTAACCTCACCCCAAAATCCCTTATGGATTGCAAGGGTTGGATAAAAGTTCTACCAATATAATGGCTTCTTATTAAGCCAAAGTTTAAAGGTATGCCCGATTCTTCAGAATAACCCATAGCTGCAAAGATTCCAGAATCAGGAACAGGAATTACAATGTCTGCTTTTATCTTTTTTTCCATAGCTAAATATTTTCCCATCCTTATCCTACTCAAGGAAACGGGAATGCTATAAAGGACTGAATCGGGTCTTGCAAAATAGACATACTCAAAGATACAAAAACGGTGTTTTTCATTTTTTTTCCAGGGGATTGAAATATATTCCTTGGGAGAAGCAATTATCACTTCTCCAGGCATAATTTCTTTTATAACTTTTCCTTTTATTAGATCTATTGCTGCAGTTTCTGAGCTAAAGCAAAAGGAGCCCTCAACTCTACCTACAAAAAGAGGTCTAAATCCATAGGGGTCCCTTATAGCCATAATTCCTTCATTATATAAAAATAATATGGAAAAGGCACCTTGTACTTCCGATAGGGCATCAAGAATTGCATCTTGGATAGTTGGAGAAGAGGATCTGGCAACTAAATGCAAAATGAGTTCTGTATCGGAATTTCCCCTTAATATGGCTCCTTTTTTAATTAATTTTTGCCTCAATAAATGGGAATTTACAAGGTTTCCATTGTGAACCAAAGCCAGTTCACCCTTTGAAGTAGTTGCAAGTAAGGGCTGAGCATTTGTAATTGAAGAAGAACCAGCTGTGGAATACCTTACATGCCCTATGGATGAGGTACCTTCCCAAATCTTAATCTTATCTAAATTAAAGACATCCCTCACCTGCCCCATTCCAATATTTAAATTTATCTTTTGATTATTTAATACAGCAATTCCTGCACTTTCTTGTCCCCGATGTTGAAGCCCTTGCAAACCCAAATAAGTCAAAAGAGCTGCTTCTTTATTACCTACAACTCCAAAAATCCCACACACTTTAACTCTCCATATAATTTATTAAACCTTCCATAATTATGCTTTTTATATAATCATAGGGAAGTAATATGTTTTCCCTTTTATTTATCTTAATATGAAAATTAAATTTGCAAAAATTTCCTAATTTTTTTATGGGGATTTTAAATTTTTCTCCTAAATTTTTTATTTTTTCTTCTGCCCCTGAAACAATTGCCATCCCTCCACCCTCACCAAAGAGTTCTAAAATGGGATCCTCAAAATTGATTTCAATTTCCATACCAAAATTAAATAAGAGGGATGCTTCAACAAGGGATATCAAAAGTCCCCCTTCACTTAAATCATGGGCATAGGAAATTGCCTTATCTTTTATCCCTTTAATTAAAAACTTTGCCAAAGACTTTTCTTTATTTAAATCTATATTTGGTAATCTCCCCTTTATATACCCCTTATGAAAAGCAAAAAGGGAAGAGGAAAGCCGCCTTTCTCCATCACCTACTAAAAAGATTGGATCCCCTTCTTTTACATTAAAAGAAGGTAAATTTTTTAAATTTTCTATAAAACCAACCATTGCAATTGTGGGGGTAGGCCAAATGGATACACCAGACGTCTCATTATAAAAACTTACATTTCCAGAAACAACGGGGATTTTAAAAAACTTTAATGCCTTTGATAAGCCCTCAATTGTTTCTTTAAATTGCCACATTATTTCTTTATCTTCTGGATTTCCAAAATTTAAACAATCAGTTACACCTAAGGGCTTTGCTCCAACACAAGCCAAATTTCTTACTCCTTCACAAACAGTGTGCATTGCCCCTTTTTTTGGATCCAAATAACACCATAGAGGGTTTACATCGGAAGTTAAAGCAATTCCATATTTTTTCCCTTTTATTCTTAAAACTGCACTATCATGGGAAGGTAGTAAAACAGTATTTGTTTGAACTTGATGGTCATATTGCCTATAAATTGGTTTTTCTGAAGAATTATTAGGATTTTTCAAAAATTCAATTATTTCCCTTTCAAAATTTTTAACTTCAACTTTTAAGTCCTCTTCTTCATTTAACTCATCAAAATATTTTGGTTTGATAAAGGGTCTTTTATAGACAGGAGCCCTTTCTGTTAAGGGCTCTACATCTAAATCAATTACCCTTTCGCCTTTAAAATATCCTTCTATCTTTTTTTTATCTGTAATTTCACCTATCTTTACAGCATCTAAATCCCATTTTTCAAAGACCTTCAAGACCCCCTCTTCCTTCCCTTTTTTTACAACCATAAGCATTCTTTCTTGGGATTCTGAAAGCATTATTTCATAGGGATCCATTTCCTTTTCCCTTATGGGAACCCTATCTAAATACAAAACCATCCCAGTTCCACCTCTTCCTGCCATTTCAAAAGATGATGAAGTAAGCCCTGCTGCTCCCATATCTTGAATCCCTTCTATGCAATCCCTTTGAAAGATTTCCAAAAGTGCTTCTAAAAGAAGTTTTTCAGTAAAGGGATCCCCTATTTGAACATTGGGCTTCTTTTCTTTTAAATCATCATTGAATGCCTCCGATGCCATTGTAGCACCGTGTATCCCATCCCTTCCTGTTTTTGAACCCAAATAAAAGACGGGGTTTCCAACCCCCTTTGCTTTTCCATAAAAAATTTCCTTTTCTTTAGCAATTCCCAAGCAAAAGACATTTACCAAAATATTATTATTAAAACTTTCAAAGAAAACTGTTTGTCCCCCAATTGTTGGAACTCCTATACAATTTCCATAAAAAGCAATTCCTTCTACAACCCCATTTAAGAGATATTTCATTCTTGGGTTCTGAAGGGAACCAAAAAATAATGAATCCATTAAGGCAATGGGCTTGGCTCCCATTGTGAATATATCCCTTAAAATTCCCCCCACACCTGTGGCAGAACCTTGAAAGGGCTCTATAAAGGAAGGATGGTTATGGGATTCCATTTTGAAAACCACACATAATTCATCATCAATTTTGATAATTCCCGCATTTTCCCCTGGACCTTGGACAACCCTTTTGCCCTTTGTGGGAAGTTTTTTTAAATATATCTTTGAACTTTTATAAGAGCAATGCTCAGACCAAAGGGCAGAAAAAATTCCCAATTCCGTAAAATTGGGCTCTCTTTTTAAAAATTTTAAAATTTTTTTCCATTCACCTTTTGAAAGACCTAAAGAAATTGCCTCTTTTAGGTTTGCTTTTTCATTATATTTCATCTTTCACCTTTAAAAAATTTTTTAAGAGCTTTAAAGATAAAAATTCCGTCTTGGTTCCCTAAAATCTTTTCCACATACCTTTCAGGATGGGGCATCATACCTAAAACATTTCCTTCTTTATTGCAAATCCCAGCAATGGAATAAAGGGAACCATTTGGATTTTCATTTCCATTTTTCTCTGAAATTTCTCCCTCCTTTGAACAATATCTAAGGATTATTTGTTTATTTTTAATTAAAGAATCTAAGATCTTTTCTTCACAAAAGTAGTTTCCATCCATATGGGCTATGGGAAGTCTTATGACTTGCCCAATTTTTAATTCCTTAGAAAAAATTGATTTTTTACTTTCAACTCTTAAATAAACATCTTGGCATAAAAATTTTAAATTTTTGTTCCTTAAAAGGGCACCAGGTAAAAGCCCTGCTTCTGTTAAAATTTGAAAACCATTACAAATTCCCAAAACAGGTTTTCCACCCTTTGCAAATCTTTCCACCTCTTTCATAATTGGAGAAAACTTTGCTATAGCACCTGCCCTCAAATAATCTCCATAAGAAAAGCCACCAGGTAAGACTACACCATCAAAACCCTTTAAAGAATTTTCCTTATGCCAAACCATTTCTGAAGGGATTTGAGAAACCTCCTTTAAGGCATAAAAAACATCAAAATCACAATTGGAACCTGGAAAAATTATTACTGCAATTTTCATAAATAAATTTTATAGGATTCTATAATTTTATTACATAAAAGTAAATCAGCCATCTCTTCTATCCTTTTTTTTGCCTCTTCCCTATCTTCTGTTGAAATATCAATATAAAAGATTTTTCCAACCCTTAAATCTTCTACTTCTTTAAAGCCCAAATTTTTTAAAGCATTTTTTATTGCCTTTCCCTGTGGATCTAAAACAGTTTCCTTTAAAAAAACCTCCAACTTTCCTTTCATTTAAACCTCCAAAAAGGGAATAACCTCTTTTTGAGAAGAGATAATACATGGAATCGTTTCCCTAGAATAAATTCTTAAAATTTCTTCCATATAATATTTTACCAAATTTGGTTTATTATTTGTCTCTGAGATGTGGATTGGTAAAATATACTTTAAATGGGGGGTAAGCAAACTTTTTATTGCCTCAGCTGCATCTTTATTTGATAAATGTCCATAAGTACCCTTAATCCTTTCTTTTAACCTATAATGATAGGGACCATTTATAAGCAAGTTTTCATCATGGTTTGCTTCAATTGCTATCAAGTTTGAACCCTTAAGTTTTTCTAAGACCAAAAGGGTGACCTTTCCCAAATCAGAAGCAAAACCAATCTTTTTTTTTCCCTTTGAAAAGGTAAAGGAGATGGGTTCTTTTGCATCATGCATAATTGAGAAGGGAGAAATTAAAATTGAACCAATTTGAAAGTCCTCCCCCCCCTTTATCAATTCTATTTTTGTTTTTAGCTCAAAGGGAATAGAATTTAAAGTTCCAAAAGTTAAATAAAGGGGAACTTGAACCTTTTTTAATAATATTTCAAGTCCTTTAATATGGTCTTGATGTTCATGGGTTAAAAGTATTCCAGAAATTTTTTCCAAGTTTAAAGAAATCTTTTCAAATCTTTTTAAAAGTTCCTTGTAGGTAAAACCCACATCAACAAGCAAAATTGTATCTTCATCTTTTACAAGATAAGCATTACCTTTGCTACCAGAACCAAGAACTGAAAATTCCAATTTATGGCTTTTTATCCACTGGAATTCCAACTCCTGGAGGAGGTGGAGGTAAAACTGCCCCTCCAGGCAAAATTTGAAGGTGAATTGTAAATTCCCAATCACAATACCTTTTTCTTCCCATAAAACTTCTCAAAGATTCCTTTTTTGAAGTTGAAAAAACACCAATAATTGGTCCAATTGGTGCCTCTTCCCCTTCAAGGGGCTTAATTTCCACTGTTGAAGGGGGAAATCCAATTTCTGGTTGGCCTTCAAGGGGATTTAAGGGCTCCACAGGGGGCCATTTTGTATTATTTGCAAAGATTAAACCCCATTTGTCAGAATTTGTTATGGGATCTTTATAAAGCTTTCTTATACACCTATATTTTCCAAATCCCTGTTCTGAAAGTTCCTTTAAGGTGTTTGGAAATCTACCATTTCTTTGTTGGAAAATCTTTATTGCTTGAATGTACTGTAATCCTACAAAAATCAACTCCTCTTCCCTATCCCTTTGAATTAAATTAGTCCAACTTTGTAAAACAACAGTAAGCCCTATTACTATTAAGGTAGTAAAAATTAAAACTGCTGCTAAAGTATAACCCTTCCTTTTTACCATTCCGAATAAGAGGTTCCATCCAAAGCTGTTTCATTTGAAGCAGAATGGACATCTATAATTCCCGGTGGCGATTCCGTCTCTTCTCCAAACTCCTCTTCACTATATTCTAAAACCCAATCTGCTTGTCCTGTTATGGGATCTATGGGGATCTTCCTGATATATCCTTTTTCTACAAGTTCTTCTAAGGACTGGGGATAGACCTGCCTATCAGCATAGTATTGGTCAATACAAGATCTTAATGTAAATAAATTTTCCTTAAGGGCTGCTTCTTTTGCCCTCCTTGGAGCTTGTTTCATAACAGGAACAGCAATTGCAGCTAAAATTCCTATAATTGTAATAACAATTATAAGTTCTATTAATGTAAAACCCCTTTTACCATTCACTATATTTGCTTCCATCTAAGGCAACTCCTTCACTTAAAGAATAGACATCAAAGACATTTTGCCCCCCCCAACTTGTGGAATCTGGTTCATCTTGTAAGGACCTTAAACCCCATTCTGCTTTTCCCGTCATGGGATCCACAGGAATTCTCCTTAAAAACTTGTATTTTTTATTATTTATTTCAACTCCTTCAACTAAATCTTCTAAGGTTGGAGGATAACCTTCAGAACCAATGGGTATTGGAAATTTAAAGACATCATATAGACGCTTATACTCATCAATTGCAGTCCTCATTTGTCTTAAATAATATTTTAACTCCAATTCCTTGTGTCTTTTTACTGTATATTTTGCAACAGGTATTATCATAGCTGTAAGAATACCAATTAGTCCACAAACCATTAACATTTCAGCAAGGGTATAACCCTTACTTTTTTTGAAATTTTTGTATCTTTGCTTCATTTGCTTGGATAGGCCATGCCTGTAAATTTTCATCATAAGCCATACCTTCTTCAATTTTAATTGATGAGTCCCCTTCTGATTTTATGAAAAATTTTAAAGTTGCAAGGTCTTGAGAGGATGGAGGCAGTTTCATATTTAATTTAATTTTCGATGGTTCTATGAAAAAATATTCAATTTCTACATCGTTAAAGGGAGCCAATTCTTTAAATTCTAAGTTTTCATAGGGAAAAGTTAAAATTAAACTTGCTTCTTTAAAACCATAAAAATCCCCTAATAAGTTTAAGGTAATTGTTTCACCTGTATTTCCTAAAATGTTTGAAGGAATTATATAAAAGGATGGAATTTCTGATTTACTTTCTCCTCCTGATTTATCAAAGGGTGTAATCTTTTTTTCTAAGTTAGGTCTTACCACTGAACCTGGCCTTTCAAATTTTGGTTGGGGCTTTGGCTCCCTTCCTTCAATAGGTCTCTCTCCCATTGGTTCTCCTCCTTCAAAGGGAGAAGGAATACCTGATTCAATTTTACTTCCAAAACCCTTAAAGGAGACATTTTCTTCTGTCCCTGCCCAAATGGGAAGCAAGTCTTCTTCTGTAATATCTGGCATTTTTATAATTTGTGGTGTTATTGTTAAAACAAGATCTGTCCTCTTTTCTGTTTTACTAAATTTTGAAAAAAGGTTTCCTATCAAGGGAATATCTTGTAACCATGGAAAACCTGTTTTGCTTGTGGTCTTATCTGTTCTTAAAAGACCTGCTAAAAGGTTTGTCTCTCCATCTTTTAATCTTATAACAGATTGGATTGTTCTTGTTGAAATTTGAGGAATCTTTTGCCCTTGAGATATCTCCACTTCTCCACTTACAGAAGAGACCTCTACTTTTAACTTTAAGGTAACTTCCCTGTTATGGTGAATCCTTGGTTCTATGTCAATTTTTATTCCCACATCCACATATTGAAAAGAATTATAGGGATAGTACTGCCCTGTACCTGTATATGTTTGAAAGGAGGCAGTAATTATAGGTACCCTATCTCCTATATGCAAGGATGCCTTTTCCCCTTCAGAAATTCTAAGTTGTGGTTGGGCTAAAAGTTCTGCTTCTGAAATGTTTTTTACAAGGTAGTAAGTTATGTTTGGAACGTTTAAAGAAAACATTCCCCTTGAAATTTTGAAGTCATCTAAACTAATTGTTGCATCATCTGTTTCTGGGTTTTTAAAGGTTGTAACATAGGAGTAACTGCTAAGTTCTGTCCCAATTTGTCTTAATTTATTTGAATCTACTTGTAAAAGTTCTACATTTAGCAAAACTTCTGCTTTTGCCTTATCATTTGCTTCAATTATTTTTGTTGCAAGTTCCACTTTATCAGCTGTATCCCTTATAATTACAGCATTAAGTTGTTGATTTTGACCTAAATTCTTTGTTTGTATTATAGACCTCAATACATTTGTTACATCTTTTACATCTCCATTTGAAAGGTAGTAAGTCCTTATTACCAAATCTTCATATGCCTTTCTGTTTTGTGGAGTGTCAGGCACAATAATAATTGTTGCAGGATCCATTACTTTATAAAAGGTTCCACCAGCTTGCATTAAAGCATTTAAGGCAGCTTCTGGGTTAACATCTTGCAGTTCAATTGTAATCTTTTTTTCCTTCATTTGGGGGTCAAAGATGACATTAAAACCAAATCCCTTTGCAACTGCCTTACATATATCCATAAATTCTGTGGGTTTTGGAAAGGAAAAACTCATGGGCTTTTTGGATTTGGGATCTAATTTTGGAGGTTGAGCTTGGGCTTTTTTTGCTTCTTCTTTTGCTTTTTCAATTTTTGTTTCTGCTTTTTTTAATGTCTCATATTCCTTTTGTGCCTTTGCTAATTCTTGGGCTGCAAACTGATTTGTGGGGTCTAACTGAACAGCAATTTGATATTCTAAGATTGCAGCAGGATATTGTTTTGCTTGATGAAATTTTTTCCCCTTTTCAAAATGGTATTGGGAAGCCCTTAGCTTTGCCCTTTCAAGATAAATCTTATACTTTATGTTTTCTGGATCCTTTGAAAGGGCAGATACATATTCTGCCACTGCTTTATCATAATCCTTTGCCTTTTCTGCTTCTTCCCCACTTTTAAAAGCCCTGTAACCAGTACAAGAAAATTGAAAAATTAAAATCAATAAAATTAACTTTTTCACGGTCCCACCTCTATTTTTTTTGTTATATCTTCAGGGAAACCAACAAAACCAATTGTAACACTTTCATACCCAATTTTTTTTAAAATAAATTTATCTGAAATGGTTTCTTCTTCAAAAACATCTATTATTTCTTTTCCATCTGAAAAAACAGCTAATTTTTTTTCTTCGGGTCCAAAATAACCTAAATATTTATAAGAAAAATTTGGGGGCTCAACCTTTGGCAACCTTCCTGGACCTTCTGGAGGTGAACTTTCATTAAAAGTTAAAGGAGAAGCAGGGGGTGGAGGTTGCTTAAAACCTACTTTTGAAGGTTTCGGAGTCACCTCCGATATTTCTTCTGCTACATCAGTTTTTGGCACTCCATACCTAAAAATATTTCTTCCAATACTTAATTTTTCCTCCCTAACCCTCTTTTTTAATGCTTCTAAATCAATCTTGACTGGCTTTATAGATTCCCTTTCTTCTTTCTTTTTCAAAACCTTTTCATCCCTTTCAAGGGCTTCAAGTACACTTTTACTTTCTCCTATCTTTGATATAAATTTTATAGCAAAAAATATTAAAGATAAAAATAAAAGTAAAAAAATAACTCCCCTTCTTACCATCAGTTCATCTCCGTTGCAAAAAATGTTGTTAGTTTAAATTGCAATCTTACCTTTTCTGAAAGTTCCCCTGAAGTATTTAAATTTATAGAACTTAATATAATGAAGGTAGGGGAAAGTTCAAGCATATGGAGAAAATTCCTAACGCCCGAATAATCAGCTTCAAAGGGAAAATCAATGTTGAATCCAATAAAATCTTCTTTTTCTTTTTCACTAAAACTAAAACCATAAGAGTGGGGGATTACTCCTGCTTTAAAGGACAAGTCCTCTATCTCTTTTATAACTGATGTTAAATTGTCCTTTGCACTTCCTAAATATTCTTTAAATTTATTAATTTCTAAAATATTCCTTTCCCATTTCCCTAATTCTTCCTTTAAGAGAATATTTAATCTTTTTTCCTCTTCAACTTTTTTTTCTAAATTTGAAATTTTTATGGCACTTAAGGATGCCTTATTTTTAAAGGAAAAATTCCAAATTAAATAAATTAAAAAACATAAAAGTATCAAAACTAAAGGGGGAAAAAAAAGAAGGTACTTTTCTTTTAATATCTTATAATCCATCATTTTCATCCCTATAATTAAATTGTATATCAAATCTTTTCCCTAAGGTTGGGGACCTTTCTTCATCTTGAAATTGATTTGGTTTTACATTAAAGAAAACCTTTTTTTCCCTCAAAGCATCTACAGTTTTAAGCATACCTTCTCTTTTAGAACTTAAAGCAGATATCCTAATATTTATATTCCCCTTTGTACTACCTGAGGTGGATAAAGACATAAGGCGAACATCCTCTGGAAGGGTATTTTCAAGCTCTTGGAGTAATTTACTCCAAGAAAAATTTCTCTCTTTAATTAAGTTATTTATTAATTCAGAGGTTTCAGCAATTTTTTTCTTATCAATTATACTTAATTCCCTATTTAACTTATCATTTTCTTCCTGATACTTTTTTAATTCTTCACTTAAGGCAATTACTTTTGCTTCTGATTCCTCTGAAGATTTAAAAAAGTTATAAACCTTATATGCAGTAAAAGAAGTTAAAGTAATTGAAATAAAATATAAAAAAGATGTAAAAATTACCAATTTCTTTACATCATAAAAGGGTTTTGAGCTTAAGTTGAATTTAGGGTAATCCACAAACAGTTCCCAATAAATAATTTTTTATTTTTTTAAAATAATCAGGTACTTCACATAAAAGTTCCACATTGTTTAAATCAACTTCAAAAATGTTAAAGGGAAGAGAAAATTCCTCCAGTTCCTTTTCTAAATTAAAGGAATTTAAATAAAAATAATTTAAATTTACCTCAGTTAAATTTATTGTTCTTTCAATCTCTTCTATTAATACATTTAGATTTTCCTTTGGAATTATCCTTTGTCTTAAGGAAATTATTTTATTATTTTCAAAAAGACCTAAAGTCCAGCTATCCTTTTCTAAGTTCAAAAGGGCAAAGTTACCTTTCTTTGGAATTGTATAATAAAGAGACCAAAAGGAAGAAACTATTTGCCCTAAATGTTTTTTATGGTTTTTAAAGATTTGTTCTAAAATTAAAAGGGTTCTCTCTAAGGCAAAATTTATGAGTAATTTACTTTTTTTATCATTTAATAAAATATAGGAAAAACGGACTTCTTCTGGTTTTAGATTGTAGGACTTTTTAAAATGCCACTCTATAAAACTTTTAATTTCCTTCAAATTTTTAGGAATATTATCTTCTTCTAAAATTAATGTCTTTTGCCAAAAGTCGGGCAAAACAAGAGACCAATTTTTAATTTTACTTGATGCAATAAGGGGTCTTAAGATATCAGATATAATTTTTGAATCAGAAGGAAAGGGTCCAAAGGGGGTAATTTTAAAAACTTCACCTTCAAAAGTTTCTTCTTCAAATTTTTCTACAAAAATTTTACCCTTCTTTAAGTTTATATTTAAAGCATACAAATGGTCTTTGTTTAAGTATATAATTCCGTAATAGGACATTTATTCTACAAAAGTAACTTTGTTTGCTTCTTTTAAAGAAGTTATACCTTGAAAAACCTTTTCCAAAGCTGCTTGTCTTAAAAAAACCATCCCCTCTCGAGTTGCTTGTTTTTTAATTTCTGAGGCAGGTCTTTTTTCCAAAATCAAGGTTCTGATGGAGTCCGTCATATCTAAAAGCTCTCCTATTGCTGTTCTCATAAAATAACCAGTTCCATTACAATGCACACAACCCTTTCCTTCATAAAAGGGAAAATTTTTATACTTTTCTGGATCCAATCCTGATTCTTCCAAAAAATCATCTTTATATTTTACTAAAGTTTTACAATGTTTGCATATAACCCTTACTAATCTTTGTGCTAATACACAATTTAATGCAGAGACAAAGTTATAAAGTTCCACATTCATATTTAAAAATCTCCCAATTACATCAACTACATTGTTGGCATGGACTGTTGTAAATACCAGGTGTCCCGTTAAAGCAGATTGGATTGCAATTTGGGCTGTCTCTTCATCCCTTATTTCACCAACCATTATTTTATCTGGGTCATGTCTTAATATGGAACGGAGTCCCCTTGCAAAAGTTAAGCCCTTTTTTTCATTTACAGGTATTTGAGTTACCCCTTTTAATTGATATTCAACGGGATCTTCAATTGTAATTATTTTATCTTCTGAGGACTGAATTTCTGAAATGCAAGCATAAAGGGTTGTTGTCTTTCCAGAACCCGTAGGACCTGTAACCAGAACCATTCCATAGGGTTCTGAGATGAATTTCCTCATCTTTTTTAAAATATCTGGATTAAACCCCAAGATATCCAACCTTAAATTTTTAAATTCTTCATTTAGGGACTCTTTATCTAAGATTCTTATAACTGAGTCCTCTCCATGGACAGTAGGCATTATAGAAACCCTAAAGTCAATTGTCCTTCCATGGATCTTTAGTTTAAACCTTCCATCTTGGGGTATTCTTTTTTCAGCAATGTCCAATTCAGACATAACTTTAATTCTTGAAATAATTGCAGAATGGTACCTTTTATCAATGGGCTCCATTGCCTGATATAATATTCCATCAATTCTATATTTAATAATTACCTGTTTATCCCTTGTTTCAATATGGATATCCGATGCCCTCCTTTGTATTGCATTAAATATTATGGAATCAACTAATTTAATGATTGGTGAAGTATCTGCTGTTATTCTATCTATGGATAAGCTTTCTTCTCCTTCTTCCTCACTTATAAGTTGTAAGCGAAAGTCTTCTGTGGCTTCATCCAGGATCCTTTGCCCACTTTCTCCCTTTTCTAATAACTCCTTTATAGCATAAGACTCTGCCACTTTTAACCTAATTGGCTCACCCAAGACAAGCTCCAGTTCATCCCACTTTGTTTGGGCTTCGGGATCTGAAACAAGAATATTTAATACACCCTTTTCCCTTTTTTCCGGGACAAACTGATACTTTACCATCAATTCCAAAGGAATTGTTCTAAAAAGCTCATAATCCAACTGAAAATTTGCCTCATCTACATAAGGTAGATTATATTTTTGAGCTAACTCAAAAGCTTTAGAACTTTTTTCTTTAAAAAGGTCTGCCATAAACACTCCTTTTATCTATATTGCCCAATTAAATAAACAATGGGCAAATAAACAGATGCCAAGAGTACTGCTACAATGCATGCCATAAAGATTAAAATTATGGGTTCTATTAAAGTCATCAACCTTCCCAATTTAATAGAAATGTCCTCATCAATAAATTCACTTGCAAAGAAAAGCATTTCATCTAAGGCACCTGTTGCTTCTCCTACTTTTATCATTTCAATGGTAACAGAAGGAATCTTTCCCGTTGTTTCAAGGGAAGACCATATTGGCTCCCCTTCCCTTACCTTTGATATAATACCCTTTATTTTATCAGAAAAATATAAATTTGATATGGAATTTGCAGAAACTTCCAATGCCTGGACAGCAGGGGTACCTCCACCTACAAGGGTTCCAAAAGCTCTTGTAAATTGACTTATAGCAAAAAGGTGGATTATTGACCCTATGAAAGGAATTTTTAATAAAATTTGGTCAATTTTTTTCCGCCCTTCAAAGGTTTCTTTCCAAGTAAAAAATAAAATTCCTAAAACTACTAAAACTCCCAAGAGAAAGGGAAAATATTTAATTATAAAATATGAAATATATAAAACAATCCTCGTAAGAATGGGAAGTTTTGCTTCCATCTCACCATAAAGGGAAGTAAACTTTGGAATTACATAAGTCATCATTATTGTAATAAGTATTAAAGATAAAGTAACAAGTATTGCAGGATAAACGAGAGCTTGTTTTATTTTTTGGCTAACCATTCTAATAAGTTTTTGATACTGAATAAATCTTCTTATTACAATTTCGAGTTCTCCAGACCTTTCCCCTGACTTTAAAGTAGTACAATAAAGTTTTGGAAAAAGTTCCCCATAGGACTCAAAGGCCTCAGATAGGGAACTCCCAGCTTTAATTTTATCTATTATTTCATATAAAATTCTTTTAAAAAAAAGATTTTTTTGCCTCTCTGATAAGATTTCTAAGCATTGGAGTAGAGGAAGACCTGCTTTCAGTAGGGCAGCTAATTCTTGGTTAAAGATTAAGAATACATCTGTTTGAATCTTTTCCTTTGCTTTTTTAAATAGCCCTATTTTCCTTTCACAAGAGAAGACATAGATTCCCCTCTCACTTAGACTTTTTTTCAATTTTTCAGCATTTTCTGCTCTTAAAACCTCAATTTTTATAGTACCGTCAGGATATCCTAGGCGACAAAGAAATTCTCTCATTTTGCATTAGCATTAAATACAAAAATTAGGGCTTTCCCTTCCTTTTCATAAGAGGAAGCCCCTAAAATTTGAGTATTTGAAAGGATCAAGTTTAAGGATGTCTTGATAAGGGGTCTTATTATTTTTTTATTCTTTTCCCCCTTTTCTATCTTAGAAAATTCTAAATCCAGAAGTTTTATTATCTTGGGATTTCCAATAAACCTTTTTAAATAAAAGGAGATTTGGAAATTTTTTCCCACTGTTTGAAGGATTTTTGAACCTGGTTTGGCTTCAATGGATATTTCATCTAAGATTTCATAGGATCTAAAGGTAGTTATCTTATTTAATTTCAATTTTAAAATTTCCGTTTCTTTTGTAATTGTAACAGGTTTATTAAAAGGAGAAGCTTCATAAATTTTTATAGAAATCTTATACAATTGGGGAGGAATATCATTACTTTCAATAAAGGCTTGTATTTTTTTTAGTTGCTCGGGATAATCAGATACTTGTATAGAGTTTCTCACGGGCTGATACCTTATATCTCCTTCAAGGGATATCATTTTTTCAATGTATGGAAGAATTTCCGTAGCAGAGATATATTTTAATTCATAATAATGGATTTCTCTTTGCTGAGCAAAGATTGAAAAGGATAAAAATAAAATTATTAATAATTTAAATATCATTCCCATTTTATGTTTGAATCAACTACAAAGGCAATCCTTACATCTTGGGTTTGGGTCTCATAAATTATATCGGGATTTCCTTCCCAATTTTCAATCATAGGGATATTATAAATATTTGCAGCTTTTATATCTTCTTTTTTTGTAAAATTAAATTTATAAAAAAATCCTAAACCAAGAGATAAAATCAAAAGGGCTGCAATTGCTAATATCCTGTAAGAAAATCTCTTTTTCTTTTTTACATAAAGCTTTTCTTTTATAGAGTTCCAAATTTCTTCCTTTTCCCCTTTTGTTAAAGGTGGCTTTATTGTTTTTCCCCTTAAATGATGAAAAAGTTTATAATCTTCCATTTAAATACTCCGGATATTTTTCTTTTAATTTTTCAGAAATTATTCTTCTGGCATGGAAAAGGTGGTTCCTTACAGTAGCTTGATTACATTTCAAGATTTTTGCAATCTCAGGGGTAGAAACTTCTTCAATTTCATGGAGTAAAAAAACTGTCTTTTGTTTTGGAGATAAATTTTCTGAAAGCTCAATTAATATCCTTTCAATTTCTTCTTCTTGTAAGTCCTTGTGGGGAGAAGGAAACTCTTCCTTTTCCTTTACAACTTGCAAAAACCTTTGCTGCATAGCATCTACACTTTTTTTATGCCTAATATTATCAATACATAAATTATATGCAATCCTATAAATCCAAGTGTTTAAACTATAAGAAGAATCAAATTTATCTGCTTGTTCCCAAATCCTTAAAAAAACCATTTGACATAAGTCCTTTGCTTCTTCTCTATCCCCTAACATCCTTGTGCAAAAACTCAATAATTTATCAATTTTCTTTTCCATCAAAACCTTTAACGCTTCTTCTTCCCCTTCCTTTATTCTTTCAATAAGGTTTAAATCAGCATCTTTCCCTTCTTGAATTGGCAAAACCATAAGTTTTTGCATACCTTTATTATACGATTTTGTCTTTATTTTCGTTTATAAAATTTTTTTCCATTTTCAATAGTTCTATCTTTATACGAATGCCACCAGAAAAACCTCCAAGGGAACCATCTGATTTAATTATCCTGTGACAGGGAAAATAAAGGGGAAGGGGATTATTTTTTAAGACCTGTCCCACTGCTCTAAAACTTTTTGGTTTCCCCAATTTTGAGGCAACTTCCTTATAAGACATTGTACTTCCATAGGGGATTTTTTTTATAAAATTTAAGACCTCCCTTTGAAAAGGGGTTAAATTTAAAAATACAGGAAAGGTAAAATCTTTTAATTTTCCATTAAAATAATCAGAAATTTCTTTTAAAGCTTTTTTTGTGTGGGTACTTGGTTTGCTCTTTTTAAAAATTTTTGTAAAACTTATGGAAAATATCCCCTCTTCTTTTGCATAAACAGAAATTTCAAAAAACTTTCCTTTAAAAAAATCATAAAAAAACTCAAAATTCATTTTTATATTTTAACATAAATACTGTATAATAAAAAGAATTGATGCTATGAATAATTTAAACTTAATTGATGCCCATTGCCATTTATATGATGTAAAAAACATTGAAGAAGAAATAAAAATAGCAAAAGATATTGGTATTTCTGGAGTTATTTGTGTTTCAGAAGACCCAAAAACTATGGGGAAAACCTTAAATTTAAAGGAAAAATACCCAGATTTTGTCTTGCCCTTCTTAGGGCTTCATCCTGTCTTTATTTCCTTAAATGGTGAAAAGGAAATTAAAATTGGATTTGATTTTTTAAAAAAAAATCTTAAATTTGTAGAAGGTTTGGGTGAGGTTGGACTTGACTTTAAATATGCAAGATCTGATGAAGAAAAAGAAAAACAATATTTTTGGCTAAAAGAACAACTAAACTTAGCAAAAGAAGAAAAAAAACCAATTAACTTACATTCCAGAAGGGCTTTAAGGGAAGTTTTAGAAGTTGGAATTAATTTTTATAAAGATAATAAATTAGGGGTTCTTTTACATTGGTTTACCCACTCTAAGAAATTGATAAAAATGGCTGGAGAAGAAGGAATTTTTATATCAGCTGGTCCTTCTGTCTTATACGATAGTTTGGTTTTTGAAAAAGCAAAGGAAATTCCCATAAAAAATTTGCTTTTGGAAACGGATTCCCCCGTTTCTTTTAATGGGAAACCTGCTGTACCTTCAATTGTTTTTGAAGTTTTTAAAAAGTTTAAAGATTATTTAAAAATTGATACCTCTGAATTTTCAAATATCTTAAAAAATAACACTATAAAATATCTTGGAAAATAAAAAAGCGGGCAAAAGCCCGCTCTTTTTAATCCTTAATTTCAATCTTTTTGGGAATCTTTTCTTCTGCTTTTGGTATTGTTATGCAAAGCAAACCATCTTTGTAAGATGCCTCAATTTTTTCAGAAACAATTTGGCTTGGCAAGGAAAAGGATCTCACAAAGGCACCATAAGACCTTTCTACCCTGTGATAGGACTCATCCTTTTGCTCCTTTTCAAATTTCCTTTCCCCTTTAATTGTCAAGGTGTTATCTGCAATTTCAATATTTATATCCTTTTTATTTATGCCAGGAACCTCTACCGTTACCACAAATTCCTTTGGTGTTTCTTTTATATCAACAGCAGGGTAGAAGGTTTGGGTTGTAATCTCTTCAGTTTCTGGAAAGCGGAAGAAGTCAGAAAAAAATCTGTCAAATAAATTTGACATAGATTCCCTCAAAGATTGAACTTCAGAATAGGGTCTGAATTTCTTAAGTGTCATGGCTCTTTACCTCCTTTCTAAAATTTTTTCAATATTATATTTAATGTTTATAATAAGATTGTCAAGAAAATGATTTATATTATGTTACTAAATCTAACAATATAAAGCTTATATTTTTTATAAAAATCAATAGAAAACCTTCTTTTTTTTCAATTTTTTCAATTTTAAAAGAAATTTTTGGTAAAAATTTTGATAAATTTATTATCAATTCTTTTTTTTTTATGTCTAAAGCTAAAAAATCATATCCTTTAATAAAAGGTAAAACCATAAAAAGGGGAAGAGAAATGCCCCCAGCTATTATTTTAAATTCTTTCAATTTTAATGTATTATTATCAATTTCTAAATCTTTTATAATTAAATTTGCAGGAATTTCCAACCCTGCAAAATCTTTTTCTAAATATATTTTAATTTCATCTTCATTAATTTTACAATCAATTTTTAAACCCTTTAAACTGGCAAAATCTACAATTGCCTTTTCCCCTACTTGCAACTCCCCTTTTAAAAGCTTTATTTCTTTCATAAAATATAAGATAGGGCAAAACCAATTTGGGCAAACATCATCATAAGGTACATATGGGTCCAGGAGGGATGGTTTTCTGCTTTAGTTAAGGCATCGGGATCTTTTAATAAAAGATAAACAGTATAAATTCCCCAAAAAGTTAAAATTATACACAATGAAATAAGGAGGTTTGGATTTCCTGTTAAAATTTTATGTGTCTTATTTGAAGGATCTTTTAAAAAAATACCAAAGGGAATTAAAAGCCAAGGTATTATAAAAAAAGGAGAAATAATAATACAAGCCTTTTGGGGTCCATAAATAATTGGAAGTGTCTTACAGCCACCCATTTTATCCCCTTCCATATCTGAAAAATCCTTTGTGGAAGAAGCACCCATTAAAAAAAGGAAAAAGATAAAGCCAATGTATAGAGCTTCAAAGCAAAAAACAGATGCTACAAATCCCCAACCAGCAAGTTTTAGTAAAAATCCCCTAGGAATTGCAATTGTCAAGTTAGCCAAAATTCCATATCTCTTTGTTCTTCCTAAGAAGGGGGCTGAATAGATGAAGGTAAAGATTAAAGCAATCAAATAAATCCAAAAAACCTCATGTTTTATTAAAGGTGCAAAAAGTTTTTCTTTAAAACTTTCATAAGGATAGGGCAAAACTAAAAAGGTTGGTATTATGGCAAAAAAGTATAAGATTAATGTAAATTTCCAAGCTTCTTTTAAAGAAATTTCACCTTTTACAAGGGGTCTTGTGGGTTTATTTTTCTTATCAATTTCCAAATCATAAATTTGATTTAAAACATTTGAGGCAGCATTTAAAATTGATGCACAAAGAGCTCCCAAAATAATTGTAAAAATTAAAGAAAAGTTTATATTTCTTTGGGGATCTGGATTATGAACAGAGCCAAAACCACAAATTGAACCAGATAAAATTCCAAGCAAAGGTGGAATAAGTGTAAAGGGTCTTGTAAATTTCCAGTAAATTGATATTTTTTTTAATCCCATATTTTTCTCATTAATTTTTTTAAAAAATAATAAACTCTTGATCTCTTTTTTATTTCTTCCAATTTTGCACCTTTTTTGCATAAGGAATCCATTTCTTTAAAAAATTCCCTATCGTCAAGGAATGGTAAGGTTTTCATAATGCATGCCCTTTGAGCCATACATTGAACTGGTAAAGGAACCAATGAATAATCATAAGGGTATAACCTTTGTTTTTCAAGCCATGTTTTAAATAATTTTCTAAAACTTGAATAGTTTTTGCTATTCCAGAGGTATTTTAAAGAATTTTCTTTTGCATTCCCAAAAGGAGAAAAATCAGGTCTTAAAAGAGCACAACAAGGATAAACATTTCCATTTGCTTTTACATGCATTAAAAACCAAGGAAAAGGGCAAATTGCCTCAAAAGAGCAAAAATTTTCTTCTTTTACATTCCATTCTTTATATTTTGAAGGGAATTTTTCTCTTCTTATCTTAGAAATCTCTTCATTTATCTCTGGATAAGGTGTAAGCAAAGAAGAGATTAATTCCTTTTCATCCTTTCTTAGGACCTCTTCTACTTCTTTTAAAAAATCTTTACATTTTTCCCTAATATTTATGCTTAGATTATTGTACATAAAAATAGGATTGAAAACTAAAATATCAACATTTAAATTATAGGCCATCTCTGTATTATAGGTAAGTTTTCCAAAAGCACCATCCCAAACAAATAATTGCAATGCAATCTTTGGATTTTTCACTCCTTTTTCTCTCTTATTTTCTACAAGGCACTTGATATTTTCCAATGTCCTATAAAAATTCTTTTCCCTTGTATTGTGAAATCTTTTATAGTCCTTTTCATTTGAAAAGTTTAGAGAAATTGTAATTTGTTTTTTAGTTATATTAATTAATTTATCACATAACCTTTCATTCAATAACAATCCATTTGTAGTAAAAGTGTTTAAAGAAAATACTCTTCCCTTTATAAGATCAAAAATCCTTTCTATTTCTTTATGAAACAAGGGCTCACCTCCACCAGAAACTTGCAAAGATTTAACTTCCATTTTTTCCATTTCATCAAACAATCTTTCAATAATCCCTAAATCCAGTTCATCTCCAAAGATAAACCCCTTTTATGAACAAAAATAGCAATCAAAATTACACCTATCTGTCCAATCTATTTCAATAGTCTTTGGAAAAGAATAGGAAATCCCTTCTTCAATTCCCTTTAGTATTTCTTTTTTTTCTTTAACTTCAAGTTCTTCCCAACCAAAATCAGCCATAATTTATTTTATCATATTATATAATATACAAGATATTGAAGCCCCTAGTAAGGTATTATAAAAGTTTGAAAGGGAATGTTCCCACTTTCCTAACTTTTTAAAGTAGGACTCTCCAAGGGCACCTAAAAAACCAGAAAAGGAACAAATTATTAAAATTTTCAAGGGGATAAAATTTAAAAAATATAAAAGGAAATTGGACAAAAAAGGGAAAAATATGGAAGCAAAAAGCCCAGGTATTGAAACCCCTCCTTCCTCTCCTACCTTTACTTTTTTAAAATTTAAGGGATTATAGACAACTTTTCCATACAATTTTCCAAATTCTGTTCCAGAGGTATCTGCAAGAGCTGTTGAAATAGAAGAAAGAAATAGGACCAATAAAAATTCTCCTTGGGGATGGGAAGGAAACAAAAAACTTAAAAAAAGGGGAAAAGATAAATTTGCTAAAACATTACTCCCCCCCCTTTTCCCAAAATCTTTTTCTTCAACTCCTAAGGATTTCTTCTTTTTAAAGCCCAAAAAAGTTAAAAAAGTCCCAAGGGAAAAAAATAAGATTAAAGATAAAAATCCTACAAAGGAGTAGTAATAAAAGATAATTGTGCCAAAAATTAAACCCAAAATGAATGCAGAAAATTTAATTATGTTAAGTAAATAAACAGAAAGGGCTAAAAAAAATACAATTAAAAAGATATAAAATAAATTTTCTTTAGAATAAAATTTTAATGATTTTATGGGAGATAAAATATAAAACAAAAAGGAAGAAAAAAAGGGAACTGTGATGTTATCAATTAAAGGAACTTTTAAACTTTCAATAAAAGCAGATATTAAAGAAATAAAAACTATGAGATAAGGGGAGATAGGGAAACTAAAAAATAATGACAAAAGGTAAAGAGAAAGGGAACCAAATAGAAAAAAAGATAAAAAACCTCCAAGGGATTTTTCCCTATTATATGGCAAACTGTGGATAGGAAAAATTTTTCCAAAAATTGAAGCAGTTCCATCTCCAAAAGCCATAAGCCCCCAACCTACTGCAACGGCAAAATCATCTTTTGGAAAAAGTAAAATCAAAACTAAAACGGATAAAGGATAAAATAAAATTCCCCAATCCTTTTTATTTCTAAAAATTGATGGAAATAGATGGGGTAAAATTAGTAAATTAAACAAAAAAGCAGCAATTGCACATAGGGAAGCTTGAAAAGTTGTAAGGTATTTTAAAGCCAAAATAAAAAAACCCATTAATATATGTATAAATTTTCTTATAATTTCTTTCATAGGGAGCCTTTTAAATAATCCTTCAAGCTTTCTTCCCAAGAGGGAATTTCATAATTGAATTCTTTTTTAACTTTTTTTATGGAAAGAACAGAGTTCTTTGGTCTTTTGGCTGGAGTTCTATATTCTATGGAAGAAACGGGGCTTATGGGATTATCAAGATTTAAAATTTCTCTCACTTTTAAAGCAAACCCATACCAAGTAGTTGATGGGGGTTGGCAAAAATGGTATATACCTTTTGAGTCCTTCTTGATTAAAAAAAGCAAAAACTTTGCTAACTCTACCGTATAAGTGGGGCAACCCCTTTGATCATTTACTACCTTCAGACATTCATTTCTTTTAATTTTTTCAAAAATTGTCTTAACAAAATTTTTTCCTCCTCTTCCAAAAAGCCAACTGGTTCTAACAATTAAAAAATCTTCAATTTTTAATACCTTTTCTTCACCCTTTAATTTACTTAAACCATAAACATTTATGGGATTTGGCAAATCATCTTCTTCCCACTCCCCCAATTTTTCCCCATCAAAAATATAGTCCGTAGAAATATGGACCAATTTTGCTCCAACTTTTAAAGCTCCCTTGCATAAATTTTCAACACCCCTTTCATTTATTAAAAAGGCCTCTTCTTTTTCTTCTTCTGCCCTATCTACATTTGTATATGCAGCCAAATTTAAAATATGGGTGGGTTTATAATCCAAGATTTCCCTTAAAACCAAATCTTCATTTCTTATGTCAAATTCAGGTAAATCCAAAATTAAAAACTCCAAGTTTTCCTTTAAAAACAAATCTTCTATGGCATTTCCAACCATTCCTTTTCCACCGGGAATTAAAACTTTAAATTTTCCTGCCATATTGTTTTAAATAATATTCTTTAAAATCTCCTTTTTTTATCCTTTCCCACCAATGGTTATTATCTATGTACCAATTAATTGTAAACCTTAACAAATCTTCAAAATTATCCGAGGGTTTAAAACCTAAACTTTTAATCTTTTCAAAATTTAAGCTATACCTTCTATCATGGGCTGGTCTATCTTTTACATATTCAATTAAACTTTCTGGCTTATTTAATTCTTTAAGCAAAAACTTAGTAATACTTAAATTTGTCCTTTCATTTCCTCCCCCAATATTATAAACTTCCCCAACCTTTCCCTTTTCAATCAAAAGATCCAATGCTCTACAATGGTCTTCCACATAAAGCCAATCCCTTACTTGTAAACCATCCCCATAAAGGGGTAAGGGCTTATCTTCTAAGGCATTTGTAATAAATAGGGGTATAAGTTTTTCTGGATATTGATATGGACCAAAATTATTTGATGCCCTTGTGATTATCACTGGAACATTATAAGTATGAAAATAAGCATAAGCCAACCTATCCCCACCTGCCTTTGATGCAGAATAGGGGCTTCTGGGGTTTAATGGTGAATTTTCTGTAAAGGATCCCTCAAGGATTTCTCCATAGACCTCATCTGTAGAAATTTGAATGAAAAGTTTTATATTCCTTTTCAAAGTTTCTTCCAAGAGAACATATACTCCAAAAATATCTGTCTTTAAAAAAGAATCGGGTCCTAAAATTGATCTATCCACGTGGGTTTCAGCAGCAAAATTTACTACAATTTCTGCACCTTCCATTGCTTTTTTTACAACTTCCCTGTCACAAATATCTCCTAAGATAAATTTATAATTTTTAAAACTTTCAATATCCTTTAAATTTTCTGGATTTCCTGCATAAGTTAATTTGTCAAGATTAACAATTGTGATGTCCTTTTTATATTTATTAAAAAGATACCTTATAAAATTTGATCCAATAAATCCACAACCACCAGTTATTAAAAAATTCATTTTTCATCCCTTTTTAAAATTTTTATAAAATTCATGGGTATTCCCCCTTCAATTTCAACAAAAAATCCCTTTTCTTTATCTATCTTAATTGAACTATGGTGCAAAAATATCTTTTGTTTTTCCAATTCTTTAAAAAATGATAAAAGTTCTTCAGAAGTATTAAAATGAAAAGTTAAAGATTTCAGTGCATAAATCTTACTTTCCAAAAAAGATAGACCATGTAATATAAATATGATAAATAAGGTAGACAAAAAACCCAAAGTTAAAAATCCAGAACCACAAGCCATACCAATTGCTGCAGTTGCCCAAAGGGATGCTGCAGTTGTAAGCCCTTGAATATGACCCCTTGCTTGTATTATTGCTCCAGCTCCAATAAAACCAATGCCTGTTAAAATCATAGAAGAAATTCTGGTTGGGTCAGCCATACTATTTCCCTGAGAAATCAAAAAAGAAATTGATGTAAAAATTGCAGAACCAAAGCAAATTAACATATGGGTTCTAAGCCCTGCTGCTTTACCCATATATTCCCTTTCAAGCCCTATTACACCACCCAGAAACAAAGCAGATAAAAGCTTTAAAGTCAATTTAAAATCCAAAATTTGAAATAAACTTTCCATAAAATTTATTTTATCATCTTTAAAAATCTTTAACAACCTTTCTAAATTCATTAAACCAAAGAGAAAGAATTTTAAAATTAAAAAAATGTTATAATTTATTTATGAAATCCTTAATCCTTTTATCTGGCGGGATTGATTCTGCTGTATGTAGTTTAATTGCTAAAAAAGAAGGGAAAAAAGTTTTTGCCTTGACCCTTGACTATGGCCAAAAACATAAAATTGAAATAAGAAAGGCAAAAAAATTAGGAAAATTCCTTGGTTTTGAAGACCACTGGTTTTTGAAAATTCCTTCAGAAATATTTAATTCTTCAAGTTTAGTAAATAAAGATTTAAAAATACCAAAAAATTCCTATAAAAAAAATATAATTCCCACCACATATGTTCCTTCAAGAAATTTAATATTTTTAAGCATTGCTTCTGGACTGGCTGAAACAAAAGAAATTGATGAAATTTATATAGGTGCCAACCAAGTTGACTTTTCTGGTTATCCCGATTGCACAGAAAGTTTTATTAATTCCTTTCAAAATTGTTTAGAGAAGGGAACAAAAAGAGGGGTAGAAGGAAAACCAATAAAAATAATTGCACCTCTTTTGAAGAAAAACAAAAGGGAGATAATAAAACTTGGAAGGGACTTAGGCCTGGATTTTTCAATGACTTGGTCTTGTTATAGCCCCTTAAATGGGAGATATCCTTGCTTTAAATGTGATTCTTGTTTAATTAGAATTAATGCCTTCAAGGAAGCAGGAATAAGAGATCCATTATATAAAATTTAAGGAGGAGATATGGAAAAAATTAAAGGTTTTTGCATTCAAATGCCAAATGTTCCAGGGGCACTATCTAAGATAACCCAAGCATTATCCAAAAATGGTGTTAATATAATTGCAATTGTTGCCCCTGAAACAAATGATTATGGATTGGTTAGGGTTTTTACAGATGATTTTGAAAAAGCAAAAGAAGTTTTAGATCCCATAGGATTTCCCTTTTCTTTTGAAGAAGCTTATAGTGTTGCTTTAAAAGATAAGGCAGGTTCCCTAAATGAATTAATATCCAAATTTGCCTTGTTGGGAATAAATATTAATTATATGTTTTCAACAGCTACTTTAAATGGAACAATGGCAAGGGTTGTCCTTAATTTCAATGATAAAAAAAGAGGAGAAGAAATTTTAAAATCCTTGAGCTTTTAAACTTTTATACTTCATTGTGCATAAAAGTTTTGAGTACTTTCAAAAAACAGTTGGCATAGCGTGAAATGTGGATTTATTGGCATTTAGCCCAACTTTCGCAAAATGATATCTTGGAAGAAATTTAAAATTAAATATTTAGGTAAAAATTTTGAATTTTTATATAATTTTTTATTAAATTTACCCTATTTTACCCTTAATTTTTTATGTTTTTCCTTTTATTTTCTTCTATTTAGTGCTTAAATATTGCTTTGTGATTTAAA
>FWPU01005468.1_pt1 | contig 27467 bp, 24 predicted proteins | sample 2228361 | NCBI WGS metagenome assembly FWPU01 (sample SAMEA103939777, study PRJEB20133) | metagenome
AGAGGGGTTGGGGGTGAGGGCTTGCTCCCCTCTCCCACAGGGAGAGGGGCTGGGGGTGAGGGCTTGCTCCCCTCTCCCACAGGGAGAGGGGCTGGGGGTGAGGGCTTGCTCCCCCCTCCCACAGGGAGAGGGGCTGGGGGTGAGGGCTTGCGCCTGAGCACGGCGGTGGGCGAGTTCACCCTACCGCTGCTGCAGGTCGAAGGCGTGGTTCTCTCAAACCCGCCGCACCCAACGCTGACGGACAACCAGGTGATCGAACCGTTCGCCTCCTCCAGCCCTGACCAACCATCTGCCATCCACGCAGCCTCCGACCTGCTCTATGCCACCTACCTCGGCGGGGGCGAATTGGACTATGGCTATGGCATTGCGGTGGACGGGAGCAGGTCAGCCTATGTGAGCGGCGGGACATGGTCATCCGACTTTCCGACCACGCCTGGCGCCTTCCAAATGGTCTACAACCTTGGTTACGATGCCTTCGTGGCGAAGTTGAATGCGAACGGCACGGGGCTGGTCTATGCCACCTTCCTCGGCGGTCGTGACCGTGACGAGGGCTTAGACATCGCGGTGGACGGGAGCGGGGCAGCCTTTGTGACCGGTTGGACTTCTTCCAACGACTTTCCGACCACACCTGGCTTCCAAAATATCTACGGTGGATCGAACGATGTCTTCGTGGCGAAGTTGAATGCGAACGGCACAGACCTGCTCTATTCCACCTACATCGGCGGGGGCAGTGATGACTATGGCTATGACATTGCGATAAGTGGGAGCGGGGAAGCCTACGTGACCGGACGGACGAAATCCTCCGACTTTCCGACCACGGCAGGCGCCTTCCAAACTACCTACAACGATGACTATGATGCCTTCGTAAGCAAGTTAAATGATGAGGGCACAGGGATGCTCTATTCCACCTTCCTCGGCGGCGACAGAGAGGACATTGGTTATGGCATTGCGGTGGATGGGAGCGGGTTAGCCTATGTGACCGGCGAGGCAAAATCCTCCAACTTTCCGACCACAGAGGACGCCTTCCAAACCCTCTACGGCGGCGGTGAAGACGATGCCTTCGTGGCGAAGTTGAATGCGGAAGGCAGCAGGCTGCTCTATTCTACCTTCCTCGGCGGGGACAGTTGGGACGGGGGCAATAGCATTGCGGTGGATGGGAGTGGGGCTGCCTACGTGACCGGCGAGACGTATTCCGAAGACTTTCCGACCTCAACCGGCGCCTTTCAAACCACCCGCTCGGGCGATATAGATGCCTTCATGGCGAAGTTGAATGCGGAAGGCAGCAGGTTGCTCTATTCCACCTTTCTCGGCGGGAACTACTGGGAAGAGAGTCATGGCATCGTAGTGGATGGAAGCGGGGCAGCCTATGTGACCGGTTGGACTTCTTCCAACGACTTTCCGACCACGCCCGCCGCCTTCCAAACTACCTTGAAAGGTAATAGGGATGCCTTTGTGACCAAGTTGAATGCAAACGGCACAGGACTGATCTACTCCACCTACCTCGGCGGGGGCAGTGAGGACAATGGCAATGACATTGCGTTGGACGCGAACGGTTCAGTCTATGTAACCGGCGAGACGTGGTCCGACGACTTTCCGACCACGACCGGCGCCTTCCAAACCACCTACGGCGGTGGTTCTGCCGATGCCTTCGTGGCGAAGTTGGCAAAGATGGTTGAACCTACCCCAACACCTACCCAAACTTCAACGCGTACCCCAACGCGCACACCAACCTCAACACCTACCTCCACTCCTCGTCCAACGCGCACGCCAACAAAGGGAACGAAAGTTTATCTGCCCTTGGTTTTGCGATGAGGAGTTGCCTTAACCTACTTGCCGAAACTGTTTTCTCTATTAGAGGTTCAACGCGCCCGTTCCGGCAAAACTGAAGCGCCTTGGCGGGCTCATCGCCCAGCTCACCCAAGCCAACCCCGGCAGGTTGCTCACGCCTCACCCTGCCGGGGTTGCGTGCGGTTCGGGTTGCCGTGGGGCTTGCCTACAATCCGATGAACGCTGTGACCCCGAAGCACCACCGCCACTCCACCTAAGTTGCCCGGAGCGAATCTCATGGGTGACCTGGGAATGGCTAAGGGTTTGTAGCCTTTCTGTTTGTTCTCAATCATTGGGGGTGTATCGGCAACATATTCCAAACGAGGCGGTTCGTGTCTTTCAATTTGCCCAGCCCAATGGTTAGCCACTTCTTAGGCTTCAAGAGGGACCAATCTGACGAGGTTAAGCATTATAATTTCTTTATAAAAAATTTCCATCATTATAAGGAAAACCGTTGTGTTTTGGATGTCATGAGGAATTGTGTTATGGAAACCAAACTCGATGTTCGCCCTTCTCCCATTGCCGGGCAATGGTATGCGGCAGACCCGCGCTCGTTGGCAAGCAGTGTGGATCGCTACATTCAATCGGCGCAATTGCCCGAGATCGAAGGGGAGGTGATTGGGGTCGTAGCGCCTCATGCCGGTCATCGCTATTCGGGTGCGGTCGCCGGCTACGCCTTTGCCGCCCTGCGCCACCTGACGCCCGAAGTGGTGGCGGTGGTCTCTCCGATGCACCACCCTTACCTCCAACCCCTGCTGACCACTGCTCATCAAGCCTATGCCACCCCGTTGGGGGTGTTGCCGGTGGATCGGGAGGCGTTGCGTGCTCTGGATCGGATTCTGCAGGAAACGTTGGGGTTTGGCATCAGTCCCATCACCAACGACCCGGAGCATTCGTTGGAGATCGAACTGCCCTTCTTGCAGCGCGCTTTGCGCAACGACTTTCGCCTGCTCCCGATCATGGTGCGCGACCAACGCAGCAGCGTCGCCCGTGCCCTGGGCAGCGCGCTGGCTCAAGTGCTCAAGGAGCGCTCGGCGGTGCTGGTCGCCAGCACGGACCTCTCCCACTTCTACCCTCAGTCGGTAGCGGTCGCCTTGGATCGGGAGGTGCTGCGCCGCCTGGAGGCATTTGACCCGGAGGGGGTGATGCGCGCCGAGGAGGAGGGAAAGGGCTTTGCCTGTGGGCGTGCCGCGCTGGCTGCCGTGCTGTGGGCAGCCAAAGACCTCGGAGCAAATAGGGTGCAGGTGTTACGCCATGCCACCTCCGGCGATGTAACCGGCGATTACTCCCAAGTGGTCGGCTATGCTGCTGCCGTCATCACGCGCCGAGAGAGTTCTCCATAGCCCAAGGGGGCGCACCTCGTCACGTCCTCCATATGGTTCTTTTGCTTTTGTGAATCAGAATAGAACGGATGGACACTCCTTTTTTGTTGGATACCTTTCGATTGCTCGCGGTCGTCTTCTTTGTCTTGATGAACGCGTTCTTCGTGGCGGCGGAATTTTCCTTGGTGAGCGTGCGGCGCACGCGCATTGCTGAACTGGTTGCCCAGGGGAACACCTCGGCGCTTGCCGTCCAGCAAGCCATCGAAAACCCCGATCGAGTGATTGCCGCCACGCAATTGGGCATCACTTTGGCAAGCCTGGGGCTGGGTTGGATCGGCGAACCGGCACTCTCCGGGCTGATCCGCCCTCTGGTTGAACTCTTTCCCGTCTCCCTGCGCTCGGGGGTTTCCCATAGCCTCTCCGCAGGCATTGCCTTTGCCCTCATCACCTTTCTGCACGTGGTCATCGGTGAGTTGGCACCCAAGTCCATTGCCCTGCAGAACCCCGAACGTACCTCGTTGACCGTTGCCCGACCAACCCTCTGGACGGAGCGCCTGTTCAAGCCGTTGATCTGGGTGCTCAACGGCAGCGGCAATGCACTCTTACGCTTGATCGGCATCCAGCCCGCAAGCGGGCACCAACTGGTGCACTCCATCGAGGAACTCAAGATGTTGGTCACTGCCAGCACCGAGGGAGGTGTGGTCGAGGAAGAGGAAGGCGAGATGCTGAACGCCGTCTTCGATTTCGGCGATTTGCTGGTGCGTCAGGTGATGATTCCGCGCACGGAGATCGTCGGCGTTGAAGCCGATGCCCCTCTGGAGGAGGTCATTGCCCTGGTGAGCCAGACCAACTACACCAAAATCCCGGTCTACGACGATAACCTCGATCAGATTCTGGGCATCCTCCACGTCAAAGACCTATTGCACGTCATGCAGGAAGTGGATTGGCAGAAACTCACCGCTCGATCCTTGGTACGTGAGGCGATCTTCGTGCCCGAAACCGTGCCGGTCGGCACGCTTTTGCGCCAGTTTCGCCACTACCGTCAACACATCGCCATCGTCATGGACGAATACGGTGGCACCGCCGGGCTGGTCACTCTGGAAGACCTGCTGGAAGAGATCGTCGGAGAGGTCAGCGATCCCTTCGACGTGGTCGAACCCAACATTCGCCCTTTGCCAGATGGCTCCTACCTGATTGACGGCAGGACGCTCATCGAGGAGGTCAACGAACGTTTAGGGCTTGACCTGCACGATCCCCATTACGATACCATTGCCGGCTACGTCCTAGGGCAATTGGGGCGGATTCCCAAGCCAAAGGAGGTCGTGGAAACCGATCATGTGAAAATCCAGGTGGAATCCATGGATGGGCTACGCATCGCCCGCATCATCCTCAAACGACGGACTCCACCGCCAGCCTCCTGAAGTCAACGCCTGCATTTCCATGAGCCGCTTTGTCGAGGTTGCGGTCAATGTCCCTCAGGTGACGGAGGTGTTTCACTACCACCTGCCTGCCCAACTAGAGGGTCAAGTGAGAGAAGGGCACCTGGTGATCGTGCCATTCGGCAGACAGACGGTGCAAGGGGTGGTGTTGCGCTTCATCCAACAGGCAGCCGTGCCCGAGACCTTGCCGGTGCAGGAGTTGGTTGACCCGCAAACTGCACTGACCCCTGCGCAAATCGCCCTCGCCAGGCAGCTGAGCGAAAGCACCTTGGCGCCTCTCTCCACCTGCATCCGCCTGATGCTGCCCAGCGGGCTGACTCAGATGGCAGATGCGCTCTACACGCTGCGCGTAGGAGAAGCGGGGGAGGTTGCGTCCTCGCCGGGCACCTTGAATCCCACCCAACGCCGCCTGATGGACCTGTTGCGGCGACGTGGGGCACTGCGTGGGCGGCAGATTGACCAAGCCTTGCCACGCCTCAACTGGCGCCCCGCTATGCGTTCACTGGTGCGTCGCGGGTTGGTGACCTCGCAAAGCGTCTTGCCACCGCCCAGCGTGAGACCCAAAGCGGTGCGCACCGTGCAACTCGCCTGCCCACCGCACCTGGCAGAAGCCGAAATGCCACACCTGGGCAAGCCCGGCTCGGCAGCCCTCGAGCGGCGCCAGGCAATCTTGCGCTTTTTGCTGCAGGAGCAGCAAGCCGTGGAGGTCAGTTGGGTGTATGCCGCCAGCGGCGGCAACCTCGCCGACCTGCACTACCTCGCCGAGCGCGGGCTGGTGACCCTTGGGGAGACGCCCACCTGGCGCGATCCATTGAGCGAGGTAAGTTTCGTGCCAACCCAACCACCCACGCTCACCCAGGCTCAACAAACCGCTTGGGAGGATATTCGGCACGGCATCGAACGCGCTTTGCAAGGGCAGCCGGTCGCTCCCTTCTTGCTGCACGGCGTCACCGGCTCTGGCAAGACCGAAATCTACCTGCGCGCCGTGGAATCCATCCTTCAACATGGTAGGCAAGCCATCGTCTTGGTGCCGGAGATCGCCCTCACCCCACAGACGGTGCAACGCTTTCTCGCCCGCTTTCCCGGTCAGGTGGGGTTGATGCACTCACGCCTTTCGGAGGGCGAACGCTACGATACCTGGCGGCGTGCTCGCCTGGGCAACCTGGGGGTGGTGATCGGACCACGCAGTGCCTTGTTCACCCCCTTCCCCTGCTTGGGCTTGATCGTGGTGGATGAATGCCACGATGATTCCTATTACCAAAGCGAGGGGTCGCCCTATTATCACGCCCGTGACGCTGCCGTCACCTACGCCCGCTTGTGCGGTGCGGTCTGCTTGCTGGGCAGCGCTACCCCGGATTTGGTGAGCCACTACCGTGCCAGGCAGGGGGAGTGGCATTATCTGCGCTTGCCCGACCGCATCCTTGCCCATCGAGAAGCGGTGCAAGCCCAACTCAGGCACATCGCCGAGCAGAGCCGCCTCGCTTCCGCGGAACAGGAGGGTGAGATGGCTTCCGTGCGAGGTCAGACGGAAGGCAAGCGACCCTCCGCCTATCGCTTCTTGGAGGGGCAAGCGGAGGTGTGCGAATTGCCGCCGGTGCAGGTGGTAGATATGCGCCAGGAGTTGAAAAGCGGCAACCGCTCGATCTTCAGTCGTGCCTTGCAGGCAGCCTTGAGGGAGGTGCTCCAATCTGGACAGCAAGCCATCCTCTTCCTCAATCGGCGCGGCACAGCCACCTACATCTTCTGTCGTGATTGCGGGCAAAGCCTGCGTTGCCCACGTTGCGACCTGCCACTGACCTACCACCTGCGCGAGACCGGCTTTGGCTTGTTGTGCCACCATTGTGGCTATCAACGCCAGATGCCCAAGGTGTGTCCGAAGTGCAAGAGCACGCACATCCGTCACTACGGCATGGGCACCGAACGAGTGGAGGCAGAAGTGCAAGCGCTCTTCCCGCAAGCCCGAACATTGCGTTGGGATTACGAGACCACGCAACGCAAGGGGGCGCACGAACTCATCCTGAGCCACTTTGCCACCCATCGCGCCGATGTGCTCATCGGCACCCAGATGCTGGCAAAGGGGCTGGACCTGCCCTTGGTGACGTTGGTGGGGGTCATCCTGGCGGATGTGGGGCTCAACCTGCCGGATGTGCGCGCCAATGAGCGCGTCTTTCAGGTGTTGATGCAAGTTGCTGGTCGTGCCGGGCGCAGCCCTTTGGGTGGGCAGGTGATTCTACAGACCTTTCAGCCCGATCATTTCGTCATTCGGGCGGCAGCCAAGCACGATTACGAAGCCTTCTACAGCCAAGAACTGGAATACCGCCGTCAGTTGGGCTATCCGCCCTTTGCCCAGTTGGTGTGCCTGGAATACCGCCACCTGCGCGCCGAGCAGGCGGCAGCAGCCGCGCAGGCGATGGCGTCACAGGTGCGCACCTGGTTGGTGCGCGAAGGTCGCCACGCCACCCAAGTGATCGGACCGGTGCCGTGCTTCTTCGCCCGCTTGCAGGGCTACTATCGTTGGCAGATCATCCTGCGCGGTCCAGACCCAGCCTCGCTATTGCGCAACCGCCCCTTGGGGGATTGGCGTGTGGAGGTGAATCCACCGAGCCTGCTCTAAACAAGCGTTGCCGTTTTGTTTGGGTTGTGATACCATTTGCGCCATATGCATCACTGAGACCATGGAACGGCAACATGAACATCTTGGCTTTCTTTGCACACCCTGATGATGAAACCATCCTAGCGGGAGGCACGCTTGCCCTGCTCGCCCGAGGTGGGCAGCGTGTACACTTTCTGTGTGCCACACGCGGTGAGGGCGGCGAACGTGGCGAACCGTCCCTCTGCCGCCCGGAGGAGTTGGGCAAAGTGCGCGAAGCCGAGATGCGTTGCGCAGTGCAGGCTCTCGGCGGAAGTAGTTTAACGTTCCTAGACTACATTGACCCACCGGTGGGCGCTCAGGGTGAACTCTACCCCTATACCGAGGACATTCCATCCCTAGCACAGCAGGTTATCGCACACCTCCGCCGTTTGGAGATCGGTATGCTGCTCAGCCATGGCTCGAACGGCGAATACGGGCACCCGGCGCATCGGGTCACCTATCAGGCGGTGCTCAAAGTGATCCAACAACTAGGGGACGAAGCGCCCTTGGTCTACACGGTATCGGCGAACTTCCCAGAACACCCGAAACCGCGCATCGCCAACCCAGATGACCCAGCCGATTTGGTCGTGGATGTCGCCACGGTCTTCGAGACCAAGGCAAAGGCTGCGCTATGCCATCGCACGCAACATGCGCTGTTTGTGCGCCGTCCCTCGCAGGAAGCCGGGCGCCCGCTGAGCGTTCCGGAGGTGTTGATGCGCTTGGAGAGCCTGCACCGCGTCCACCCCCCACACCTCCCGCCGGGTGATGACCCATTGGTGAACGCATTGCGACCGTGGTTGCGGCATTTCGCCGCGAACCACGGTACACGCCTCTGATCCCACCGCCAACCGAGCAGGAAATCCCGGAGTGCCTTGCCTTGCCACCCCCTTGGGGAGGCAGGGTGGCCATAATGATTCTTTGTATCTAAAAGGTGTAGGGGCACGGCATGCCGTGCCCCTACCCTGGTATCGCCTGTAGGGGCGAAAGATGTTTCGCCCCTACAGGGCGTGGCGATCTGCCTTATCCGTGCGGGGGATGGCATCGCGGAGTTTATACCAACGTGTAGGAGCGCAATTTATTGCACCCCAATGGGTGTCATTCATTGAACCCCCACACCCATAGACATGAGCCTCAGTGGGCAAGAAGCCCTAAACCACGAGGTTGAGGTAAACACTCCAAATCATTGTTTCTCACTGCTCCACACCCTCCTGCATATACGCTGGACGCGGAAAGCGTATTTTGACGGGTTGGCGAAATGTTGCATGGCTGATGACCAATTCGCCTTTCTCCAAGCGCGAAACATTTGTCTTGACCGACGGGTCGAGAAAGCGGTAAGCATAATTGGAGAGTTCAGCAGAGCCGCTTCGACCGATGACCATCGTGGAACAGTTGCCCACCACGCGTTCATGTACCGCGCTCATAAATTGTTCTGCACCGAAGAGCACCACACCTAAAGAGCGACCACGTTCGGCGATATCTAACACCTGTTCGATGATGGGCGATTCCCTTTCGCGCTGGGGAGCATACTTGTTCAATTCATCTACAAAGATGAGCAATTTTTCTGGCAAGTCTTCACTCTCGCTCCCTTCTTCCGCATAAAGCGCATAAATTGTGCGCAGAATATCGCCGAAGACCAAGGTCTGCTCATCATCGGCGAGACGAGCAATATCCACAACGATCGTCTCACCACCGCGTATCTTGGCAATCTCCTGGCTCAAATTCTTCACACCGCTTGGGCGTTGGGGAATAAAGATACCCGTCTGACGGGTTTGCACGATGCGGCGGAGCAAGCGCCGAAATCGTCCCACAGACACGGCACGGACATCCCCCACTTGCTGGGCTTGCCCGGTAGTTGGGTCAACCAAGGGCGGTCCGTTCAAGAGAGAGTTCCAGTCCACCACATTCTTCCACTTTCCCGTTGGTCCCCAAAGCCCGCTCTTTGGGTCCGAAAGCCCTTGGTGAATCTCCCCGATCAATGCACCGACTGTATCCCACGGGTCGGGGATATTGGAAAGCAGCAAATCGAGTTTGTTGTAGGTATCGGCAAGCGAATACGCGTAGAGAAACCAGTTGTGCTCTGGGATGCGGAAACTGTTCGGGCGACTGGTTGTCGGGGTATCCTTGCCATAGGGCAGCAAGTAGCGCACGTTGTCGAACGGTTGAGGAACGAGCCCAAGTGCTTCCCAGAGTTCGTGTTGTTCTGGAGGTAGTCCCTGACGGGGCGGCTGATCGATGGTGAGCAGATCGCCGTGTTTGACGTTCAAAATGATGACGCCGATGCGATTGTGGTTTTCCACACGCTGGAGAATGGATTGGATGAGGAAGATCGCATAAGACGTTTTGGTTGCCAGACCGGATATGCCCGTGATATTGACGTGCGCTCCTTCGGGTCCGAGGATGTAGCGGCTATCGAGATAGACGACGGCGCGCGTTCCGTTGGACATCTCGATCAACCCGGCAGGCACGCGATGGCGTTCTGGCATCTGGTCGATGCCCAAGGCTGTGTGAATTCCAAACTCGTCTGCAAAGCGCACCGGGCGGTCGTTCATCACCGGCATGTAAATGTCTTGATCGTTGGAAAGCACAGCAACATGGGCAACCGTTGTGCCTTGTCGCACAGTGTTCGGTTCGCTCCCCACCTGCCCAAAATCGTTCGAGATGAAGTTGGATAGATGCGTTGGGGCATCGGTGCTGTGATCGAGCAGGGTGACGATGCCAAAGGTGCGGCTCATCCCCTCAGGAGCAACTTGTTCCGCCTCCACGATATCGAATGGGTTGACGATGACCTCCGGCGCAAGCCAGAAGGAAAAGGCATCGGAGGTGTTCGGTTGATTTGCCGTAGCAGAGGAGAGTCCGATGATCGGGCGGTCATTGGGTATTTCCATAACTATCTCCATTTCAAAAATTGCTGGACGACCTCGCGCGAAAGGAGGCTTTCCTTTATGGCGCGTTCGGCGAGGAATATGGGGTACAAGTGGGCGTGCCAACGGCGATCCCGACCGTGCGGCGTCGCCTGACGTTCTGCCACCAAAGCGCGCGAAATCCAATCAATAAGGTCTGAGGGCACCGGGTCCTGGGACGGATTGACCAATTCCACCTTGACCACACCCATCATTGGGTAATCGAGGTGCTTTTGCTCGCGCAGGCGAACGTACCAAAAGACGACCTTGCCCTGCAGGGCGCTGAAGGCAGCCGTGCGATGTTCGGATTGCAGGTTGGCTAGCAATTTGTAGATGGAATAGCGTTCAGCGCGCGGTCCTTTGCCGAAGACAAACTGCGGGTCTTTACGGAAGTTCTTCGACACCCCTATGACCGGTTGGAAATCGGCATAATTGCTCAACACGGAGAGCATCGGTTGAAACAACAGGGAACCATCCACGATCAACCACTTTTCGTTGGAGAGTTTGGGCAGAATCTCCTGCATGCTCTCCGCTTCCAAACTACGCATCACAAAGCGCACCTTGCCCGCTGCCTTGTTGCGCAAATCGAAATCGGAAAGCACTCCGCTGACGATGTCATGTGCGCTCAGGTCAATCAATTGGATGCCCTTCGATGTGCTCCAACTGACCAGATGGTTCCACACCTCTTCCGATAATCTTTGTTTGCCGATGAGCAGGATGTGTTGAAGGCGCAGGCAGTCGCGCCGCACGGTACCATCCCCCTCGCGATGTAGGATGCAGGCACCGATTTGCGCATAATGCACGGGTGTATCGCGCTCTTGTTCCAGCACGGTGCCGAGGAAATAGGAACGGAAGGAACCATCGAGGAAATAGCGAAAGAGGTGTTGTTCGTTGCGCCACAGGGGCGGCACAGGGCGATAGCGGCGAGGGGTGGGGTGCGATGCATCGCGCTCGAAAATCGTCTCGAAGACCCTTTCGTCCTCGTTCAATGCTTGGTCTTCGCGTTCCTCGAAATCGGGGCGTTCGAGGTCTTCCACTGCGCCACCCACAGCAGGAAGCACCTCTACCTCTTGTGCTAGGCTTTCGAGAATGGCGCGCAAATCCTGGAGGGCTTTCATGGCATTCTATCCTCCTCTCTCTGGCACCGGCTTGCTGGCGGCGGGGTTCTCGTCATCCGTTGCCCAATTGGCTGGGTTGGCGAGGATGTATTGGGTGATGAGGTGCAATTCATCCTCATTACGAATGATATGTCCATAATAATTGCGCTGCCAGGCGCAATCTTCGCCTCCAGATTGGCGAATCAGGCGCGCGGTGGCAGCCTTGAAGGCGCGCACAACCTGCCCCAAGGTGGGGCGTTGTTTGTCTACGATGAATCGTTGACCGATGGAGGACGTGTAGAAGGCGCGAGGGTTGGCGTTCGTAGGGGCGCATCGGTCGGGTGTAGGGGCGCAATTGAATTGCGCCCCTACATGTTGCGCCACCACATGGTGCGCCTTGGGGGTTTCCGGTGGGTTCAACCATAGGATGAAATGCACATGGTTGGGCATGACCACGAACGCCCCCAATTCGATGTTCGGAAAATGGTTCGGCAGGTTTTGCCGATATCCGGCAACGATTTCGCCCCAGGCGTTCATCTGCATCTCACCCTCGGCAACATCGCCGAGGACACATCGGCGGCTCTGGACGCATACCGTGACGAAATAGGCAACGGCATGGGCATAATCCCACCCTTGCAGGCGAACCGAACGGCGATGGTGGTGCTGCGGGTCATATCTCATCAATGAGGGCTGCCTCCTCTCCAGATAATTCGCGCAGGCTGTGTTGGATGGCGCGCAGTTCTGCCTCGCTCAACCCCCATAGTTGGGCTGCCTGTTCGTCGATCTCGGCTTCGATCTTTCGCAGTTCTTCCTCAATGCCGCGTTTGGTCGGGGCGCAATTCCATTGCGCCCCGACACGATGTGCGCGTTCGGATAACTCCGCCAAGCGCCGATGGACCGCATTGCCGAGATCGTAGCGCGAAATGCGGATGTTTTCAAGAATGTGCATTGATCCCATGCTCTTTCCACCCTCTTGACTGTATGAAATAGCGGTGAATTGAAATAATAATGAATTAATCAGCGCAGCAATATAATGTGCTTCTTCTTCGCTTTGGCATTGCACTAGTGAAATAGTTTCTTGCGGAATCACCGGCTTTCCATCTTTTGTTCCAATTACAGCGGCTTCGATTCTTGCAATGCGTGTCCACACCACCTTCCATGGGGCGAAGGTGTAGTCGCCTACAGCAAACATTGTGTAAAACGGTGCACCTTTCTTGAGCATATCGGAAACGCCCCGAGATGACCTCTTTCGCAGTACTGGCTCAAATTGTTTGAGGTAGCCGTAGGTGCGCGGGTAACGCGCTTGCAGTTCTCCTTCGGTAATTGCTTTCAATCGCATTCCCTGCTCATGGGTGAGGAGTATCTTTGCCGAGGGTTCGGCATGCCAACGTTGCACATCGCGCCCGCGCAGGAGTGGGTAGAGCAGATCGGGTTCGATCGCCTGGGTCACTTCCTCCACCTTGATCCTTGCTCCTTCGGTGAGGTTGCGCACCACCACCAAGCCATCCGGGCGCTTCATCACCACCTCCAGCCAATACACTGCGTTCGCCCCGCCGGTATACGCTCCGGCGTGGGCTTCGTAGTCCGATCTGCCCAACACCTTGCGCACCGCGCGAAGGGCATGAGGGCGCGCCGTGAGCCAAGGGGAGGTCTCGTCCTTGGCATCCACCGGCTCGGCGTTGAAGTTCAGCCGTTTGGTGGCTGCGATGACCTCCTCAAGCGTGCTCTCGTAGGTGAAGCGCGCCCGCCCCTTCTTTCGCCACACGATATACCGCACCGGGTACTTGGTCGGTTTCCCCTTTTCCAACACCATCACGGCGGTGCGGTTGGAGGCGCCCTCGAAGGGGTTGAGGCTGACCATGTCGTCAACGTGGATCACAGCTAGTGGTGTGGGCTTTTCCTCAGTGTGGGGAATGCGGAATCGGCGGAACCCCTGCCCTCCTCCGCCTGTCTTGAAGACAGATTGCGTTATCACAAACCCAAGGCGACCATTATCTTTGAGTAGTTTATCTACCACAGTATATATCATCAAAACTGAGATGTCGTCTTTTGATTTTCCAAGGATGGCATCAAAACCTTTATGTGGAAAGATCTCATAGCGTGCCCAAAGCGGTGCAATTGCCTGCCGATACCCATCGGGCAGGTTCTCCCAATTCACCCAAGGGGGGTTGCCCACCACGTAGTCGAACTGACCGACGGTGAGCGGCGCAAAGTTGTTCTTCAGCAGGCGTGCCCACAAGCCATCCAACCCCCGCCGGTGCAGGTCGAGCAATTGGGTGTAGAGGTTGCGCAAAAGGGAGATGGCATGGTCATCCCATCCCTCCAAGGGGTTGGGATGATCGGCGCTCGTGGATGTGCGATCGTGGGGTGGTGTAGGGGCGTATCGGTCGGGTGTAGGGGCGCAATTCAACTGCGCCCTTACATGGTACGCCCCGACGAATTGCGCCTTGATGATTTCGATGAGACGGTCTGGATCCACCTCGCCCCGCAGGTTATCTTCTAACAGGTCGCAGAAGCGGTCGAAGTGCTCTCGCTTGCACAGAACAGCAGGGACGAGGAACGTACCGACCGCGGAGGGGAATTCGTAGGCATTATGGCTGAACAGTTCCTCACCCAACGCCGGCGTGCGCACCGAGTCAGCCAAATAGATCGGGATGTTCACCTCCTTGCGCCGATGTTGGAGCAGGTCGGCGATGGCTAACAAGACGTTCACGCGTGCGGTGAGCACTGCCAGCGGGTTCAAGTCGAAGCCGACGACGTTTGTCAGGATGCTCTCCAGTAACTCGCTTTCGGGAATGAGCAGCATTTTACCCAACTCGATCATGCGGGCGATGATGAGAACTGGGAAGGTGCCCGAGCCGCAGGCAGGGTCGAGGAAACGCGTCTGAAGCACCTTCTGGCGCAGTTTGACCTCATGCACCCTGCGGGTTTTGTCGAACAGGTCGCCATCCACCTGAATGAGCAGGCGTTGGGCAAGCCAATCGGGAGTGTAATATTCCCCCAGGTTGTGACGAATCTCGCGCGGCAACAGGTAGTGGTAGAGTTTCTTGAAGAGGTCGCGCGTCTCTTCGGGGATAATGGTCAGGGTAGTTGGGTCGTACTCGTCGAGGCGTTTGATGATCTCGCGCAGTGCCTTTTCGATCTTATCGTTCCAAGCGAAGAGGTACCATTGGAAGAAATCGCCCTCGAGCAAGTTGAGGATACCGTACTCGCGGAAGATGCCGCCTCGTTCCATCTTCTGCAGGTCGTTGCGCAGCGCCTCGCCATTGGCAGTGGTGAGGCTGGCAAACGAAGGCGAACCCAACCTGACGCCGAGATGGCGCGAGACTGCCAACCACGCCAACAATTTGACGAGCAACGCAAAGTAGGTGTGCAGGGCAAAGAAGAAGCGCTCGGCTTCTCCTGCATCCTTGATTTCAAAGCCTGCCTTGCGCCCCCATTTCTTCAGGGGCTCTAGTTTGCGACCGCCGAACGCCTCCGAGTAATCAATCGCCTCGCTGAAGAAGAGGCGCCATTGCTCAAACAGTTTGGCGACCAACCCATCTGGCTGGGCAAGGGCAGGGCTGAGGGCTTGGAACAAGCCGCGCAAAACGTTCTGTGTGCGCAATTGCTCGATGGAGAAATCGCGGTTGAGGTTCTCGGAGGTGAGGGCAATGCCGGAGGAAAGCCCGGTTAGCCAGGTCAGGAAGCGCTCCAGGGAGTGTGCATTGACCTCCATGGGAGGTTCTTCGGACCATCGCCCCGAGACAAAGCGTACAAAGATGAGGAAATGACCATCGAAGGCAACACCCGCCAGGCGTTCTATGGCGTGTCGCTGCCTCTTTGCCAACGCCTCGATGTAGCCTTTGACCTGCTGAACGGCATGTTGAGTCGCGGCGTCTTGGCTCTTCTTGAGCGTGCCAGGGCGCTCATATTCGATCACAAAGCGATTGAAGACCGCATCGGCGCGCCCGGTGGCAAGGGTATATTCGACATGGGCAAGTGGGTTGAGACCGACCTCGGCACAAAATTCGTCCAATAGCGGATCGATCACCCGGCGAAAATCCGCCTCGACCGGCTTAGAGGGAAGAATCTCGTTCAACCGAGCGAGTATCTTTCGACTCCAATGGGCGATCTTGCTTGGGTTTTCTTCAGGTTGCATGAAATCGCCTCCCTTAGGTGGACTTACCGAGCAGAGAACATGTGAAAAATCCTCCAACTGCCTGAGGGTCACCTCATAGGATGAACGACCCCCACTGAGCGATGTGCGGTGATCCTATTATACGGCAGAAGCCAAAAAATGGTTAACTTCTACGGGTGGCATTCCACCAGGCAGTTGCGACCCAAGGCAACATAGCGAAGAAGCCGACTAAGGCTGGTCCGGGCAGTCCAGCGAGCAGGGAAGCGAGGATGTTTCCCGCGCCGGTCACCGCGTAATTCAGGATGGCAAGCCGATCCATATTGGAGTGAGGTTGCCCATAGATGGAAGGTTTGAGCCGGCCTAACAGCATAAATAGCGCAAATGCAGTGAAGGTAGTCAACCACCAGCCCCAGTAATTTTGCAGAGGGATGCCGAAATAAACGCCACGGCTCTCCCAAACCCAATGTCCTAAGGCGACCATCAGCGGGTCCATCACCAAATCCCAGGCGGTCATGATGAGCGCGCCGAATGCTGCTAGGCTCAACCGCCAGCGCCAAAGGGGTTGGTCAGTGGGCACGAGGTGAATGGCAATCACCCAGGACGGATACATCATCATGAACCATGCCACGGGGATGAGATACGGCACCAACCCCAGGAAGCGCGGTCCGAGGCGCTCGGTATAATGGTAGGGACCATAGACCCAACCCGTTGCCACGCCAAGGCTTTCGAAGAGCAGGCTGACAACAAAGGTCAATGTGAGAAACAGCAAGGTTCGCTTCCCACCCAAGCGTAGGGAGGCATGGGAGAGGGCGAAGAGAAACGCCAGAAGGCTCAACATGGGGGTTAGGGTGGGTTGAAAACGGAGCCCGAAGAAGCCACGGAGAATGGAGTAGGCAGTCAGTAGGAGGTAGAGCCAGAAGAGGAGGGCGATCCATCGTCGCATGATGTATTCTCCTGAGCGGTGTTGATGTTACGAACAACAGCACATATCGTAGTATAGCCTCTCATACGTGTCAATGAGTAGGGGCGTAATTCATTGCGCCCCTACGGGATTAATTTCCGCACCCATTGTTCGCTAACCCCTTGATTTAAATCGAACATTTGTGCTACGCTGGGGGCGTATGACCGATTGCTACGATTCGCCGAACGACCCCCAACCCACTCGGCGGCAGCGCGCCAAGAACCCCGCCAAGTCGGGCGGTGCGGCGCATGGCTTCTATTCCCGTCAGTTCACCTCCCTCGAGCAAGCCGATTTACAAAGCCTGTTGGTCGGCGATCTCCATGACGAGATCGCTATGTTGCGCATTGCCCTGCGCCGCGTGCTCGACCTCTCCGAGGGCATCTCCGACTTGGGGCAAGCCATCCGTTGGTTGAACACGATGAGCATCGCCTCCACCCGCCTGGCGAGCCTGGTGCGCACTCAGCGCTTGCTGCTGGGCAACGACGCCCGCATCGCCGAGACCATCTCCCAAGCCCTATCCGAGGTGCTCAAGGACTTTCACCTGAAATGAACCGACCCTGCCCCATCCTACTGCAAATGGACGAGACCATCTACGATCTTCGCAAAGCCTTCCGCAAGATACGCCGGCTGTTTGCCACCTGTCGTTCGTGTGGGCAGCCCCTCGATTGCCCCATCCGCGAACAATTTCGCCACCAGATTGACGAGCTCATTCGACAAATCCACCGTGAATGGCAGGGTACCCCATGAGTGACGAAGAGCAAAACGCCCAGGTGGCGCTCATCGCCGAGCAACTGCGCCACACCCTTGACCTGCTGCAAGCGCAGGTGGATGCTCTACGCCAGTCGCAGGTGCACCAGCGCGAACTGACCGACCACCGCCTGGCACGCCTGGAAGCCCAAGCCCAAGATACCGAACAGCGCCTGCGTTCGGTAACCGAGGGCGTCACCCAATTCAAGATGTTCGCCTCGCTTGCCTCGGGTGGCTCTGGCTTCATGGCGTTGGTGGCTCTGCTTCGCTCCTTCCTCGGTGGCTGACGATGGGTTGCCTCCATGCCTTACGATTTGTATCACACGCTCAAAGCCATCCTCAAGGATGTTGCCCTGTTCTGCCGGTATGCTTCCGGGCTGAAACTACGTTCCTATCAGGAGCAGGTTGCCTATGCCATCGTTGATTCGGTCATCCATCAGCGCGGGTTGTCTTTCGTGGTCATGTTCCCGCGCCAATCGGGCAAGAACGAACTGCAAGCCCAATTGGAGGCATACTTGTTGATGCTCTTCTCTCCCCTCCAAGCCGAGATGGTCAAGGTCTCTCCCACGTGGAAGCCGCAGACGCAGAACGCCATGCGGCGCTTGGAGCGCGTCCTCGCACGCAACCTGATCACCCGCGAACGTTGGCGGAAGGAAGCCGGCACCATCTACCGCATCGGCAATGCCAGCCTCACCTTCCTCTCCGGCGAGCCGACCAGCCACGTGGTCGGAGCGACTGCCTCCACCCTATTGCAATGCGACGAAGCCCAAGATGTGCAGATTGCCAAGTGGGACAAGGACTTTGCCCCGATGGCTGCCTCTACCCACGCCACGCGCGTCTTCTGGGGCACTGCCTGGACGAATCAGACCCTGCTGGCGCGCGAATACCGCGCTGCCCGCGAAGCCGAACGGCGAGATGGCATCCGCCGCGTCTTCCACATCTCTGCCGAGCAGGTTGCCCGCGAGGTGGCGGCATATGGCAAACACGTGCAGGAGCAGGTCGCCCGCTTGGGGCGCAACCATCCCTTGGTGCGCACGCAATACTTCTCCGAGGAGATCGAGGCACAAGCTGGCATGTTCCCGCCCGAACGGCGCACCCTGATGCAGGGCACACACCCACGCCAACCCGAACCGCGATCCTCTCCGGAGAGGGGCGGAGGAGCCATCTATGCCTTCACCTTGGACGTTGCCGGTCAGGACGAATCCATCTCCCAAGGGGTGCTTTCCAACCCCGCCCGCGATGCCACCGCCCTGACCATCTTCGAGGTGGACCTCTCCACCCTCTCCGATGACCTGTTGCAAGCCCCCACGTACAAGGTTATCCACCGTCGGTTGTGGCGTGGCATCCCCCATTCTCAACTCTACGGCGAATTGAAAGCCCTGGCGAACCGATGGAACCCGCGCTTCATCGTCGTGGATGCCACCGGCGTGGGCGCCGGCTTAGCCTCCTTCTTGGCGAAAGCCTACCCGCAACAGGTCATTCCCTTCGTCTTCAGCCAAAAATCCAAGTCCGATTTGGGCTACCGCTTCCTCGCCATCTGCGATAGCGGTCGCTTCAGGGATCACCTCCCCGAAGGGGAGGAACATGCCCTGTTCTGGCGCCAACTCGCATACGTGCAATACGAAGCCTCGCAGAACAGGATGTTGAAGTGGTCGGTGCCGGAGGGCACGCGTGACGTCACCGGCGGCGAGATCGTCCACGATGACCTGGTGCTCTCGGCAGCGTTATGTGCCGTATTGGATGAGCAAGAGTGGGCATCTTCTGCCCCGGCGCTGATCATTCGCAGCCGCGATCCGCTACAAGATATAGACAAAGAAAGGTACTGATATGTCTGCAACATCTGGTCAAACCACGGTCACTACCGCCGGCAACGAGGTCCCCCTCGGCTCTCTGCAGGTCAACGGACCGATTGCCGTGCGCGCCTTGGTGAGCAACACCGGCATCATCTACCTCGGCAACGATGGCAACAACCAAGTCTCCAGCGCGAGCGGTTTTCAATTGTCGGCGGGAGAGACCATCGTCTTTCATTTCATCGGCAACTTGTCGTCCATCTGGGTAGATTCTTCGGTGAACGGTGAGGGGGTTTGCTGGCTATGCTTGGATGTCTAGAGTCGTTTGCGCAGCGTCCTTCCATTCGTCGCCCCTATTACCGCCGGGTGCTTGCCATGCACCGCGCTGCCTTGGTGCTCTACTTGCCTCTCTGGGAGGCATCGGGCGGCACTGCGCTCAATCTAGAGGGCAACACGGCTCGCAACGCCACCTATGTCAACGTCACCTTGGGTTGCCCGGGCATCGGGGATGGCAAGACATCGCCCCGCTTTCAGTCTGGCTACGTCCATGCCCTGACCACCGCGTTGCAAACTGCCTTCAACGGAAGCGAAGGGACGTTGCTCCTCTGGGCAAAGGTGCAGGATGCCTCGGTTTGGTGCGATGCGACCAACCGTTCTTTGGTCTATTTCGCCGTCGATTCCAACAATTACCTGGATGTTGCCAAACTCACCACCGAAAACACCCTGCGTTTTCGCTACAAATCGGGAGGTGCTCTGAAGACCATCACCCACAACCTTTCCCCCACTCACTTCTTCTGCGTGGCGCTCACCTGGTCTGCACAGCAAGATCGGGTGAGCGCCTACCTCCAGGGCGTGCAGGTGGGCACCACCCTATCCAACCTGGGGACATGGGCGGGCAGTTTGGCTCATGCCCTGCTGGGTGCTTCGTCCACCACGCCCGCCACGCCGTGGGCTGGCTACCTGGCACACGTTGCCCTGTGGTCGTCCCCGCTCTCGGTGGCTCAAATCCTGTGGCTCTCCCGTCCTTGGATGGGATGAGCCGTCGCGCATCCTCCGCGGTAGGCATACCGAGGTAGGTAGAAAGGAGTTTTTTGATGGAAAACATCTCTGATGTGCTCAACTGGCTCACCTCCGAAGGAGGTGCGCTGATCTTGGTTGCCTGGGCGACCTCCTGGGTACTGGAAGGCTGGCAGGTTTGGGAGGGTCTCTCCGCTCGAACCAAATCGCTTGCCATTCTGGGGGTGGCATGTCTGCTGGGCGTCTTTGCGGTTTGGTTGCAATCCCAACCTGAGTGGGTCGAGGCGATGGCGCCCTTCGCCCGCGTGGTGATCGCCATCGTGGGCATGTGGCTGACCACGCAGACCGCCCACCGACTGAATCCCTTGCGCAGATGAACCTCTCTGAACGCATCCTCGAACGACTTTTTGGCAAGGAAATCCGGCGACGGGTGCGCCTAGCGGTGAGGGCATTGGACGATGGGCGCGATCGCGCTCTGAGCAGCCAGACCTTTCCACGCGATCGTCACGGTTACGATCGCGAACAGGTGCTCCGCGAGGCACTCGACGCCTGGCGCAATAACCCTCTGGCGCGGCGCATCATCCAACTGACCACGCAATATGTGGTTGGGGGCGGCGTTTCCATAACGTGTGACCACCCGCGCACCCATGCCTTTCTGCAAGAGTGGTGGCATCACCGCCTCAATGCCATGCCGATGCGCCTCTACGGTTGGTGCGATGAACTCACCCGCTGTGGCGAACTGTTCATCGCCCTGACCACCGATCCCGCCGGCATGTCCTACGTGAGAGCCATCCCGGCGTCCCACATCCAAGAGATCGTTTCGGCAGAGAACGACGTGGAACAGGAGCGGCTCATCATCGAAAAGCCCTCCTTCGTTGGCGGCATAGGGCGGAAGGGGTCTGCGCCCCGGCACAGTTGGGCTGCTGAAGCCTTGCAGTCGAGAGAATGGGTGGTTTACGACCCCAACACCGACCAACGCAACCCGGATGGTTCGTTCCCGCCAGTCATGTTGCATTATGCCGTCAACCGTCCGGTGGGAGCCAAACACGGCGAATCGGACCTGGCGCCCCTGTTGCGTTGGTTAGCGCGCTATGCGGCGTGGTTGGAGGACCGCGCCCGGCTCAACCGCTACCGTCAGTCCTTTCTCTACGTGGTCAAAGCCAAGTTCACCCACGAAGCCGAACGCCAACGCCGCCAGGCGGAACTCAACGCCAACCCACCCAACCCTGCTTCGATCCTGGTCACGGATGATTCCGAGGAGTGGAGCGTGCTCCATCCCCAGTTGAGCAGTTTCGAGGCAGCCGAGGATGGCTTAGCGTTGAAGAAGATGGTTGCCACCGGGGCAGCCGCGCCGTTGCACTTCCTGGCAGAGCCGGAATCGGCAACCCGTACCACCGCCGAATCCGCCGGCGGACCAACCTACCGCCACTACCAACAACGTCAGGTCTTCTTCTTGTGGATGATCGAGGATATTGCCAAGGTGGTCGTTGCCCGGCGCAAGCAGGTAGATCGCCTGGTCAACCCCAAGGCATCCATCGAGGTCAAGGGGGCAGACATCAGCAGTCGCGATAACGCCATGATGGCAACAGCTGCCTCCACCATCATTGCCTCCTTCGGTGCATTGCGCGACCGCGGTCTGATTGACGATGCCGAACTGCTGCGCCTCGCCTATCGCTTTGCCGGCGAGGTGGTGGATGTGCAAGCCCTGCTGCAATCTGCCCGAACGGCTCCACCGAGCGACCAACATCCCCCCTTCTCCCCCGTCGAGGTCACCCCTATTCACATTGACCCGCTCAGCGGAGAACCCGAAAACATCGAGAGGGTGTGATATGGAAGAAAAATTCCTCGAATGCAACGCATACCATGTCCATTGCTCCACGGCGGGCTGGATGACGGGCAAATACGAAGTGCTCGCCATCCGTGCCGGCGAAGGCAACGGTTGGACCTTCAGCGAAGCCGTGTTGCAAGAGTCCCTGCCGCTCTGGGAGGGCATCCCCTGCTTCATTGACCACGCTTGGGGCGATCGTTCGCTGCGCGATCTGGCTGGCACCTTTCACAACCCCAGGTGGTCGTCTGAGCATCGAGGCATCTTGCTTTCCCTGCAACCCCTGGGTCCCTCGGCGGCGTTGCTGCAAGAGTTGGGCGAACAACTCATCGGACGCAACAACCCCAACATCGGCTTCTCTGCCGATCTGCTCTTCACCGCCTCAGACCATCGGGTGACGAAGATCGTCAAGGTGCTCGAACTCGACCTGGTGCTCAACCCCGCCCTGGGCGGTACATTTATCCGCACGTTAAATTCCCAACTTGGAGGAAAACCCATGAACGAACCGATTCAAAGTCATCTGGCTGAAGCAAGGCTTCAGCCATCCAAAGAAGATGGACTTCAGCCATCCAAAGAAGACCAAAGCCAAGCGAATGCCGGCGAAGGCGAGGCGATGCGCCAAGTGCGCCTGCAGATGTGTCAATACCTGCTCGAATCGGAGTTGAATGCCTGCGGTCTGCCCGCGCCGATGCAGGAACACCTGCGCAACCGCTTTTCCGAGCGGGTCTTCGAGCCGCAGGAACTGAGCGGAGCGATTGAGGAGGCGCGCCGCTTGGTGAGTGCGCTGCTCGGCAGCACCACGGTGCGCGGTCCGCAGGTCTCGGCAATGTTCAGCACCGAAGACCAACTGCAAGCCGCGGTGGATGACCTGCTCGAGGCGCCACGTCAGAAGGGCTGCGAGAGCCTACGCGTCCATCGCCTCTCCGGCATCAAAGAACTGTACATGATGTTGACCGGCGACCACAACCTCTACGGTGGCTACTATCCCGAACGCGTGCACCTCGCCACCACGGCAAACTTCACCGGTCTGGTCAAGAACGCGCTCAACAAGGTCATTGCCAACCAATGGGAGCAACTGGGGGCAGCAGGTTACGATTGGTGGCAGCGCGTCACCCTGCAAGAACACTTCGAAAGCCTCAACACGGTGAGCGGTACATTGGTCGGCACGGTGGGCGCACTGCCGGCGATTGCCGAAGGCGGCGAATACACCGAACTCAAGGTCGGCGATAGCCCGGAGACGGCGGATTTCACCAAATACGGTGGCTACATTCCCCTCACCTTGGAACTGATCGATCGCGATGACACGCGCAAACTGCGACTCTTCCCGCGCGAACTGGCGAAAGCCGGCATGCGCAAGATTTCGGCGTTGGTGGCTGCCGTGTTCACCGATAACAACGGCGTCGGTCCGCTGATGGCAGATGGCGGCTATCTGTTCAACGCCACGGCGACGACCACCGCCGGTGGGCATGCCAACCTGCTGACGGGTGCCCTCTCCGCCAGCCAGTGGGATGCGGTCTGCACGGCGGTGTACAACCAGCCCATGCTCATTGCCAATGCAGCCGGCTATTACGGCAGTGGTCCTGCCTTGGCGATCAACCCACGCTACCTGCTGGTGCCGCGTGCGTTGGAACTCACCGCCAAGAAGATTCTCTATCCCTATTGGACCTACGACGCCGACATCCACGCCGAGAACCTGCAACGTGGCGCTGCCGGGGATGTGGTCGTCGTGCCCGAATGGACGGATGCCAACAATTGGGCAGCCGCGGTGGACCCCAACCTGGTGCCGGGCATCATCGTCTGCGAACGCTTCGGCATCCTGCCCGAAGTCTTCATTGCCGGCGACGAACTCAGTGCGGCGGTCTTCATGAACGATGAACACCGCATCAAAGTGCGCCACTTCATCGCCGTCCTGGTGCAGGATTGGCGCCCATTGCACAAATCAAACGTTGCCTAACAGAAAGGAGTTGACCCCATGGGTTACGTTCACGATACGGCTATGTCGCAGTTCATCCCGCCGGTGTGCATCCAAAAGAGCGCCGGCACCTGGACGCCCACGCTGGCGAACAACACCCTCGGCGATGTGCGCACCGCGGCGGATGCTGCCTTCTCCCTCTACATCCCCATCCTCCTGCCCAGCAACGGCGTTGCCATGAAAGGCGCCTACCTGAAGAGCATAGACGTCTTCTATGCCATCGCCACTGCTGCGGCAGATGACTTTGCCACGGTTGAACTCGAACAGATGACCTTGCCGGCTTCCGGCAGCGCCGTCTCGGGTGCCTCGGTGACGATTTCTCTGGATGCTGGTCACGACACGGCAGCGGAGCGCAAAGCCATCGGCAACCATAAGATGACCATCAGCCTCACCAACCCCGCCTGGGTGGACGATGGCGAGTGCTACTATCTCGTCCTCACCGTGGATGCTGCTGCCACTACGGTCTTCACCCTTTGGGGTGCCGTGGCAAACTACACGCTGAGGCTATGACCACCTGCCTGAGATGTTCCTTTGGACTGCTGAAGCAAGTCTTCAGCAGTCCAAAGAAAGCCAACCGATTCTTCAATGGACGGTAGCCATGTCCACGCTCTCTTCACTGCGCGATCGGGTAGAACAACTGCTTCAGGATACGGGTAACGCCATCTTTCCCACCGCCTTGCTGGATGAATGCCTGCGTCAAGCCTTAGACGAGTACTCCCAGGTCAGTCCGCTCACCATGGAGGCGGTCCTCATCCTGCCCGGGGATGGGCGTGAGATCGCCCTGGATGCCCTGCCCAACCTGTGCGAAGTGCTGGAGGTATGGTACCCGTATGACACATCTGCCGCGGGAGAGGCTTTTCCACCCAACCGGGTGCGAGGCTTTCATCTGCTTTGGGATGATGCCCGACCGGTGCTGTTCTTGGATAGCCTGGGCAACGCCCAACCCCGCCAGGGAGAAGCGGTGCGCCTTTGGTATGCCAAGCCACACACCCTGCAAGGCTTGGACGGGGCGGATTGCACCACCCTGCCCATAGCCCATGAGAGCCTGCTGGTGGTTGGCGCGGCGGCTCATGCGGCTCTCTCCAGAGCGATCGACCTGGTGGAGGTCGCCGGCACCGACCTGTATGCCATCGGTCTGTTGGGTGCCTGGGGCAGAGCCGCCCAAAAACGGTGGTACGCCTTCCTGGATACCCTGCGCAGGCAACAGAGCCGCCGCGGTGCGGCATGGGGCGAGGGTTGGGCGGTGGATGGATAGGATCGGTGAGCCATGAGCGACGATTTCGCCGATTTCGAGGAACTACTCTCCAGCCTGCCCAAGCCCAACAGACCCCTCCCCGATGAAGTGCTCCTGCTCGGCGAATGTCTGAACAACCTTGCCCCCTTTCTGCTAGATGCCGAGCGGCGATTGGTGGTTTGCCTAGCCTCGCCCAGGTATTACGCTCGCCTGCCGCTGCCCCTCCCCACCTCGCTTGGCGTGCTGGAAGAAGCCCCTACCAGTGGTTGCCGCGACCTCATCGCCATAGATATCGTCAACGTCACCTCCGAGGCGGTCTCCTTCAGCCTGTACATCCACGATAGCCAGCCCACCTCTTCGCACATCTTCGCTGCCAACAACCTCTCCATCCCCGCCAGGGGGCGTTGGCAGTGGCGCGGCGTACATCCCTTGGAGACCAAGCACATCTGGGGAATTGCAGGCAGCGCCAACACGCTGTTTGCCCTCTTCTCCCTACGTGAGCCTCTCTCCACCTGGCGCCAAGGGTAGGTTAGGAGACCGAAATGACTCAACAACTCTATGATGGTCAAGGTCGTCCCATCCAAAACACCGTCCTGGTGAGCCTCACTCTCTCCGATGGTAAGGTGTTGACCTTGCCCGAATCGCTCACCGCCGCCGGGCGCGATGTCGCCAATACCTTCACCCAACAACAGACCTTTCAACAGCCCATCCGCCACACCGGTAGCATCCTCTCTGTCCGTGAAAGTGGCGATAACTGGGTGGCTCAGGTTTTCCTCACCGGCATCACCCTTACCGCCTCAGCCACCACAACCATTGATACCGGCATCGACCTGACGACCTACGGCAGCGAGACGCGCGGTGGTTATAAAGCCCATGGCATGATCTTGGGTGATGATACCGTTAGCAATGCCAACTCCGCCGTTTTCGAGTGTTCCATGCGCTTTTCTGCTGGCGCAGCCAGCCAGCAGCGCGGCTCGTTCTTGCAAGCCACGAGCAGCACGATCTTCAACGCCATCACCTTAGATAGCAATGGCACTGATATTCAAATCAAGGTCACCAATTCTAGCGCCGCCGACCTGGTCGAAACCTGTCTCTTCTTCACCATCGCCAAACAAAACCTGTGAGGTTTCCTATGTCTGATCCACATGCAAATCACGCTTTCGGCATTGATGTCTCTGCTTGGCAAGGGCTCATCTACTGGGATGTCATTGCCTCCCATCAACCCAAGGTCTGTTTCGCCGGCATCCGCGCTACCATCTCGTGGGGTTATCAGGATAAGTGGTTCCCGCACAATTGGTTGGAATCCAAACGCTTCGGAATCCTCCGCTCCGCTTATCACGTTGTCTATCCAGCCGAGACAGCGATAACCCAGATGGATAACCTCTTTCGTGTCCTCTCCGATGACTTTGGTGAACTCCCCATCACCCTCGATCTCGAACTCGATCATGGACAGCCCAAACGCATCATCACAACCACCGTCTTGCGTTGCGCCAAGATCATCAAGGACCGCACAGGACGCTTGCCGATCCTCTACTCACGCGCTCAATGGGTCAATGACCATCTCAACGTGCAGGATTTACAAGGGTACGATTGGTGGTTGGCTCAATACCTTGCCCCACCGAATCACGAGCGCGAACATCCCGGACCACCTACATTGCCCAAAGGCGTCTCTACATGGCTCATCCATCAAACCGGTGACCGTTTGCCCTCTTTTGGCGTTAGTGGCTCGAAGTGCCTTGATCATGACCGTTGGAATGGCAGTGAAAGTGATGTGCGTGCTTATGCTGTTGCTTCGGAATCTCCGGTTGTTACGCCTTCCTTGAGCCTTGAACAGCGTCTCGACCGCCTGGAGCGTGAAGCACAACGCCATGGTTGGGTGCTTGCAGAGTGAGGGTTAGACGATGAAGAGCCTCATCCGCCTGCTCGGGCGCAGAGTCAGCGCCTCGGGCGCCTCCTTGGTTGACCACCCGGTTGCCATTGATGCGCTATACACCTCCGCCGGTCGCTTGCAGGTTGCTCTCACTTGGGATGGGACTTCGGCTTTGGTCACCGCGCTGTCCACTTCGTGGGCGATGAAGCAAGGCGGTTCTTTCACCAGCCCGGTGCTTCTGCGCGCCATCGAGGTTGTGAATCCCAACGACAGTGCGCTCACCTTCCGCTTGGCGATCATGACCACGCCGAGCGGTTCGCCGCAGGTGTCCAATGCCTTCCTTGCCTGGGATGCATCGGTGGTTGCCTATGGCACCTGGTCTTGGGAGGGCGAGGTGCCGTTGATCGATCGCTATCTCTATGCCAAAGCCAGCGGCAATGGGTTGGTGATGCGTCTGGAGGTGCAATCCATCACGCCGTAGCGTAGCAATCCCCCACACCGTGCAGGAAATGTCTTCGCCCCTACAGACTCGCCACGACCATTCGTGTGTCATTGCGAGCGAGCGCAAGCGAGCGTGGCAATCTCCCACACCGTGCAGGAGATGGCGTCGCTTCGCTCGCCATGACAGATGGGGCGTGCGGGAGATGGTTTCGCCCCACGGACTCGTCATAACCATTCGTGTGTCATTGCGAGCGAGCGCCAGCGAGCGTGGCA
>FWPU01005469.1_pt1 | contig 27458 bp, 18 predicted proteins | sample 2228361 | NCBI WGS metagenome assembly FWPU01 (sample SAMEA103939777, study PRJEB20133) | metagenome
CGATGGAGACCAACCCCGAGACCTGCAACGGCCAGGACGACGACTGCGACGGCCAGACCGACGAGGACTTCCCCCTGAAGGGCCAGCCCTGCGACGGCATGGATGGGGACCTCTGCAAGGAGGGGACCTACGTCTGCAACGCCCTGGGGACCGGCCTCGACTGCACGGACCAGACCGGGACCACCGTGGAGTTGTGCAATGACCAGGACGACGACTGCGACGGCCAGACGGACGAGGACTTCCCCCTGAAGGGCCAGGCGTGCGACGGGGCGGACGGGGACGACTGCAAGGAGGGGGTGTGGCAGTGCGGCGGCGGGGCCCTGGTGTGCTCGGACGTCACGGGGACGAACCTGGACGTATGCAACGAACAGGACGACGATTGCGATGGCTTGACGGACGAGGATTTTTCGCAGAAGGGCCAGGCGTGCGACGGGCCCGACGAGGACCAGTGCAAGGAAGGAGTCTTCGTGTGCAACGCCCAGGGGACGGGGCTCGACTGCAACGACGCCACGGGCACGAACGTCGAGTCGTGCAATAACGTGGACGACGATTGCGACGGCGGGACGGACGAGGACTTCCCACAGAAAGGCCAGGCGTGCGACGGGGCGGACACCGACCTCTGCAAGGAGGGGAACTGGGTGTGCAACCAGGCGGGGACCGGGCTCGATTGCGGCGACAACACGGGGAACAATGCGGAGTTGTGCAACAACCAGGACGATGACTGCGACGCCGTCACGGATGAGGACTTCCCGGAGAAGGGCCAGTCCTGCGACGGGGGGGATGACGACTCCTGCAAGGAAGGGACTTTTGTCTGCAACGCGAATGGCAGCGGGCTCGACTGCAATGACAACACCGGGACCAACGTCGAGTTGTGCAACAACCAAGACGACGACTGCGACGGTACGACGGACGAGGACTTCCCGCAGAAGGGCCAGCCCTGCGACGGGGCGGACGGGGACCTGTGCAAGGAGGGGATCTACTTCTGCAACGCACAGGGCACGGGCCTCGATTGCAACGACTACACCAACACGAACACGGAGGCGTGCGACGGTGAGGATGATGATTGCGACGGCCAGACGGACGAGGACGATCCGCTCGACATGTGTGGGACCGTGGCCCACGGCAGCCCGCAGTGCGCGGCTGGTGCCTGCGTTGCCGTCTGTGACGCGGGCTGGTACGACGTGGACCACCTGTTCGCGACCGGCTGCGAGTGCCAGCAGGACGGGAACGACCATACCGGAAACTCCTGTGGAGCCGCGGTGGACATCGGTTCCGGGAACGACGCCTCGCCGGGCCAGGTCCTGAAGACCCAGTCTGGTCGGGTCGTGCCGGACAACGACGTGGACTGGTACAAGTTCACGTTCACGGACACTGCGGACACGGGGACCTTCTCAAGTCCCGGACACGACAAGTACAAACTCCGCGTCCGCCTGACCACGCCCACGGACGGCTCCATCCGGGTCAACGTCTATCGCGGCGGGTGCGAGGCGGACAAGCTCTCTTGCCAGAGCGGGTCTACGGCGGCCATTGACTACCAGTTCTACACAAACTACTCCGACACGGCCAATCGGCGCGGCGAGGACCCCTGCGTCAGCTCCTTCACCCCGGTGTGGGGCTGCTGTCGGTCCGGGGAGTGCCAGGCGGGTGGAAATCCGACAGAGTGCTGCGGCGGAAAAAACAACAACAACCCGACGCAGTGCACCGGAACGTACAACGTCCGCACCTGCCAGGACACCACAGCGACCTACTACATCAAGGTCTATCGGGCCTCGGGGAGCGCGGCCTCTTGTAACAACACGGAGTACACCTTCGAGATCAGCAACTAGGCGAGAGCGCGCCGGCGGGTGTACCATCAGGCCATGTCCCGCCGGCGCGTTGCGTCCGTGTCTCTGGTCCTCGCCGCCCTGGGGCTGGCGGCAGTTTACCTGGCCACGCGGACTCAGAAGCGCCTCGGGGCGCTGGCGATGTACACACTCGCCGGCCCATACCCGCACCTATCGCGTGTCTTCCTTGTCGAGGCGTTCGATCTGACCGCGCATCGTTCGATACAGGCGCGCGTGCTGGAAGTGGTGGGGCGCACGCGCGACGGCGGGCGGACTCTTCCCTTCGAGCAGCAGGGCGAGAACCCGGTTGTGGTGCGGGTGCGCCACTCCGAAGAGGAATGGGAATCCCTGCATCTGCTGGCCCGGACCGACCTCGGCGACCTTGAAGCGAAAGTCACGCCCTCTGCCCCACCGGACCCGCTTGCGCCGGACCTGCGCGCCCTGGGGTGGCCGATCCGCCTGACCTGCGGCGATTGGCGGGTGGTCCTTCTTGGAGAGCAAGGGGTCCCGGAGGTCGGCAGCCCAGGCCGGGTCTTGGTCCTCGTGGGCGGCGGTAAAGAAATGCCTGACGAGGCGCTGCTTCGCCCGGCAGGCAGCACCGAGGCGACTGCACCGGTAGCGCCGTGGGGCGGTGCGGTCATCGTGGTCGAGCCCCGGGTCGCAAGGGGGATGGCGTACCTGTCGCTGCGCGGGCCCGCGGCCGCGTGCGAGGTCCGTTTCCTGATGGTCGCCGCCTCTCGCCGCGTGCGTGTTCGCGTGATGAGCGTGCGCGAAGACCGCACACTGCAAGCCAGTCTGTTCGCCCAGAACGCAAGCGAGGTTTTCGGGCTAGTCGCCCGGCGGGACGCGAGTGGGCCTGTGGGCCCCCTCTTGGAGGCCAGGGTCTTTCCCGTTCACCACGGTGAGGTCCACGTGGCCCTCGCTCTGCCCGGACCAGGGCTCTACCAGGTACGCTTCACTTCAGACCCGCTCCAGAGCGGACTCCATGCACGCGGTGTGGACACGCTCGTGGCCCTGGCACCTGCCCTTGTGCCGGAGAGTTGGCTGGACCTCGTCCTGCCCGGTGACCCGGGCCCCGAGGCGCGCAAGGCAGCCCGTCCCTTCGCACTGGCGACCCTCGCTGCCGCTTCCCCTGTGGCGCTCGCCCAGGTCGCGAACACCGCCGCGGAGGTCCGGTCCGCGGCCGAACGGTCACGAACCCGACGCGATGTGGGGCTGCTCTCGGCGCTTGCCTCGTGCCTGGTCGGGCTGGTGGTCCTGATGGGGGCCGAAGTGGTCGCGGGTCACCGGAGGGACCACCGGCGCCTTTCCGCGTCGAGTGAAAAACTCGATATTTACATTTCGCGTCGAAAGGGTTTCCTGATGGCCGCCGGGGTCGCGGCGATCCTCCTGGCCGCAGTCGCGGCCCTGATCCTCGTCTTGAAGACACTGTGACGCAGGTCAGGATCGCGAACCGTCCACGCCGCGAATGCTCAGGGCCTTGAGTTCCCCCACGACGCGGGCCACGCCCGTCTTGAACTCGGGCTCCAGTTCGCGGGAGATGGGCTGGCCCGCCGAGGTCAAGAGGCTCCTGGGATGGACGAAGCGCCCCTGCCTGGCGACCGCGAAGTGCAGGTGCGGGCCAGTGGCCCGGCCCGAGGAACCGACGGTCCCCAGGAAGGTCCCCTTCGCGACCGTGTCCCCCACCTTGAGCCCCTTCGCGAACTTGTCAAGGTGGGCGTAATACGTCTGCCACCCGCCCTCGTGCTGGAGGACCACCATCCGGCCCGCAGCGCCTTTCGGGCCCTTGAAGACCACCCTCCCGTCCCCGACCGCGTGCACCGGCGTGCCCCGTGGGGCCGCGTAGTCCACGGCCCGGTGCGGCGTGTAGGCGTGGAGGATCGGATGGAGCCTCCGCAGCGAGAAGTCCGACGAGATTCGCGTATATTTCAGGGGACTTCTGCGGAATGGGCGCTCCACGCTGCGACCGTCCGCGTCGTAGTACTCCACGTTTCCATTGACCTCGATCGGGAAGGCCGAGGCCGTCACGACCTTGCCCTCGTACAAGAGACCCCGGACGCGGCCGTACCGCAGGAACTTCCCGTCCAGGCTCTCGCGCTCGACCGCCACGCGGATCACGTCCCCGCGCCGCGAGTCGGTGAAGAAGTCCACCTGGCCCTCCAGGAGGTCCACCAGGACCGGGGCCAGGTCCCGATCCACGCCGCACCGTTCCAGGCTCGCGTACAGGGAGCCCCGGATCATGCAGGCGAACTGCACGAGTTCCTTCTGGGTCTCGATCTCCTTGCGGGTGCATTTGTATCCCCCGTCCCCACGCGTGACTTCCAGGTAGTTCGTCACGTCAAGAGGAAACGTAAGCCTGGTGATCGTCCCGTCGGACCCGAGTTCAAGGACCACCTTCTGCCCGACGCGCAGGGCCCGCAGGTTCACTCGTTCCCCGAGGGCGTTCAGGGCCGAGGCGGCGCTCCCCGACGAGGCCCCCAGCCGGAGGAGTGTCTGGGTCGCGGTCTCCCCGCGCATCACCACCCCTTCCTCGACCCGCGTGGTCTCTGGCCGGAGCGGCTCGGACGCCCGCGACACCGGGGTCTCGGAGGCCGCGACTTCCGGGACCTCCACGGTCAGGGCCAGCCGCTGATCCAGCGAGGGTTCGATCAGGTCGTTGCTCCGGAAGAACACGAGGTAGTTCACCGTCGCGATGAGCGCCACGAACAAACCGGCCCCCACCGCCTCGTACCGGCGGCGTCTCGACGGCTGAAAACCCCTCAAATACAAGGGTTTGTCGAACAAGAAGGCCTCCTTCTTCCCCTCGCGGCCGTGATCGCGGCACGGGTGACGCTCCATATATCAGGGCCAGCCCGCCTGTCAATCAAAAAAGCGAGGCAGCATCATCCGTGCAATCTCTCGACAACCGCCTGCGCCACCGCGGCGGGGAGCCCAGGGACCGCGAGGAGGTCATCGAGGGTCGCGGCCTGGAGGGCCGAGACGCTGCCGAAGTGGCGCAACAGGAGGGTCCGGCGCTTGCGGCCAAGGCCGGGGATGCCGTCTAGGACCGACGCGTGTGCCCGGCGCGAGCGCCGCTTGCGGTGAAACGACACGGCAAAGCGGTGGGCCTCGTCGCGCACGCGCATCAAAAGGTGCAGGCCCGGGTCGTTCTGTGGCGGGACAATGAGCGTCGTTTCGGCGCCCGAGGCCCCTTCCCGCACACCGGACGCCACGCCGCGCACGTACAGGCGCTCGGGCGAGTGCACAACCGCCCCGAAGCCCCGGCCCATCACGCGCGACTTGGCCAGGGCCGCGAGGGGGAGGTCGCCAAGACCCAAGTCGTCGAGCACGGACGATACGACCGACAGTTGCGAGGGTCCCCCGTCCAGCAAGACCAGGTCGGGCATCCTACCTTCCGCGAGGGCACGCGTGAACCTGCGCGAGAGGACCTCTCGCATGGCCCCCGCGTCCCCGGCCCCCCATCGGCCGAACCGTCCGCCGGACGGTCCTCCCCTCGCGTCGCCCGGGGAGGGCTGCGCTCGGGAGATCTGGCCCCCCTCCCCGCGCACCGCGTACGTCCGGTAGGCCTTGCGGTCCGGCCTCCCGTCCGTGAACACGACCAAGGAGCCGACCGGCTCCGCCCCCTGGATCTGGCTCATATCGAAGGCCTCGATGCGACGCGGGGGGCGGGGGAGCCCCAGGAGGTCCGCGACCGCCCGCAACGCCCGCCCCACGGCCGCCGACGACGCGAGCCGCTCGCGCAGCAACTGCCGCGCGTTGTCCTCGGCCATGCGCAGCGCGTCGTGCAGGGGGCCACGCGCCGGCTCCGCCACCCGAACGCGGCGCGACCCTCGCGCGCCCAGGACCTCGGCCAGGGCGCCCGCGCCGTCTAGGATCCCTTTCGGCAGCAGGAGGCGGTCGGGAACGGGCGCACGCGCGTAGTACTGGACAAGGAAACTGCGGGTCAGGTCGTCGTCGGGAGCCACCACCCCTTCCAGGACGTACGGGATCCGGTCGAGCAGGACCCCGGCCTCGAAGCGCAGGACCGCGAAGGCCACGGTATCCCCGTCCCGCGCGAGCCCCACCGCGTCCACGTCCTCGCGCACGGGCAGGACCACGGACTGCCGCGTCATGGCCGCCCGCACGGCCTGCAACTGGTCGCGCAGCCTCGCGGCCTCCTCGAAGTTCTCGGCCTCGGCCGCGCGCAGCATCCGGTGCTCGATTTCCCGGACGACTTCGTCGTGCCGCCCCCGCAGGAACATCAGGGCCGCCTCGACCCGCTCGCGGTAGGCATCGGAAGGTACCTCCAGCGTGCACGGGCCCAGGCACCGCCCCATCTGGTGCTCCAGGCAGGGGCGCGAGCGATTGCGAAACTGCGTGTCCCGGCACGTCCTCAGCCCGAAGGTCCGGACGATCAGGGCGTGCGTCCCCCGCACGGACGACGCGGTGTGGTATGGTCCGAAGTACGTGGCCCCGTCCGGCCGCCGGCGTCGCACGAGGTCCAGGCGCGGGAAGGGCTCTCGCGGGTCCAGGCGCAAGTACAGGTAGTTCTTGTCGTCGCGCAGGAGGATGTTGAACGGGGGGCGGTATTTCTTGATCAGTTCGTTTTCGAGGATCAGGGCCTCCTTCTCGTTCGAGGTCACGACCACCTCGACGCGGTCCAGGACGCCCGACAACAGGCGCACGAACGGGCGCGGGTCCCCCGAGCGGTGAAAGTACGAGGACACGCGGTTCTTCAGATGCACGGCCTTGCCGACATACAGGACGTGGCCGTCCCGGCCCTTCATCAGATAGACGCCGGGGGCCTCGGGCAGGTCCCTCGTGTGACGCTCGATCTGCTCGCGGGTCCAGGCCATCGCCGACCCCGTCGTGGCATCCCGCTGGCCGCGAGTGTAACGCAGGTAGGGCCGATCACGGTCCGGACTGGCGCAGGCGCTCCACGCCGACCACGCCCTTGACGCGCCGTAGGGCGCGCAGGATGGCCTCTAGTTGAGGCTGGTCCTCGACCTGCAACACCATGCGCACGTCCGCGAGGTGGTCCCCGAGCGGCTGCGTCATGATGGAGGCGATGTTCGCCTTGCGGTCGCCGATCTCCTTGGTGACTCGCGCGAGCACCCCGGGCTCGTCCATGCACCGCGCAGACACCGGGACATCGAAGAGCCCCTCGGTCCCCTTCACCCAGTGCGCGGGCAGCAACCGGTCCGGGTCCACCCCGCGGATTCCCGGACACCCCCGCGAGTGGATGGTCACCCCGCGCCCGCGGGTCACGAAGGCCACGATGTCGTCCCCGGGGATGGGGTTGCAGCACTTCGCGAGGTGCAGGAGCACGTCCTCGACCCCGTCCACCGCGATTCCCTTGGGGCGCCGCTGGAAGAACTCCCGCAGCCTCCCCGGCTCCCGGGGCGGCTCGGGTTCCGCGGGCGCGACCTCGACGGCTCCCGGCGCCGCCTCGGCAACCACGTCCGCGGCCCGGACCTTCTCGAACCCCACGAGCCGGTACAACTCGTCGAGCGTCGAGCACCGGAACCGGTCCAGCACGCGCTGGACCGCCGCGCCGTCCAGGGCCTTCTTCATGGCGAGGCCGCGCCGCCGGAACTCGCGGTCGAGGACCTGGCGCCCCACTTCCATCGCGTGGGCCCGCTCCTCGTTTTGGAAGAAGGCGCGGATCTTGTTCTGGGCCTTGGCCGTGACCACGAAGGACAGCCAGTCCCGCCTGGGCCGCCCGTGCTTCGAGGTCACGATCTCGACCATGTCCCCGGACCGCAGATGGGTGTTCAGCGGCACCAGGCGGTGGTTCACCCGCGCACCCTGGCAGCGGTGCCCGACCTCCGTGTGGATCTCGTAGGCGAAGTCCACGGGGGACGCGCTCCGAGGCAGGACCCTCAGTTCCCCCTTGGGCGTGAACACGAAGACCTGGTCCGTGAACAGGCTCTCCTGGACCGTCTCGAGGAACTGGCGCGGATTGCGGACCTCCTGGGCCCACTCGATCAGTTGGCGCAACCAGTTGAAGCGTTCCTGGTCCTTCAGGACGACGCTCCCGCCCTCCTTGTAGGTCCAGTGGGCCGCGATGCCCGATTCCGCCACGCGGTGCATCTCCCAGGTGCGGATCTGGACCTCCATCGGCTCCCCGCCCGGCCCGAACACCGTGGTGTGCAACGAACGATACCCGTTTGGTTTCGGGACGTTGATGAAGTCCTTGAAGCGCGCCGGGATGGGGGTCCAGCGGTTGTGCAGGTACCCCAGGACCAGCCAGCACTCCTCGACGCGCCCCACGATCACGCGAAACGCCACGAAGTCATAGACGTGGTCGAGGTCGATCTCCTGGGCCCGCATCTTCTTGAACAAGCCGAAGAGGTGCTTGGGCCGTCCCGTCACCTCGAACCCAGCGAGCCCCTCGCGCTCCAGCATCCCCGTGACCGTGTCCACCACGTCGCGGATGAAGCCGCGCCGCTCCTTGAGCCGCGCGTCGGCCCGCTCCTTCAGACTCACATATTCCTCGGGCCACAAGTAGCGGAAGGACAGGTCCTCGAGTTCGGTCCGGATCCACGCGATGCCGAGCCGCTCGGCCAGGGGGGCGTAGATGCTCAGGGTCTCCTCGGAGATCTCGCGCTGCTTGTCGGCGGCCAGGAACTCGAGTTCGCGCATGTTGTTCAGGCGGTCGCACAACTTGACCAGCAGGACGCGGATGTCCTGCGACATCGCGACCAGCATCTTCTTGAAGTTCTCGGCCTGCTTCTCGAGGCGCGACGTGAACTGGTAGCGCTGGAGCTTGGTGACGCCCTCGACGATCAGCGCGACCTCCCGGCCGAAGCGTTCCTCGAGGTCCTGAGTGCGGTCCGGGGCGTCCTCGCGGACGTCGTGGAGCAGCGCGGCGCAGATGCTCGGAATGTCCAGTTTCAGGGTCGCGACGAGGTCTGCCACGGCGAGCGGGTGCTGGATGAACGGGACGCCGGACAGGCGTGTCTGGCCCTGGTGGGCCATCGCTGCGTAGTCGTAGGCACGCCGGATGGGGTCGAGGTCGGCTCCCGGCAGGTAGGTCCCCACCTTCTGGAGGAGGTCCGCGAGGGCGTACATGGCGGAAGCCCTTCTCAAAAAACGTGGGCGTGGGCGTGAGCGTGGGCGCGGGCGACACGCTCGCCCAAGGCATCCCAGAACCTTTCATCCATCCGGGCGCGCCTGCCCGCGGCAACCCACTCGGACCGAACCGATCCGACTTCTAGGATACGCAAACGACCCTCCCGGCGCCAACCCACCAGGCCAACCGCCCCGTGCCCGATCAATAGAGGGTCCTACGGTAGTCCCCGCGGGTCGCCACGGACACCAGGAACCTCGGGACGTTGCGCAGGCTCACGAAGGCGCGCACCGCCATCTTCTGGACCTCGTACGCCTCGCGCGAGTAGGGGAACCACCACATCCGCCGCTTCAGGAAGGGCAGGGAGTGGTCCAGGTTGATGTGCTTGGGGAAGACCATCTCGAGCAGCCCCTCGTCCGAGTGGGACCTCCCGATGCCCGATTCCTTCATCCCCTGCCAGGGGGTCTCGCAGATCCCGTAGGTATAGGCGTGGTCGTTGACCGTGACCGTCCCGGCCTGGATGCGGCGGGCCAGGGCCTCCCCGCGTTCGCGATTCGAAGTCCAAACGGACGCGGTCAGCCCGAAGATCGAGTCGTTCGCGAGGCGTACGGCCTCGTCCTCAGAATCGAAGGGCATGATGGGGAGGGCCGGGCCGAAGGTCTCCTCGGTCATGATGCGCATGGTGTGGTTCACGTCCACCAGGATCGTGGGCTCGTAGAAATAGCCGCGCAGTCCCGGGGGCCGTTTCCCGCCCGCCAGCACCCTCGCCCCCTTGGCGAGCGCGTCTTGGACGTGGGCCTCCATCGTTGCCAGTTGCTCCTCGTTCGCCATGGGCCCGATGTCCACGTCGTGGTCCACGTCCTGCCCGAGACGCAGCCGCCCCGTCTTCTCGACGCACAGGGCCACGAAGCGGTCGTACAGGGCCCGCGCCACATAGACCCGCTCCACCGACGAGCAGACCTGCCCGCAGTTCATGAAGGCACCCCAGACCGCGCCGGACGAGGCGAAGTCCACGTCCGCGTCCTCGCAGACGATCATCGGGTCCTTGCCCCCGAGTTCCATCACTGTGGGCACGAGGTGCCTCGCTGCGACCTCCTGGATCTTCTTGCCCACGTCCGTGCTCCCGGTAAACACGACCTTGCGCACCGGGGGCTCGAACAGGGCCGTCCCCATCGCGCGCCCGGACGCGATGAGGGTCCGGAAGACGCCGTCGGGCACGCCGCCGCCCTTGCGCAGGACCTCGTCAATCTTCAACCCGATCAGGGCCGTGTCCGAGGCAGGCTTGAACACGACCGTGTTCCCGGCCAGCAGGGCGAACACGATCCCGGACATGGGGATCGAGAAGGGGTAGTTCCAGGGAGAGACGACGGACACGACGCCGAGCGGCTCGTGCACGATCTTGGAGGATTTCATCGTGCGAATCAGCGGGTTGTGGAGCGGGATGGGCCGCTCGGCCAGGACCTCCTTCGCCCGCTTCGCGTAGTAGGTGATGAGGTCCGTGATCAGGAAGACCTCGGCGGACAGAGCCTCCAGGCGGGGCTTGCCGTTCTCCTTCGAGATGAGGTCGCAGATGTCGTCCACGTGCTCCAGGATGTAGTCCCGGGCGCGCAGGAGGTACTTCGCGCGCCCCTCCACGCCCAGGGCGGCCCAGGCCGGGAAGGCGGCCTCCGCGTCGCGCACGGCCTGGCGGACCTCCTCGGCCGAGGCGAGCCGGACCTCGCCAAGGGGTTCCAGGGTCGCGGGGTTGATGGAGACGAGCACGTCTGGGTGCGAGTTCGGCTTGCGGGCCACGTCCACCTCCTTGCGGTTCACCACCAGGGTTCAAGGATTGCGCGTCGCGTCGAACGTGTCAATCGGGAAGCGCGCACGCGTCGAGCGCCTCGATCAGCTGCCGGGCATCGGGGAAATGGGGGGCCGCTCGGGCGGCCTCTGTCCTGGCCTCGTCGCACCGCCCCGCGCAGGCCAGGGACTTTGCGAGGAAGTACCGAAACATGGGCACGTCCGGGCGGCGGCGGGCCAGGACCTCGAAGTCCCCGGCGGCGGCCACGCAGGGGGCCCGTCCGCCCGTGGGACGCAGGGTTTCCGGAGCCAGCCCCACCCCGGCCTCGCGCAGGCCCAGGACCCCCCGCAGGAGCCGGCCCAGGGTCTCGCCTTCCGGCACCGCGAGGACCCGGGTGACCTCGGCCCGGGCCTCGGGGAGGGCCGATGCGGGCAGGTCGCCGAGGTAGCGGGGGTCCGTGGTCGGCCGGAGGACGCGAAAGGGTTCGACCCCCGGCGGAACGTCCGCCGAAGGCACGAAGACCGCGTACCGGTCGTCGAGGAAGACGAGCGCGAAACCTGGGTCCCTGGCGAGGCCCGCGAGCAGGCGGGGAAACGAGGGGTCCAGGAGGTCCGCGATCACGACGTCGAAGTGAAACGCCGCATGCAGGTCCCGGAAGGCCCGGTAGTCGGCCAGGGCACCCAGGTACCGGCGGATGCCCTCGAGACCGTGCACGTAAGCGCGCCCGTCAATGTAGGGGCGCAAGTCCGGGTGGCCGGCGTACTCGAGATGGCCGCCCTCGTGGAACGGTGCGAAGACGCGACCCACGATCCCATGCCCTTGCACGAATCGCACGGCCGCCGCCGGATGGTCGCGGAGGTCGAGCCCGATCCCCGGCCTGGACCAGGGCGCCAGGTGAGGTGGCAGGACCGCGGCCGAGGCCACGCCCACCCCCCACAGAAGCACGCGAAACGCAAGCCGCGAGGTCGCGGCAAGACCCGAGAGGTTGGCGGCAAGGACCGGGACCGCCCCGACCGCGAGTCCCAGGGTGAACTTCGCGGACAGGGCCGCGGGGACCAGGAAGGCGAGGAGGATCACCAGGCGGTCGCTCCGGACGCGGTTGGACCTCGGCAAAAACGACAGGAGCGCGGCCCCGACGAGCAGCAAGAACAGGGCGTCCGCGACAGGGGAATCTCCCCACGCCACGGGTTTCCACTCGGGGACGAGTTCGCGGTAGGCGGGGTCAGCGTGGTGCAGGACCACGGCCCACAGGTCCGGCCCCCAGGGATTCAGGAGGGTCGCGAGGGCCGCGGCGGGACCGGCCGCGAGCAAGGGCCACAGGACGGGAGGGCGCCGGTCGGGGAGCGAGGCGACGGTCACGACACTCCACAGGACCAGCCCGAGGGGAAATGACCCGTGGACGTTCGTCCAGACCACCATGATCCCGACAAACCAGGCGAGGTGGGCCCGGCGCCCCTCCCGCAGCCCCAGCAGGGCGAGCACCGCACCCGCGGCCAGGACGTAGCCCGCCAGGTGCGGTCGGGCCTCGAGGTGGCCCCGGAACAGGGGCAGGAACAGCAAACCCAGGGCCGCGACCACGGCCGCCGGCGCCCCGAGGCGCACGCCGGCGAGGGCCACCAGGGCGAACAGGCACGCCGCGAGCCCGGCCTTGAAGACCGTGACCCCGGCGGGTCCCGCCGCGTCGTGGGCGAGCCACAACAGCGCGTCGAAGCCCCATTCGTGGTTGTGGAACGGCCGCCCCGCGGACACCAGGCAGAACGGCTCGGTGTCGGGCAGGCGGCCCGATTCCACGAGGTCCCGGCCCACGGCCAAGTGGAAGAAGACGTCAGGGTCCCCGGACGGGTACGCGGCCATGGCGGCGGCCGCGGCCGCGAGGAGCCCGATCATCGCCCAGTCCCGACCGCGCACCACGGCTCTCCGCGTGATCGGGTGGATTATAAGGGGAGAGGGAACTGGGGGGTGGGGAGGGAGATGCGCGAGCAGGCGCTCGCGCCCCCAGGGGGACCGGAGGCGGCAATTGGCCGCGTTCTTCAACAGGGGCGTCAGGTCGCCAAGAGGCGCCGCGCTCGCGCCCCCACAGGGACCCCAAAGGTGACTGGACGCGCTCTTCGTGGCAGGATCGAGACGCTCGGGAGCACGCAATCCCATGGTCCTCGACATCGCTGTTTTCGTGCTGGCGCTTGTCGCCCTGGCGGGTTCTTGCCTGGCTCTGGTCGGATATGCGCGGGGTCGCCGCGCGAGTCGTCCGGACCGCGCGTCGTCCCCGGTCGCGGTGGTCCTCGCGGGCTCCCCGGAGCACCCCCTGGCCCCGGCCCTGGTCCGGTCCGCGGCCGTGTCCGAGGTCGGGGACCCCACCGTCCTGTGCGCGGCCCACCCGCTCCGGGACACCGCGTCCGAGTCCGCCCTGCGCGAGGCCGCGGGCCTGCTTGACCCGTCCCTGATCCGGGTACGGGCCGCGGACCCTCCCCCCCGCGTCTTTCCCGCGGCATGGCTCCAGGCCCAGGCCGCCGAGGCCGTCCCCGACGATGCGCGCGTAGTCGTCTTCCTGGACCCCTGCGCGAGGCCGGCGGCCCGCGCGATCGCCCCGATCGCAGCCGCCATCGCCGGGTGCGACACCCTGGACGCGGCCGGGGCCTGTCCGGTGGCGGCCCCGGGGATACCGGGAGGCGCGTTCTTCGGGCGGGTGGCCGCGGACCTGGCCCCGCTCCTGCTCGCCTGGTACGGCCCTCCCGGCCTCCTGCCCGTGTGCGTGGCCCAGCGCCGCGGGGTCCTGCCGTCCGCCCTGCGGGACCCCCTTTCCCTGAACCGCCCTGGACTGGCCACGTCCTTCCTGATGACCCTGCCGCGAGGACGCGCGGTCCTGCTGCCGCTCTCCGTGGGGGCCCTGTCCGCGGTTGGACCCGGGTCGCTCCGCCGCGTCCTGTCCGGGCACCTCGCGGTCCTCGCGCGGACGGCCCCCGCGCGGACACTCCTGCTGGCGATGGGACTTGCGGCCCTGCCCCTGTCGCTCCTCGGAGCGGCCCTGGGCGGAAGCCGGGCCTCTCTGGTGGCCGTCACCGTGGCCACCGCGGCCCGGGCCGCGCTCGCCGGGACCTGGGCGCGCTCGGTGCAGGGCAACGGGCCGGCGCTCGTCGCATTGCTGCTAGCGCCGCTCCGGGACCTGGCGGCGCTCGGGGTCCTGGCCGGGGCCATGGCCCGGCGCACCGTCCGCTCCGGCGGGCGGTTGTTCCGGGTCCGGCGGGGCGGTATCCTCGTGCCCACCGGATCGGAATCCGGGGAGTGAGGGCTGCCGTGCCGTTCCAGGAGCCGACATGGAGAAGCCGAGTTCCCGGGCGCTCCACAACCCGTTGCCATTCGCTCTGCTCGGCGTGGATGCGGGCGGGACCAAGACCGCCGGCCTCGCGATGACCTTGGATGGTCGGGTGCTGGCTCACGTGCTGACGGGCCCCGGGAACTACCAGGCCATCGGTGTGGCCCGGACCCGGGCCACCCTGATCGAGGTCGTCGGGCCGCTCGTCGAGGCCTGCCGCCGGGACGGCCTGGCGCCGGGGGCCGTGACCTACGGGCTCTCCGGCCTGGACCGGCCCCGGGACCACGCGGTCCTGGACCGGATGACCGCAGAGGTCGCGGTCGAAGTCGGGGAGCCCTCGCTGGCGAGGTCGCGGGTCCTTGTCAACGACACCTTCCTGATCCTGAGGGCCGGCACCGACGACGGCGTGGGTGTGGCCGTGGTCTCCGGGACGGGGGCGAATACGGTCGGGCGTGGCCGGGATGGGCGCGAGGCCCGGGTCGGGGGGCTCGCGAGCGAACTGGGCGACACCGGGGGCGCATCGGACATCGCCATCGCGGGGTTGCGGGCCGCCCGCCGGGGCAAGGACGGGCGCGGCCCGAAGACCCTGATCGAGGACCTGGTCGTGCGACACCTGGGGCTCGACGAGATCGAGGACCTTGTGGATTTCATGATCCCGCGCGACGAGCCCGAGGGTCCGCCGGGCCTGCCCTTCGGCGCGCTGGCCTCGACCCTGGCCCCGCTGGTCTTCGAGGCGGCCGAGGCCGGCGATGAGGTCGCCCGGGCGATCCTCGTCGAGATGGGCCGCGAACTCGGGCTGTCGGTCCGGATCGTGGCGTCGCAACTCTTTCGCGCGGATGAGCCCTTTCCCCTGGTGTTCGGGGGGAGCGTCCTGACCCGCGCAACGTGTCCGCTGTTCGCCCGGACCATCGAGGCCGAGGCGCGCTCCGCCTTTCCCCGGATCGAGGTCCGCTCGATCGAGGCCCCGCCCGTCGTGGGCGGCGTGCTGCTTGCGTGGGACTGGCTGGCGGAACAATGCCTGCTCGATCCGGCCGTCGCGGCGCGGCGTCACGATCCCGGGGCACGCGAGGCCGTGACCCGGGCCGTGGTCAGTGCACTGCCCGGAACCAGCGTCCCGGGGGCCACCAGATGAACAGGGCCTTGCCCTTGACGTTCTCAACGGGAACGAATCCCCAGTACCGGCCGTCGCTCGAGTTGTCCCGGTTGTCGCCCATGACCAGGACATGCCCCTCCGGGACCGTGACCACGGGGTAGTCCCCGTTCGACCCCTGGCTCCCGTACATCCTCGGGTCCGTGGTGGGCCAGTCGGGGCGGGTATCCTGGCATCGGATCGGGTCCGACGGATCCGCCTCCGACAGGTGCTGGGTCAGGTACTCCAGGCCATCCACCCGCTCCTTCTGCACGTCGCAGCGGCACATCACGAGGGTGTCGTCGTTGCAGGACGCCCGCCGGGCCACGACCTCGTTCGCCACGGGCCTGCCGTTCACGATCAGGTGATTGCCTGCGAGCCGGACGCGGTCCCCGGCCACGGCCACCACCCGCTTGATGAAGTCCTTGCCGCGGTCCTCGCCGTCCCCCGGGAACTCGAAGACCACCACCTCGCCCCGTTGTGGGGCGCCGAACGTGACGAAGTGCCGGTTGGTGAAGGGGATCCGCAGACCGTATATGAACTTGTTCACAAAGATATGGTCTCCGACCATGAGCGTTGGAATCATTGAGCCCGTCGGGATCTTGAACGCCTCGAGGACGAAGGCCCGGATCAGCAGCGCCACGGCCACCGCCGTGCCGAGGGACTGGACGTACTCGAAGACCGATGCGCGGCGCAGGGTCTCGGCGTGGGGCGCCAGGGTCTCCCGCAGCCTCCGGGCCGCCTGCTCCACCCGCGCATCGTCGGTCCGCTCCCGAAGCGCGTCTTCCAGGTCCTTCAGGCTCGCGGCGAGCCTCTCCCTCTCCGGGGCGGCCAGGCGCCGGCCCCGGTGACGGAGGATGCGCGCCGTCTCCTTCGCGAACTTCCTGGCGCTGCGTCGTACGTTTGCCATGCGGTGCGCAGCCTCTTTCTCGGCCTTCCGTGCTGGCGGCCGCAAGGATAGGCGCCGGACGTGCCGATGTCAAACACGCATCCGCTCGATCCCACGATTGAAACCGGGTGGCCACGGGTCTATACTTTGCCCCGATGTGAACCGCGAGGGGATCACGATGGACGCTCGGCTTCGCGAAAGGAGCGTTGCGTGGAGACAACGGCGGCGGCTGGTGATCGCGACCTTCGTGTTCCTTTGGAGCCCGGCCGCCTGCCGAGAGGAAGCCCCCCCGCCCCCACGGGAACCGCCGCTCGACGTGGGTCAGGTGGTCAGTCGGCTCGCCGGGCTCCAGTTCGACGACGCCTTCTTCCGGGACCTGGAGGCTCTGAAGGGCGCGGCGTCGAAACCTGGTGCCGATGCGGCGGCCCAGGACGCGTCCGTGCGCTTTGACATGGTTGCCGTGGCCGCTGGCCTCGCCTCGGGCGCGCAATGGCTTCCAAAGGTCACCGGGGGCGGGCCGGGCGACGCGGGCAGGGTCGCGGCCTTCTTGAAGGGGGTCGCGGACCGCGCCGCCACGCGCGACGAGGGACTGGCCCGTGACCTCCGGGCCCTGGCCGGCGCCTTCGATCCCTCGGCCGTGGCCGACCTCACTGGGGTTTTGGGTCGGGCCGAGGGCGACACGCCCCTGGCCCCCGCGATCCGCCTCGTGGTGATCAGGCGTCTGCTCGACGTGCTCCGGACCGTGGCCGGCGCCCCCGACTCCGAGAGGGGACCGCTTCTGATGCAGGCCCTTCCAGGCTGGCCGAATCCCCCGACCTCCGACCCGATGCAGACGGCCTTCCCGACGGCCCTCCAGCGCCTGTCCCGCTGGCTCGCGCTCGGCGAAGGCGGCGAGAAGGGGCTGGCCCCGCAGGTCGGGAAGGTACGGGACGAGGCCGCGGCGCTGCTCCAGGCACACGCCTTTCCCATGCCCGTGGTCCTGGACCCCGCGCCGAGGCCCTCGACCCCGTCTGCCGGGCTGGCCGGCACCTATTCCCCGCTGGTGGTCGCGACCTTGAAAGGCGACGAGATGCGCGTTGGACTGCGCCCGGTGCTCGGGTGGAAGGACGGGCAGGTGGCGGACCTCGCCGCGGAACGGGCCTTTCCGGGGGTGCCTGCGGCAGCCGGGGAGGACCTGGCCCGCCTCACGGACGCCGTGGTCGAGAAGGTCGGCGCGACACTGCGCGAGGTCGCGGAGGCGGCGAGTCCGATTGAGGCGCGGGCCTATCCGCATGCCGGGGCCGCGCGCAACGCCGACCGCAAGGACCGGGGTCGCGCCCTTTTGTGGGCCGTGGAGGGCACGCAGGTCGCGAGGCGTGTCGAGACCGCCCTCACCCTGGCCGAGCGGGCCGGGTTCACGGACGCGCGACTCCTGCAACCGGGGTCCTTCTTCCGGGTGCTCCCGGTCTTCTTCCGCAAGATCGTGGACGTGCCGGGGGTCAAGACCCCGAAAGGGTCGAGGGTCCTCGTGGCCCTGGGTCCGGGCGCGGCCGAGGTCTATCCCCCGGCGGGAGACCCCCGGTGCAAGGTCCCGGCCGGGACGTGGCCCGAGGGTGTGCGGGTCCTCCAGCAGGGCCGGGCGATCACCGGTCTCCAGGTCCGCTGGGAGAAAGAGGCCGGTTTCAAGGGCCTCCTGGCGGCCGCGCTCGGGAAATGGCTCGGCGAACCCGGAAGCGGATGCTCCCTCTCCCCCGCGGTCCCGGTGATCGTCCGGTCCCGGGACCTGCCGGCGGCGATGATCCTCGACGCGGCGGCGGAGGTCCTGGCCGCGCCGGGGCCCGCGTTTGCGGGGATCGCGGACTGGTTCCCCGGCCTCGCCTGCGGCGACGGGAATCCTTGCCCTGCGGCGGTTCCGATCCTGTTCGCGTCGGATCGAGTCCCGAAGCCGGCGAAGGCCGAAGCCGCAGTGGAAGTCTCGCGCCCCGCGGGGTTCTGCGATAAGAAGGACGTGGCCCGGGTGATGAACGGGCGGGCCGGGGCGGTCCGCGCCTGCTACGAGATGCACCTCCAGCGCAATCCCGACCTCGCCGGACGACTGGAGGTCCGGTTCACGATCGAGGAGGACGGGACCGTCTCGGGGCTCGCCGCGACTGTGAACGACCTCGGGCAGGAGGTCGCGGCGTGCGTGTTGCGCCAGATCTCGAGTCTGAAGTTCGCCAGGCCCGCAGGCGGCGTGTGCGTGATCCGCTGGCCATACCGGTTCAAACCGGGGGGATGACTTGACCATGGGTGGTATTTCGAACTACGACCTTCTGGTCTTCGACATGGAGGACGCCCTGATCGACCGCTCGAAGTCGAGGTGCGCGGCGGTCAGCAGGGGCGTGGACGCGTACCTGGTGAGACTCCTGGGCGTCGAGCCGGACGGCGGACCGGTCTTCCACCCGTCCGAGGTCGAGGAGTTCGTCCGCGCGCAGGGCATTGATTCGAACGTGGACGCCATGTACGCCCTGCTAACCGCGGCCCTGCACTGGCTCCCGGTCGAGTTCTCGGAGAGCGAGTTCGGGGGCTACGACGGCCCGGACCTCCTCCAGGCGGTCCGGGCGAGCGGGAGGCTCAAGGTCAGCCTCGGAGAACTGGCGCGCCTGAAGAACCTCCCGGAATTCAACAAGGTCCTCCGTTCCAGGGGAGGCGGCATTCGGGGACTCGGCCGCGTGAGGGGGCTGCGCAACCGATTCCTGGCCCTGGCCGAGGGCCACATCATGATGGACAATTTCGTCCAGCGCATCCTGGCCGAAGCGTATCTCGGGGACGAGTTGTTCGTCCACGAGCACGGCCAGCCACGCCAGTTCGTGGTCGAGGACGGGGCCATTGACCTCGAGACCTCGTGGCTCGACCCTGCCGACGTGGCGGCTTTGCGCAAACGCTGCCCCCTCGGCGCCGTGACGGGCCGCAGCCAGTCCGAGGCCCAGCACGTCCTGACGCGCCTGGACCTCCAGCGCTACCTCGATGTCGTGGTCGGGCGCGGCTCCATGGGGATGGGGATGATGGACGCCGAGGAAGCGCGCTGGATCCGCTCGCTGGGCGTGGTCGAGAGCACGGAGGCGGATTACCCGACCAAGGTCACGGAGGCCATCGAGCGCCTGCGAGGCCTCGAGGACATGCAGACCGCGGTGCGGGTGGCCTACGTGGGCAACTGCCTGCCGGACGAGCGAGGGCTCGTGGCCCTCAAGGAGCGCTATCGCCTGACCCTCGTCGGATGCGCGATCGGCCTGGACCGCAAGGCCGTCACCCAGATGAAGGAAAAGGGGGCAGACTTCGTGGTCACCGAGCCCGGGCAACTGGTCCGGGTCCTCACCGAACGCCCGCGCCCGCGCTCCGGACCTCACGATTGACCGCGCCTCCCGGTGTCAGTCCACCGGTTTTTCGGCGCCCGCGATGGTGGCGACCTGCATCGTCTCGGGCAAGAATCCCAGACGGGCGGTTCCGATTGGGCCATTGCGCTGCTTGGCCACGATGACCTCGAGGACGCCCTTGTCCTCGTCCCTGGTCTGTTCCTTCTCGTAATATTCAGGACGATACAGGAACATAACCACGTCCGCGTCCTGTTCCAGGGCCCCCGATTCCCGGAGGTCTGACAACTGCGGGCGCCTGTCCTTGCCGCCCCGGGTCTCGGGGGCGCGGCTCAACTGGGACAGCGCGATGACGGGGATGTTCAGTTCCTTGGCCAGGGCCTTGAGAGAGCGCGAGATCTCGGCGACCTGCTGCTCCCGGCTGACCTTCTTGTCCACGGGTTCCATCAGTTGCAGGTAGTCCACCATAACCATGTCGAGTTCCCCGCGGGCCCGGAGTCGCCGGGCCTTGGCTCGCAACTCCAGCACGCTCAGTCGGGCTGAGTCGTCAATGTAGAGCGGGGCGTTTCGCAGGAGGTCGCGCGTCTCCCGGATCGCGGCGAGTTCCGCCTGGGCCAAAAACCCCCGCCGGACCCGGTTCGACTCGAGGCCTCGGTAGATGCATAAGATCCGGTCCGCGACCTGCTGTTCAGCCATCTCGAGCGAGCAAAACAGCACGTGCCTCGGGTCCGAGAAGCACGTCGCGTTCACGGCGAGGTTCAACGCGAAGGAGGTCTTGCCCATGGACGGTCTCGCCGCAATGATGACCAGGTCCGAGTCCTGGAACCCGAGGAGGAGGCGGTCCAGCGCTTCATACTGCGTCGGGATCCCGGTCACGTGCGCACCGCGATCCTTGAGCGCCTGAATCCGGATCACCGCCTCGCGCAGGACCTCGTCCAGGCGGCGCACGCGCCCGCGCACCCGTTCGTCTCCGACCGAGAAGACCTTCTGCTCGGCCCGGTCCAAGTACTCGTCGGGCTCGTATTCGGACGAGTAGCCCTCGGACACGATGGTGCTGGCGGTGTCGATCATCCGCCGGACCAGGGACTTGTCCCGCACGATCTTCGCGTAGTACTCGACGGACGCGGTGGCCTTGGCCTCGGCCTCGAGCCGGCCCAGGTAGGCGACGCCGCCGACCGCCTCCAGTTCCCCCCGTCCCATCAGGGCATCCGCGACCGTGACCACGTCGGTCGCGACCCCTTTCTCGAACAGGCGGAGCATGGCCTCCATGACCTTCTGGTGCGCGGGGACGTAGAAGTCGTCGGGGCCCACGTGCTCGACGACGAGGGACAGGGAGGGCGGGTCCACGAGGATGGTCCCGAGAAGGCTCCTCTCGGCCTCGACGTGGTGGGGGGGCGGGACCTCGCCGGGACGCACGGTCGGGGGGGACTTCGGGTCGGATCGCCGGGACCGTGAGGTTTCGCCACGCGGCATGGAAGGAGCGTACGCGGACCCCGAGGAGCGGGTCAAGAGCCCGCGATCGGCGAGGGTCGTCCTTGATCTGGCCGCGAGGCCTGCCTATCATCCCTCCGTCCGGTCGGACGAACCCATGCTGGTGGATGTCCCCCTCCTCCCGAGGATCCCCGCGCAACTGGCCGCGTGGTGCTGGGTCATCCTGCTCCCCGGCGTCGCGATCACCACGCTGTACCTGCGGAACCGCAGGACGGACGCAGGCGACGCCGCGGCCCTGGTCCTCGGCACGGGCCTGATGGCGGTCCCGGTGGTGGGATATGCCTGGGTGGTCCACACCGAGGAACCCATCCGGCTGGGGGTCCTCGCCCTGGCCGCCGCCCCCTTCAACCTGGCCCTGGCGGTCTCGTGGGCCGCGGGCCTCCGGTTGCGGCTGGACCCCGCGCCGCGCCTGCTGTGGGCCGCGCTGGCGGGGGTGTTCGTGGTGCACGTCCTGGTGCACGACGCCAGCCACTTCAGTTTCACCTTGTCCCAGTACCATGCGGAGGGGTTCTCGGACTGCTTCTTCGAGGGGAACTTCCTGTACGTGGGGCAGCCCACCCTGGCCGAGGCGAGGCCCCCCATCACCCACGGCTGGGACGACGTGATCCGTGGCAACATCACCCTGTCCTCGACGCACCTCCTGGTCTTCGGCTTCCCGGGATTCCGGGTCCTGAGGGCCCTGATCGGGGTCTTCCTGGGCCTGACGGGATGGCTCCTGGGCCGGAAATGGGCTTCCGGGCGCTGGGGGCCGCTCGTGGGCCTCGTGGTGTTCGGACTCAACCCGTACGTGGTCATGATCCCGGAACTGGACCGCAACGTCATGGCCCTGGCCTGGGGCGCGTTCCTCTTCTGGCTGGCCGACGTCCGGCGGGCGGGCCCCGTGATCGTCGGGGCGACCCTGGGCTTCGCGATCGGGCTGGGGCTCCAGTTGCTGCCGGCCGTGTTCGTCGTCCCCCTCGCCCTGCACTACGCCCTTCGCGGCCGCCGGAGGGTCCTGGACGTGGCCGTGCTCCTGGCACTGGCCGCCGGGGGGACCGGTCTGTGGGTCGTCTTCAGCGGGTTCGACTTCACGCAGCCCTGGGTGGAACCGTTCACGTACGACATTCTTGGGTATGAACTGAAGGTGCACCGGCTGCTGTACGTCCCGTTCGTCCAGGGCCTGATGAGGGGACCCGCGCAACCCTATCCGACGGCGGTCTACTACCCCCTGTCCGTCGTCCAAAACCTCGGGGTCGTCTTCCTCGCGGTCAGCCTGACGGGCCTGTGGGTCCAGGCACGCACGGACCGGCTCAAAGCCCTGGAACTGGTCCTGTGGGGCCTGCCCACGTGGGCCGTGCTGTCCGCGATCAGCGTCCTGACGGCCGACGACCAGTTGCGGATCATCCTGCCCGGACTCCTGCCGGTGTTCCTCCTCGCGGTCAAGGGGATGGACGCCCTGCGCAGCCGCCGGGACTGGATACGGACCGCTGGCGTCGCCCTCGCCCTGGGTATCGCCGCCCATGCCGCCTCCCGGGTGGATGCCCCGGTGGACCCCCGGTCCTACGACCCCAAGTGGGTGAGGTGGAGCCGCGGTGTCCAGGAAATGGACGTCCCCGAAACGAGGGAAGACGACCCGTGGGTCGCGCAGGATGTCGAACGCAAGCGGTCCTTGTACCGCGTCCCGGCCCTCCTGCCGAACTACCGCGAGCGACTCGAGCGGGCCCACATGTCGCAGAACGCGCCCCGGGACCGATGGCGCGACCTCCGCGACCACGACTATCGGTTCGGGCCGTCGTCCTGAAGCAGGGCATCGAGGATCCGCCCGGCCACCAGGGCGTTCCCGCCCGGCTTTTTCGCGGGCCCTTGTTGGGGCCGCTACCTGGTCAAGGCGCCTGGACCTGGCTCACGCCCGGGTGGGTCAAGACACCTCCTCTCCGCTTTGAAAAAGGGACAAACTTGGGGGATCCTCAAACCGGCAACGCCGATGTGCGCCAGGACCCTGGCGCCTCGACCGGGAGCCAGGTCCGGGTGACCCGGGCGAGGAGGCGGCGAGCGTGGGCCGCGGCCACGAGTTCCAGCCCGGCCCGAACCTGCTCGACAACTCGACGAACGATGGGACGCGCGTCTATCGGGGAGGTGGTGGATGACACGGCCGTCGCGGGAGTTCTGGGTTCGGGTCGCGGGCGTGTTGGTGGGTTCCGTCATCGGGGCGGCGGGGATCAACCTGTTCCTGGTCCCACAGAACCTCCTGACCTCGGGGGTCGCGGGCCTTGCGATGCTCGTGTCCTTCCTGGCGCCGATCCCTGCCGGGGTCGTCCTGTTCGTGTTGAACATCCCGATCTTCGTCGCGGCGGCCCGGGTGATTGACCGCGACTTCGTCGCATGGAGCCTCCTGGGGATGGTCGGACTCGCCGGTGGCATGGCCGCGACGGAGCCCCTGGCCGCGATCCGCCCCGTGTCCGACCCGTACCTGAACCTCCTGGCCGGCAGCGTGCTGGTCGGCTTCGGGTGCGGCCTCGTGTTCCGGGCCCGCGCCACCCAGGGCGGCACGGACATCCTGGTCGCGATCCTGCGCAGGCGCTTCGCGATCCGCATCGGGACGGCCCTGTTTGCGCTGAACTCCGCGACGGTGGCGGTGCTGGGCATCGTCTATGGCGTGGAGCCGGCGCTGTACACCGTGCTCGTGATCCTGGTGCAGGCGCAGGTGCTCGAGCGGACCATCATCGGCATTGACGCCAACAAGGCGATGATCATCATCACCGACCGGCCCGAGGAGGTCGGCCGCGCCCTGCTCGAGAAGGTCGGCCGCGGCGTGACGTTCCTGCACGGCCGTGGGGCCTACACCGGGCGCGAGAAGGAGGTCGTGTACTGCATCGTCACGCTCCGGCAACTCGCGCACGCGAAGAAGGTCGTCCAGTCCGTGGACCCGGAGTGCTTCACGACCGTCCATGACGTGGTCGAGGTGATCGGCAAGGGCTTCCGCCAGAGCCCGATCTGACCCCAATCCGCCTTGGCCGGGATTCGCCTTCGCGATCCGGCATCGGTCGCTGCGTCATCGTCACCCTGCTCGTGGCGGCAGGGCGTCGCGACGCCCCCACGCGAGCCGCGCCTTCGGCCGCGTGGACGCGGGCCTGGTCGTCGCCGGGCCATGGGGGATGGTCCTGGACCTGCCCGAGCCTCGTGCGTGCGATGTCGCCGAGGCGTCTGGCCAGGCGGCCGGCGGGTCCCCGATCAGGGCGTCCTCCCCCTCGGGCGACACGGACCACGGAGGTTTTCGGTCCACCTGGCCCGATCCGACGAGTTTCTTTCCCCTCCTGTCCGATCCAGACGGAAAGGTGATCGAGGCCCACGGTGCCTTCAAGGAGAAGACGACGTGAGGCCGCACCTTCCCGGGGATCGAGCGCTCGACCTTCCTGATGGACGGCGAGGGCGTTGTCCGCGAGGCATGGCGCAAGGTGAGGGTCGAGGGATACGCCCGGGCCGTACTGGAGGCGCTCAAGGGCCTCGCCCGTCCCGAGGGCTGATTCTTGTCTGCGGGACCGGGTTCTACCCGGCGGACGGCCTCCACGTCGTGGAGAGGGCGGGCAGGTGGACCTCTAGAGCGATCCGCGATGTCGGCAAATGCAGCACTGATGTGGTCTTCAAGGGGGTTCGGACGTGGACTTACCCCATGAAGATGGTCATTCTCGGCATCTTCAAAGAGACCGGACACCATTCGAGGGGGCGTCGCACGCCCCCCTCTTGGCGTCGCCATCCGCGCAACAGCGCGGATGGCTCGTTGCACGCCCTGCTCGACATCGGCGACGAGTCGGACCGCGACTTCCATCCGCTGGTGGGACCGAGTTTCGAGGGGTGGGTGCTCCAGGAACTGGCGGCCCAGGTCTTATGGGTGGACCGGCCGCTGCATTTCCATCACTGGCGGACCCACGCCGGGGCGAGGTGGACCTCGTCCTGCAACGCGGCCGGGGTCTCGTGCCCATCGAGGTCAAGCGCGGCACTCGCGTCCGCGGGCACGACCTGCGGGGCCTCGGGGCCTTCCTCGACGCTCACCCGAAGGTCGCGCATTTCGGGGTGGTCCTTTATTGCGGCGGCAAGCCCGTTCGCGCCTCGGAGCGGGTCGTGCTCGTGCCCATCGCTCGGGTCGTGTGAGGCCCCATCGCGAGCCGCGCGGTTGCCAACGGGTCCAGGGCCGAGCACGGCTCGTCCATCAGCAGGACCTCGGGCTCCACCGCGAGGGCCCGCGCGATGCACAACCGCTGCTGCTGCCCTCCGGACAGGTTCGTGCCCGGGCGGTCCAGGGCGTCCTTGACGTCGTCCCACAGGGCGGCGCGGCGCAGGGCGCGCTCCGCGACCACCTCGGGGAACCGGGGCCGGACCCCGCTCAGGCGGAACCCCGCCAGGACATTGTCGCGCACGCTCATGGTGGGGAACGGGAGGGGGACGGGCCGCCCGGGCAGGTCACGGCGGGGCGCGGGCCGCGTGTACGAAAGAGCAGGGCCGCCGCAGTCAAGGTGGCGTGGCAGGAGGAGCCATCGTCGTGCATGGCCTGCCGCCCTGGCAGGCCTCGTGCCAGGCACGAGCGTCGCTCGAACAGCCTCGGCCGAAGAAGCGCGGGTCCAATCGCAGGGCGGGATTCGCAAGGGTCTCCCCGTGCCCCGGACCCGTGGCACGTCCGTCGCGAGAGGGGTTGGATACCCTGGACCCGGCGTCCGTTCAGGAAGCCCGCGTCCGGCGCGACCACGCGGAGGTCGCGCTCCCAGGTCGCGTTTCCAAGGCATCCACAATGGTCCGCAATGATTCCAAGCGGTTCTGCGTTATCCGAACGGCATTGGGGCTGGACCTTTCACCGTGACAGCGTTTTCGGAAAACGGCAGAACGGGCGGAAAACGGGTTCGACCCACCCAAGCCCAGCCATCCTGCGCGCCTTCTCGAGCGCCGCAACGCGACCCCACGTCGACCGTCAACGGCCGTCGAAAGGCCGTGGGCACACGCGTTCTCGCCGTTTGACACCGACGGCGATTGGTGGTCGCTGCTCCACGGTGGTGACAAGACACGTGGACGCTTTGAGGTGATTTCAAGGTATGGCGGAACTTGACGGTGGATTCGGGGCGACCTGAACCCGGCGTTGCCAACGCCCGGATGTGGTAACCTTGGCGCTATCTTCGACGGCGGGGGCACGCGATGCGGATGTCGCGGTTCCGATGGGCTTTGGCGTTGCCGCTCCTCGGCGCCTTGGCGTGCCTGGTCGCACCTGGGAGGGCCAGGTTGCAGGACGTGAGCGACCCGAGGGGGGAGGTTGGTGGCGGCCAGGCCGAGACCGACGCCGACGCCGTGGAGGCGGACGCACCCGAAGCGGCGGAGGAGGCGCATGGCGAGGTTGCGCCGGACGGGAACGACGTCTCGATCGACCTCCGACCCGACGGCGAGACCACGGATGACGCCGGCGATGCGGACCTCTCGGAGACACCGGCTCCCGACGACACGGACGCACCTGCTCCGGCCGACGTGACGGAAACCGCCGATGGTGGTTCGCCGGCCGACGTGGTGCCGGACACTGCGCCCGAGGTGCCTTCGGATTGGGGCATGGACGGCGAGACGGTGGCGCCTCCGTTGGTCCGGTGCGCGGGCCGGATGGGCAGCGGGGGCATTGTCGGCGCGAATGGCGTGAGGCTGCGGGGTACCGTGGGCACGGGGGTTCGAGCGCTCCGGATCGGGGAGTGATGGAGGTTGTCATGCGTGGCTTCAGGTTGGTCATGGTCGCGGGGCTTCTGGCGCTGCCCCAGGTCGTGGGGGCGCAGGTGCCCGCCGTCGTCGGCTTCGATGGGGTTCTGTTCAGCACTGAGCAGTGCTGCGGGTACTCGTACGTGGGACCGGTGACGTTCCGGCTTTGCGACTCTGCGGAAGGTGCGTGCACGCTCGGCGGCTCGGCGTGGGAAGAGACGCACGACCCGGCGACAGTGGACGGCGGGTACCTGCACGCCGACCTGGGCGCGGTCGTGCCGCTCCCGGCCACCGCGTTCGCGGGCGAGCGCTGGCTGGAGGTCGAGCTTGGCGATGGAATCGGAGTGCTGTCGCCGCGGCTCAGGCTGACCTCGGTGCCTTACGCCTGGCAGTGTCAGGACGCTGCGACCGTGGGGGGGCAAGGGCCCGGCGCGTTCGCGCCCGTCTCGCACCAGCATCCGTGGTCCTCGGTGACGGGCGTGCCGGCAGCGCTGGCTGACGGGCAGGTCGCGTGGGAGGAAGTGACGGGGAAGCCGGCGACGTTCGCACCGTCGGGGCACGTGCACGCGATCTCGGACGTGACGGACCTCCAGGCGACGTTGAACGGGAAGTCCTCGACGGCCCACAACCACGACGGGACATACGCGCCAGTGGCGCATGCCCACGACGACCTGTACTACCGCAAGGCGGACGTGGATACGAAACTCGCTGCCAAGGCAGAGAAGGCGACGACGTACACAAAGGCCGAGACGGACCTGCTGCTGGCGGCGAAGGAGGACGTGGGCACGGCGTACACGAAAGCCGAGGTCTACACCAAGGCCGAGGTCGATGCGCTGATTGCGGGCGTCCTTGTCCAGTGCCAGAAGTCCTGTCCACCGGACATGGTGAGGGTTGGGGACTTCTGCGTGGACCGGTACGAGTCGAGTGTGTGGGAGAGGAAGGACGGGGAGCCGGTG
>FWPU01005470.1_pt1 | contig 27457 bp, 26 predicted proteins | sample 2228361 | NCBI WGS metagenome assembly FWPU01 (sample SAMEA103939777, study PRJEB20133) | metagenome
CCATAGGCAAAATCACCCGGCTACCCCTCTTGACAAGCAACCATAGGATCTCTCCGAATTCGGAGAGGGGGCGCACCAGGCCGGCCCTTGGCCCTATAAAGCGTGGGGGTGAGGTCGGCGCGTCTGCCCTCACCCACTGACCTTTTCCCTCAAAAGCTGTGCGCTTCTGGCCCCTCCACGGACTTGAAACCTGACAGGCCGACTCCGGACACTAGCCCCAGCCTCCGGCCAGCGCCTCTTTCCGGGCCAGCGCCCGCAGCCTCAGCAGCCCGGCGATGGCAATCGCTGCGAGGGCCCCGATGCACGAGAAGCCCACGCCCCACTGGTAAGATGCGGGCACCATGTCCAGGATTCCGCCGAAGAGGATGGGGCCGGCCACGCCACCCATAAAGCCCAGGAAGGACTGCACTGCCATGGCTGACCCCAGGGTGTCCGGGGATGCCACCTCGGTGACGCCCGTGGAGTAGATGGCGGAGTCGGCGGCGACGGCCCAGCCGTACACCACGCTGACGCCCAGTATGACAGCCCAGGGCAGGCCGCCCATCCATCCTATCGCCCAGGAGCACGCCCCGCTCAGGGCGAAAATGACGGCCGCCGAGGTCGCCCGTCCGCAGCGGTCGGATATCATCCCTCCCATCATGGGGCCGATGGAGCCAGCGGCAAGGCTGATGCCGCCGACAGTGGCAGCGGTGACGGCAGCCCGCGCAGGCTCCACACCCCTGGCGACCAGCACCGCCCCCAGGAAGGCCGGCAGCCACACCCTCATGGCGTAAAGCTCGACGGCATGCATGGAGTAGCCCAGGACCAGGAGGCGTACCGGGCGGTTCCTGAGGACTGCCAGGTCCAGCCGGCCCGAGGAGCCGCTGGCCGGCGCATGGCGATGGCCTCGCAGGAGGGCATAGGCCAGCAGGGAGCCGGCGCCTGAGGCCGACGCCAGCACCAGGTACGCCTGTCGCCACGGAAAGGGCGACATCAGCGCACCCGTGGCAACCAGCGAGGCGCTGTAGGAGGCATAGAAGGCCGTGACAAACAGCCCCACCGCGGTGCCACGCCCACGCTGGGCAAACCGCTCGGATATTATCCGCAGCCCCGGCATGTACACTCCCACCAGCCCGACGCCGGCAACGGCCCTCAGGATGCTGGCCGTTGCCGTGTCCCGCGCCGCAAGGGGAAAGAGTACGTGGGACACCACCGATATCACCGAGGACCACAGCAGGATATGCCCCGGGCCGTAGCGGTCGGTCAGAGGCATGATGAACAGGGCCGAGAAAGCGTACCCGCCCAGGTAGGCCGAGTAGATGGCGCCGGCCTGGGTGTTGTTCAGGCCCCACTCCTCTTTGATGAGAGGCAGGGCTGCAATGTAGCTGGAGAAGGGCAGCAGCAGCGTGAACAGCATGGCGGACATCAGGACGAGCCAGGTAATGTCCTTGAAGCTGTCCCATTTCAGCCACGCCGGGAGCTTCTGGCTGTGCTGGCGCATGTTCTTCACTGCTGGCCCCAGGGTACGTGGTTGCACGAATATAGCTGCTGGCTGCGCTGGCAGTCAAGCGATGGCAGAGCGCCATGGCGCCTCGCCCTTGACACTGCTCCGAGGCGGTGTGACAATCGGCCTACTGCCTGTCCCTGGTGAGGTGCATGCTTCCTGAGCACGAGGCTACAGAGCGACGCGACAGCCCTGATAACCCGGACGCCCTCATAGTCGAGCTTACCAGGGCCATAGAGCAGGACGCCTCCAGCGCGTGGGCCTACTTCCGGCGCGGCAACGCCTACTCCAACAAGGGCGACTATACCCGCGCCGCCGAGGACCTTTCCAGGGCTATCGAACTGGACCCGTCCAACGCCATGGCCCACAATAACCTCGGCGTGGCCTGCCTGTGCCTGGGCAGCTACCAGGCCGCCATCCAGCACTGCACCCGGGCCATAGGGCTTGACCCGAATTACAGCGACGCCTACCACAACCGGGGGCTGGCCTACTGGGAGGTGGGCGACCTGGAGGCCGCCCTGGCCGACCTTACCAGGGCCATCGAGCTGGACCCGTCCTTCTGGAGTGCCTACCGCCATCGCAGCATGGTCTACTGGATGATGGGCGACCAGAAGGCCAGCTTCAGCGACTACGATACGGCCAGGCGCCTCCAGGGAGGGCCGTAGGCCGCCTGTGGGCCATGGGCCGGCCCGCCACGCCTACCTGACCAGCGACAGCAGTTGCTTGGCCGGGATGGTGAAAGTCTCGTCCTGGGTCAGCGCCAGGATGTGCTCCAGGTCGGCTATGGCCCTGGTGGAGTCGTCGGCGAGGATGTAGAGCTGGGCGCGCTCCAGGTAGTGGACCGGCGACTGGGGCGCCAGCTCGATGACCGAGGACACGTCCTGTATAGCCGCGTCAAGGTCCTGGGTGGCCAGGTAGGCCCGTGCCCGGTTGTGGTAGGCATCCTTCAGCGCCGGGTCAAGCTGTATAGCCCTGGTGTAGCTGATGATGGCGCTCTGGTAGTCCTGCGTCTCAGCGAAAATCAGCCCGCGATAGTTATGGGCCAGCGCCAGGTCGGGGTCCAGCTTCATGGCCCTCTCCAGCTCGGCCAGGGCCGCTGCAAGGTTGCCTACCCTGTAGTAGACATAGGCCCGGCCCGCATAGGCCTCGGCGAGCCTGGGGTCTAGCCTCAGCGCGGCCGTGTACGCCTCGAAGGCCTGCGGCAGGATGCCCTGCTCCTGGAGCGCCAGGCCCTTGCGGTACTCCTCCTGTGCCCTGCTGCTGCTGGACGCCTCCCGGCTGCCGCAGCCGGACAGCGCGGCCATCACGACCACGCCTGCCAGCACCCACGCGGCCAGGTGCCACAGCCGCGCGACGGCCTCGTTCAGCAACCCTGGTGGTATTGGCGACATAGGACTGTCAAGTGCCCTGCGAAGAAGTCCAAAGCTTATCCCTACACGCGCCCCCAGCTCACCACCTTACAAGGCGTCAGCTTCAGCACCAGGGCATCTTCCTCCAGCAGCCGCTTGTACTGGGGGTACTTCCGCCGGAGCAGCGCCACGGCCCGCCGCTGCTCCTCGCCGCCTTCCAACAGCGTGGCGGTGCCCTGGATGAGCACGTAGGTCAGCCTGTCCCAGTCCTCCGAGTACTCGTCTATAACCAGGGCGACCCGTGGATTTTCCAGGATATTGCGTACTCGCTTGAGTCTCCTGGCTGCCACACGCTTGGGCTTCAGGTCCAGCGCCGAGTAGATGTACTCCCCGTCAAAAGCATAGCACACCGGCACCACGTGGGGCGCACCGCTGGCGTCCGCCGTCGCCAGCCGCCCGACGCGGCCCCGGGTAATGAATGCTCTGACGTGCAGGCCCATCTGAGACAACATCAGTTGACTATATCATCCGCAGGAGTTGCTTCAAGGGGCCGAAGGCTTCGTGCTCCCATTGCCAGTAGCCCTGGTGGGCAGCTTCACCCAGGCGAAGGCCCGGCCTGCGCCTCGAAGCCAGGAATGCTTGAAGCCTTGCCTTTGACAGATTGTTTGGTCCCTCTAACACCTGCCCCTGGATACACTTGAGGTACTCATCCAGACACGGCATCACAGGATCACTGGCGACCGAAGCCAGGCAGACATCCTCAAGCGTTCCCGAACCCTGTCCATGAGGCAGAATGAGGACTACGACCCCAGGATTTGTTCCAGCGAGCTGAAGGGATGCAGTTGGCGCGGGTAGACTGACGGCAATTAAGGAGTCCCGCAGGCTTTGAAGAGCACTGGCAGCGTCGGCATCGGCATCCCTTATAATCGCTAACGACTTAACCTCAGCAAAGTCGGGTGCCTGGACAAGTGCCCGGAGTCTATTTCTAAAATTGTCCTTTCCTCGAACATTGTGTATCTCGATACCGGTTACTCCCATGTGCGCCATCAACGCACCCAGCAAGTGCTCTTCGTCTGCCCCCTCAACTACCACCAGTTTCCGCCCAGTGATAGGGATGCGCTCTGGGGGTAGAGTGGACGTCATAGGTACTCAGCACCTATCTCCATGGCCGCCTGTAGAGTATCCTGGTCATAGGTGACCGCTCGGACCATGTCTGTGTCCTTGACTTGGTCCAACCGATGAAGCCGGAAGTCGTAGAGTTCGGCTTCAGAGAACGCCTGGTGGGCTGCCTTCACACATTCATGGCTGTGTGTTGTGGCGAATAGCTGCACGTTGAACTCACGGGCGAATTGAGCGACGCTACTCCAGACTTTTTTCATGACGGTGTGATGCAGGCCGTTCTCGATTTCATCAACAAGCACAACACCATCTTCAGCGCTGGCGATCGCAAGAGCCAATGACGATAATCGTGCCATACCATCCCCAAGCAGTGGTAGAGGGATGAGTCTTTCGTAGTTGTCAACCTCTGCGTATAGTATCGGGAGGGACTTACGTGGAATGACGGTTAACCTTTTCAGGCGCGGCTCTACGTGTCTCATAACAGATTCGACCAGCTTATGTTTGCCCTTTATTTCTAACTCTCCAAATCGGTCCGCATCCTCCCTGGGATCAACCCTCTGACGAGCAGCGATGAATACGGATGTAAGCTGCCGCCCGATTTCTGCTCTTTTTGTTCTGAGCTGCAGTGGCACCCTTTCGCGAACGATGTCTGTTTCAGTAGTCCACCCTACTTGAGTCCATCCTAGCGATGTGAATGCTTGGCCCGTTTCATCAATGTAGTCAAAGACAATGCGATTTCTTGGCGGCCATACTGTCGAGGTCGGTTGCTCTGATAACTGTGAAGTTTCTCCAGGTTGCTCAAGCGGCAATTCTGCTATGTCAAGTTCGCCTAATCTGATCTTTAGGACTCGTTCTCCATGGCCCCAATCGCCAGAAGCCCGCAATTCTATTGCTATATCAGAGTCGAATTTCCAAAACAAATCGTGGAACGGCTCTTGGAGGTCCAGGCCTCGGAGACCTCTAAATGAGTTTATGCTTATGGGTAGGCGTGGATTATTGGGTGCTGAGTGAAGCCAAATCGCCTCCAGCAGCGCCGTTTTGCCCACGTTGTTCTTGCCGACAATCAGGTTGACGCGTTCCAGCGACTCCACAGTCAAGTCACGCAGACCACGAAAGTTGCGCACGGTGAATGACCTGTACATTTCAACTCACGGAAAGGATGGTTATCTACTATCTTACACGAGCTTTCAGCGCCGCTCACACCCCTACCCACACCCTTCGGCCCTCCCTGCGGACCAGCCGGCCGAAGCCGGGGTCGGGGAAGTGGCCGCCCGAGATGAGGGCGCCTTCCCGCTCCAGCCTGTCGAAGACCTGCTGCCGCGTCCTGCGCGATTGCTCCTGGTCTATGTCGAAGACCGGGTTCCAGTCCGTATGGTGGGCCTGCGCCGGCGAGTGGGCCACGTCGCCTAGGACAAAGCCGCGCTCTCCCCTGGAGGATATCATGATGGACATATGCCCTGGCGTGTGGCCCGGCGTGGGCAGCGTCTTCAGCTCCGGCGTGACGTCGTACTCGCCTTCGATGAGGTCCATTATCTGGAGCTTGTCCAGGGGCAGGACCTGGGCCTGCACGTGGGCGGCCTTCTCCAGCACCGACGGCTGTGTCCAGTACTCCCAGTCGGCCCGGGGCACCAGGTAGCGGGCCCTGGGGAAGGTGGGCTTGCCGTTGCTCAGGTTCCAGCCCACGTGGTCCGGGTGCAGGTGCGTCATCACCACCAGGTCTATATCGGCGGGGTCAACCCCTTTCTGGCGCATGTCGCTGAGCAGCTTGCCGCCGGGCGCACTCTGCAGGCCCGTGTCCACAAGAACAACCTTGCCGCTGGAGCGCAGCACCACCGAGCCGTACCTCGGGTGGACGCGCCCGTTGCTGTCCAGCAACTCCGGGTACTCGGCCCGCCACTGCTCCATGCTGCTGGCGGTGAACACCTCCACGGGACTCCTGTCGCCCTGCCCGTCAGAGACAGAAACAAGCTCGACGTTGCCAACTCTGGCCCTGTAACCTGGCATAACTCACCTCCGGCTGTGGACTGCCTGCATTATACACAGAAGCACTGGCGAATGGGCCACCCACAGCCCTTTTTCGTTTGACTGGCGCTCCTGTGGTACGGCTTGACATCGTCGGGGCGCGGGTTATGATACCCACATTACGGGCTGCTGCCCCAGGGAGGTGGCCATGACTACCCACCAGGCTGACTACGTTATCGCCGGAGGGCTGGTCGTCAGCGGCCGGCGCATTTCGAGGCTGGACGTCGCGGTCAGCGGGGAGAAGGTGCAGGAGCTGGCGCCAGACCTCTCCCACGTGCCTGCCAGGCGGGCCATAGATGCCTCGGGCAAGTTCGTCTTGCCGGGCATCGTGGACGCCCACAACCATCCCGTGAACACAGACAGAATAGACACCTTCTCCATAAGCGCCGCCTTTGGCGGCATCACCACGGTGGTACCCTTCATCCAGAACCTGCGCAATCGGGGCATACCCGGCACGACGGTGGACGCCATCAAACGCTTCATTGACGAGGGCGAGAGTACCTCTGTCCTGGACTTCGGCGTCCACGCCATCCTGGTCGGCGACGACGACGTGGACGACCAGGTGCCGCAGCTCATCAGCATGGGCGTGATTTCCTTCAAGATGTTCATGACCTATCCGAGGCGCGGCATGATGATGCCCGACGACAAGATGCTGCGGGCGATGGAACTGGCGGCGCGGGACGGCGGCATCGCCATGGTCCACGCCGAGAATGGCTACTGCATAGACTACCTGGTGGACAGGTATATTGCCCAGGGCAAGACCTCGCCCGAGTACTACGCCCCCTCCCAGCCCAGGTCGCTGGAGGTGGAGGCCGCCTTCAGGGCCACCACCTATGCCGCCGTCACCGGCTGCCCCCTGTACATCGTCCACCTGAGCGCACGGGAGGTCCTGGACGTGCTGGCCAGGGCCAAGGGGGAGGGCCAGCGCCTGTATGGCGAGACCTGCCCCCAGTACCTGGCCCTGACCAACCAGGCCGTCCTGGAGCACGGGCCTCTGGCCAAGATTGGCCCGCCGCTGCGGGAGAAGGAGGACAACGAGGCCATGTGGCGGGGCATCGCCACCCACCTGATAGACACCATTGGCAGCGACTTCTGCGGCTTCAACAAGGCGCAGAAGTACTCGGGTGGCCGCAGCGTAGGCCCCATACTGGACAGGCCGGACCTCCAGGGCAAGGCCAGCATCTTCGAGGCCAGCTTCGGCGGCAACTGGGCCGAGCAGATGCTGCCGGTGGTCTACGAGGAGGGCGTCAACAAGGGCAGGACCACGCTCCCCCGGCTGGTGCAGGTCATGTGCGAGAACCCGGCCAGGATATTTGGCCTCTACCCCCAGAAGGGTACCATCCAGCCCGGCTCCGACGCCGATATTGTGCTTTTCGACCCGACCATACGTCACACCCTGGGCGCGGCGGCCCAGCACTGCAAGTCCGACTTCACCATGTTCGAGGGCATGGAGGTGCTGGGCAAGCCGGTGTTCGTCATGCAGCGGGGCGAGGTCGTCATCGAGGACGGAGAGCTGAGGCGGCCTGCCGGGCGCGCCAGGTTCCTGCCGGGCGATGTGGACGCCGCAGCCTACGCTCCCGGGGGTTACCCGGTAGAATAGCCCCACCGGGGTGCGCGCCGGCATGAGGCGCGGAGGGCCTGCCATATGCTATACTTATGGCAGGCATTAACCCAGGCCGCTGGAACACCGCGGCAGGAGGAAGGACCCGTGACCCAGCTCCAGCACCCCATCAGGCTGACGGAACTGGCCGGCTGCGCCGGTTGAGCTTCCAAGTTCAGTCCAGAGGACCTGGCACAGGTCCTGTGCCAGCTACCAGAAGTTTCGCACCCTGACCTGCTGGTCGGAGTGGACACTGGCGACGACGCCGCCATCTTCCGGATGAATGGCGACGTGGCGTTGGTCCAGACGGTGGACTTTTTCCCTCCGATTGTGGACGACCCCTTCGCCTACGGGCAGATCGCCGTGGCCAACGCCATCAGCGACGTTTACGCCAAGGGCGGCAAGCCATTGCTGGCGCTCAACATCGTCGGCTTCCCGGTGGACCTCCCCAAGGAGGTGCTGGGCGAGGTACTGCGCGGCGGGATGGCCAAGGCCAAGGAGGCCGGCCTGCTCATCGTGGGCGGGCACACCGTCAATGACCAGGAGCCCAAGTACGGCCTTGCCGTCACCGGCGTCATCAAGCCTGGACTCCAGGTCACCAATGCCGGCGCCAGGCCCGGCGACGCCCTGGTCCTGACCAAGCCCATCGGCACGGGCATCATCACCACCGCAGGCAAACAGCAGCGTGTGACGCAGGAGGTGCTGGACAGGGCTATCGCCGTCATGAGCACCCTGAACCGCGCCGCCTCCGAGGCCATGATGAGGGTCGGCGTCAACGCCTGCACCGACATCACGGGCTTCGGGCTGCTGGGGCACCTGCGGAACGTGGTGCAGGCCAGCAAGGTCGCCGCGCGCGTCAGCCTGGGGAAGGTGCCCGTCATAGAGGGCACCTGGGAGCTGCTGGAGCAGGGCATAGCGCCGGGCGGCACTCACCGCAACCTCAAGTCCATGGACTCAGTGGTCAAGTGGCACCGGGACATCGGCGAGCAGGCCAGGCTGCTGCTATGCGACGCCCAGACCTCTGGCGGGCTGCTCATCTCCGTGTCGGCGGCGAAGCTGGAGCGCCTGATGGCCGAGCTCAGGGCCGCCGGAGTAGGGACTATCGCCGTTATTGGCCAGGTCCTGCCCCAGGACGCCCTGGGGGACGGCTACATCATGGAGGTAACGCCCTAGGCCGGGCGCCTTCGCGGAGCCAGAAACAGGAGCGGCAGGTCTGGCCTGCCGCTCCTGTTTTGAGTGTCCCGGTCCTGCCCAAAAGGGACTTTACCGCCACCTTCACGCAGGCCTGGTACTGCTCCGTCCTCAGACCGAGACACCGTTACCGAGAATCCGCCCGATGTTCTCCTCGGAGAAGAACTCCGCCGGCGATGTTGCTCCGGCGGTTACGCGCACGAAGGCGTGCATGGCCTCCTGGCTGGTCGCCACCGCCGCCAGCAGCTTCTGCATCGCTGGCGGGGGTGGCTCCAGCGTTGCAAGCTGAGTGGTGAACTCGTACATCGGCAGAGCGTGGCGGTCCCGCTCCGCCTGGTAGTCGGCCATAGCGGCGTAGAAGTGGCGGGCGCCGGAGAAGGCCTGGTCCAGGGAGTTGGCGCACAGCTCGGCGTCGCGGAGGGCGTCCTGGATGCCAAAGCCGGTAACAAAGTCCTTGTTGTACCCGGCGTCGCCCACCAGCGCCCAGCCGGGGCTGAAGGGCTTGCGGAAGAAGTTGGGAACGAACCGCCCCCGGAACGGGGCCTCACGCTTGGCGCCTCGCACCCGGTCGGCAAACGCCGGCGCCAGGTCCAGGGCCTTGAGAAAGTTGCCTTCAATGTCGTTGCGGTTGGCGGCGAATTCCGAGCGGGGCCAGCCAGCGATAACCAGCGTCAGCCCATCATTGGTTGGCCACGCGGCAAACCCGCGATTGGCGCGGATGTAGTTCTCCAGCCGCCCGTCCATGGGCAGGTTGCTCCAGTAGCTGTAGTAGCCACAGAGAAGCGGAGGCTTCTCATGGTACTCGACGATGCGGACGGACTCGCCTGGCTTTGCTAGCTGGACGTCCGCCTCGGCCACGTAGCGGTCCTGCCGGACAAGCTCCAGCAGCTCCTCTTTGTTAATCTCCAGCACGCCGCCTTGCAGCCGCGTCCGGGAGCCGAACACCACGTCACTTACCGGAAAGGTCCCTACCTCAAGACGCATGGACGGCCTCCCTGGTAGTCTTGCCCGAGGGGTCGAAGACGGTAGGCTCGGACACCGGGGTCTGCATGGCATGGAGCGCCGTCTCCACGATGCTGTACATAAGCTGGCGGTCGCGCTCCTCGGAGAGGTTGGGGTCGCCGCACAGGTGCTCCACCCGCACGCCGCGCACCACGCGGTGCGCCCCCAGCGAAATGGGCACTGCCGGCAGGGCGCTGACCATGGCCACCACGATACCCTCGCGCTCCAGCTCCTTGGTCATCGTTGCGCCGCAACGATTGCAGCTCCCTCAAGTGGAGGCTATGATGGCGGCCTGCACGCCGTCGCTCTTCAGCCGCTGGGCGATCTCGCGGCCCATGCGCTGGGCGTCCGACACCGGGCAGCCTCCACCGACCACCGAGAAGACCTTGGAGTAGATGCCTTTGATGAGGCCCCGGCGCTCGGCCTCCCGCGCGGCGGGGAGAGGCAGCGCGTAGTTGGGGTTGACGGTGTTGTAGATGTAGCCCTTGAAGCCCGAGTGGACAGACTCCCAGTCGTCCACCGTCAGGTAGTCAACGCCCGTGACATCGTAGAGGAGCACCCGGCGCGGGATGGCGCTGGACTGCTGGTCGGGGTTGCCTCTGGGCACGATGCCCGCCGACGTGACCATCGCCACGGTGACCTTGCTCAGGTCTTTGATTGGCTCCGGCGCGTTGACCTTGTCGTAGGGCCTGGCGGGTATCTCCGAGACGAAGGGCTTGCCCTGGACGCGGGCCAGCACCATGTCCACGGCCCGCTGGGCGCCGGTCTTCTCGCGGGTGTAGGGCAGGCGCAGGCCGGTGTACTGGTAGCCCTCAACGTCGGCGGGGCCCAGCTTCTCGCCCCGCACCAGCTTCAGGCCCAGCCTCAGCATGTTCTTCAGGGCCGGGACCATCTCCATGGGGTTCTCGCCTGTAGGAACGGCCAGGACATACCGCCTGTAGGCCGATATACCGGCGTTCTCTGGGTGCATGCCGGTGACCGCGGGAATCCCCAGCTCCCAGGCGGCCTTGCACACCAGGACGCAGGCCAGACCGTACCGCCCGGCGTCGAAGGCGGGGCCGGCCAGCACCAGGTCGGGCTTCAGGCGCAGCAGCGCCTCTTCCACCTGCGCCACCGCCTTTTCCTGATTGGAGACGAAGTAGTCATCGCCGGCGTAGACAGTGGCCACCACCTGGCCCTGCTGGCCCAGCGCCTGCTGGAGCGCCCTGCCAGGCCCCAGGGGGCCATCCTTTACTGCCAGCGGGGTGTCATTGGCCTCTTCCGAGCCCAGTCCGGCGAAGAACTGGTTGATATAGAGTACGACCCTCACGCGGTTTCCCCCATTGCTCATAGGGGACCTTCTTTTTCACCGAGCACTCGACCATCGGCTTAGAACGTATATCAACCCCGCACCTGTGTCAAATCCCGAATGCTGCTGACTATAGCCTCCCGGCACACCGCCCTGGCGAGGTCTCGCGAGGGCCAGTCCCAGGCTGGGTGAATTCCACTGAGGAAGGGCTTTGCCCTTGCGGTTAGCTGCTACAGGCGTGCGCGACACGGCTCTGTATAATTTCCGTCACACGCGGCCTTGGCCTGACAGGCAGGGCCTGGATGTTGGTCCGCGCCCCGGCAGCCTAGCGCTCCCGGTAGACCTCCACGCCGGCATGGGCCAGCACGCTGCCCTTGATGGGGGCCGCCGGCTTCCTGACGCGTACCCGCACTGCGTCCACGGCGAAGCTGGCCAGGATGCGCCGGGCGATGGCCTCGGCCACGCTCTCCAGCAGGTTGCGGGGCGGCCCCTCCACTACCTCCCTCACCGCGGCGTACATGGCGGAGTAGTCCACGGTGTCGGCCAGGTCGTCGGACTGGCCGGCGGGCCGCAGGTCCAGCTCCACCTCCAGGTCCACGATGAAGCGCTGGCCCAGCGTTCGCTCCGCCGGGTTGGCCCCGTGGTAGCCGTAGAAGACCATGCCTTCTAGCTGTACCCTGTCTCTTGCCACGGGACTTCCTTTCATAGCTTGTCAGCAGTCAGCCGACAGCTCCCCCAACCGCCCCAAGGGGCCGGGAGGGGCGCTGACGGCTGATAGCTACCAAAGGCATGAGCAGGACTCAGACGCCCCGCCCCAGGGCCTTCGCCACCTCCAGGACCTGGCGGGCGCGCTTGACCACCGGCACGTCTATCACCTTGCCGTCCAGGGACGTGGAGCCGCGCCCCTGACGCTCGGCCTCATCGAAGGCGGCCACCACGCGCCGGGCGTACTGAATTTCCTCCTCAGAGGGCGAAAAGGCCTCGTTGATGATGTCCACCTGGGCCGGGTGAATGGCGAACTTGCCCTTGAAGCCCTGCCTCCTGGCGGCCAGGGCGTTCTTGCGCAGCCCCTCGGGGTCGCGGAAGCCGAAGTAGGGCGTGTCCAGGGCCAGGACGTCGGCGGCCCGGGCGGCCACGCATACGACGCTGCGCGGGTAGGCCACCTCCGAGTCGTCCTCGGTGCGCGGGATGCCCATGTCATTGGTGAAGTCCTCGGCCCCGAAGGCGACGCCGACGATTCTGGGCGAGGCGACGCAGATTTCGTAGGCGTTGACTATGGCCCTGGCCACCTCCAGCCAGGGCACCAGCCTGGTGCCGCCGGGCTGGACGCCCGCCCTCCTCTCCAGGCGCTCGATGACGGCAGCAATGTACTTGATGTCATCGGCGGAGCGCACCTTGCCCACGGAGACGCCGAAGATGTGGGGGCCGACGACGGCCTCCAGGTCCTCCTCCATGAGGCCCGAGTCAATGGAGTTTACCCTGGGCACCACCAGCCGGCCGGTGGTGGCAAGCCTGGCAAGGAAGGAGGCCGTGACGTCACGGGCGTTGGCCTTCTCTTCCGCCGGCACCGAGTCTTCCATGTCGGGCACGTAGGCATCCGGGGCGAAACCCAGGGCCTTCTCCAGCATGTTGGCGCGGTTCCCCGGAACGAACAGCAGGCTTCTCAGCACTACCATGGGCTTCTCCTGGCAAACAGACCTGGCCTGGAAAGCGGCCTCTAGAAGTATAGCACCCCTGGGGCGCCACGCGCCGGGTGCGCTCGTTGACACCCTGGAAAGGGCTATGCTATAAACCCTGCGTCAGTCCCAGGCCCTACAGGAGACAGCCTTGGCGCCACGCATCCAGGTCATCGGCGTGACGGGCATGCCAGAGATCAAGCCCGGCGACAGGCTGGGCCAGCTCATAGTGGCCGCGGCCCAGCGGCAGGGCACGCCCATCGAGGCGGGGGACGTGCTGGTGGTCACCCAGAAGGTCGTGTCCAAGGCCGAAGGCCGGCTGGTTGACCTGCGGACGGTGGCGCCATCGGCCTTCGCCCAGCAGCTTGCCAGGGAGAGCGGCCGCGACCCGCGCCTGGTGGAGCTGGTGCTGCGGGAGAGCAGGGCCATCGTGAGAATGGACGCGGCCCGCGGCATCATCATAACCGAGACGCGCCACGGCTTCGTGTGCGCCAACGCGGGCATAGATATGTCCAACGTGCCTGGCGATACCATGGTCTCCCTGCTGCCCGAAGACCCCGACGCGTCGGCCCGGAGCATCCGCCAGCAGGTGGGCCAGGCGCTAGCGGGGGCGACGGTGGCGGTCATTATCTCGGACACCTTTGGCAGGGCGTGGCGAGAGGGCCACGTGAACTTTGCCATCGGCGTGGCGGGCATCAGCCCGCTGAAGGACTACAGAGGCACGCCCGACGCCTGCGGCAAGCTGCTGAAGGTGACCAACATCGCCATCGCCGACGAGCTGGCCTGCGCTGCCGAGCTGGTGACCGGCAAGGCCGTCAATGTGCCGGCGGCCATCGTGAGGGGCTACGAGTACCCCACGGGGCCTGAAGGCGCCCAGGCGCTGGTGAGGGACAGGGCCACTGACCTCTTCCGGTAGGCAAAAAGAGGGGTGCCACAGCCCTGGGGGACACATGGCACCCCTCTGGAACGTCTGCTTGCAGTCCGGGCTAGGCGTCGTCTTCGGCGCCTGCGTCGCCATCGGCGCTCTGGGCACCGAAGCCCGTGGGGTAGCGGGAGCCGGAGGACAGGTTCTCCAGGGAGACGTCATAGCTCCACGGAGGGCCGTCCACGTAGTTGTGGAACTCCCGGACCTCCCCGCATACCTGGCAGACGCCCTTGCTGACCGGGCCAGTGGGGCGGTCTATGAGCCAGTGGTGACGACAAACAGGAGCGTCCTGGACCTCCGGCTCCATGACTGCATCCTGCTTCTGGTATCTTGGCTGCACGCTTGCCAACCTCTCTTCTGTAGTGATTTGCCAATTACATTCGTTATACGGACGTGGGAGTCTAGCAGAGAGGTAGAGGTATGTCAAGGGGGTTTGCATGTCTTCTAGCATAAAAAGCTTATAAAACCCACTTTAGTTGACAATAACGGCAAGCCGCCTCTATACTCAAGAGAAGGCAAGAGGGGCGGATAGATTCCATGGAAGGTACTCGTCTACGAATTCTGCAACTGCTGCAGAAAAACGGTAGCGATACCGTAGAGGGCCTGGCCAGGCGCATTGGCCTGGCCCCCGCCACCATACGCCGCCACCTGGATATCCTCCAGCGCGACCGCCTGGTGGGATTCCAGGAGGTCCGCAAGAAGACGGGGCGCCCCGAGTACTCCTTCCACCTTACCGAGGAGGGCCAGGAGGCCCTGCCCAAGGGCTACGACCGGCTGCTGGGCATGATAGTCCAGGAGCTGAGCCTGCTGACCCCCGAGGAGGTCGGCTCCCAGAGCGGCCCCGAGATCCTCAAGCTCGTATTCCAGCGGCTTTCCTCCCAGGTCTTCAGGGAGTACGAGAGCCAGGTATCCGGTCAGGACCTGCAGCGTCGGCTGGCTACCCTGGTGGAGCTACTGGCCGGGGCAGACTTCTTCCCCGAGGTGGAGGTGAGCGAGGAGGCCATCCGCATCAGGCTGCTCAACTGCCCCTTCCGCTCGGTGGCCCTCCAGAACAGGGCGGTCTGCTCCTTTGACTCCAACCTCATTTCGGCGCTGCTGAACGCCCAGCCCTCCCGCGATGAGTGCATCCACGACGGTGCCACCGGCTGCACCTACACCACGGCCATCAGCTTCCCCATGAGTGGAAAGGGCCTGATGCCCAGGGCGAAGGTCTCCCCCTAGCTGCCTTGCCGCTGGTCGAAGGCGTGGCGCAGGGCGTCCAGGTTGCCTTCGGGGGCCTGGTGGGAGAAGGTGCAGCCCGGGCCAAGCATCCAGCGAGTGCTGCCCATGGTGTTTTTCGTCCACAGCGCCTCGCCGGCCACCTCCTCGGGCGTGCCCGTCAGCAGCAGCGTGCGGTGGGACACTCCCCCGACGACGCATTTGCCCGTCAGCTTCTGGCCTTCCTGGAGCCAGACGTTGGTCTCGTCCTGGGTGTCCCAGTTGAAGGCCGCCACGGGGTAGTCACGCAGGGCCAGGAGCATGTTGTTGCTGCCGCAGACGTGGAGCACGTGGAACTCCGCCGGTGGCAGGCCTTGCAGCAGCCGCAGGTCGTAGGGCCGGCCGAACTCGTTGTACTGCTCCTGGGTCAGCCTGTCGTAGGTGCCCCAGCGCGTGGTGGCGTAGAACAGGCCACTGGCGCCGATGTTGAGGCACTCACGGGCGAACCTGGCGAAGGTATCAGTGATGACCTCCAGCGCCTGGTGTACAAGCCGTGGGTGCTCCTGGAGATGGCGCACCATGGCGTCCTCCGACCCGGCCAGGCGTCCGGCGATGGACAGCGGCGTGAAGACCGTCATCAGGAAGGGCACCTGGCCCTTCAGCCCGTCGGCGATGAGGCGCAGGGCCTTGAGTTGCTCACCCAGCACGCCCTTCTGAATGTCGAGGGGCTGCACCTTCTGCCAGTCCTCGGGCCGCTTGACCGGCCAGTCCACCAGGGCATGCTCCCTGGTGTCGGAGCCACTGAAGCTGAGCCTGACGCCCCAGTCCTCCACGTGGTAGCTGGCGCGGGGGTTCACCTTCATGAAGTCCCAGTCGAAGCGGCGCTGGAAGGCCAGCATGGCCTCGGCCAGCCCCTCGGCGGAGGTCTCGCGGGAGTAGAAATGGCGCCACATGCTCATGGGCGGGCGGTCCACCGGCGCGCCCTTCAGGGCTGCCCGCACGCGCTCCCAGTGGGACATGTTGTCGGACATAGGCGGTCTCCTTCAGACATATCGCTTTTACGCCGCCGGCCACTCCTCCATTCTATAGGCGGCATCCCAGAACAGGTACTCATACTGGCTGCTGAGCAGGAAGGCCCGCTCCATGCGCTGGCGCTCGCCGGGGCTGCTGTCGGCGGCCACGCGGTCAATGAAGGCGCGCAGCCAGTCGGCCAGCGCCGCGAACTCGGGCGAGCTGTACATCTCTATCCAGCGCGCGTACAGGGGCTGGTGCGCGGGCATGCCCCTGTCCCTGAGCATCTGGCCGATCTCGCAGTAGCCCCAGGAGCAGGGCAGTATGGCCGCGGCTATATCCCCTGCGCTGCCCGAGTAGCCCGCCTCCACCAGGTGCCGCGTGTAGGCCCAGGTGGTGGGCGAGGGGCGCGTGCGCTTCAACTCGTCCTCGGTGATGCCGAAGTCCTTGCAGAAGCTGATGTGCAGGGACATCTCGGTGTTCAGCGTCTCGTGGAGCAGCCGGGCGAACCAGCCCATGTCCTCCACCCGCTCCGCCTTGGCCACGGCCAGGGATATGGCCCGGCAGAAGTCCACCAGGAACACGTAGTCCTGCCGCATGTAGTAGCGGAACTTCGCCAGGGGCAGCGTGCCGTCGCCGATGCCCAGCACGAAGGGGTGCTGCTTCTCCCTGTCCCAGATGTGGGCGCCTTTGCCGCGCAGCTCGTCCGAGAAGCCCATACGCTTCACCTGCCCGCGCTCAGGCCTTCTCCACCACAACCCTGGAGCCGGAGCGCACGCGCTTGAGGACTTTGGGGTCACCCTCCAGCTTGCCCACGATGTTCACCGGGCTGGCTGGCCTGATCTCGTCGCCCCGGCTGGCGGGCGTGGGGCCAAAGAACAGGCACAGCGCCTGCCCAGGCGGCCAGTAGCCCACGTCGCCCATGTCCACGACCTCCCTGGCATTCTCCTCCTGGGCCTTGATGGGCGTGCGGAAGTAGATTTCATCGCCCCAGGTGTTGCCGTTTGCCTGGATGGGTAGCTGCGACCAGACCAGGTCGGCGGTGTGGCTGCTGTTCAGCAGCGCCGTCACCTGGACGTCGCCCGCGCTTATCTTGATACGCCGCTGCTGCACCTGGACGCCTCCCGAGTGGTGTAAGGACGCCTACATTATGGCACATGTGGTACACATTTGCGCTTCGTCGGGGATGGCGTGACGCCCTGAGCCCCCCCTCTAGCTCTCCCCCACAGGGGGCGAGAAAGTCCCCGCCCCCTTTGGGGGAAGGCCAGAGCCTGCCCCGAGCCTGTCGAGGGGAAGGGGGCCAGGCGCTTGCCCCCTCTCTAGCTCTCCCCCACAGGGGGTGAGAAAGTCCCCGCCCCCTTGGGCAGGCCAGGAAGGAGACCTGGCAGCACATCCACCGCCGTCATGCCCTTGTGCGTCACGCGTATTATGCGGGAAGACCCGCCCTTGACACAACCGCCTGCGCCGTGGCTTAGTATGTGCACCTGTTAGCTATCAGCTTTCAGCCTTCAGCTTTCAGCGGCCCTCGCCTGCCCCGGCGCTGGATGGGGAAGCTGACCGCTGATAGCTGAGAGCTATCAAGCTGCGAAGGAGAGGGCATGGCACAGGCAGGCTACATTCTGGCCCTGGACCAGGGGACCACGGGCACCACGGCCCTGCTGGTGGACCACGCAGGGAGGCCCGTGGCCCAGGCCAGCCGCGACATCGCCCAGGCGTACCCTCGGCCCGGCTGGGTGGAGCACGACCCCGAGGAGATTTACCAGTCCTGCCTGCTGACGTCCCGGGAGGCGCTGCGGCAGGCAGGGGTCGCGCCGGTGCAGGTCAGGGCCATCGGCATCACCAACCAGCGGGAGACCACGGTCGTGTGGGAGCGGGCTACCGGAAAGCCGGTCGCCAACGCCATCGTCTGGCAGTGCCGCAGGACGGCGCCATTGTGCGAGGAGCTGAAGGCGCGGGGCCTGGAGCCTGAAGTCAGGGCCAGGACGGGCCTGCCCATAGACGCCTACTTCTCGGCCACGAAAATACGCTGGCTGCTGGACAATGTCCCCGACGGCCAGCGCCGCGCCGAGGCGGGCGACCTGCTCTTTGGCACCGTGGACACCTGGCTCCTGTGGAAGCTCACCGGCGGCGTCGTCCACGCCACCGACCATACCAATGCCTCGCGCACCATGCTCTTCAACATCGGCACCCTGTCCTGGGACGCCGAGATGCTGGGGGAGCTGGGCATCCCGCGCGCCATGCTGCCCCAGGTGAGGCCTTCCAGCGCCATCTTCGGCTACGCCGCTCCCGGGGCCGCCGGCGGCCTCTCCGCCCCCATCGCCGGCGTGGCAGGCGACCAGCAGGCGGCCCTCTTCGGCCAGGCGTGCTTCACGCCGGGCAGCGCCAAGAACACCTACGGCACCGGCTGCTTCATCCTCATGAACACCGGCGCCGAGCGCGTCTCGTCCAGGGCAGGGCTGGTCACGACCCTGGCGTGTAGCCTGGGCGGCCAGGTGGCCTACGCCCTGGAAGGCAGCATCTTCTCAGCAGGCGCCACCGTGCAGTGGCTGCGGGACGGGCTGGGCATCATCGAGGAGACGGCCCAGGTGGGCGAGCTGGCGGCGTCGGTGCCGGACACGGGCGGCGTGTACCTGGTCCCGGCCTTCACCGGGCTGGGAGCGCCCCACTGGGACATGTACGCCCGCGGCGCCATTGTGGGCATCACGCGGGGCACGACCCGTGCCCACATCGCCAGGGCGGCGCTGGAGGCCACCGCCTACCAGACCCGTGACGTCGTCGAGGCCATGAGGGCCGACACGAGGCTGACGGTGCCAGCCCTGCGGGTGGACGGCGGCGGCACGGTCAACCCGCTGCTGATGCAGTTCCAGGCCGACATCCTGGGCATCCCCATCGAGCGCGCCGCCATAGCCGAGACGACGGCCATGGGCGCCGCCTACTTGGCGGGGCTGGCCGTCGGCTTCTGGGCCGGCCTTCAGGAGATCGCCGGGTTCTGGCGCAGCGATGCCACCTTCCAGCCCGCCATGGGCCAGCAGCGCCGCGACGCCCTGTACGCCGGCTGGAGGCGCGCCGTGGAGCGGGCCAGGGACTGGGCTGCCCGGTAGCGGCGCACCTCACCCCCAGTATTAAAATGCACAGCCTGTCCTTGAACACCGGCGGCAAGGCCCACCCCGTGCTATCGGCCAGGGGTTGACGCGCTACTGTCCTTTGGATAGTATTCTACTCGCCATAATAAGCACGCTAACATAAATCTGCGCGGAGGGAGCCAAGTGACCAGGAATTTACCTGCAATTCTTGCTATGTCATTTGCTCTTGTAGCCTTATTAGCTGCTCCAGGATGCAGTGGAGCAGAAGAGGCCACTCCTACATCGGCTCCTGCCGCGCCTGCCACCCCAACAGCGGCGCCGGCCAGGTCGCCTACCGCCCCGGCGGCCGTGGCTACGCCCGTGCCGGCGACGGCCACGCCCGTGACGCAGCCGCCGTCCGGCGCCCAGCCATCGGGCACCGTCACTGTCGCCTGGTCCAACGTCTTCTCCTATATTGGCTTGCCGTCCAAGAACGGCGGCCGCCAGGGCGAGCGGCTGGTCTGGCTTGGCGTCAACGAGACTCCCTACCAGCAGGATGCCAGCGCCCGCATCGTGCCCCGGCTGGCCGAGTCGTGGGAGCTCTCGCCCGACGGCCTTACCCACACCCTCAAGCTGCGCAAGGGCGTGCAGTTCCACGGCGGCTGGGGCGAGATGACCGCCGAGGACTGGAAGTGGACCGCCGAGGACCAGTGGCTGAACAAGGAGTCCAACCACGGCGGCCAGTTCATCGCCAGGGACCACCTGGAATCGGTCAACGTGCTGGACAACTACACCCTCCAGTTCAAGCTCAAGTCCCCCAACGCCTTCTTCTTCGAGTACTACGGCTCCATCCGCGATGACGTGGCCCTGGCGGTGTACAGCAAGAAGCGCGTGGACACCATGGGCATGGACAGGGCCACCACCGAGCTGCCCGATGGCGGCACCGGCCCCTGGCAGGTGAAGGAGTGGAAGGCGGACAACGAGATCGTGCTGACCTATTTCCCGGACTACTGGGGCAGCCTGCCCGAGTACGCCGAGGTCCGGGTGCTCCAGATGGCCGAGCCTTCCACGGTGCTGGCCGCGCTGGAGACGGGCGAGATAGACGCCAGCAAGGTGCCCATCACCATGCGTGAGCGCGTGGAGGGCGCCGGGCTGAAGACCCAGAGCGCCGGCGTCGGCTTCGCCTCTGTGACCTTCTCTGGCCAGTTCTGCTACAAGGAATACAAGGGCCAGGCCATACCGCCACGGCCCGGCTACAACCCTGACCTGCCGTGGGTCGGCGACTGCGAGGACTCGGCATCCATGGAGGCCGCCAGGAAGGTCCGCTTCGGCATGGACATGGCTATTGACCGCGACGCGCTGGTGAAGGCCATCGTAGGCGGCCACGGCAAGCCCACCTACGTCCAGATGCTCCAGGGCTACTTCGCCGACCGCTACTTCCAGGACAAGTGGATAGTGCCCTTCGACCGCAACAAGGCCAGGCAGAACATCTCCGAGGGTGGCTACCCTAACGGCTTCGACTTCCAGCTTGTGTGTACCGAGGACCACCCCCTCAGCAACGAGTTCTGCGAGGCCATCGCGGGCTTCTGGGAGGCCATCGGGCTGCGGCCTACCATCCAGAGGCTTGACCCGGCCATTCTGCGCCAGCAACTGGTGAAGCGGGAGTTCAACGGCGTGAGGATAGGGGTGTCCACCGGCGTGACGCCCATACCCGAGGCCCGTGGGTTCCGGGAGATTCCCACGGCGTCCTTCAACTCCGGCTACGAGGTGCCCGGCCTGCTGGAGCTGGTGGACGAGGCCTCCGCCACGACTTCCCAGGAGCAACTGGACAGCATCCGGCTGAAGCAGTACCAGTGGGCCTATGACCAGCACCTGAATGTGCCGGTGGTGGAGTTCGACGAGATCGTGGCTGTCAACCCCAAGAAGATCGGCGACTGGCCCCGGACGCCCTGGAACGGGCACCAGGAAGACATAATGGACTTCGAGACGCTGAAGAAGCCGAGGTAGGGACTCGGTACGCACACCCCACCGGCTTGCAACACGACAGTTTTTCAGAAGGAGGCGGGGGCGTCGTGGCAGCGCCGCAAGACCTCACCCCCGTTCCCCTGTCATGCTGTTAAGGTATGTCTGGCGGGGCCGGGTGAGATGTGCATTCCCGGGTGAGCGGGAAAAGCAACTTCTGCCACAGTGTAGAGGCGCGCTAGAGCAGGAGACCTGCCCTCGCCAGCCCAGGGGCGCAAGTAGTCCCTGCCCCCTGTGGGGGAAAGACAGAAAGGGACCATTCCAGCCAGGAGGCGCGGGAGATTGAGACGCTTTCTTGTGAGGCGCGCCATCGCGGCGGTGCTGACCATACTGCTGGTCACGGTGGTCGTGTTCGTCCTGGCGCGACTGCAGGGCGACCCCAGGACGCTGTACGTCGAGGAGGACATGCCGCCGGAGGTGTACGAGGCCATGGGCCGCGCCCTGGGCCTGGACAAGCCCATCTACGTCCAGTACGCCATCTTCCTGGGGCGCCTGGCTAAAGGAGACCTGGGCAAGTCCATTCACCAGCGCCGGCCAGTGTTGAAGGTGATAGCCGAGAAGCTGCCGGCCACCGCGCAACTGGCGCTGGGCGGCTTCCTGTTCTCGCTGCTGGTAGGCGTACCCCTGGGGGTGCTGTCGGCGGTGAAGCGTGGCACCATCTGGGACTACATGGGCCGGACCTTCGCGGTGCTGGGACACTCGCTGCCATCCTTCTGGGTCGCCATCATGGCCATACTCCTCTTCGCCGTGTACCTGCGCTGGCTGCCCACGTCCAGGGCCGGCGGCGTAGACCACTTTATCCTGCCGTCCATAGCCCTGGGGTGGGCCGCCGCCGGGGGCCAGCTCCGGCTGGTGCGCTCCTCCATGCTGGACGTGCTGGAGTCGGAGTTCATCAAGCTGGCCCGGGCCAAGGGCGTCAGCAGCATGCGGGTCATCTGGAAGCATGCGCTGCGCAATGCCTTGCTGGCGCCCCTGACCTTCGCTGGCCTCACCCTGGCCGCGCTGATAACCGGCGCCATCGTCACCGAGACCGTCTTCGCCTGGCCAGGCCTGGGCCTGCTGGCCTACCAGGCGGTGCAGTCCTCTGACTACGCCATCCTCCAGGGCGTCATGGTGGTCGTCACCCTGTTCTACATCCTGACGTCCCTCATCGTGGACATCCTTTACGCCTACGCCGACCCAAGAATCCGCTATAGCTAGGTGGCCAGATGGAGATAACCCGGACAGGAACAGGCGGACAGCCCGCCGCGCTGGGCTTCAGGCGGCAATGGCAGCTCCTCAAGGCCGCCAGGCGGCTGCCGCTGTTCTCCATGACAGTGCTCTCGCTACTGGTGTTCGCGGGGATAGCGGCACCCCTGATCGCGCCTTACCCAGAGCGCTACGGCGAGTTGATAGACCGCCACACGCCGCCGATGATAACAGGCAACGACACCAGGTTCATCCTGGGCACCGATAGCCTGGGGCGGGACATATTCTCGCGCATCGTCTTCGGGGCCCGCGTGTCCCTCATCGTGGCCGGGGCCACGTTGCTCATCGCCGGCGGCGTGGGCACGGTGCTGGGGCTGGTATCGGGCTACGCCGGCGGCTGGGTGGACGAGCTGCTGATGCGGCTGGTGGACGCGGCCAACTCCATCCCCGTCATCCTCATTGCGCTGGTGCTGGCCGTCATCGTGGGGCCTAGCTTCGGGCTGCTGCTGGGGGTGCTATCCCTGGGCCAGTGGCCGCGCTTTGCCCGCCAGGTGCGCGGCGAGACGCTGGGCCTGAAGGAGATGGACTACGTCAAGCTGGCCAAGGTGTCGGGCGCCTCGGTGCCGCGCATCCTGCTCCGGCACATCCTCCCTGGCGTCTTCAACACCATCATCGTGGTGGCGACCAACCAGGTAGGCTCGGTGATACTGGCCGAGGCCAGCCTGAGCTTCCTGGGCGTGGGCGTGCCGCCGCCGACGCCTTCCTGGGGCGGCATGGTGTCCGATGGCCGGCTGTACATCACCACCGCCTGGTGGGTGAGCGCCTTCCCGGGCGCCGCCATAGCGCTGACGGTGCTGGCCCTGGTATTCCTGGGCGACTGGCTGCGCGACCGGCTGGACCCGCGCCTGCGGCAGCTCTAGCCAGCGCCACCGGGGCTGGCTGAGACGCCTCGGCCAGCAAAGATGTCCCCTGGTGCGTTAGAGGGTGTGTCCAGAGTCCCTCCCATTGGCAAGACTCATGATACACATGGCGGGTTGTCGCTGCATGGGCTGTCATGCCCCCTTCCTCTCGGCAAGCTCGGAGCCTGCCCCGAGCACAGCCGAGGGGAAGGCCCTGACCTTCCCCCACGGGGGAAAGGGACATGGCCCCCTTCCTAACCTTCCCCCATAGGGGGAAGGGATGTTCTCGCCCCCTTTGGGGGCGAGTTAGAGAGGGGGCTGGCCTTGCCTTACCACCGGCGCGGCGCCAATGTGCATCACGTCCCCTGGTAAGGGGTAAAATATGACTTCCAACACACCCTCTTATAGAATTAGACCTGGCCTCGACCATCACGCAGGCAAGACCGGAAGGAGGACACCATGCCAGTTGTCCAGGCGGAACGGCTCCGCGAGATAGCCTCTCAACTGCTCCAGGCCGCGGGCGCCAGCGCGGAGGAGGCGGCCATCATCTCCAGGCACTCCATCGGCGCCAACCTCGCGGGCCACGACTCCCATGGCATTATACTTATCCCCACCTACATAGAGCGCATCAAGCGCGGCCACATCGTCCCCGGCGCGCCCTTCGAGGTCGTCCGGGACACGCCTACCACCACGGTGATAGACGGCCACTGGGGCTTCGGGTACGTGGTCTCCGAGCGGGCGATGCAACTGACCATCGAGAAGGCGAGAAAGAGCAACGTCGCCGCGGCCACGGTGTTCCGGCAGAGCCACGTGGGCCGTGTGGCCGACTACCCCCTCATGGCCGCCGCCGAGGGCATGATAGGCATCATGACCGCGGACTCAGGCAGGTCGGCCAAGTCGGTGGCGCCCTTCGGGGGCCGCGAGGCGCGCCTGGGCACCAACCCCATCTGCATCGCCATGCCCAGCAACCTGGAGGGGCCGCTGTTCATTGACATGGCCACCAGCGCTGCGGCGGCAGGCAAGCTGAGCGTGGCCCAGGCCCGTGGCACGCCGGTGCCCGAGGGCTGGCTGCTGGACAAGGACGGCAAGCCCACCACCGACCCGGCGGCGCTGCGCCAGGGCGGCGTCATCCTGCCCCTGGGCGGCCAGGAGGGCCACAAAGGCTACGGGCTTTCGGTCATGGTGGAAATCCTCTCGGGCATCCTCACCGGCCTGGGCTTCGGGCACGACCCCTCGGGCCGCCATAACGACGGCTGCTTCATGGCGGTGTTCAACGTGGCGGCCTTCCGTCCTCTGGAGGCGTTCAAGCGGGAGGTGACGGAGTTCGCCATGTACCTGAAAAGCTCCAGGCCCGCCGCTGGCTTCAAAGAGGTCTATTACCCGGGCGAGCTGGAGCACCTGCGGACCCAGAAGGGCCTGAAGGAAGGCATCTTCGTCGAGGACGCCACCTGGGACAGGCTGAAGGCGCTGGCCCAGGAGTACGGCATCGCCGGCAAGCTGGGGCTTGCCTAGGGGGCGGCCAGACTTCACCCCCGTAAGCCCCCCACGCGTAGAGGAGGGGGCCATAGCTCAGCCAACGCTTTGCCCTTGAATACCGGGGTGAGGTGTCGCCGCCGGGGCCGTCGTTTCTTGTCGGAAAGGGGCTGGTCAATTCCAGCCCCTTCTGGTAACTTCAAGACCAGAGCAGACCGCCCTGAGTCCCGGAGGCGCCACGGTGCGAGCATGACGACCATCAGGCGTTCCACCATAGCCAGCCCGCGGGAGGCCCTGGGCTTCGAGCCAGGGGAAGACCGCAAGCTGGCCGACTGGCCCCAGCTTGTGGAGTACTTCCGGCACCTGGCCAGCGCCTCGGACCGCGTGCTGGTGAGGGAGATAGGCAGGAGCACCGAGGGCAACCCTTTCCTGCTGGCCATCATCTCCTCGCCCCGGAACCTGGAGGACCTGGAGTGCTACCGTCGCATCCAGGCCAGGCTCGCCGACCCGCGCACTATCCGGGACGAGGGCGAGGCCGAGGAGCTTATTGCCGCCGGCAAGGCCGTGGTGCTGGTAACGTGCAGCATCCACGCCACCGAGGTCGGCGCCACCCAGATGTCACCGCTGCTGGCCCATCACCTGGCGACCAGCGACGGCCCCGAGGTGCAGCGCGTCCTGGACAACGTCATCCTGCTGCTGGTACCCTGCCTGAACCCCGACGGCCTTATCAAGGTGAAGGCCTGGTACGACAGCACCCTGGGCACACCCTTCGAGGGCGTGCCGCCGCCCTTCCTGTACCACAAGTATGCCGGCCACGACAATAACCGCGACTGGGCCACCTTCAACCTGGTGGAGACGCGGCTGGTGGTGGAGCACTGCCTCAACGCCTGGCACCCCCAGATCGCCTATGACCTGCACCAGACGCGCTCCGATGGCATGCGCATGGTGCTGCCGCCCTACATTGACCCCGTGGACCCCAACGTGGACCCCGTCCTCCAGGCGGAGCTTGCCATGCTGGGCTCGGCCATGGCCGCGGAACTGACGGCCCAGGGCAAGGCGGGCGTCGCCGTCAACGTGGTGTACGATGCCTACAGCCCTAGCCGCTCCTACCTGCACTACCACGGCGGAGTCCGGGTGCTCTCGGAAGCGGCCAGCGCCCGCATCGCCACGCCCGTGGAGCTGCGGCCCGAGGACCTGCGGCCCGCCAGGGGCGAGGACCCGGCCCAGCAGGCATGGAACCATCCCATGCCCTGGCGAGGGGGCCGCTGGGGCCTCCGGGACATCGTGGAGTACGACTTCGCCGCCACCATGGCCTGCCTGGGCCACGCGGCGCGCTACCGCGATATGTGGCTCCGGAACTTCTACCTGGTGGGCAAAAAGGCGGTGTCCGGGCAGCAAGGGCCTTTCGCCTTCCTGGTGCCGCCCGACCAGCATGACCCCGTGGCCGCGGCCGAGATGCTCCAGGTGCTGCGCACCGCCCAGGTGGAGGTCCACGAGGCGCTGGAGCCTTTCGCCGCCGAGGGAAGGCTGTACCCGGCGGGCACCAGGGCCATCCTCATGGCCCAGCCTTACGCCGCCTTTGCCAGGACCATGCTGGCGGCCCAGCAGTACCCCGACCTGCGGCAGTACCCTGGCGGCCCGCCCAGGGCGCCCTACGACGTTACGGCCCACTCCCTGCCGCTCCAGATGGGCGTGAGTATAGCTGAAGTCAGGAAGCCGTTCCAGGCCAGCCTCAGGTTGGTGGACGACGTCAGGCCGCCCCGGGGACAGGTGGTGCGCCGCGACCCCAGGACGTCCACCGTGTACCTGCTGCGCCCCAGCAGCAACGCCAGCGTCCGCGCGGTGAACCGACTGCTGGCCGCGGGCGTCAAGGTCTGGCGTGCCCGGGACGCCTTCACGGCGGAGGGCATCGCCTATCCTCCCGGGACCTACGTCATGGAAGACGGCAGTGCCCTCGCTTCCCTGGTGGAGCAACTGGCCCGCGAGTGCTGCCTGGACTTCGCCGCCGTGGCCTCGGCCCCGACGGCGCCCCTGGCCGAGCTACGCACGCCAAGGGTAGGCGTTTACAAAAGCTACGTGCCCGCCACCGAGGAAGGCTGGACTCGCCTCGTCCTGGAGGACTACGGCATCCCTTACACGTCGCTGGTGGACGAGGAGGTCAGGCGGCGCCGTCTGGCCGAGCGGTTCGACGTCATCGTGCTACCCAGCCAGCGCTCGCGCTACCTGGACGAGGGGCACAACCCCAGGCATTACCCCGCCGCCTACGCCGGCGGCCTGGGCATCGCCGGGGCCAGCAGCCTGCGGGAGTTCGTGGAGGAGGGCGGCACCCTGGTCGCCTGGGGCGGCGCCGCCGAGTACGTCCGCCGCCGCTTCGAGCTGCCGGTCTCCAACGTGCTGACCGGGCTGGCCAGCACCGAGTTCTATGCCCCTGGGAGCCTGCTGCGGGTGGTGCTGGACACGGCCCACCCCATCGCCTACGGCATGCCCAGGGAGTGCGCCGTCATGCTGGTCAACGGCCCGGCCTACGACGTGCGCCAGGGCCAGGTGGTAGGCAGGTACCCCTCGGAGGGCCTGGTGCTCAGCGGCTGGGTCATCGGCCAGGAGAGGCTGGCCGGCAGGGCCGCGCTGGCCGTCGTGCCCGTTGGCCGGGGCCAGGTAGTCCTCATAGGCTTCCGGGTCCACTTCCGCGCCCAGGCGCGGGGGACCTACAAGGTGTTGTTCAATGCCATCTTCCACGGCGCGGCAAGGCCGAGGTAGCCCTTGAGCGGCCTTACCAGCATTTGTGGTCCCCATAAACTGGGCCAGTAACACGATGCAGTCCTCACGCGAGAGGCATTTTGATGTCCAGGACAACCAGGACTTTTGCCATCTCGCTTCTTCCGGACATGGTGGACAGGATGGGTGACATCATACGAGAGGAAGACCGTACCAGGAGCGAGCTAATACAAGA
>FWPU01005471.1_pt1 | contig 27455 bp, 26 predicted proteins | sample 2228361 | NCBI WGS metagenome assembly FWPU01 (sample SAMEA103939777, study PRJEB20133) | metagenome
CAGGTGTCCAAAATGTCTCTGCGTCACTTGGGCCGGACAAGTGTGCCGCTAAACGTCACTCAATGTGAGGTTTAGGCGCAGGCGCTGCGCGGTGCCAAAAAGCCCCTATTCGCCGGGAAACATGCCCCTGATAGCCCCAAAAACGGGCTGCTTTATGGAACTAGGGGGAAAACGCAACGGGGGAGCCAGCCTGCCGTGCCCAAGAGCCAGGCCGAGGCCCTGCGCCAGGCGTGGGAACGGTCAGCCAATGCGGCCGTGGCGGAGGGCTATCCGGCCGACGAGCTTGAGCGGCATGCAGCGGCGACTGGCTGCCCCTTGCCACAACCGTGGCTTGCCAGGCTGCGGGCGGCCCGGAACGTGCGCGTGATGCGGCGTGTTTTGGCCGCCTTGCTGCGGGCCATGCGGCGGGTTGCGGGCAAGCATGGGCAGAGAGAAGAGGAGCGGGCCAGGCCGGGCGGGCAGGAAAAGACCGGGCTTGGCGAGGCGTTTTTTGGCTTGGCGATGATCCTGGCGGGGGCCAAGCCAGCCGCCCAGCACTTCCGGAGGGCGGTGCAAGTCTTGGTTGACGAACGCCTAACTATCAATGGGAGGCTGGAGAAGCTGGCCCGCCTAATCGCTATTCCCCCCACCACTTCGGCTGCAACACTGGCCAAGGCCCTCGGCGCCAGTAAGCAGGCCGTGTTGAAGACGGCCTGGTGGCGCAAACAGCGGCGCGGTGTTGGGCGGCAGCGGGCGGCCGAGCGCGAGGAGCGTCTGCGGGAGAGGGGCCGCCAATACGAGCGGCCGACAGACGACGACTAGGGGCGGCAGGCGGGGCTGTGGCAGGGGGGCGGCAGGTTGCCAGTCGGTTACCGACTCCCCCCCCTTCGCAAAAATTTTTGTGCCTGTTTTTGCGGGGCGGGGCGGCATTCTGCGGCGGGCGCGGTTACCGGTTTGGGTTACCGGTGAGGGATCTGGGGGTAGGGGGCGCGGGCCCCGCGGCGCGGTGCTGCGGGGCGGCCCGCCCCCTGCCCCAGAAAAGGAACCACAATGCCCCCCGCCGAAACTTCCGTCCCCCCCGAACCCCTCGCGCTGCGCCCCCGCCAGGCCGCCCGGCTGCTGGGGCTGAGCGAACGCTGGCTGTGGGCGCTCACTCAGCCTCGCGGCCCCATCCCCTGCGCGCGCGTGGGTTCCGGCCGCCGAAAAACGATCCTCTACCCGCTGGCGGCCCTGCGCGACTGGTTGGCCGCCCAGACCGAGCCCGCCAGCCACGGGGAGGCGGGCGAATGATGCAGCCCGAACCCCTGCTGGAGGCGGCCCTGCGCTACGTTGCCATGGGGTACGCTGTTCTGCCCTGCCGGCCCGGCCGCAAGGAGCCTCTGCCCCCCCGCGGCCTGCTGGATGCGACCCGCGACCCCGAGGCCCTGCGCGGCTGGTGGAGCAGGTGGCCAGCGGCAAACGTGGCTCTTTCTTGCGCGGGCCTGGTCGTGGTCGATTTGGACCCCGCGCGCCCCCCCGACTGGCCCGGCTCGGAGCGGCGCGAGGCGCTGCGGGCGCTGGACCCCCCCATCCAGAAAACGCCCCGCGGCTGGCACATTTTTTTTCGGCGGCCTGCCGGCGCGCACTGGCGCTGCTCCGCGGGCAGACTGGCGCCTGGCGTAGACATCCGCACCACCGGGGGCTACGTGCTTGTCGCGCCAAGCCACGTGAATGGCCGCCCTTACGTCTGGCGCCGGCCCCTCCCCCCCCTGGCCGAGCTGCCCGAGCCACCAGCGTGGCTGCGCGCGGCACTGGACAGTTTGGCGGCTGGGACAGCCGCCCAGCGGGCTACGGACACTGGCCGGGGCGCGAGGGACACTCGCCCCACGGCTACGGACAGCCTCGCCCTGCTCCCTGAAGGCGAACGCAACAGCGGCCTGTTTCGCCTGGCCTGTCGATGGCGGCGGGCGGGGCTGGGCGGCGCGGAGCTGCGGGCCGCGCTACTGGCAGCCAACGCCGAACGCTGCCGCCCCCCCCTGGAAGAGCGCGAAGTAATACGAATTGCCGACTCCGCGGCCCGCTACCCCGCGGGGCCAGGTTGCCCAGAGCTGCCCTGGGCGCTGCGCGAAGCGTGGCGGCACGCCATCGAACATCGCAGAAAAGAAATTCTGAAAAAGAGAGGACGCAAGCATGGATGATTTTTCTTTTCGCGTAGCGCCGTCCAACGGGGCTGCGCGGCGCGTGGTTTCGGTTTTTTTGGGCGAGCAGGAGCTGTTGCGTGATTTGCTGGATGTGCGTTCGGCCGCGGCCCGGCAAAAATTCCTCTCGGCAGCGGCCGAGCGGGCCGGGGCTGACCCCGAGGCGCTCCTGAACGACTGGGACACACGCCTGTGCGCCCTGGCCGACCAGGCCGACGAGGCCGCGGCGGCAGCGGCCGGGGCGGCAGTGGGAGAAAAAAACGAAGACGCGCTCCAAGGCAGGGCCCTGGCCCTCGCCGACCCCGAGCCCTGGCCCGAGCCTGTCTGCGGCGCCGTGCTGCTCGACGAGCTGGCGGCGCTGTTCGGGCGCCACGTGGTTTTGCCGCCCGGAGCGGCGGACGCGCTGGCGCTGTGGACAGCACTGTCCTACTGCACGGACACAGCAGACACTCTCCCCCGGCTGGCTGTCTTATCGCCCGAGCGAAGGTGCGGAAAAACACGGCTGCTGGAGCTGCTCGCGCGCCTGGTGCGGCGACCTGTGCCAGCAGCGAACATTTCCGCGGCGGCGCTGTTCCGGGCCGTGGAGGCGTGGGGGCCGACGATTTTAATCGATGAAGCAGACACTTTTTTGGCGGCCCGCGAGGAAATTCTTGGCTTGCTGAACAGCGGACACACACGCGGGACAGCGTTCGTTGTGCGTTGCGTGCCCGACCCCGAAGCTGGCGACTACGTAGCCAGAATTTTCTCAACTTGGGCCCTCGTGGCTATTGCCGCAATCGGCACGCTCCCCCCCCCGCTCCTGGATCGGTCTTTGGTGATTCGGCTGCGGCGACGCCTGCCCAGCGAGTCCTGCGCCCCCCTGCCCCCGCCCGAGGGGGGGGAATTCGCCCGGCTGCGCAGCCAGCTTGCGCGCTGGGCGGCCGACAGCCGTGAACTGCTGGGCCAGGGCGAACCGGAGCTGCCGGCGAACCTGCACGACCGTGCCCGAGACAACTGGCGACCACTCGCCCGGCTGGCTGTCGTGGCCGGCGCGGACTGGCCAGGGCGGGCCTGGCAGGCTGCCGAGGCCCTGGCGGCGGCGGCGGCGGCAGAGGACGAGGAGCTGGGCTCGGCGCTGCTGCGGGCCGTGGCGGAGGCGTTCGAGGGGGCGGGGGCTGAACGCCTGCCCACAGGAGCCCTGGTGCGGGCGCTGTTGGCGGATGATTCGGGCCCCTGGGGCGAGGCCAACCGTGGCCGACCAATCACGGGGCATTGGCTGGCCCGGCGGCTGGCAGCATTTGGAGTCAGGCCGCGCAATTTTTGGGGGGGCGGCCGCAGCGAGCGCGGCTACTGCCGCGCAGACCTGGCCGAGCCGCTTGCCCGCTACTGCCCGCCCGCCCCCCCCGCGAAAGTGTGAGACCGTGATGCGCAGCCGTAAGTTCTTGCCGGCAAACAACTTAGCGCATCACACTTGTGAAAGCGCATCTGTGATGAAAGTGTGATGCGCGAGGAAGGAAGTGTGATGCGCGAGGAAAGAGGCGTGATGCGCCGACCTACGAGCCCGCCCCCCGCCCCCTCGTGGCCGGCAGCGCATCACACTTCCATCACACTTTCATCACAGATGCGCCAAACAAAGTGTGATGCGCTAACTCGTTGGCGCACAAGGACTTATGTCGGCGCATCGCGCTCTCACACTTTTGGCCCCCCCTCTCACAGAAAACACTTCCCGCGGCCCCGCCCGCCTGCCGCAGGGAGCGAGTTAACAAGGCAGGCAAGATAGGAGATTTCCGTATGACTAAACCAAACCCCACCCAACCCCCCGGCCCGGCGACTGTCGCCCATAAGTGGCTGCCCGTCCATTGTTATCTCTGTGGCGCCCCACACGCCCCCGCCGAGTGGCGCCCCAAGGGCGGGCACTCCTCCGATTGCATCGTTGAGATTTGCGAAGCATGCGACTCGATTGAGGAGAGCCACGCCCTTCTAGAGGCGATCTTTGATCGCGTCGAAGCGGAGATGCGCGAAGGGCACTTCCGTCCCGCCTGGCGGTTATCCCGCCACATGTTGACTGTCGAGGAGCGCTGGACCGCGCACGAAGAGGCCGGCCGCCCCGCCCCCCTGTGGCCAGAGGCAGCGGCCCCGCCCGAGCCAAGCCGGCCTGCTCCCCCGCAGGCGCCCCCGCCTGCCCCGCAGACAGACAGGCAGGCAGGCGAAGCGGCCTGAGCAGGGGGCCGCGCGCCATTACTATACTGCGGAGCTTCCCCCCCCATGGTCGCCTTCCCCCGCCCGCGCTGCACCTTCTGTGAGCGCCCCCTCGTGGCCTACTGGCTCCACGCGCACCCCGCCCGGCCCGGGCAGCTTCTCGCCCTGCCCGTCTGCCGCGTGTGCGTGGTCGAAATGGCCAACGACCCGGCCGCAGCACGCAAAGCGTGCAGCACCGTCTGGCAGATGCGCGAGCATGGCGGCGTGCTTGATACGAGCCAGCCCTGGCCGTAGGGCCAGGAGCTGGTGGGCGCAGGCAGCCTGTGAGGCAGGCGCAAACAGGGGCACCAAAACGGGAGGCGAAGAGCGAGAACCGGGAGGGGAAGGTAAAGTATCACGCCCGGCCCGGCCGTGGGGGCCAGCCCGGGGCGGGCCGCGGCCTGGCGGTGCCCACGGCGGCCGGCCCCCACGCCCCCAGCAGCCGGCCCCCACGCCCCCCGCCCACCGTAGCCGGCGGCCCTGCGGCCCGGCAGGCGCGGCACGCTCGGGGCCGAGCGAGCGGGGGGCACGCGCGCGGGGGCACGGCGAAGGGGGGCGGCGGAATTTTTTTTCCCGCCACTTGACAGCCACGCAAGCGGACACTAAGATACCGGGCATGAACCTGGCCGAACAACTGCGCGAAGCACTCCGCAACGCACCCGTAACCCGCTACCGGCTGTGGAAACTGACCGGCATCGACCAAGCTGTCCTATCCCGATTCCTCCACGGCCAGGGCAGTTTGAGCCTGGAGAGCGCGAGCAAGTTGTGTGAGGCCCTCAACTTGGTGTTGCAGCCCCGCGAGGCCAAGAAACCCAAGCAACGGAGAACCTGATCGTGGCGAGCATCGCAAACGACCCGGGCGGCCGGCGGCGCATTCTGTTCGTGGATGATGACGGCACCAGGCGGGCAATCCGACTCGGCAAGATGGACCGCAAGAACGCCGAGACGATCTGCCGGCACGTGGAGGAGCTGCTGGCTGCCAAGATTACCGGCCAGCCCGTAGCTCGACCCACGGCTGTATGGTTGGCCAACATCAGCCCCAAGCTTCGCCAGAAGCTGGCCGCAGCAAGGCTGACCGAGGCCCCCCAGCAGGCTGCCCTGGGCGAGTTTCTGCGAGCCTACATCCTCACTCGGCCCGACGTGAAGCCCACAACCCTGGCGGTGTGGAAGCAAACCTGCCAGAACCTGCTCGACTACTTCGGCCAAGACAAACCACTACGCGAAGTCACGACGGGCGAATGCGACCAATTCAAGGCGTGGTTGCTGACCCAGGAGCTGGCCGCAACAACCGTGGCCAAGCGGCTGGCATTCGCCCGCACGTTCTTTCACGTGGCACGCCGGCACAGGCTGATCGAGGCCAACCCGTTCGTCGAAGTGAAGATCCCCACGGCCAGCGTCAACCAACGCCAGCGGTTCATCACCCGTGAAATGACCCAGCGGCTGCTCGACGTGGCCAGCCCAACGTGGCGAACCATCATTGCCCTGGCACGTTACGGCGGGCTGCGCTGCCCCTCCGAAGTGCTGACCCTGGAGTTCCGCCACGTAGATTGGGAGCGCAACCGCATCACGGTCATCAGCCCCAAGACGGAACGCTACGCCGGCAAGGAAAGCCGCGAGATTCCCTTGTTCGCGGAACTGCGGCCATACCTGCAAGAAGCCTTCGAGCTGGCACAACCCGGCCAGACCCACGTTGTCGGAGGCAACCATCTGCCGAAGAGCCAAGGACCGAACGGCTGGCGGAACTGCAACCTTCGCACCACGTTCGCCAAGCTGGTGCGGCGGGCCGGCCTGGAACCCTGGCCGCGGCTGTTCCACAACCTGCGGTCGAGCCGCGAGACAGAGCTGCTGGAGCAGTTTCCCATCCAAGTCGTGGCCGACTGGATGGGCCACACGCCACAAGTGAGCTTGAAGCACTACGCCCAGACAACGCAGGAGCACTTCGACCGGGCCGTGGGCCAGGCTGCCGGTTTCGACCCTTCCAGAGGCGGCGCAAATTCCGGCGCACTGGCGGCGCAAATTCCGGCGCAGCAGGCTGCCGCAAGGAACGGCAACGAATCCCCAGCATGGGGCCTAAACCTTGATGCGAACGTCATTTGTGCCGTTCCTTGCGAGACGCAAGTCTTTGCTGCGCAAGGACTAGCGGAAGTGCATGGGAATCGAACCCACCGACCGCACGGTTCACGCGCGGCCCAGCGGTTTTGAAGACCGTGGCCACCACCAGGTGTGCAGGCACTTCCGAATCGCCCCACGCTAAACCCAATCTAGCCCCGTCTCTTGCCGCACGCGATCCCGAAAATCTCCCAGCAGACCGCCGATCGCATCCCAGCGCTCCGGCCGCCGCAACTCGATATCTCCCTGCAAGTTCACCCGCACAATGCTTCTCTCGGTAACGCCCAAGGCGCGCAGCTCCTCCGCCGTAACCTCGCCCTTGCCCACGATCCGCATCAGCACGTCGCCCGTCATTTCGATGAATTGCATACCTCTGTAGCTTCTACCAATAACCTCTGCCATGCCTCCCACAAACTCATCCCATGATAGTTTTTCCCGCCTCACCTAGCCATGCCCCGCGCACACGCCGCGACTCTCCCAATGCGCCGCCGGCACACCGCATACCAGCCGGGGGCGTGCACGGCTGCCCAGGTAAGCCAGCGTGCGGCCTCCACTCGGCCGGTGTGTGGGGGGGTGGTTCATAGCAACCTTTGGCTTGGCTGCGCCCACTGCGGTGGCTGCGGCAGATGCATCTGCCGCACACCGCACCACCGAGCGGTCGAAGCGTACCCTTGCTCCCGATGTAGCGATAAGCACTCTGCACATGCGGCGTTGGATGCTCGGGCTATGCCTTGCTAGCAGTTCGAGTTCGCACGGTGCTAGCCGCTTGAGCCGCCTGCTCCTGACTCTCCCGGCAACACCCTGGCCAGCTCGGCAGGCTGCGCTGCGGCGGGGGGCGCGTGCCCTGTCGGCTCGGCGGCCTGGTCTACGCCCAGGTTTAGGCTGCTGCTGGTCTCAACCTCCTGCTCGGCGGCCTGTACCAGCGATACCACCTCACGGCGGCCTGCAAAGTAGTAACCCATCCCTACCGCGGCAATCGCCACCGTGATGAGCCGATAAACGAAGGCGGCCAACAACCCGCTGCCCTTGATAGCGCCGAGACCGCTAGGAATGTGCCGGTACATGAACTCCAGCACGCCCTCGAATGCCCCCAGCCCCCCCACCGGCAGCGGCAACACGCCTGTAACCATGGCAAGCGGCACGGCCACGAGATGATCGGCGAGCGAAGGCGCCTCGGGCAGAATGCCGCGGGCTGCCAGGTAGATCCCGACGGAGTTACAGGCATGGACCACGAGACTCAAGATGCCGGCGGCCGTTAGCACGCCTGCGCGGGTGCGATAGATTCGCACCGCGAGAATCAGCTTGTGGAGAGTGGTACCGATCCGCGGCAGGCGTGCCAGGGCCTGGCTCAGGCGGCCATTGGTAACGCCGGGCACCAAGAGCAGGACCAGGGCAATGGCTCCCAACCCGGTGCATGCGAGCGCGGCCTGGCCAATGACGCGTACCTGCGCGGCTGGGCTAGCGAGCTGTCCGGTGAGGAGCAAAGTGCCACTGGCCAGGATGAATAAGAAGTACAGCCCAATCAGCCGGTCGATGGCCACGGTGGCCACTGCCTCGGCCCGCCGCCCTGGCATCTGGCGCGCGACGAATACGGCCTTGATCAGGTCTCCGCCCACCCCGCCAAACGAGACAAAGTTGAACAGGTAGCCAAGAAAACCTAGGCGAAAGGCGTCGCGCAGAGAGAACGGGAGCCCCAGGGCGCGCACGAGCAGAAACCACCGGACAAAGGTGGCGGCCACAGCCGCAAAACAGGCCAGCCATGCCAGTGCGAGCAAGCTCCAGTCTTTATGGCTTTGCACCAGCGTGGCAAATAGTTCGTTACCGCGTGCATCCCAAAGAAGCCAGCCAACAATGGCCAGCGACACACCATACTTCACAGCGGCCACGCCCAGCTTTTTCACGCACGCGCCTCCAGGGTCAGGCCGCACCCCGGCCCTCCGCTTGACAGCCCATCACAAGGGTGATACCTTTTGCAGTTCACCCATTCAAGCCCATTTCTGGCAATTGAGCGGGTGGCGAGCGGGGGATTAGCTCAGTTGGGAGAGCGTCTGGCTGGCAGCCAGAAGGTCAGGGGTTCGAGTCCCCTATCCTCCAATTGGGGTGTTTGCACTACAGCGCACGTCGGCGCAAGACGTTGTGTCACCCGTAGTTTGAGATGTGGGCCCCCGGCTGCTGCGAGGATGGCCCTACTTGAGCTGCATGAAGCCGGGTGGGACGGGAATCACCCTGGGCGTGCGTATGCGGGTACCGTAGACTGCCCCATGCAGTTGGCAGAGGGTGATGAAGTCGTGCCGCAGAAAGTCGTACAACTCCAGCGGCGGATTCAGACTGAGCCATTGTTCGGCCAGCAGATACATCTGCGAGTGGAAGAGCCGCTCGCTCCTGCCGTGGGCATAGCAGCGGCCGGGATGCCGACGCAGATCGCCATCGAACTGCGGGCTGATGTGCCACAATTCGTGAAACACCGTGGCCAGCTTCTCCATGAAGGGCAGGTCGAGGAACCTGGGCAGGTAGAAGCTCAGCAGATAGAGCATTTCTACGCCCTGCTCGTCTATAAGGGGCTCGATGAGCACACGTACGCCGCGGCGCACGGCGGTGCGGCTACCGCCGGGAAAGCGGAGCGGAGTGAGCGAGGCTCGAATGCCATATGGCCCGTCGGTCCGCACCCGGCAAGTGCGCACGACCACGCGGGCCATATCGATATGGCTTAGCACGGCGGTGCGCTCGACAACATCGGCGCACAAGACGTGCATGCAGGCCGTGAAGTCGAGTCCCTTCATCGCTGCCGGCCCTCCCTGCGCTGCAAAGACGAGCGGTTCTCCGGCCTACGAGCGAGTCGCTTCGACCTTTGGGCGCGGGGCACGCGGCGCCTTACGGTCCCGCACGCCCACCAGTTCGATGATCGCTCGCGTGCCGGCGTCTCCCACACGCGGCTTGGCCAGCCGTACGATGCGGGTATAGCCGCCAGCACGGCCTCGAAAGCGCGGCGCGATCTTTTCGATCAGCACGGCGGCGGCATGTTTGTTGCCTAGCAGGCGCACGATACGGCGTAGGGCGGCAACCGCTGGGGCCCTGGCCTGGGCCCAGGCGATCCATTCATCGCTGTTGCGCCAGGCACGCCAGGCTTCAGAATCGCGGAGGGCCGTGGTGCCCCGAGCCGCGGCAAGCTCGGCATGCTCCAGGTACTTGATGGCCAGGGTGATGCATTTCTCGATCAGGGGGCGCACCTCTTTGGCCTTGGCCAGGGTGGTCGTGATGCGGCCGCGCACCGCAGGGGGTTTAAGCCCCAAGAGGGGGGGCAGCGTGTCTTCGGTGAGGAACAGGGCACTGGCCAGGTTCCGCAACAGGGCACGTTGATGGCTGGGGCAGCGCCCCAGGTGCCTTCCCTTGCGTCGATGTCTCATTGCGGGCGTGCTCGTTGGAAAGGGTCGCAGAGTGGCTTAAACGTGATCGGCTACTGGCAACCGCATATTCAGCCGCAGGCCCAGTTCGGCCAACCGTTCCTGCACTTCCTGGAGCGTGCTTTCGCCAAAATTGCGGATCTGCAAGAGCTGCTCGGGGGTTTTGACCACGAGGTCGCGGAGGGTGAGGATGCCTTCCTGCTCCAAGCAATTGCGAGCCCGATTCGGGAAGTTGGCATCTGCCAGCGTCTGTTTGAGTTTGGCCTCCGTGACGGAATCTACAGAGCCGCCCCGGGGCGCCTCGCCCCGCGCCTGCTGGCCCAGCTCGGCGTACTGCACAAAGGGGTTCAGGTGCTTGCGGAGGATCTTGGCCGCTTCGACCAGGGCCATCTCCGGATGCACCGAGCCGTTGGTCCAGATCTCCAGGGTAAGGCGGTCGTAGTTCGTTTTCTGGCCGACGCGGGTCTCTTCGACGTCGCAGCGGACGCGGGTGACTGGGCTGTAGATCGCATCAATGGGAATGATGCCGATCTCTGGGTTGGGGGTATGCTCGCTGGCCGGCACGTAGCCGCGGCCATTGGCCACCACCATTTCGACCTCGAAGGGTATATCATCGGTTAGCGTAGCAATGATGTGGTCCTTGTTGATCACCTCCACGGTGTGGTCCGCCTGGATGTCGGCCCCGGTGACCACGCCCTTGGTGCGGCGGCTGATCCGCAGCACCTTGGCCTGGTCGGTGTGGTTCTTGACCACCAGCGACTTGACGTTCAGCACAATGTCGGTCACGTCCTCCACCACGCCCGGGATGGTCGTGAACTCGTGCTGCACGTGCTGGATCTTAAGTTGCGTCACGGCGCTCCCCTCCAAGCTGGAGAGCAGAATCCGCCGCAAGCTGTTGCCGATAGTGGTGCCGAAGCCCCGCTCGAACGGCTCGGCCACGAACTTGCCGTACGTCGATGTGAGCGTCTCTTTATCGGGACGCACAATGCTGGGCAGTTCCAGCCCTCGCCAGCGAATACGCATCTAATCTCTCCTCACTGTTCGCCCCACTGCCTCACTTGGAGCACAGCTCGACGATCAACTGAGTTTGCACGGGAATCGAAACATCGGACTCGTCAGGCAAACGGGTCACGACGCCTTCGGGTATCGGCCCCTCGGTCCGCAACAGAAAATCAGGCAGCGGCCGCTGGTTCTCGGCCAAATTGGCCTGCACCGCCTGCAAGCTGGAGGCGCGATTCTTCACCCGGATCACGTCGCCTACCCGCACCAGGTAACTGGGAATATCCAACTTGCGGCCGTTGACAGTAATATGGCCGTGGCAAACAAGCTGTCGGGCTTGCGCACGGCTCAGAGCAAAGCCCAGGCGATGCACGACGTTGTCCAGCCTCCGTTCCAGCAGACTCATCAGCGTGTTGCCCGTGTTCCCCTTGGATCGCTGCGCCTCTGCAAAATATCGGCGAAACTGCCGCTCAAGCACGCCATAATAGTGCTTGACCTTCTGCTTCTCTCGCAGGTGCAGGCCATAGTCGGTGACCTTGCTCTTGCGGTAGGAGTGCATGCCGGGCACCGTGTCGCGCCTTTCAAAGGCGCACTTGGGCGTATCGCAGCGCGTGCCCTTGAGAAACAACTTCATCCCTTCTCGCCGGCAAAGCCGGCAAACCGGTCCGGTAATCCGTGCCATGGCTGATGGGTCGTCTTGCTCCTGGATGCGTTAAACGCGGCGCCGCTTGGGCGGCCGGCAGCCGTTGTGCGGCAACGGCGTAACGTCTTCGATGCTCTTCACGTTCAGCCCAGCCGACTGCAACGCCGTTATGGCGCTCTCCCGCCCGCTGCCGGGCCCCTTGACCTTCACCTCCACCTCCTTCACCCCGAACTTGGCTGCCTTCTCCGCCGCCTGCTGCGCCGCGCACTGCCCCGCAAACGGAGTGCTCTTGCGGCTCCCCTTGAAGCCGCACGTTCCCGCGCTGGCCCAGCACAGCGTATCCCCCTTGGTGTCGGTCACAGTGACCATTGTGTTGTTGAACGTGGCCTTGATGTGCGCCACGGCCACGGTCACGTTGCGGCGGATCTTGCGTCGTTTGCTCTTTCCCAAGGCAATACTCCCCCTGCGGGTCTGTTACTTGAGGTCCTTGACGCCCTTCTTGCCGGCCACGGTCTTCTTCGGCCCTTTGCGGGTGCGTGCGTTGGTGCGCGTGCGCTGGCCGCGTACAGGCAGGCCGCGGCGGTGGCGAATGCCCCGGTAGCAGTTGATGTCTTTGAGCCGCGAGATGTTCTGGGCTACCTGGCGCCGGAGCTGGCCTTCTACCACGTAGTCTTTATCGAGCAATGCAGCGATGCGGGCCACGGCGTCTTCAGGCAGTTCCCGGGCGCGGACGTGCGGGTCTACGCCCGCCTTGTGGCAGAGTTCGCGAGCGATCTTCGGCCCCACTCCGTACAAGTAGGTCAGCGAGATCACCGTGGGGCGATCAGGCGGGATGTCGACACCGAGAATACGCGGCATGGGGGGCGGTGGCTCCTGCTAGTCGGCCAAGGCACGGCAAGCGCTTATCCCTGGCGCTGCTTGTGCCGGGGGTTGGTGCACACCACGTACACCACGCCACGGCGGCGGACGATCTTGCAATGCTCGCAAATGCGCTTCACGCTGGCGCGCACCTTCATGGCAGTGTAGTCCGGTCAGTACAGTTGGGGTAAAGCGAGTAAGTATAGGCCAGCACCCGCTGGTGGTACAAGCCCTCTCGTACAGATTTCTGCCAACAGCCGGCCCACAGCGGCTGGCGGCTTTGTCGATCAGCCCAGGGAGCATGTAAGCCCCAAGCTTTGCAGGCGTGACGCATGCATTACAACCGCTCGCTCGCATGCCACGCGCACCAGATAGCGGCACCGGCTGTCGGGTGCACTGCCCACGGCTCGTGGACGCGGGGAGAGAATGCCTTTGGACCGCCCGCGTAGCCCCCACGGCTCGTTGCGCCGCGCGAGCGTGTACCCACCTCCCACTTGCTTGCCAAATGCAGGCGGCGCTGCCACAATATGTGGACTGCCTGGTGGGGGGCAGGTCAGTGGTGCATCCCTGCGCAGCCGACAAAATGGCAGTCTCCACCGCATCCGATCTTCTGGCAGCCCTCGAAGCCAGCAACCTGCTTCGTCCCGACCAGATCTCCGCTCTCCGGCAGAGCCACGCTGCGGCCGAACGCGAGGTGCCGGCCGCAGACGCTGCACGGGCCCTGGTCAAGCGCGGCCTGCTCACGCGGTGGCAGGCCGAGAAGCTGTTGGGCGGCCACACTGCCTTCTTCCTGGGCAAGTACCGGTTGCTGGAGCGCGTCGGTCGTGGCGGCATGGGCAGCGTCTACAAGGCTCGCCATGAGGTGATGGGCCGCGTCGTGGCCCTGAAGGTGATGGCCCGCTCGCTGGTCAACGATGCCGACGCCGTGGCACGCTTCAAGCGCGAGGTCCGGGCGGCCGCCGCCCTCTCTCACCCCAACATTGTCACCGCCTATGATGCCGACTGCGCCGGAGACGTGCACTTCTTGGTGATGGAATACGTCGACGGCCGCGACCTGCACTGGTGGATCAAGCAGGGCGGGCCGCTGCCCATCCCCTGGTCTTGCGAGTGCATCCGCCAGGCCGCCGTGGGGCTGGAGTACGCACGCAGCCGCGGCCTGGTGCACCGCGATATCAAGCCCAGCAACCTGCTGGTCAGCCAGCCGGACGCGCAGTCTCCGCCCATCGTCAAGATCCTCGACCTCGGCCTGGCACGCCTCGTCAGCGAGAAGCAGGAGTCGAGCGATCTTACACGCAGCGGGCAGATCATGGGTACGCCAGACTACATTGCGCCAGAGCAGGCAGAAGATGTGCATGCGGCAGACACGCGTGCAGACATTTTCAGCCTGGGCTGTACCCTGTTCCAGATGCTCACTGGGCAGTTGCCCTACGGTGGGGCCACGCTGATGGCCAAGCTGCTAGCGCGCACCCAGCGGGACGCACCGCCGGTGCAGAACCTGCGGCCCGACGTGCCTGCCGGCCTGGCTGCCGTGGTGGCCCGCATGTTGGCTCGGCGCCCAAGAGATCGCTATCAGACACCTGGCGAAGTGGCCGAGGCGCTTGCACCCTTTGCTCAGGGAGAGCAGGCCGAGGGGCCAGGCTCTAGCGTGCTGGCGGCCCCTGAAAACCGGCCTAGGGCAGCCGGCACGTCAGACGTGGCGCTCGCCTGCGAAGAGGAGGCAGAACTCAACGAGTTTCTGCACATGCTGGGCCGTGGAGACACGCACAGGGAGTCTGAAGGCACGGTGCGCGCACATCCCGACGCGCCGGGGAGCAAACCGCCTTCCGGCTCGCGCCGCAAACCGCGGGTGCGGGTGGAGGTCATCGTCTCGGCGGCAGCGGCATTGACCTTGGTCGTCCTTGGGCTGGTGCTATGGCAGTTGTACGGCCGGTCCGAGCAATCTGCCGGGCGCACCGCTGAATCGCATAAGCCGCTCGTTCACGCGAACACCGGCTCGCAGAATACCACCGCTGCACAAGTCGGAGGCGCTGCGCAAGACCCCACCACGCAAGGCAGCGAGACGCAACCGGACGGCGGCAATGCAGAGAGTGGCGACTCTTCTGTTGCCGGCAGCTCTACCGCGGACGATCCCGCCAACCCTACAGACGATTCAACCTCAGGCAGCCAGGACGACAGCAGAGGCAGCCAGGACGACAGCAGAGACAGCCAGGACGACAGCAGCCCGCCACAGACCAACGAAGCTCCCACGAGCACCACAGATAGCCAGAGCACGGCGGGCACGCCGAGCACTTCTCCGGCCGAAAACGCCGCCGAACCAGGTGGCCGCACGCTGGTGGTTGGTGTGGGGGCAGATCACTACCATTATCTCGACAAGGCACTCGCTGATGCCCGGCCCGGCGACATCATCCGCATCCGGCACCGCGGGCCTCTGTTCTTCGATGCTGCGGACCTTGCCGGTAAGACGCCGTTGACAATCGAGGGAGATACCCGCGATGGGGTGGACTACTGGCCGCTCGTCGTTCAGGCACAGCACGATGCGCCGCAAGACGCGCTCCCTCGCTACGAGGGATTGTTGCAGGCTCAGGAACTGGACCTGACGCTACGAAAACTGCACCTCGTCGTTGGGGGGTACTCACGGCCGCCTGTGGATGCGATCGTGCGGATGGGCTCGGGCACGCTGCGGCTGGAGGAGTGCACGGTGCAAGTGCTTGCCGATCCGGCACTACGTGGCGATCCGGCGTTGCTTGCTCGGGCGGGCGTGGTGCCCCTGGTGGCGGCGACGGGTGCGGGACCATGTAGCGTACGGCTTGACCGCGTATTTGGCCGGGGGTTCGTGCTTGGGGGTGTGCTGGCTGCCGCCGGCGAGGGGAGCGGCCGCCTGCACGTCGAGGGGTTGCAAAGCTGCTGGGCGTCGGGAGGCGCCCCCTGGGTGAGCGTCGAGCAACTTGGCGGTCCGCTGCACGTGCTGGTCGAGCGGTGCACGCTCTACAACCTGGAGGGCCTTGTGCGCTACCGCGGCCGCATGGCGGGCGGCAGCGAACCGAGCGTCGCGATCGAGGCCCGGCGCAATCTGTTCGTGGGCGCGTATGCGGTGGCTGCACCCTTTATTGATTGGCAGCCAGCGGCGGGCGAGCCGAACTGGGATCAGGTCTTGAGTGAAGGACAGGCGATCTGCCGGCTCGAGGGCAACGTCTACCACCGCTTTGTTGCGTATTACCCTGCTGGGGGCCGCCGTAGGGCGGGCACGTGGACAGATTGGCAGCGCCTCGTAGGGGCTCAATCGTCCGGCGGTGTTCCGGATATGGAGCTGGATCCGTACTTGCACGTGCTGCCTATAGGCCCGGCGTTAGAGGAATGCGAGCCGCGAGATTTCGAGCCCCGATGGGAGCGGCAGCGGGGCGACGCCCGCCGGCTGAAAGATATAGGGGTCGATGCCGCGGCAATGCCCCCCGCCCTACCTGCATTGTATTCACGGCTGGGCGTTGCCTCGGCCGAGCTGGCCGTTGTGCCGCGGGGACGACCAACGGTGCTCGAGGTCAACCGTTCGCGCGGCCCTTACAAGACGCTCGAGGCCGCCTTTCGGGAGGCGCGTGATGAGGCGATCATCGAAATCAGCGACAACGGTCCATACCTGCCGGAGTGCAACTTCGAGGCCAGCGGGAACATCGGGGTGCTGGAATCGACGGCGAGCGTGCTCACCGTGCGGGCGAGGCGCGGCACTAGGCCCGTCGTGGTGCTGCATCCGGGCATGCAGCGCGGGCAGCTTCCATCGGTAGAGAACAAGCGGGCGCTGCACCTTTTTGCAGTGAATGGGAAAACCGCCCTTGTTCTGGACGGGCTGCACATCGTCGTTTTGGGAGGGGGTGCTGAGGCAGCTCCGGTGGCTAAGGCCCTGGGACTGGGAGCCCTGGGTGGCTTACAGAACTACGGAGATTCCGTACGCTGCGCCGCGTTGTGTGTACAGGGTTTGTATTCGCTGCGATGCACCAACTGTACAATTCTGGAGGCCGGCACACAGCCGGCAGAACTTTATGTATTTGCGAACACGCTTCTTGGCCATCGGCATCGCAGGACTTGGTTCGAGAACTGCTTTGTGCATTGCACCTCTTCTACTGGCGAGCACGTCAGTTTGCATGGGTCCGACACTGAAACTCTGACATTCACGCATTGCGTCGTGGCGGGTGCAAGCGCGTTCTATCTGTCGGAATCTTCACGTGGGGCGTCCGTGTTTCTGTGGGGCAACACCTTCCTGAACGCGGTCGGAGGGATTTCGAAGCCACCAGTTGCAATTTACGCTTCGGACAATCTGGTGGTAACACCCGCAGCGCCATTCTCGCTTACAGCCGATGTACTTCGCAATTCCTCGGCCACTGGCAGCAACAACGCCCTCTGGGTAGGCAGCGGGCCGCTTTCTCCAACCGATCGCGCCGCAGACATGAATGCCCTCTTGCCCGGCCCGGCCATGGCGCAGCCGCCGAGATTCTTAAGCGCTGCGAGCGGCACCTGGGGGCGCTACCGACTCAGCCGCAGACAAGCTTACAGCACCCTGGCCGCTGATGGGGGGCCCGTAGGCGCCCGCCTCGAATATCTGCCCGAGATGCCCGCCTGGATGCAGTCGCTCGCGCCCTGACCACGCGGCGGCTGCCGCGCCCAATACGTGGGCCTCTCGCGCCGCGACACAAGCCGAGCCACAATGTACGATTATCAGGCGGCCGCACTCCGACGTGCGGCCTCCCATACGCCTACAGCTTGCACCCGCTGCCCCAATCTCCATAGAGCGCCATGCCGCAGCCAGCCAGTTTGCGTGCCCGAACCAAAATCGTCGCCACGGTGGGCCCTGCCTGCCGCGCACCCGAGATGCTGCGCGAGCTGGTGGCTGCGGGAGTCGACGTGTTTCGCCTGAACATGGCGCATGGGAGCCTGGAGGACCATGCGGCTATCGTTAGCGACATTCGCCGGCTGAGCAGCGAGCTGGCTCACCCCCTGGCCGTGCTGGTCGACCTTGCGGGCCCCAAAATCCGTCTGGGCGAACTCGTGGCTGGGCAGGTCGAATGCAAGGCCGGAGAGACGGTGCGATTCGTGAGAGGCAACGCGGCTGTTGCGCCCGACGAGTTGGTTTGCTCCTACGAACGCCTGCTCGACGAACTCGCACCTGGCGACCGCATCATGCTGGCCGATGGTACGGTGAGCCTAGTCGTCGAACACGTGACACCGCAGGTGGCCCTTTGCCGCGTGGTGCAGCCGGGTACCGTGCGTACCCGCCAGGGCGTTAACCTGCCTGGGGTGCGCATCAGCCTGCCGGCATTGAGCGAGACCGATCGGCAGCATGCCGCCTGGGCGGCCGAGGCGGGGGTCGATTTTGTGGGCCTGAGCTTCGTGCGGGCACCTCAGGAAGTACTGGAGTGCAAGCAACTCCTGCGCCAGCACGGCAGCAGGGCGCGCGTGGTGGCCAAGATCGAGAAGCCGGAGGCGGTCAACCGGCTGGAAGAGATTGTCCAGGCCGCCGACGCCGTGATGGTAGCGCGTGGAGACTTGGGGGTCGAAATCGACATCGCCCGCGTGCCGGTGGTGCAGAAGCAGATCGTGGCGGCCTGCCGGCGCCATCACAAGCCAGTGATCATCGCCACGCAAATGCTCGACAGCATGCAGCACGCCCGCCAACCAACCCGGGCCGAAGCCTCGGACGTGGCCAATGCCATCCTCGATGGCTGCGACGCCTGCATGCTCTCGGGCGAGACGGCAGTAGGCGAGCATCCACGCGCCGCCGTGGAAATGATGAACCGCATCGCCCTGGCCACCGAGCCGCTGTTGGCCGAACGCGAGCCGGACGAAGCCGAGTCGGTACCCATCGAAGACCTGCACGAGGTGACGCGCGCCGTGGTGCACGGCGTGCAGTTCATTGCCCGCCGCTTGGATGCACGCCTGCTGGTCGTCGCCACGCACAGCGGGGCCACGGCCCTGGCCCTCTCCAAACAGCGCACGGGCCTGCCCATCCTCGCCGTAACCGACAACGACGCGGCACTCAGGCAGATGTGCCTCTACTGGGGCGTCACGCCCCTCGCCGGCGCACCGGCCCGAGACAGCGGCATGATTCTCACCCACGCGGCAACCTGGGGACTCGAGAAAGGCTTTCTTTCGTCTGGAGACCGGCTGATCTTTGTCAGCGGCATTGGGTTGGCCGCGGCCGGGCACAACATGTTGGTGGTGCACGAGGTAGCATGAGAATCCTGGCGATCGACGTGGGTGGCTCGAACGTCAAGCTCAACCTGTGCGGCGAGGAGGAGGTGCGCAAATTCCCTTCGGGCAAGCAGCTCACTCCCGAAAGGTTGGTCGAAGAGGTGCGGGCGCACACGGCCGATTGGCGGTACGACGCCATTTCGATCGGCGTGCCGGGGCCGGTCTCCGGCGGAGTGGTGCGTGTGCAGCCGGTCAATCTTGGCCCGGGTTGGGCTGGCGTGGAGCTGGCACGGTCTTTCGATCGCCCCGTGCGAGTAATGAACGATGCCGCCATGCAGGCCCTGGGCAGCTACCAGGGAGGGCGTATGCTCTTTTTGGGGCTGGGGACCGGCCTGGGTTCGGCTCTGGTGGTCGAGCGAGTGGTGGTACCGATGGAGTTGGCGCACTTGCCGTACAAGAAAGGGCATACGTTCGAAGACTACGTAGGCGTGCGCGGCCTCCAGTGGCTCGGGAAGCGCAAATGGGCAGAAGCCGTGGCCGATGTCGTGGCCATTCTGAGCGCCGCGTTGTTACCAGGCTACGTGGTGCTGGGGGGCGGCAACGTGAAGAAGCTGGCCGTGCTGCCGCCGGGCGCGTTGCGCGGCAGCAACCGCCACGCGTTCATTGGGGCGCGTCGCATGTGGGAAGACTACCACTGGGACGCCGCTGCAACGGCCGCCGAAATGTCCATCTGCACGGCGAATGCCGTCGTGCCCGGCGGCCTGCCTATCCCGCCATCGAGTGGGTGATGGCCGGGCGTTGCGGCGCCGTATTCAGACGCGTCCAATGCCCGCACGACGTGCCTCCCCTTCCGCTATGCCGCCCGAGGCGCATTATCCCTGTAGAGCAAGCGTACTCGCATCGTAGAGCAAGCGTCCCCGCTTGCTCAGACGAGCCAAACTCGTCCGGCAGTTCCGCACAAGCCAGGACGCTTATGCTACGGCCCCGTAGAGCAAGCGTCCCCGCTTGCTCAGACGAGCCAAACTCGTCCGGCAGTTCCGCACAAGCCAGGACGCTTATGCTACGGCCCCGTAGAGCAAGCGTCCCCGCTTGCTCAGACGAGCCAAACTCGTCCGGCAGTTCCGCACAAGCCAGGACGCTTATGCTACGGCCCCGTAGAGCAAGCGTCCCCGCTTGCTCAGACGAGCCAAACTCGTCCGGCAGTTCCGCACAAGCCAGGACGCTTATGCTACGGCCCCGTAGAGCAAGCGTCCCCGCTTGCTCAGACGAGCCAAACTCGTCCGGCAGGTCCGCACAAGCCAGGACGCTTATGCTACGGCCCCGTAGAGCAAGCGTCCCAGCTTGCTCAGACGGGCCAAACTCGTCCGGCAGTTCCGCACAAGCCAGGACGCTTATGCCCCGTAGAGCAAGCGTCCCCGCTTGCTCACGCGGGCCAAACGCTGCTGCCAGCGTGCACAGACGAGGACGCGTATCGTACGAACAGCAACCGCGCCCGCTTGCTGACCTGTAATTGCCAAACGAAGCCACAAACGTCGCAAAGCTGAGGTCTATCTTGCCAACACGCCCGGGCATGAGCTGCTCGCGGGCACGGCCGCACATGGCCTAGTTGCGAACCTCGAGGAGAAAATGCCGTTGTCGCCCGGCACCCTGCCTCGTGTAATCTCGAACTATGATGGTGAACTCAAATATCCCGGCCAGCGTGGGTACCCCGTGAAGCTCGCCCGTATACGCATCCAGCGTTAAGCCAGGCGGCAGGCCTGCCTCGCCAGCGGACGCCTCCCAGTGGTAGCAGGGTATTCCGCCGCTGGCTCTCAGCAGCGTGCTGTAATAGACACCCGCCACTGCCGGCGGCAGCGAGTCTGTCTCCAACACCAAGGGGCTGAATGCCGACGTGGGCCGCAGCCGATGCCCAATGGCCTGCGCCAGCAAAAGATCCGCCTTCGTAATCAACCAACGGCCGCGCGGCATCTGACCGTGATACTCGTTGCCAAAGGCCCCGCGGCGGCTGGCCGGATCGACCATGCCAGGAAAGTGCTCCGAACCGTCGATCCTCATAGCCCCGCCAAGATATTCCACAATGCGCTCCTCCTCCAGCATGCCGCGCTCTTTGGCCGCGGCGAAGAGCGGGTAGCCCGCGTTGGCGAATAGCGCATGGCCGATCTCGTGGTGGACGATCGAGTACAGATCGTTCGGCACGTCCCTGAGGTTGGTCGCCTGCCACCAGTCTGCATCGTCGAGCGATACCATCCACCCGCGCTCGTTATAGTTCCCGCGCGTCTCGACCTCCACTCCGCCCGAACGCCGCAGGAGCAACTCTTTGCCGGAGACCGACTGGAACCCGCCCGCACGCGAGGGCTCCCCGCCGGAACGCAGCTCGACCCCCTGAATACCGTACACGTACAACAAGAAGCCCGTGTACTCCCGCGCGTTCACCACGAACTTGCCGTTGATGAAGCCGTCCGGGTTCCAAATGAAGGTTTGCTCTGCGCCGGAGGGGACTGGGTCAAGCTGCGCCCCGTCGAAGAAGTACATCCAGTCGAGTGCTGCCTGGATCACCACCTTCCGACGCATGTCGTCATCGAAGAACCCGGTGCGGTCCTGAGAGAAGTCGATCGTGACGGGAAAATGGCCGCTTTCTGGGCGGTCCTGGTCGATCACGCGCAGGGGCAAGACCCGCCGCCACACCTGGCTGTTCGAGTCGTGCAGTTCCAGTGCGAGTTCGTATGTTTCGTCGAGGCCGTCGCGGTCCGGAAAAATGGAAGCCAGCACGGACTGGCCGCCCGGCGCGGCGAACGTTATCTCTTTACGAGGCCCCCGAGGGCCGGCCTGGCTGGGAAGATCGAAGTACAACCGCGGCTCCGCCGCCGACAGCAGGGCGCGGGCGGGTAAAGCGGCCTGCTCGGGCGGAACAACAAAGAGCTCGATTGCCGGGTTGGCCAGATGCCCTTCCCAATCGACCAGTATCAGGCCGTGCTGTTCGTCGAGGGGGCGGCCGAAGATGTCTTCGATTACCAAGGCCGACTTGGGTTGCCCCCAGACAGGCAGTGCCGCCAGCAACAATGCCCCAGCCACAATCAAGCAGCCGCATTTCATGACGATGCTCTCCGGAAGGTATCGCTCGCACCGAACGGCTTGGCCGTCTCAGACCGGCCGAGGCGGGCCCTCGGCTGATCGCCTTGTGTTTGCTTATTTGCTTGTCGATCTCCACGCAGCCCGCGGGCCGGCCTGCGAGGGATTATAGTGAACCTGAGGCCGTGGCCGCCGATTATTACCGAGGTTTCGCCCGCCGCGCCTCACTGCCTCCGCTGCGTCTTTACACGCACCGGCTTCGAGGAGGGCAGACGAGCTAGCCGCAGGTCTCCGTGCGCTGCGTCTTTGCACTCAGCGGCTTAGAGTCTTGCCGTTTTGCCCCTGGACCACGCCGCCCTGAAGCCGCACGCTCAGGAACGTGTCTTCGCCGCTCAAGCCACGCCTGCCGCCTTGCGCCACTTGACGGGGCTGGGGGTAGGCGGCATCATCCGCCATTTGGAGCGCAACAACCTAGAGGTCGCATGCCACCCTTGGCCAGCCGCGTCGTCTACTTCAACGGCCGCCTGCTGCCGGAGTCTGAGGCCCGCATCTCCATCTACGATTCAGGCCTGGTGATGGGCGACATGGCCTTCGAGGTCACTCGCACCTGCCGCCACCGCCCCTACAGGCTGGAGGAGCACCTGCGCCGACTCTACGAAACGCTGGCGCGCCTCGAGATCGTGCCCGACCTTGCGCTGCCCGAGTTGTCCGACGTGACCCTGGCCACACTACAGCATAACCTGCACACAGAGGCGGAGGATGTCGACTGGAATATCATCCACAACGTCTCGCGCGGCCCGCACGCGAGCTTTCGCGGCGCTTTCGGTGCAGACGAGCTGCGGCCCACGGTGATCGTAAGCTGCTACCCGCTGGTAGAGAAACTGGCTGCCGTGGCTGCCGCGTATACCGACGGCATCGACCTGGCGATTGCCCGGCAGCGAGCGCTTCCCAGCAGCCTGCTCCCAGCAAGCCTGAAAACCCGCAGCCGGCTGCACTACCAGCTTGCGAATCTCGACGTACAGCGCCGGCATCCGGGCGCGCTTCCAGTGCTTGTAGACCCAGATGGCTCGCTGGCAGAAAGCACAAGCGGCAACCTGTTTGCCGTCCGCCGGGGCGAGCTGCGCACACCGCGGCCCGACAATCTGCTGCCTGGCATCACTCGGGAAGTAGTGCTGGAACTCGCACGCAAGCTCGATATTCCGACCTTCGAGTGCGATCTGACGCTGGACGAGGCGCGCGAGGCAGATGAGCTGTTTGTGACCTCAACGAGCATTGGAATCCTCCACGCCCGCAGCTTTGACGGCGTGCCCATCGCAGATGGCCGGGCCGGCAGGGTCACGCAGCGGCTCCGCGCGGCCCTGAACGAAGACGCCGGCATCGACTTTGCCGCCCAGGCGGCCAGCTATGCGGAGCGACTGCGCGGCAAGAAGGCATGAGAGCAAGGCAATCTGTTCGCGTGCCCAAGGGCCGCAGATACTAGCCTAGCGCAGATCTCCGCCATACCAAATTGGGGAGAAGAGACAGATAGGGTTATGGGTGGCTGGTCAAGGCCTGGGACCGTAAACGGATGGGGCGTGCGATCGACGCGAGCCGCAAGTGGTGAGGGTCCCCTGCACCCCACCCCGTGTGCCACTACTCGGTGTGCCACTGCTCCGTGTGCCACTGCTTGACGCACCGCGTCAAGCAGTGCGATCTGCTAACCCCACAGTACCCACCCCCGTGTGCCACTGCTCCGTGTGCCACTGCTTGACGCATCGCGTCCAGCAGTGCGATCTGCTAACCCCGAATACCCCACCCCGTGTGCCACTGCTCCGTGTGCCACTGCTTGACGCATCGCGTCAAGCAGTGCGATCTGCCAAGCACCTTTCAGCTTGAGACAGCACTGCGGGAATGCAACCCAGGAGGCTGTACTCGGTTCCAAGACCTCGGTCCATGGCCGCACTCAGGCAATGGTCTTTCGCCGCCGCAGGCCAATTCTCGGCAACCGTTCGTAGACCGCTACACAAGGCAAGCACAGAGCCGCCGCCGCTGTGCCAATGGCACGACTCAACGCTAAGCGTCCTTACCGCGGCGGTATGTGGTAGACGTACAGCGTCTGCCCGATCCGCTCGGTCGGAACGCGATCTCGGAAAAACGCCAGGCGGTCGTCCCGAACCCGCTGCGCACCGCCGACTGCGTACCCGTGCAAGTGGTTCACGCTTATCACATACCAGCCGGGTTGGATGCGGTGCCTGATTCCCATGGCATGCCACAGCTCCTCGGCCTCAATGCCGGCGAGCCGCGGATCGATCAACCCATAATATGCTAAGTACAGCGGGCGCCGCTCAGGATGCGCTTGCGTCCAGGCCTTCAGGCGGAACAGGTCCTGCCCCCAATCGATATTGCTGTCCAGAAGATGGCGCGCACCATCGGCCGGTATGCCCGCCAGTTCGTTGAAGTAGGCCAGCGAGTGCGGAAGCCATACGAGCGAACTCGCCACGGCCCAGCCAATAAGCCCCCAGATCACCAAGGTGGCCCACCGTCCTCCCGCCGCTGCTGCCCGCGCCGTAGAGCTGACCCACACCAAAAACCCCGGCAAGACCGGCAGGGCGTACCGCAAGTTCTGCGTGCAATGGTGGTGCGCACTCACCAAAGCCAATAGGGCCAGCGAGGGAGCAAGCACCAATAGTTCGTCGCGCCATCCAGCCCCCATGCCAGGCAGCCGGCGCAGCACAAGCGCTATCGGCACCAGCACCAGCACGCCCAAGGGCGTTTTGAGCATGAAGCCGTAGATGTAGTAATACCACCAGCCCTTCTCTCTGAAGATGCCGTGCAAGTAGGAGATGCGGCCGCCATGCAGGTCTCCCCACTGCGTATCGGCGCCCTGCACATAGGGCGTAGGCAACGGAAGCGGCAGCCGCCCCAGCCACGTGTCTTGGAATCTGTTACCCCCGCGGCCCACTGCCATCGCCTGCGCGTCAAGCCCCGCCAGCCAGGGGCTGATAAAGCGATACTCGTCCAGCCGGGTGCCTGTGCCCTGAAAGCCGTAGCCCAGGTTGAGCACGCCCACCGCAATCGCCAAACCAACGAAAGCCTGGGCGAGGCGCTTCGCCAGGCCCAGCAGCGGCCGGCTCCCCTGCCCCGCCTGTGGCACGAGCGCAAGGACCGCGCTCAGCGGCACCAACAGGGCCACGGTGTGCTTAGATAGTAGGGCCAGCCCGAGCACCAGCCCCCACCAAAGAGCACGCTCCCATCCGGGCTGGCGGTGCCAACACCAGAAGGCCGCACTGGCCAACAGGGCAAAGACCGCACCACCGAAGTCAGGAGAGATCAGGTGCCCGTGAGCGAGCGTGTAGGGGGAGAAACACCAAAGTAGCAATGCAGCCAGGCCTGCCTGCCTGCCATAGAGCTGCGCTGCCCACCAGCCGGCCACTGCCATGCCCGCTAAAGAAAAAGGTACGCATGCCAACCGAGCCAGGAACATCATCTGCCGCCAGATTGGCTCATTTGAACTCAACAGGTGGCCGCCCATTGCAAACTCGACACGACCGCCCGTTTGCCCCGACCAGTTTACCTCCGGCCTCAATGCCAGCAGCGGCGCCGCCGCTACCAGCCGGACCAGCGGCGGATTCACGTGGTACAAATCGAAGCTGCCCGTGTCCCAAGCGCACAGCCCCGCAGCCAGATGTGCCGGCTCGCACCCCGTGGGAGAGTCGGCCCATGCCAGCCAGGCCAACAATCCAGCGTGCACCAGGAACAAACCCGCTACCAACACCAAGGACCCCCTGCCCCGCAATGTCGCTCTGAGACCTCCCATCGTCGCTCCTTGCAGTCCACTAAAGCCATTCGACACCGTGACGCGTGCAGACGCAACACATGTGCCCCGCACCGCGCCCGGTCGAACGACCGCAGGCACATAGTGTGGGCAGCTCATGTGCCCGGGGTTTCAAGGCAACACGGTGCGCTGCAATATGAACCCCGGGCGGCATGATGTACGTCTGGCTTTCCAGCGGGGCGAGAATTTCGCACATCCGGCCTTGGTTGACCTTGCGTTAGGCTGGCCGCCCGAACCTACGACCCGGCGCCGTAGACCTACAACGCCCTGACAAGCCGTCGCTGCTGCGCCACTGCGCACGCAAACCCGACGGCCGCCAACACGGCCAGGGCGGCGGCAAGGCCCACCCCCTGCCAGCTCGAAACGGCTTCTTGAATGGGGAGACATCCACGGCTAACCGCCGTTCCCTGCACCACCACGAGTGCCCTGGCCGTGCTAAATGCCCCGAAAAGCAGGCTGGTGCCGAGCCAGGCGCCCATGGTGCAGAGGTTCAAGAGCAGCGCGGCGCCAAGCACCACCTCGACCCAGGGTATAACGGCCGACACAAAAGCGCTCGCGCCCCCAGCCAGCAATCGGTAATGCAATACTGCCTGATAAAAAGCGAGGGGCTCCAATAGCTTGGCCGTGCCGGCATACAGCAGCAAGGCCCCCGTACCCAATCGCACCGGCACGTACAGCCGAAACGCCAAACCCACAAGGCTGCTTGGGATCCCAGTGGCAGATGCCATGGTCGGTCGGCCCTCACTTGACGGCAAGTGCGCTGGGATCCAGGTCGGCAATGGCGAGGTTGTCGATCCCGGCCCGCCAGAGTTCCTCGGCCAGCCACTCGGCACGGCAGGTGTTTCCGCTTTCGTAGACCACCCAGCGACGCGCAGGAGCCAGCTCTTTTAGCCGGTCGGCAAGTACGCCTCGCGCAAATACCTGCGGCGTGGGCAGGTGGACGGCGCCTTGCAGATGGCCGGCGTTGAACTCCGACTCGCTACGCGGGTCGACAAACCGTACTCCCGGTTCGGCCTTCAGTTGGGCAAGGTCGCGCGGCCCATAGCGGGGCAGCAATTGGACCACATTGTCGCGGGTCAATTCGGCCGTCGTCTGCACATGTGCGAGCGGTCCATGTCTCGCGCCCAGCGCCGCGGCGCCGGCGGCCACGATGGCAAAGGCCAGCAGCATCACAGCCTGAAAGGCTGCTTCGGCCAGGCAGCGCTGAACGCCAGTCATATCGCGCTTGCGTTCGCGCGGAGCCGCAGCCCACGCCACAAACAAAAGACCCGAGAGAAACAACGAGCCGTAAAGCAGGTACTGGGCCGCCGCGGCTGCCCGTAGAGGAAATGTGGCCGGTGGAGACGCATGCAAGAGCAAGGCCGTTCCGTCCCAAAGCGCCATCAGGCGGGCCAATGGCACGCGCTTGGGTGTTTCGTGAGGGCCGTCGTAGACGATGGCCTCGTCTCCTTCAAGGCCCATGAACAGCGTCCAGTGGTCGTATGCGGCAGAGCCGCCATAATACTTCACGTGCAGAATCGCCGGACAGGTTATCTGCCGCAGGGCAGCGGCGTTCAATCCAGCCAAGGGCCGCGACTTTAGGCCAAGCTCGCGTGCGGCACGAGTGAGATCCTCCAGTGTACTGCCTGCCCTGGTGGAGACGTACCGAGCGGCGAGCAGTTGCTCAAAATCGCACCTCTTTCCCAAGGCCCTGGCGGCGCGGCAAACCGCGTACACGCCGCAATACGTCGGCCAGCCTCGCTCGGCCGTATCAACTTGCGTGGCAACTTCTCGCTTGGGAGTGCCCGCCTCTCGTGCCCGAACAGCGATTATGGCTGCCACGGCCACGGCACCCGCCAACGTCGCCCCATTGAGGACGCGCGCCAGATGCCCAATTGGGTGCCCCAGCGTACCGGCAGCAGGGAGAAACAACCTGTTGCTCATGGGGCCTCCTGCGGCGCCTTTGCGCGGCGCGCATGCCACACACGCAGCGCCACACCGGCCACCGCCAATGCGAGCACTGTCCAGGCGAC
>FWPU01005472.1_pt1 | contig 27455 bp, 21 predicted proteins | sample 2228361 | NCBI WGS metagenome assembly FWPU01 (sample SAMEA103939777, study PRJEB20133) | metagenome
CACCCCATCCATAACCCCCTGTAAGTTCTTGCCAGGCAAGGAGTTCGGTCAAATCCTTTATGGCACAAGCACACAGCTGTAATCAGCCCAGGGTTATAACACTGTAATAGCCCCTCTCAGTCAGCATGAGAACGCTCTGGCGCAGAACCTTCTTCCTGCACCAATCCGGAACTCAATTCCGGCGAGAATTTTATGGCCAATCGTGGTAGGCAAGGGGGCCAAATCCTTCCCCGGATCATTACCAGAGGCGACTTTCCGGTCGCCCGCGAGCCTATAAAGGCTCGCCTGGTAGGGGGATTATAAACCTTGTCGGATAAGGAAATCTGAGTCAAGACCATACTCAACGCCTTTGGCCATCATGGGTTCTGAGATCCTGCTTATGTATCAAGGGTTTGGTGGGATCAAAACCGGGTCGGGTCAGCTGAGTCGGCGAACTCTGCTAATGGCGGCCCGGATTCCCAACCAACAGCAAGAACCCTGGCATCATTCACCTCCTCAGTAAACCGAGCTCCTGTCAGACCTGACCACGGCCCGGATCCTCTGTTCTCCTCTCTTTATGAAATACACCCCTGGCGGCAGGTTAAGCTCCGCATAGCCCAGCTCGCCCGGCAGTGATTTCGCCTCCCGGCCCAGGACATCATATACGAAAACATCAACGGGGCCCTTTGACCAGCTGATTTTCAGGAGGCCGGGGGAGGGGTTGGGGAATATACTTAGAAAGGCCTCGGATGAGATTCCCTCTTCCTGGCCAAGCAGGGGTTCCAGGTATATATCAAGGCTGATGTCGTAGAAGTTATAAGGCAGGAGCAATGTCTCCGGGTGAAAATACGGGTAATAACCCACCGCGTTGACGCGAACCTCAAGCCTGTTTCTGCCCATGGGGAGTTCAATGCGGTAATCCCCATCCTCGCCGGTGTAGCCGTAATAATCCCGCTGGTTCGTAAAGCACGGATAGAGTAGCAAGCGAACATACACCTCCGCGCCCTGGATGGGTTCCCCGGTTGATTTGTCCCTGACGAAGCCGGAAATGGTGTTTGTCCCCAAGTCGTCGTTGGTCTCGCCAAAGCTAGGGGTCTCGTCAAGATAGTAGCTTGAGAATGTCCAGTCGTGTTCACCAATGACAGCACAAGCGCTATAGCCCTCCGGCGGAGGATAGGAGGACGGTATATCGCAGTAGATATAGCTGGTTGAATACATTACCAGAAAATAATTGTAGGAACCGGTATCCGGTGAACTTATCAGGATTTCGCCCAGGGTATCGTTCATGGAAGGGTGGCCGGACATGTTGGTCTCGTCTAGGACGACCAGGCCGCCAGGCGGGATGACAACCCCGTTATTTACTCGGAGAAGTATGGAACCCTCTTGACTGGAGATGCTGACCCTGTAGCCACTGAGGTCAATCTGGGAGATTGTTGGATTATAAAGCTCAATCTTCTCCATGGAGTCCGGGGCCACAGCGAATTCGTTTATGGGTATAGGAGAAGGGAGCGGATTCCCTAGCAAGATCAAAAACGCCATAAGTAACCTCCTAGCACTCATACATATTATTAACCCAAAACCCGTGAACGATCAAGGCCCAGAGCTTTAATATTTTCACCCTGTCTATGGCCAGGAAAGCGATAATCGTGAATGGGGGCGCTGGCCCCTGGAAAACCGAGAGGCTTGAGAAAGCCCTTCAGGGCGTCAGGGAGGCTGTTCTTGTTGGTTGGAGAGTCCTCCTGAGCGGTGGTTCGGCCCTTGATGCCGCGATTGAGGCTGTTGTCGTCATGGAGGATGACCCTGTTTTCAACGCGGGGACGGGCACCTGCCTTAACACCATGGGTTTTCCCGAGCTGGAGGCCCTGGTTATGCGCGGGGATACCCTTGAGGCCGGCGCTGTTGTCGGCGCTCCGGTCAAGAACCCCGTCCGGCTCGCCAGGCTCGTCATGGAGAAAACCGACCATGTGATCCTTTTCGGAGAGGGCGCCAGGATGTTCGCTAGGGCAATGGGCTTCCCGGAATATGACCCCGTGATACCGGAGAGAATTGAGACCTACAGGGAGATGATTGAGAAGCTCAAGCAAGGCGAGTCCGAGCGCTGGAAAAAGCTCCCGGCCTTCGTTAAGGAGCATCCGGAATACATGGGGGACACGGTTGGCGCGGTTGCGGTTGACGACAGCGGCCTTTGCGCTGTCGCAACATCAACCGGCGGTGTCTTCCTCAAGATGCCCGGCAGGATGGGGGACAGCCCCATACCCGGAGCCGGAAACTACGCGGACAAACACGGCGCGGTTTCCCTGACCGGAGAGGGCGAGGGAATGATCAGAACGGTCGCGGCCAAGCGGGCCTCCGATCTCCTTGCCTCAGGGATGGACCCCCAGGCTGTGGTTGAGGCTGTTGTTAATGAGATCAATGAGAAAACCGGAAAACAATCCGGCATAATACTGGTTACAGCCGATGGCAGGGTTGCCAGCCACTACAACACCAACTCCATGCCCACCGCGGCGATGTGGGAAGGGCTTGATGGGCCGCTGGTCAAGGGTTGATCCTGAGAAAGGCCCCTCTGTTTTGAAACAGATGGGATTCATGCCCCTCTTCGCGTCAGGGCTTGGCCAGAACTTTTACCAGTGGATCAGGGAGGGAGTAGGAGGGGAATAGGAGGCCAGAAATGAGACCAAAAAGGCCCTTACCGAGCTCATGCGCGCCCGTGTCGCTTGCAGGGTAAGCGCGTCAGGACTCCGGTCAAGAGCTGGGATGGGTCGTATACGATCTTCCGGACCGGTGGCTCCCTGAGGGCATAACCGAAGAGGCCCGCGCTCTCTCGCGTGATTACGTAAAAGAAAGGCTTTTCGGAAAATTCTACGAGGCCACAGGCCAGACTGACGAAAGGGCCGCGGAGAGGTTTTTCAGGCTGGGGAAACCATGAGAGTCGTGCAAGCGCATATAAGGCGCTTGTGCCATAGATCAGGGGGCTGGCCCTGCGGTATAATTTGCGTGTGAGCGAGAACGAGACCCCCCCTGAGAAACCAAAGAAAAAAAAGAAATCCGCGAGGGAACAGCTTGAGGCGTGGATATGGACCCTGGTCGCGGTGTTCTTCATAAGGGCCTTTCTCATGCAGGGGTTCGTCGTTCCCTCCGGTTCCATGGAAGACACGCTCCTGCCAGGTGAGTTCCTTATGGCCCTCAAATTCACCTATGGCCTGGAGATACCCTTTACGGGCATAAAATTCTTCCAGTTCAAGCGGCCGGCCCGCGGGGAAATAGTAATATTCAAATATCCCCTGGGCAACACGGATTTTGTAAAGCGGGTAGTTGGATTGCCAGGCGATACAATAGAGATAAGGAACAAGGTCGTGTATGTGAATGGCGTCCCCGAGAACAACCCGAAGGCCGTCCACAAGGATACCAGGACCATAGTCTCGCCATATAGGGTTGGGGAAACAATGGATCAGTGGGAGTTCCAGAGGCTATGGGAATCCAGGAAATTTCTTGAAAACCAGACTGTCCGTGACAACTTCGGCCCTGTGATTGTGCCTGATTCATGCGTTTTCGTCCTCGGAGACAACCGGGACTTCTCATCTGACAGCAGGTTCTGGGGGCCCCTGCCCCTCAAGCTCCTGAAGGGAACCCCATTCATAATCTACTTTTCCTGGGACCCCTCGGGCCCATGGTGGAAGGTGTGGCAGAGGTTCAGGTGGTGGAGGATGTTTTTGCCCTTGCTGGGAGAATGAAGCCCCTGGTTGACTGGCTCCTTGAGAAGGGGCCTCGCGTCCAGGGCAGACCCGTTTGGAAAATTCACCCCCGAGTCCGTCTATAACGCCTACAAAGGCCTTGATTTTGGCCAGAAAAAGGGACCCAGCCCAACCCTGACCTGGTTCGCGTGGACTGTCCCTCAGGGGACGCGCGCGCTTGATCCCCCGCGGTCGGGGGTCTATAATATGAGGGTATGGCTCGTCTGAGAAAGAGCATTCTCGCTATCCTTGGAAAGGCCCTTTTGGCAGGAGTAAGACGCGGTTTCATTCCGAAAAGAGTAGCATATGCCCTTACAGGCGCTACTGTCTCGCTGATGGGAGGGACAGAAGGCCCTTGTTTTATTACCTGCTATGAAAGCGCCCCGAGAGAACCCTGGGTCTCAAGGGTCACGATCAAGACCAGTCCCATCAAGGGCAAGGCGAGATTAACCGCGACACTGAGGAGTTCTGGAACACCTATAGGAGGAGCAGATATAAATATATGGAGGCTTGAAAACAATGAGGCCAAGATAATCCGGGCGATACCCATGAAACCCCTTGATGGTGACTTTGATTCCCCTGCCGAGGAAGCCTATGTTGATGTAGGTCTTTGGGGCTGGCCTGATGGTATATACATGAACATATCAGCCTATGATGCTAATGCCCAGCGCGGTAGTGCTTTACCCATTGGTATCAGTGTCATGCTCGGCTACATTAAATTTGATTGCGAGGAAATAAGAACAGAGTAAATGGTAAATGTCCAAGGACAAACATAAACCTGTGCTCGCGGCCGCGTTTGAGGTGACGCCCCGGTGCAACGCCAATTGTTTTTACTGCTACAATGTCTGGAAGGCCCATCCGGATTATCCAAAAGACCAGGTCTCCGAGAAGGAACTGCTCCGCGTCCTGGAGGCCCTGGCGGGAAGCGAGAGGGTCACAGTCGTAAGCCTGACAGGCGGCGAACCCCTGCTTCTGGGTGATCTCGTCCTTGAGATGGGCGCGATGGCCCGGCTCTCCGGGAAATCCGTGAACCTGGTCACCAATGGCGCGCTCCTCAAAAAATCCACGGCAAAGAACCTCAGGAGGCTGGGCATCAAGCCCGTGGAGATAACCCTGCTTTCTGCGAGGGAGGAGCTTCACAACTCCCTGCAGAGGGCAAAGACCTTCTCTGGCGCGGTCAATGCGATAAGAACCGTTGCTGATGTCGGGGGCGAGGCAATCGTTGGCATTGTTGGCACCAGGGCGAATATTCCCCTTCTCAGGGAAACCCTTGAGTTTGCAAAGTCCCTGGGCGCCCGCGGCGCGATGTTCACCAGGTTCAACCCCGGCGGGGAGGGGCTTCGCCACTGGCGCAAGCTTGGCCCCTCAAAGGAAGACCTCAGGTCAGCGATGAAGACCCTGATGGAGTTCGCGGACGAGAACCCCGATCTCACGGTAACCTGCGGCGTCCCTGTTCCGCCGTGCGTCCTGGGCTTCACTGACTACGGCAGGGTAAAGGTCGGTTATTGCAACGCTGGCGGCGATCTCATCGCGATTGACTGGCTGGGAAACCTCCGGCCCTGCAACCACTCGTCCCTGATAATCGGCAACATACTTGAGAGGCCCCTTGACCAGCTCCTTGATTCCCGGCTGATAAAGGATTTCATGGCCCCCGTCCCCAAGATGTGCGTTGGGTGCCAGTTCTACGAGACATGCAAGGGAGGGTGCAGGGGCGCGGCCTGGGAGATGGGGTGGTGGCTGAGCAGGGAAAGGGCATAGGGCCGGGCGCTATAAGCTTGCGGCGCAAGCGCCTTTTATGCACCTGGCTCGTTGCTGGTTCCTGGTTAAAAATCGGATAATGGTATTTTCGGGTCTGTGAGGGTGACGCCCCAATTTCTGTATTTGCGAGGTTTTCTGGCTCAGCTGCCCGGCAGAAAGCCGACATTTTGGCCGAAAATCCAGTTTTACATGTCTCAAACTCCTTGTGCTACAACGACTTGAGAGAAACACCCTGATTTCATGCTGATTTCCGTGAATATACCCCAAACCATTATCCCGTGCGGATTTGAGCTAGTTGCAACGCGCCGGGGGGGTTATCATTTGAAGCTACCTGAAAGGAGGTTTTAAGATGAGAAGCAAAGAAAAGAAGAAATGTCTGCTGGCAACGGTTCTGACCATCCTTGCCGTCCCCCTCTACGGGGCATGGCAGACCGAAACCAATATCTCCAACGACTCTGACAACAACGACAGCACATCCTGGAATAACGTCAAGTGCATAGTAGCCGTATACGGGACCCCTCCTGGCTATAAGCACATCGTTTGGACAAAGGAGGGGAGCGACATCTACTACAAGCGAAAGGGCGGACTTATGGAACCTGCCCCCGCTGAGCTCTCGGACGATCAGTATGACTATAGATATGCTCAGATAGTAAGGAGTGGTGACGGTGCCCTCTTCGTGGCATGGAAGCGGGTTGTTCCCTTCTGGCCTGAATACTCAAGCAGTATCGTCTGCAGGCGCTCAACCGACGAAGGCGTTAGCTGGGAATCTCAGTTTTCCCTCAACACCGATAACGGTTGCTCAAGATTTTGCATCCTGGATGACAGAGATGGCGATACCCTCCATATCTTCCGAGCAGGAAGAAAGAGTAGCAGTCCATGGACTGCTTATCTCATCTATGAACGGTGGATCAAATTTAACGGTTCTTGGTGGCCGAACCTCACGTGCACGCTGGATTCCAATGTGCCCAAAGACATGGGGGAAGAGGACGCGGAACCGTTCTATTTTTTCCCTTCGGCCGCGAGATGGGGCGACACTCTTTATCTTGCCTATAGCTACGAAAAGGATACCTCCAACGGTGTTGGCTGGTATAGCGCACGAGTAAAGTTTACCAGGTCCACCAACAAGGGAACCACCTGGAGCACACCGGTGACGCTGAGCCCAGCGTATCTCTTTGATTCTCCCCTCGCTTCCATCGCGGCCCATGGTTCCAATGTGGCGGTGGTCTACCGGAGGGGGTGGATAAATGCCGATTACGAGGACACGCTTTACACCTGTTGGTCGACAAACGCTGGTTCCAGCTGGTCAAGCGAGTGCAGGCTGGCTACATCTGGCATCATTGCTTTCCCCAATGCCATAATGGCGGGTGATACCCTCGCAGTCGTTTGGGAAGACTACCGGAACGGCAACTACGACATCTACGGGCGCTCCATAGTCATCAACACGCTGAATCCTCCCTCCAATGGCAGTCAGATAACCACCAGCAACAACTTCGATATCCATCCTTCTGTCGCTTACTCAAACAACATGTTATATCTGGTCTGGACTAGGCTTCCTGATGATGCCGAGGTCTACTACAACTACAACGATGACGCCTTCCCACTGAGGGTGGGCGATCTCGGCGAGGAAGGCTTTTCCCCAACAGGAGAAAGCGGGAAGGATAAACTACGTGTGTTTGGCCTCAACATCTCCTTTGACCTTCAGGAGGAGTCGCCTGTTTCCCTGTCCGTTTACACTGCTGATGGGCGCCTCGTCAAGTCTCTGGTAAGTGGCACCATAAGCCCTGGCGAACACTCCTTCTCGTGGCAGGCTCCAGCTAAAGGAATCTACATCATCGTCCTCCAGGACAGACGCGCAACTTGGACATCCACGATCTTCTACAGGTAAGAACGAAGCAAGGCTTCTGGAATTGGTTGTTTCTTTCCAGAAGATGGTTTGATCTGCCTTGGCAAGCAGGGCTATAATTACGGATTATGAATAGGTTTTTTCTGCTACCGCTTTTTCTGCTGGCCTGTTCAGGCCAGGAGCCGAAACCCGACCCTACCGAATACTTCTGTCTCAGGGTCGGGGCCTGGTGGACCTACACCGTGGAGAGAGGGTCTGATCTTGACACCTCTGACTGGACCCTTGACTCTGTCATGGAGACATACCACGAGACCCTCACCATAACAGAGGAGAACGCTGGCCTTTACAACTGGATCATCACCTACGACAACGACACCGTGGAAGACACGATGCAGGCCTTCCTAAAGGCTGACACCCTGATGCTTGCTTTCACGAAGACCTTCGTTCTGTTGGCTGATACCGTCATTGTCTCAGATACGGTTCCCTACGCGCCGTGTCCCCTTGAGGAAGGCTTGGCTTGGACATCGCCTGAGAAGATCGTGGCTATCGCCGATCTGGACGGCAATACATTTGATGATACGGTGTATTACTCGCTCAACGGCACGGTGGAAAAGACGGAGGATCTGAATCTTCCGGCCGGGCAATTTTCGGCCCTCATGGTCCTTTACAAGCATAACATCAGGTTGATCTTGGTCAAAGTCGGCACCTTCCTGTTCCACCCGGAGCAACGCATCTGGTGGTCGCCGAACAATGGCCCTGTCCGGTGGGTTGACAGGGATTACCGGAACGCCCCTGATCCCCTTGCCCCGCCATATCTGGTAAAGAACCTGTCTGACATGGGGGACTAATCAGAGGCATCTGGATTGATAGCCGTGGTGTCCATTTGGTTTTTGCTAGAAACCAACAACCAGTAACGAGGAACCAGCTATATCCTTACAAACTTCACCACCTCTGCCCTTTTGGCCTGGGCGAGCTTCAGAAAATAGACCCCTGCCGGCAGATCGCCCTCCCACAAGGCCTCGTATGTCCCCGGATCCATCTCCTTTTCAAGGATAGTGAGAACCTTCCTGCCGGACGCGTCGTAGACCACCAGCGAGGTCCTGGCTCTCTCGGGCAGACAGAACCTTATCTCCAGCCTGTTCCCCTTCACCAAGGGCGGCCAGAGCGCGAATTGCGGCGGGACCGGTTCCGGCATGCTTGGCTCCGTGACCGCTGTTCCCGGCAGTGGCTGGCTGTCCAGGAAGACCTGGTATTCGTTCACGGAGTCCTGGTTCATGCCACGGGGATACCTGTCCCGCCAGACCGTTGAAATTAGGTAAAGTGAGTCCCCGGCGGCCGCAGACTGTGGCCATTTGCCCTGGTATGGCCTTGAGAACCGGAAGATCTCAGGCCCGCCTGGGTAAATTACGCAACCCGCGAGGCTATCCCCTTCCTGCCACACCACGGAGGCGAGAGCGAGGCCCGGGATTTCACTTATGGCCGGGTAATCAGAACGCACGCCCGGGGACGCGCTCAGGTTGAGGTCTTGGAATGGCTCTCCCTCAAGGAATATCTCCCCGTTCTCTGACCAGACTACCATGGGGACGCCTGCCACTATGGCCATGGACGGATGCTCAGACGGCGTGCCTGGGCTTTCCGAGAGATTGACAAGCAGGGGCCTGGCCTGGAGCTGGCCCAGGTTGAAGCTCGCGAGATAGACATCCCCATCCTGGGGGTTGGAGTAAGCGATGAACGCTTTGTCCTCCCAGGTTCCGACAGAGGGCCCTGTCATTCCGGACGCGGAGGCATTTGCGCTTGCCAGCTCGCGCCAGATCGGAGTCCCCGGCTCCGAGAAGGGGAATGCTGTCCAGAGAAGTTTCCAGGTGTCCCAGGTTTTCTTTTCCACAGCAACAAAGAGGCTCTCTCCTGCCAGAGCGGCAGAGGCCTGGGACAGTCCCGCGCCTGATAGGATGATATCAGGCTCTCCCCACCAGTAGTCGTTTCCCCTGCGGAAAACGAGGCCCGCGTCCTCGTTCCATATTATCCCCATACGGCCATCCTTCTCCACGAGCGCGGGCCGGGAGCCCTGGCCCACCGGATAAGCGGGAATCCACCTGCCGTTTTCCTTTCTCGTGTAATATATGTGGTTTCGGGACGAGTATGCCATGTGGATGAAATTCCCGTCCCAAACTATGCGAGGCGCGTTGTTGGTGCCGGTTGCGTCTGGGACATCCGATTGCACATAATCCAACAAGAGGTCAAAACCCATTCCCCCGGCTTCTTGCCCTATATTCTTTATGGCTATATGGGATGCAACAAACTGCGGGTAGCCGTATTCCCCGTAACCTGGGTCTCCGGGCTTACCCTCGCAGTAATAGGCGGGGCGCAGGAAGGGCTTGTAATCAGGCGCGCCGCATTCCTCGTAGCACTCAAATTCCTCCACCGAAAAACACCAGGCATCCTTGCCCGGTATCAGGTATATTCCATTCTGCTCGTGATCCCGGAGGTGATAATCCACCTCGTAGCAAGAGTAAGCGTCCGATGAAGGATTGGTCAGGTGGGTGAAGTTCTCAAGGGTTCCGGGGCCGAAGAGGTCATCCGGGTTGTTGTATGCTGGTTGTGGCCATGTCCTACCTGATTTCTCCGAGACATAATCCCACAAACACCAGGATTCCTCCGGAAAGCAATCCGGGTTGCACTGGTAGTAGAAGTTGTTCCAGAAATCATGCCTGTCAGAGCCAAAGATCGGGTCAGGCCTGATTCCGATCCCCTCGTTTCCCCAGAGGCCTGAGGAGAGCTCCGGGTCCTCGTTCTTCCTCTTTTCAAAGTGATCCCCGTAGTAGGCCGTTATGTCCGGTGGGCTTTCCTTCTGGTAATAAAACGGCGGAGTAAGGTCGTTTATGTGATAAATTATGAGGCCCTGGGACTCGTAGACATCCTCCCAGTGGCTCGCTTTGTCGTGATATGCTACGAGAAAATACTGCTGTGTGTCCGGCGCGTAATCGTAGTTCACTGGGTTGTATGGGGAATAATGGGGGAACGGGATGGTTATCCTGTAGACATCCACCGCGGCTGGCCCCTGCGGGGTTTCCATAGAGTAGGGCTTCGTTGTGTAGCGCCCGCTATTTGTCAATTCCTGTGGGGTTTTCCAGCCAACATGGACTTTATCCAGGGGGCTAAATGGCCTCATGTATCTGCGGCCAGCCGGGCCAGGGGCAAATACTTTTATGAACGAGTATATCCCCGTTCCAGAGGAGCCGAAAGCCGGGTGATAGAACCAGTCGTTAAGGTCGTATTTGTCGGGGACTCCCAGGTTGTGGGTCAGCTCGTGGACAATGCCGTGAAGCAACTCGGCCCTGTGTTCCTGGCTGTCATACTTAAGGCTATCGGGAACCTCTGGGTAGACGCAGTCCCAGTAATGAACGAACGCGGCCGTATCCCGGAGTGGAAACGCACCACCGGGCCTCACCACGACCGAATCCTGGGTCATGATCTCAAACGGATAGGATTCAAAATACATTATCCCGTAGGTTGGCCAGGGAGGCGCGGGCCGGATGATTATCACATAGTCAACCATTTTGTCCCCGTCCCTATCCAGCTCACGGAAATCCACATACGGATCAATTAACGCTATGGCGTCCCGGGCCGCGTAGAAATCCCAGACCCAGTCCCTGGGCAGAAGGCCTCCGAGGAAATCCTGGTCGTAGCAATACATGTCCCCATTGTAAGGCGGCACCTGGACAGGGTCCCAGAAGAGCGCTTTGAACATCAGGGAATCCCAGTTTGAAGGAGCCGGCCGCCAGTCCGGCTGGCCCGTTATGGTTATCAGGCTGTCGTGAAACGGGGAGGATTTTGGTCCGTTGACCGTGCCGAATATCCTGAGCTGGCCGTATGATTCAAGATAGAAGAAGTTTGACAGGCTGTTTCTGAGATCCGGATCGCCAATCCTCGCCGTCCAGTTCGCAAGCCCCCCTTCGTCAAATACATCGTATAATATCTCGTCATCAGCCCAAAGCGGGGATTTTCCCGTTGAGAACTCGGTTCCACAAAGCGCGCTCGGGCCCACTCTGGGAAAGATTATGAGAAACCCCGCTTCCCCTATCGCGGCAATTAGTCTCCTGTCCCGGGTGAAATAGGCCTTGATGTTTTCTGGAAAATCCGAGCCCATTATCCGTCTAAATACCTCTCTCGCCGATGGGCCGGGCTCTCCGTCCACGGGGGCGGGCAGGAGGCCAAGGCATAAGACCAGAATGTTCATCCGGTTAGTATGTTAATGGAAAGGCGGTGGGAGGATCAACCAACGAGCGACTATTTTGAATCGCGCGTTCCATGGCCTTATAATTTACGCGCTATGAACATACTCGTTTTTCTCATTTGCACCGAGGATCCCCTGATCCTGAAGGATGTCTGGGAGACCCAGACGAACACCGAGGATGTCCGCGTTCTCGGGGACAAGGTCACGACCGACTTCTCAAACATACGGGTCAATTCCGACGCGAGCACTAACATCCACAACGAGGAACAGGTTTGGATGAACCCTACGAATCCCCAGAATATAATCGCGGTATGGAGGGATTTCCGTCTCGGATACAGGCGCATAGGGGTTGGAGTTTCCACGGACGAGGGAATGACCTGGTCCGACAGCCTGCTGGTTCCAGGGATAGAGGCCTGGGATTCTGACCCCTGCCTAACTGTGGCCTCTGATGGCACCTTCTATGTTACCGCCCTGAATTTCGCGCCCTCCGGGTATGAGAACTCCGGCTATCAGGTCTACAGGTCAACGAACAACGGCATGAGCTGGGAGGGGCCATTCACCGCGCTATACACCCCCGGAGGCTACTACTTTGAGGACAAGGAGATGACCACGGTTGATAGGACCGGCGGCCCCAGGGACGGCTACATGTATATATCCTGGACCCGTTTCGCGGATTACCTCTCATACTGCTACATAACCTGCATAAGGTCAACGGACAGGGGTCAGACATGGAACAGCCCGGTGAGGGTATCCACATCTAACTATACCCAGTGGTCAGTGCCCTGCGTTGGTTCAGATGGAACACTGTATATAGCCTGGGTTGACCTTGGTAGCGACTACATATATCTTGACAAGTCAACCGACGGGGGCCTCACTTTCGGGACAGACAATCCCATAGTCAATACCAACTTCGGCATGGGCGAGATCAACGGAGGAATCCAGACCTTTTCCTTCCCAGCGATGGACGCGGACATAACCGGCGGCCCATACGACGGCAACCTGTATATCGCCTATGCTGGCTACAACGGCTCTTCTCGGCTGGATATATATTTCATCAAGTCAACTAACGGCGGGATAAGCTGGTCATCTCCCCTACGGATAAACGACGACCCGACCGGCAACAACCGCGACCAGTTCCACCCCTGGCTCTTCGTTGACAACACCGGGGTAATTCATGTGGCCTTCTATGACAGGCGGGATGACCCCTCTAACTACAACTTTAACCTCTACTACACAAAGAGCACCGATGGCGGCCAGACATGGGCGCCAAATCGCCGCGTCACATCCGAGTCATCATCACCCGTGGAAAAGGCGGGACTTATCGGTGAATACATAGGCCTAGCGGGCTACAATGGCAAGCCCTACCTGGTCTGGACCGATACCAGGGAAGGCCACCAGAAGATATATTTCGGCACTGATACGACCATGTCCTCAGTGGGAGAGGGGACGGTTGCCAGGGAACCGAGCCTGAAGGTCCTGGGGGGCCAGGTAGCGGTAGGACAGGTCTCTGAGGGAACCCTTCTGGTCTATGACGCGACCGGCAGGCTCGCGATGAGCCGTGATGTTGCCGGCCAGTTCAGGGTTGATCTCTCTGGCCTGGGCAAGGGCTACTACAGGGTTGTTCTGAGGACAAGGGACGGCCGCGAGGAGGCGGGCGCGTTTACGAGGTAGGGTTTTCGAGGCGAGAACATAAAAAACAGCAGGCGCCCTTGCCATTTTTGGTGATAGGGAGTTCTGCACACAATATCAGGCGCAAAAGTATTCACCTACACTCAACATAGACCAGGGGCTACCTGGCTATCTTATTGGGCACCCACAAGGGGTGCCTACAATTTTGTGGGAAAGGAACCTGGACCAGCCGTTGCCCTGGCGGGTTATAAATGAACAGCCCCGGCTTTTGGCCGGGGCGTTTTTTTCTCTGTTGATGGGATCCTGAGCCCTACTCAAGCACGATGATGTTCCGAGGCTCGCAGATCTCCTTGAGCTCCTTCGGCCAGACGGTCACGGTCACCTCACCCAGGTGCGCTGTGCGCAGGAGATACATGTATGTCCTTGCCTGGCCAATGCCGCCGCCTATTGACAGTGGTATCTCGTCGTTCAGGATAGCCTGGTGGTAAGGCAATTCCAGAAAGTGCTCCTGCTTCGTCTCCTTGAGCTGCTGGACCAGTGTTTCCTTTGTTACCCTGATTCCCATTGATGTCAGCTCGTGCCTGCGCCTGGTTACAGGGTTCCACACCAGGATGTCGCCGTTCAGTCCGTGATATTGCTTACCATTCTTGACTATGGTCGGTGTGATCCAGTCATCGTAGTCCGCCGCGCGCATCTCGTGCGGATAACCATCATCAAGGGTGTATCCTATGCCTATGATGAAGATGGCGGGCGCTACCTCCGTAAGCATCTTGGTCTCGCGCTGTTTGCGCGGAAGGTCAGGATAGCGCTCAAGTATCTCCTCCGCGTGGAAGAACTCAAGCTTTTTAGGGAAGGGCGGATATTTGTCCGTTGCCAGCGCGGGGAACTCCTTCTGGATCATCTGGCCTGCTTCGTATATGACGCCCCAGATCTTCTCAACCGTCTTCTTCAGGTAGTCAAGGTTCCGGTCCTCGGCTGTGATGACCTTTTCCCAGTCCCACTGGTCAACATATGAGCTGTGGTCGTGATCCAGGAAGTAGTCCTTGCGCACAGCGCGCATGTCCGTGAGTATCCCCTCGCCAACATTGCACTCAAATTGTTTGAGCGCCATCCTCTTCCATTTCGTCGCGGCCTGGACGACCTGGGCCTCTATGGGCTTTTTCAAGCCGAGACCGCAGGGGAACTCTATTGGCGTGCGCGAGCCGTCGCGATCCAGGTAGTCGTTGACACCGCTTTCCTTTGTTACTATCAGGGGCACCTGAACCATGAACAGATTGAGCTCCTTGCAGAGGTTCTCCTCAATGAAGTGCTTTATCTTGAACAGGGCCTTCATCCGATCCTTGGGCCCCAGGAGGGGCTTGTAATCGGTGGGCAGGATCTTCGCGACCTCTTCGTAGGTGCTCACGCCCGGCCCGGCCAGGTCCTTTGTCTTGTCATAGCTCTGTTCCATACTTTTTTCCTCTCCTATCGTGTTTGACCAGCCCCTGGTGCGCTCTGGTCCATTACGAACAATCCCCGTTAAAGAGCGCGCATTCCAGAAGCGATCAGCGAAAGGCCCAGATTGTAAAACATCATGTCAAGCAGTTGCAATTGCTCAAGCGGGTCTTTGATCCCATCCGGGTATGAATTTACCGTGCCATAAACCCATTTTCCGCGCAGGATACCCTTGCTGGCAATCCTTTCCAAAGTCGTACATGGCTGGAAGCCTCGGCTAAAATGGATAAGGTGTTCGGATAAACTGCGGGGCAGAACCGAAGGTCTCCAAGCGAAGCGCAGGAGAGACGAGAACCCCAACCCGTGAGGATAAGGTGTTCGGATAAACTGCGGGGCAGAACCGAAGGTCTCCAAGCGAAGCGCAGGAGAGACGAGAACCCCAACCCGTGAGGATAAGGTGTTCGGATAAACTGCGGGGCAGAACCGAAGGTCTCCAAGCGAAGCGCAGGAGAGACGAGAACCCCAACCCGTGAGGATAAGGTGTTCGGATAAACTGCGGGGCAGAACCGAAGGTCTCCAAGCGAAGCGCAGGAGAGACGAGAACCCCAACCCGTGAGGATAAGGTGTTCGGATAAACTGCGGGGCAGGGACTCGAACCCCAACTAGCAGATCCAGAGTCTGCCGTCCTGCCAATTAGACGACCCCGCAGACATACCACACAAAAATCCTTCTTGGACTTTTGTGTGGTCATAGCGAAAATTAAGCGGGAGACGGGATTTGAACCCGCGACACCCAGCTTGGAAGGCTGGAACTCTACCAGCTGAGTTACTCCCGCGAGTGCTATATTATAATGCAGGCCAGGATACCATTGCCACGCTGATTGTTTCCCGGGCATGCCTGGCCATATAATATGATCTTAGCTTTTTCCATCCTTGAGGAGGCAACTGCCTTGAAGGTCAAAGGATTATACGAGATAAGGTGGCACGGCAGAGGAGGAATGGGAACCGTGACCGCGGCCCTCCTGGTGGCCGATGCCCTTGTGAGGAGAGGCAAGTTCGTCCAGGCCATTCCAGAGTTCGGGCCTGAGCGGCGAGGCGCACCTGTCAGGGCTTACAACCGCATAGCCGAGAAGACAATCCGTCTCCGTTCAGGCATCACAGAGCCGGACATGGTCGTGGTCATTGACTCCGGATTCGTTGATTCGCCTGAAGTCCTGGAAGGACTCGCGCCGGATGGCATAATCCTGGTTAACTCCACTCTGCCAGCAGAGGACCTGCGGAAGAGGATAAAGCTCAACGGCCGAAAACTTTTCTCGGTTGACGCGTCGGGCATAGCCCTCGCCTCTTTTGGCAGAAACATCCCGAATACCCCGATAGTGGGCGCGGTGTCAAAGGTCCTCGGCGAGCTCCTGCCCATTGATGCCGTTGAGGAGGCCATTGCGGCAAGGTTCAGGCTCAAGGGCGAGAAGATGGTGAACGAGAACCTCACTGCTCTGAGAAGGGCATACGAGGAGGTTAAGGAGATATGAAAAGCTGGAAAGAACTTGAACCCGCACCTTTCATCCCCGAGCCATGCACATCAAGAGCAATAAAGACAGGGGACTGGCGCACCAGAAAACCCATATGGGACAAGGAGAAGTGCAATCACTGCCTCTTCTGCTGGCTTTACTGTCCTGATTCCTGCATCATCGTCAAGGACGATAAGATGATCGCTATAGACTACGACTATTGCAAGGGCTGTGGCATATGCGCGGAGGTCTGTCCGGACAAGTGCAAGGCCATTGAAATAGTCCAGGAGGTGAAGTGATGCCCAGGATACCGATGACAGGAAACGAGGCCGCGGCATACGCCATGATGCAGATAAACCCGGATGTGGTTGCCGCGTATCCCATAACCCCCTCCACCCAGGTGGTGGAACGCTTCTCTGACTATGTCAACAACGGCGAGTGCCAGACCGAGTTCGTGCCAGTTGAGTCAGAGCACTCCGCCATGAGCGCTTGCATTGGCGCCTCGGCTTGTGGAGCGAGGGTGATGACCGCGACGGCCGCGCAGGGACTCGCGCTTATGCACGAGATGCTCTACATAGCCTCGTCCATGAGACTGCCCATTGTCACGGTCATAGCCTCACGGGCCCTGAACTCGCCCCTGAACATCCACGGGGATCACTCGGACACCATGGGTTCGCGGGATTCCGGCTGGCTCCAGTTCTACGGGGAAAGCGTTCAGGAGTTCTACGATCACATTTTCGTAGCGCTTCGCGCGGCGGAACTCTCCAACCTACCAGCTTTTGTTTGTGAGGACGGGTTCATCCTCTCTCATACCCTTGAGCCGGTTGATGTCCTGGATAAAACCGAGATAGCGAAATACCTTGGAGAGAGAAAGCCCCTCTACAACCTGCTTGACACGGATCACCCCATAATGGCGGGCCACCTCTCTCTCCCTGACAGCTACATGGAGCACAGGCGCAAGCTCGCGCAGGGAATGATGGAGGCCCCGAAGTTCATAGATCAGGCATACCAGGAGTTCGCGGAGCGCTTCGGCAGAAAATACGACTGGATGGAGATATACGGAGCCGAGGACGCTGATGTCGCCATCCTGATAATAGGTTCTGCCGCCGGAACGGCGAAAGAGACCGTTGATTTCCTGGCAGAGGAAGGCAAGCGGGTCGCCCTGGTTAAGCTTCTGGTCGCAAGGCCACTTCCGGTTGAGCGTCTGAAACAGGCCCTGGGCGAATTCAAGATCGTGGCTATCATGGAAAGGGCTGACTCCTTCAAGAACCACGGAGGGCCCATGTTCTCCGAGATAGCCGGCGCGCTTTATCACCACAACAGGCATCCGATCCTTAGGTCATATTACTATGGTTTTGGCGGAAGGGATATATTCCCGGAGGACTTCATGAAGGTCTACAACGACCTCCTGGCCATGGCCGCTGGAAAGAAGGAAATACCAGAGACCATGAATTATGTGGGGCTAAAGGAGGACTAAGATGGCAATAAGCATTAGAAAACTCGCTCGCCAGGGCCGTGAGCTGGCTCCTGGACACAGGGCCTGCGCGGGGTGCGCGTTCCCCTCCATCATAAGGATAGTCCTCTCTGTGACGGACGATCCCATCGTGGTGGTCAACGCCACGGGTTGTATGGAGGTCGTGACCTCTATTTATCCATACAACTCCTGGCCCGTGACCTGGTTCCACAGCGCTTTTGACAATACGGGCGCCACCATATCAGGTATAGAGGCCGCCTACAAGGCCCTGGTTCGCAAGGGAAAGATACCCAAGGACAAGAAGATAAGGTTTGTTGTTTTCTCCGGCGACGGCGGCACATATGATATCGGGCTTCAGGCCCTTTCCGGCGCTCTTGAGCGCGGCCACGATTTCCTCTATGTCTGCTACGACAACGGCGCATACATGAACACCGGCATCCAGCGCTCCGGCGCAACTCCCCGCCACGGATCAACAACCACCTCCCCGGCCGGGACGGCAATACCCGGCAAACAGCAGAGACGCAAGCCATTGACAGAGATAATTGCCGCACATGACATACCCTATGCGGCCCAAGGTTCGCCCAGTCATTGGCTTGACCTCGCGCGCAAGGCTGAGAAGGGGCTACTAACAGAGGGCCCAGCGTTTCTCAATGTCCTTTCCGCTTGCCCGCCAGGCTGGGGATTCCCCGATGAGAAAACAATAGAAATTTCCCATCTCGCTGTTGAGACCGGGTTCTGGCCCCTATACGAGGTTGAGAACGGCTTTTTCAGGATAACCGTGAGGCCGAAGGAGTTCCGGCCCCTTGAGGACTTCCTCAAAGCCCAGACCCGTTTCAGGCACATCCTGAAGGACCCGAAGCTCCTTGAGGATTTTAAGGAAGACATCCGTCGCGAGTGGGAACGCCTTGAGTTCCTGGCATCAAGGCCAAGGCCAGGAGGCGAGGCAAGGCCAGAGGAGAAAGCAAAGGAAGAATAAGCTCTTTTTTGAAAACCCGGCCGGCCCTTCGCGGGCCGGCTTTTTGTTCAGGGGATGTCGCGCGGCGACTGGCCCCGGATTTATTATCTAGGAGCTCTTAAAGGAGGTGGTTTATATTGTTGCATATTTTTCTGTCCTTGGCTGGCCTGAAAGATGGCCAGTGCGCTGAACCCAATGCCACTGACTTCTCTCAGTTCTACCGGGAGGTGGTCAGGGGCGACTTCACGACCGGCGCCGCGAGCCTGCTATACTCTGGAACAGGAACCATAAACATATCGGACATCCCTGCCGGGGAATGGTAATTGAAAGGGCCTGGCTCTTCTGGGTTTGTGAGGAATACACGCCCACCGGCGACCTGAACTGGGGCTATTTCAACAGCAACTACATAACAGGGACGCAGATTGCCTGGGATTGCGACAACTGCTGGGACCCGGTTGACAAGTCAACCCTTTATTACAGGGATGTTACCGCGTATGTCGCCGGAAACGGCACATATAGCCTGTCGGGTTTTCCATATCCCGGCGGCTACATGGCTTACGAGGGTGCGGACGGCGCCACATTGCTCATTATCTACTGCGACCCACAGGGTAACCTGCCGAAAAAGACCATCTCGGTGTATACCGGCGCTGTTGAGCTGATGGACTGCGGCCCCCAGCAGACATCCTGGAACCAAACCGGCTTCACGGCCACCAACCCAGTAACAAACGCTAGGTATGCCATTTCCGTTGCGAACACACAGATGGGGAGCTCCAATTACTTCTACCTCAACAGCACCTTCATGGGCTACATGTATGGACTGGATCACCCGGGTCCCGCTTGGGATCACTGGCAGGGTGATGCGACTGCTCTCGTCCCAGGCGGTTCCACATCTGTAAACTGGATCGTATCAAGCAGTGGCACTGATTGCATTGAACCAGTCTTATCAGTTATCTCAGTGACTTCAACGGATGCCCTGACAAGCGACTGTAGCCTCGGAGGCGATGAGAGCGCTCCCCCTCCGAATAATGGTCTCTTCTTGCTATCCGGAATCGCTGGCCGTGGTGGGACCATAAAGCTCCTGTCAGCGGGGGCGACCGGGACCGAGTTCTTGCTGGTAAGCGCAACCGGCTCTGTCATAAAGTCGCTCGTGGTCCCATCAGAAGGGGAGTTCACGGTTTCGGTCCGCGACCTCGGGCCTGGGGTCTATACCATTGTCTGGGCAGGGGCCGGAAGGGGTAGTTTCGTTATCAGGTAAGGGAAACCCGGGCGGATCCAGGGGGCTCATGTAATCCCCTTTGTGGAAGCAGGGGCGCGTTTGGAGTTATTATTTCAGTATGCCAGGTATAAACGATCTTTCAGATAAATGGACAAAAGCGAGGGAGATATGGGTTGAGATGAACCGGGGGGCAGTGCAGTTCGGAGAGAAGCTGATAAAGGGTTTTTCTGCCTACCTCAATATCCCTGAAGGCGAGAACCTGCTTGAACCTGTTCCGCCTGATCCGCAGAAGCTATCCAGCATACTGGGGCCGTCCATAACAACTGACCCGAAGTCCCGCAGGCTCAGGGACTGGATGAGCGAGGAATTTGATGTAGCGGACGCCCTGCGGTTCTCCAACGAGCGCAAGAGATTCGGTGTGGGCCTCCTGCTCATGGTTCCCGGCCAGGAAGGCGCGCACGACTTCGTGCCTTTCTTTATTGAGTTCATGAAGACAAGCGCTGATGAATACTCAATTTCCCTCATGGGCACTAACCGCGAGTTCAGGGTCAAGGAGGACGACCCCTCGTCCTTCACTCCCCTGTTTGACTTCATGTATGAACTTCTTGAGAGTCGCTACCCCCAGAGCATGGATGGCATGATAGAACTGCTCTCCAGCTCAGGTGAGCGCCAGGTTGGTTTCAGGCCGAAATTCAACTGATCTCGTGCTCGTTGCTCTGCACGGGCACATCTGTTTAGATTTTGCGGGAGAAGAAGCATTTTATATCTCTCTCCTTGATCTGTCCGGTTATCACATTTTTGGAGCTGAACGGGGGGTTGCGCGAGCAACGCGTTCTATTGTATAGTTTTCAGGCTAGCTATTGGAGGTTTAGTTATGATCAAATACGCAACTGCACTGATAGGAGTGGTTGGGCTTCTGGCGGCCTGGAGCCCGGATGCGCTGACCACAGAGGGTATGGGCCTGGACAACGAGCCCCTGATAACCGGCTACACGCCCATGTATGGGAGGGCCCCCTTCGGGACCATAGTCCAGACATGGAACCTCCCCACCACATACGGCGGCGCGGGGATCGTGTTCGTCAGGGACTCAAACCTGTTCTACTGCGTCAACCAGACGGACGATAATGTCTACAAGTTCGATCCCAGCGACGGCTCCTACACCGTAGCATTCGCCACCGGAGCGTCTCAGATCGCGTGGGGAATCCACTTTGACGAGTCCGACGGGACCTTCTGGGTCACGGACATCAACGGCTCGTCGGTGGCCATCTGGCGCCAGTATGACGGCAACGGCACCCCAACGGGCAAGACCTTCAACATCTTCACCGAGACCGGCGCCTCGGCCTGCTGGTGGGCCTCAGGCGACTACGACGCTCAGATGAACGAGGTCTGGGTGCCCAGGGTCTCTGCGGGGAACATGATAGACAGGTTTGACCTGAGCCAGCCATCAGGCTCAACCTTCAAGGGCCAGGTTACCAACCCCGCTCCGTATTCCCTGCGCGGCCTTGGCTTCCTGCACCACCTCCCCAACGACGGCTCAGCAAACAGCATGATCCTGTGCAACTGGTATGCCGAGGAGTATTTCGGCGAGGCGACCCTCACTGGCACCTGGATCCAGTATATCAGTCCTGGCAGCTGGGACTGCGCTGGCAACGATGTCTGGGAGCCTGCGGACCTTGTCCCTTCCGATTCTGTCTATGACTTCGCGGCCAGTAACTCGTCCCCGGACAAGATATACAAGATAGCCCTTGGCTATGCCTGGCAGGACCTGAACACCTATGTTGAGGAGGAGAAAGAAAGAGCCCTCTACGACATAAGGGTCCCCTCGGTAAGCTCTGGCCGTGTCACGGTTAGCTACCTGGTTCCCAGGCCGGTTGACATGACCGTTTCGGTGTTTGACGAGTCAGGCAGGCTCGTGAATGGCACAACCAACAGCGTTGACAACAGCGGCGAGCTCAGCCTCAGCATATCCAGCAAGGGCGTCTATTTCGTTAGGGTATCTGCCGGCGTCTACAACGAGGTCTTCAAGACAGTGGTGGACTAGGCTTATAAAGCCTGAAAACAAAAAGGGGGCCACGTGGCCCCCTTTTTATATCCTCATTCTCACTTAGCCCCCATTTTGTAAGATTTTTGGGGAGGCAAAACGAGCGCTTGCAGGAACGTGACAAGGAAGATTAAAATATGCCCATGTGCAAGGAGCTTAGAGGGACCTTATCTGAGGTTTCCTCATAATTATGGCTATGATGGTTCTTTTGTTTTTATGCTTTCACCCTGAGATAGAGGCCAACCCGTATGCTATGGGTGGCCACTTGTGGTATGCGGATTCGGTCCGCTCAACCGGCGCGAAGTGGCTGAGGATGTGGGCAGGCGACGGAGGCGCGCTCTGGGGTGAGATACAGCCGACATCGCTAGACAGCTTTTACTGGGACCAACAGGACAGGTGGATAAGATGGGCCGATTCCTGCGGGTTCAACATCATGCTCACCATAAGAACGGGAGGGCCTCCCGGATCCGGCTCAATCCATCCCTGCAAGTGGGTTGATTCCACTCACATACCGGAGGTGGATTCCCTGGGATGGAATTGGTCCAAGGCTTCTTACCCACCGCAGAACTACGACGACTGGTATAACTTTGTCTACGCGGTCGTTTCCCGCTACGACGGCAATACGCCTGATCCGGCGCGTCCAGACAAGTTCCTGCCAGAGGTGCGCTATTACGAGACCCAGGCCGAACCTGACGGCGGATACTGGTATGGGACCAAAGAGACCTATTTTGATCTCTTTGTTCCGACCTTTGTCAGGGCAGTAAGGGATGCCAACCCAAACGCCGTGATAGTAGGCCCGTCGCTCACGGGATACGGGATAGCCTGGGCTGTGATAAAGGAAATGGTTGATTCAGGGGTTGACACTCTGTTCATAACGGAGTTCTTCAACTCCCACCTGAGATACCAGGCTCTCTGGCCTGTTGGCTGGAACTACATCCGAAATCAGCTGAACAATAGCTACTCGGTGCGCTGGCGCATAGACTTCGTCAATTATTCCTTTGCTGACTCATCGCTCTATGACAAGCGCGGCTTCCACGACTACGAGAACTGGGAAACCAGCCCGATCCTGATAGATTACGAGAGGAGGTGGATGGTCAAACATGGCTACTCACGACCTAGCTGGTGGACGGAGCTGGGACACTTTGACAAGAGAGATTATTCGGCCGTCCCGGAGTCAGAGGCCGCGGCCAGGACATGGAAGAAGATGATAAACGCTTTCTCGTCTGGAGTGGAGTGGATGTGCTACGCGCCCATGTATAACTTTGATTCAGTGCCACCAATAATAGGGACGAGCTTCTATATTCCACTCTACGACGATGAGGATGACTTTGGACCGGATACCATCAAGCCACTTGAATCCAAGCACTCTTTCGCGTTCATAGCCAGCAAGATAAACGAGCAAACTGGCTTCAGGTTCACGAGTTCGGACACCATCTCCCGCTCGTATCTCTTCTGGTTCAGCTCTGACAGCCTGCCGAACTACACCCTGATGTCTGCCTGGGCGGATTCGGGGATAACGGACACTGTAAAGGTTCCGGTCCCGCCGGGAACCCAATCCGCAACCCTCTACGATTACCTGGGGAACCCTTCGGCCCTCTCTTTCTCTGACTCTGCCCAGCTTTTCCTTACCTGGCAACCGGTCATGGTGGAGTTTTACCACACCGCGGGGGTCTCCGAGGGCAAGGCAAAAAGGCCTCTCGGCGTTATTCTCGCGCCAAACCCCGGCAGGGACGGCATCGCGTTGGCCCTGGAACTCCCGGTGGCGTCGGAGGTCACTCTCAGGCTCTACGATCCAACTGGCAGGCTGGTTCTCCTCCTGGAAACTGGACAGCTTGGCCCAGGAGAGCACCGGGTCTTTATCCCGGCGAAAAGAGGCGTCTATTTCCTGGAGGCGGAATCCGGAGGCTCAAGGAGGATGACAAAGGCTGTCGTGGAATAAACTCTATTTTTGCGCTGGCACTTGGTATCTGTAGTAATCAATCTGTGTGCCCGGTAGCATTGCCAGACGAAGCAAAACAGCGACCGGCATCAAGGATGCCCTGTCCTCGCCCTTTTTTCTGGCAAGGGTTCCAACATATACCCCACGGTATATCAAGCCTATGGCGTGTGCCTCGCGCATATGAAGGTGTAGCAGGTAATTCCCGGAAATGTCGGCCTGGGTCTTCTTTACGAAGTCCTCAAGCGCATCTGGGTTGACCTGACCCGTGGCGTGTCGGAGGAAAGGAACCACCAGGCAAGCAGTTGTAAAAAGGTCGCACTTTATCTTCTCATACTGGACGCCAACCTGCTGGGCCAACCAGTCCAGGGCACTCTTACCGAGCAGGAAAGAGGATTCGCCAGTCAAAACGAAACCCGCAACATTTCTACCGCCAACGAGAAAGAAAGCTCCCCTGTGAGCGCCCACAAGGCGAAGGTAACCAGTGAATCTGCTATCGGATATTTCCTTTATTGCGTGGAGAATCCCTGGACCACCGGACGGCCCCTCAACCGCGCTGACCTGGCCGGGGGTGAGGTTGTATATTGCCTCAACGAGGCCGAAGGAGAGGCCGGTGGTTTCCTGCTCCTGGATTGATGGCAGGGAAAGCATCTCCGTTTCCCATGTCAAAAGGGTGCTGATGAGTTCCCTGGGCGGCAAATCAACATTCTTCTTGTGCGTGTCCTCAAGGGGAACCGGTTTGGAGGCGCAACGTCCGCCGCCCCACATCACAGCCCTTTTAAGCTCAGCGAAACCCATTCCCCAGGTGCTCTCAACCCAGTTCAGGACACCTTTCCTGAATATTGCTATCACAACCCCATATTCACCCATGAAGAGGTGCTTGGTGCTCTCCTGGTTCTTTATTGAGTTTATCAGGATGGCCATAAAATTAGGCATATCAGTTCCTGGCTCCTGGTTTTTGTTTTCCGGTCAAAGACATAGCTATCTCGTTTATCCAGGCCTTCCACATATCAGGGTTGAGCTTGTCCAATCGCGCTCCACCCTGGCCAACCTTCCTGTTCCCTCCGCCTTTACCGCCAGCAAGCGCCGCGGCATCACGAGCCAAAAGTCCGGCATCAACTTTCTCGGTGTCGCTCCTGGCAAATATGTAAAGACTCTCGTTTTGGAGACCAAAAAGGACAACAACGACCGGGTCGCGAACCCGATCCCGGACGCTGTCCGCTATCAATTTCAACATGTCCATGTCCGCGCCCGTAGCCAGGAGAAAGACAACCGATGTATCTGCTACCCTCCTGGTCTCGGCCATTGTGTCAATTCCCATAAACCGCAAATTCACCGGACGACCACCAACAATGTCCTCGTAAATCGTAGAGCCTATGTGGCGAGCGATCTGTTCCCTGATGGCCTGGAGGGTTTTCTCAAGCGAGGCAACCCGTTCCCGGGTATCCGCTATGGCTTTTATAAGCGAATGGCTGTTCCCTATCCCCATCTCTTCGCCTATGGCGGATATAATAGCGTGGTCTTCCCGCGCGAGACACCAGGCCTTCATTCCCACGAGCGCGGATATTCTCCTGACTCCGGCCGCGACCGCCTCCTCGGACACGATCCTGAAGAGGCCAGTCTCCGCGGTGGACGAAAGGTGCGTCCCCCCGCAGAGCTCGCGGGAAAAGCCTGGTATCTCAACAACCCTAACTACCCCGCCGTATTTCTCCTCAAAGAGGGCTATCGCCCCCTCCTGCCTCGCGGCCTCGTATTCCATGTGCCGGATTACAAGGGGAATGTTCTCAAGAACCTTCTCGTTGACCAGCCGTTCTATTTCTCCCAGTTCATCCGTGGCCAACGGTCGCGGGCAGGAAAAGTCAAACCTTAGCCTGTCCTCGTCAACAAGAGAACCCCTCTGTAGGGAAGATTCTCCGACTATCTCCCTTATGGCCGCGTGCAAAAGGTGAGTAGCGGTATGCGCGCGCGCTATGGCCTTTCGCCTTCTGGCATCAACCCTTGCAAATAACCTCGTGTCTGGGGAAATCAAACCCTTTGCTTTGCCAATGAGAACAGCAATGTCGCCGATCTTCTGAACATCTTCAACCCTGAACTCAAAGCCATCACCAACCACTAAGCCGCGGTCAGGAAGCTGACCGCCGGACTCAGCGTAAAAGGGGCTCTCGGCAAGTGCGAGAAAGTCGTTTTTCTCTCCCCCGGCAAAGGCGATCGGCCTGGTTTCTATCTCAAGCGCTTCGTAGCCCACAAATGATTGCGAGTTACCGGAGGAAAATTCCCATCGCGGCAGCTTCAGCTTGAACCCAGAAGACTCACGCGCTTTTGATTTCTGCTCTCCAAGGCTCTCGTGAAAACCCTGCCAATCAATCGTGAGTCCGGCCTGGCGCGCGTAATCCTCAACGAGATCAAGCGGAACACCGTAAGTATCGTAGAGGGTAAAGACATCCCTGCCGGAAACGACTCCGGAATCGGCTGACCTGTCAAGAACCTCCATTATGCGCGGCATGGCGCGGGTTATCCCCTTGAGAAATCTGTCCTCCTCTGTCCTGATTATTTCGGTTATCTCGGCGGATTTGTCCCTGACCGCGGGATAGGCATCGCCCATTAGATCAATTACCACCGGCACGAGCTTGAACAGGATGGGTTCGGAAACCCCTATCTTCTGCGCGAAGGAGTGGGCCCTCCTGAGTATTCGTCTGAGGACATAGCCCCTGCCGTAGTTTGATGGATAAATTCCATCCGCTATGCAAAAAACAAGCGCCCTCAGGTGGTCAGCCATTACTTGGTGAGGAGCCGAGCGCTCCACGCCGGTAATTTCCTCAACGGCCTGTATTATCGGCACGAAAAGGTCAGTCTCGTAGTTTGAACTGACGCCCTGAAGGACAGAGGCTATCCTCTCAAGTCCAGCTCCGGTATCTATGTTATTCCTGGGCAAAGGGGTGAGCGTTCCGGATTCATCCTTGAAGAACTGCATAAAAACCAGGTTCCAGAGCTCAAGGAAGCGATTGCCATCCTGGCCAGGGTCGGCCTGGGATGTGTCCGCGGCAATTCCAAAATCATAGTGGATCTCTGAACAATAGCCAACAGGCCCAACATCACCCATCTCCCAGAAGTTATCTTTCTCGCCAAGCCGAAAAATCCTTTCGGGAGGAAGCCCGACCTCGTCCCGCCATATATTATAAGCCTCGTCATCATCGCGGAAAACGGTCGCAACAAGCCTGTCAGCGGGAATGCCGTAGACGCGGGTTATCAATTCCCATGCCCAGGTTATGGCCTCGCGCTTGAAGTAGTCGCCGAAAGAGAAGTTACCGAGCATCTCAAAGAATGTGTGATGCCTTGGCGTGAAACCGACCTGATCCAAGTCATTTAGCTTGCCGCCGGCCCTCATGCACTTCTGAACCGAAACAGCTCTGGGGAACGGCGACTGCGCGAGTCCCATGAAATAGGACTTGAACTGGTTCATGCCAGCGTTGGTGAAAAGGAGGGTCTCATCAGGAGGCAAAAGAGAAGAAGAGGACACAACCTGATGCCCGCGCTCAGAGAAAAAGCGGATAAACTCAGCCCTGATCCTCTTCGCTGGCCAATTCACTCCTATATTTTAACGCGGCCAGGCAAGGAAAATCAAGGATCCGCTCAGCTCCAAAAATAAGATCACCGAAACGCGAACTGGTGTTTCAAAAATGTGATCACCGAACAGCTCTCTGTTTAAGATATGGAGGCA